>Ga0224500_10000143_pt1 | contig 54245 bp, 76 predicted proteins | sample SF_Oct11_sed_USG_FD_168126 | JGI IMG/M metagenome (GOLD analysis project Ga0224500, IMG submission 168126) | Sediment microbial communities from San Francisco Bay, California, United States - SF_Oct11_sed_USGS_4_1 | ecosystem: Environmental > Aquatic > Marine > Sediment | place: USA: California...
CGCTGCGACGGCATCCTCGACATGCTGCGCTACGACGCGGCGACCGTGATCGAGCGGTACCGCGGATTCTGGGTCTTCTCCCGCCCCGAGAACCCTCCGACTACCGGCCGATGGGCGAGCTTCCGCATGACGCCGCTCCACTTCGACGGGCTCGACTACACGCGGGGCGTGTACGAGATGCGGACCCGGATCGATTCACACCTGGGTGGCCCGCTCCCGCGGCCCGGCACCGTCTTTGATCGGAGGATCTCGTCGTGAGACGTTTCACTCTCAGCTACCGCACCTCGAACGGGGATGTACTTCGACTCTTCAACCTTTCTTCTTCTGCGGCGGATGAAATTATCTCCGCGCAGACAGCCCTCGGTTCGTCTGACTTCGTCCGGTACGCGCAAACTCGAGAGTACGCCGACGTGGAGTGCGTGTTCCTTCGGCGCCACCCGTTACCGGAAATGGGTCATCTTTCCTAACAACTTGGAGGCTGTGATGGGCCCGACTTGGAATCCGCGCTACGTCGCATACGCACGAGAGCAGGGTCGCACGCCTCGAGCCCAGGCGTGCCACGACCTTAATAACTTCGAGTTCACGCAGTGGGTCCGTCGAAAACGAGAGGCGGTGCTCGTAGACGGGCAGCCCTGCCGAGACTTTCGAGATCTGATCGGAGGCTCTACGCGCTTCGGCGGTCTCGAATACCACGCGATGATTGACGCGATCCTTGGTGTGGTCGAGGAAGATCGCAATGTCCCCTACGACTTCGAGGGGTACGATGCCGAATGGCGGGCCCTTCGCGAAAGATGAATGAAATGCGAGCACTTTCTCCTTGCGGGTTGTTTTCGATTCGTGGTACGGTTCCGTCATCAACTGAGGAGATCTGAAATGTCGGACCTGTTCACCACGGAAGCCTGCACGGACTGCGGAGCCATCGCCGATTCGGACGGCTTCATGAGTCACACGCACGCGTGCGCTTCGGCTCGCGCGTTCTGGGGTGAGGAAACCCGCACGGCGCCGCTCAGCGTCTCGTTCGGCCCGGTGGATCCCATGAACCCGCAATGCGGCTACGAGCTGCGCATTACGCGCCAGGATGGGAGCACGCTGCTCTTCACGGGTTGCGACCCGGTGACCGGCGCGAACCTGCTGTCCGTCGAGGATTGCCTGCGCGTGGTGTCGTACTACGTGGTGAACGGCGCGCCCTTCTAGTCGGCCAAAGAAACGAGGAGCAACTCCATGCAACCGGCACTCGATCTCTTTTCCGGCCTCGGCGGCTGGACGACCGGCGCCAAGCAGAGCACCTCGGTGCGCGTGCGCGTCGCGCTGAACCACGACGCGGATGCAATCCGCTGGCACGCGGCGGCGCACCCTGAAGTGCGCCATCTGCGCCAGGATGCGGCGGACGCCGACTTCGGGGCCCTGGTCTCGGAAGTGGGCGGTGGCGTGCTTCTCGCGTCGCCTACGTGCCAGCAGGACTCGCAGTGCGCGCGGCCGGCGCGCGCGGGAACCGGCGGGAACGGCACCGTAAACGTCGCCGAGTTGATGATGCGCAACCGCGCTCGCCGCTCGACTGCGCACGCCGTGCTCGTCGCCGCGGAGCTGCTCGAACCTCGGGTGCTGATCGTCGAGAACGTCTCGCAGTTCGCCGAGTGGAACATGTTCGGCGCGTGGCTCGGGTGGCTGCAGGCGCTGGGCTACACGACGCGCGTGCATCGCCTGAACGCGGCGGACTACGGTGCGGCGACGGATCGCGAGCGCCTGATCGTGACCGCCGCGCGCGGGCGCGCGATCGAGCTGGCGCCCACGTTCGGCGCCGGCAGGGCGAACGGTCGCCGCCTGCGCGACTGCCTCGATCCCGACGACGCCCCGGAGAACCGCTGGCACGCGATCGACAGCAAGCCGCCTCGCACGCGCGACTTGATTCGCTCGAAGCAAACGGCACTCCGTCGCGGCGTGCTCAACAACGTGAGCGCTGGCGTCCGGCTGCGCGCGCTCGATGATTTGGCCCCGACGCTCACGACGAAGAGCGGGTCGCAGTTGATGCTCGTCGACGAGGATCGCGTGCGCATCCTCAATCCGCGCGAGCTGGCGCGCATCCAGGGCTGGACTGGAACTGAGCCGCTCCCGAGCGATCGATCGACGGCAAGCCGCCTTCTCGGCAACGCTGTGCCCGTGGAGCTTGCTGCCGGGGTGATCGCTCAGACGGTCTGAGCGTCCTCGACCTCGGATTCTCGAGACGGAGATTCGAACAATGTGGGTGTACCTGAAGAGCGAACGCTCGCTGTGGACGGTGGGCTACTACGACCCGCGCGGCCGCTGGGTGGCAGACAGCGACCACTCCTCACGGGAAGCGGCGACTGAGCGCGTGCATTTCCTGAACGGGGGCCGGGAGTCGAAGCCGGATACCTCACCGTTTCTCGATGTCGATCCGCGTCCGGCGATCAAGCTCTGATGTTCGACGGGCAAAACCTCTGGGTGCTGAGTCGAGACGTATGGCACCTGTCTCGGCCTCCTGCGCACGAGGCGATCTATGAGTTGCAGTGCTGTGAGGCTTCGATCGAGAATCCGAGCACGCTGTGGAGTTCCACGCAGCTCGCTGAGAAGCCGGCACCGAGCTTCAAGCAAAAACTCTGCTGGCAGGCACGACAGATCTCGGATCTGCGCGTGTCAATCAATCAACTTTCTGAACAACTCGAGAAGTTGTTAAGGAACAGGTCGAGATCATTCCGACCTGTATGAGGAGACGAGAATGATGAGGCAAATTGTTAGGGATCTGTGGGTGGAAGCTCTCGAAAGCGGGCGCTACACGCAGTGTCGGAATTTTCTTTCCCGTGGTGGGGCTAAGCGCTGCGCGCTTGGAGTTCTCTGCGAAGTGCTTGCGGACATGCAGGCTGCGCCTGCGAGTGTGCGACTGAGCGCTCGGCGTGCCCTGGACGACAGCGTCAGCGCGGTCCCTCCGGATGTAGCCCGTTTCGCCGGTTTTCCGGGCGAAGTTACTGGGCCGTTCATTCGCGTCTCTGCAGAGGGTGAGGAAGGTCTGTTCGCAGTCGGAGAGTTGAATGACGAAGGCTTCAACTTTCGTGCTCTTGCGCGGTTGCTCCGAGAGCAGGCTTGAAAAAATCCTGCTAGGCCTTGCTGCATCATGATGACACGGGCGCATAGCTCAACTGGTAGAGCGGCCGGATTTCAACCCGGGCGGTTGCGGCGCTTCAGCGATACCGACCATTCCGAGGCCTTCAGGCACTGGAAGTCCGAGTAGCTCCACGACGGGCGGGGAGGGAGACCTCCTCGCTCGTCCTCGGGGAGGCCCATGGCAGCGAAGAAACATGTTGGCAAGGTCAAGATGACGACCGAGAAAATTTTCTTGGGCACGAAGCTATTTGCAGAAGTCACTCTGCCTGTCTCGGAGTTGGGGCGGTTCCGCGATCGCATGTATTGGGTGCTTGTCTCAAGCCGGGCGTCCTCGGATCTTCCGCCGTACATCACCGTAAAATTCAAACACAAACCCGAAAGGGGAGTCCTTGACGCCTGAGCAAGAAGGCTCGATCGAGCTGGTCGCCATGCGGGCATATCGTGCTTGGATGGAGTCCTGCAGCAACGGACGCGTGGCAATCACTGACTCGAGACTCCGCGCCGCTTGGCGCCTACTCTCTTCAGACAAACGCGTCGCGTGGCGCAAGGTGGCACTCGTACTTTTGACTGATTGTCCTGAGCTTTCTCCGTCGAGAGTGCGAGGGGCAGTACGAGACACGGAAATCATCACTCACAAGTTGTTAGGGGGATAGTCGTGATACTGGCCGTTGTTTATGGGGCCGTTGTCGGGCTCTGCTACGTCGTTTACAGCCTGAGTTCGACTGACAGGCAAGCGAACTTGATCGCGTCTGTACTGTGGCCGCTCTCGGCACTGGTCGGCGCCGCGGTCTCTGCACTTTTTGCAGTCTCAGCGCTTGCCCTGTGGGTAGCTGTCCCTGTGTTCGTCGCGAGTTCCGTCGTGAGGACACTCGTGCGTAGTTTCAGCAGCACGATTCAAGGACGATGGTAATGCAAGATGTATGCGTGCTAGAGATCGAGAAGCAAGAACTACCAGGCAACACTTTGACTAGGTCGCAGCGCATCGCCGCTCACCAGGGCATTGTGTTTCAGATTGTCAACCGTTTGTGGGCCCGTTTGCGCGGTATCTACTGGATCGACTACGACGACCTGGCTCAGTGGGCCCAAGCTGGGTTGATTCATGCGGTGGACAACTACCGTCCCGGAGTGGAAGGTCGCGAGTGGGCTTCTTTCTACACGTACGCATACCACTGTGTACACGGGTACGCGTTGCAGGTGTTCGCGGATGACAGTCAGGTCACGAAGTGGAGTGCCACGTATCGGAGGCAGATGCGTGGAAACCCAACCTCGTACCAAGCTTTGCCTTCTCCTTCGCCCACGTTCATCCCCTTCGATTTCCTAGAACACACAGGAACTTCGACGGATTCCGAGGCGGGAACCTTGCTGGAATTCGAGATCAATAGTCAGCTCAACGAGACTCGCACAGGAGACCCCGACGACTCAGAACACGTCGTACTCTGTGCAGAAGCTTGGAAGAGTCTCAGCCAACTTTCTCCGCGTGAGCGTAAGATCCTGATCGATCGCGCCAACGAAATCACACTCGAACAGATCGGGGTAGAGCTTGGTGTATCTCGAGAGCGTGTGAGGCAAATCGAGCGAACGGCGCTGAATAAGTTGCGAGCATTCCTAACAATCTCAGGTAAGCGTCGACGTGACCAATCATAGGTACAGTGACGCGCAGAGATGGTTTCGTGAAGCCCTTGTCCGCCGTCTGGAGACCTGTGCTGCACAGATGAACACTCTGCTCTCTGAGATTCCACGCGGTAGCCTGCGCTATTGGACGCTGACTGTGGCTACTCGGGAGGACTACTCAGAGATTTTCCACCAGGCGAGCGAGTTAGCTCGCGTTGCCATCGCGCTCGGGCGACTGCGGGTGGCGGGTCGCAAATCGATATTGGAGGTACAGCGGGTGCTTGAAGAGATCCGCGAGCAAGATCCGCAGATTGCCCAAGGGCTCGAGTCCGATGTTGTTATGGCGCTGCAGATTGCCGGCTACGACGTGCAGGTCCACGCGGAGCCTGTTGTGGAGTTGGCGCCGCCGATTGATGCCGCACCAATCGAAGCTCCCGTGGAGCCGAACCTTTCAGAGTTGCCAAGCACATCGCGGGGTGCCGCTCGGTCGACCTCCGGGTTTGTCTCCGCCAATACAGCGAAGCAGCGCATGCCCTGGGAGTACTAGTACTGCCCCCGTTCTTCGGCCTCTCTCTGAGTTATTAGGTTGAGGCTCCTCAATCGGAACGACGCCATTCGTTCCTCCGTGACGCTGTAGCAGTACGAGCTTCCGAGCTGTCGTACCTTGCCTTTGAGGCCCGGGTATCGGTTCCAGATGCGCGAGCTGAGCGCTTCGAAAAGTTGCGATAGCACGGAGCCCGCGGCGATGGTCTCAAAGGCCTCCACGCAGGTGGCTCGTCGCCCATCCTCGTAGGCCTCGATCACTGCTTCCACCGCGGCACGCACTTCCGCCTCGCCCACATCTTTGACGGGCTCGAATTCCACGCTGATGACGACGGGGATTTGGACGCGCACAGGCTTCTCCGCTTGGTTGATCCACCAGCGTACCACGTGGTTGTTTCGATGCGCAAGGGAAATTTTGGTCCAGCCCGCAAAATTTATTTTTTGAAATGCGAGCACTTTTCTGTTGCGGATCGTTTTGGACCCGTGGTAGTGTTCATTCCATCGAAAGGGAGACGGCGATGGCGAACAAGGTCCACGACTACAGCTCGAAGAACCGCAAGGCGGCACGCGCGACGGAGCGCCAGAAGTCGGCGGCGATCATCGCGGAGTCCGCAGACAGCGCTCCGCGCCTGGCGACCCACGCGAACTTGCAGCAGCTGATCTCGGAGCTGAGCGTCGTGGCTCTGGGGGAGTTCGAGTTCGGCGACCGCGACCTGGGCGTCTTGTACCAGAGCGTGGCCATGTCGCTGTCCGCTTGGGAGCTGCCGAGCGCGGCGGATTACGAGGCGCTTGCGGAGGCCTGGGAGCTGCGCGGCGACAATGAGCCGCGCCACGACCTTCTGCTCCACCTCGCGAAGACTCTCACCGCTCTCGGCGGCGAGGATTTCCGGGGCTGAAAAAAAAACGCACGAGACCCCCAAAAAAGATTTGCATGGAGCGTGGGTTTCGAGATACATTCCACGCATCAACTGAGGAGAACGCAGATGACGAACTGGATCAGCGAGAAGGCGCTCGAGCGCGCGACCGTGGTGCAAGACCTGGAGGTCTCAGAGCTGTTCGCCCTTCGCGTCAGCAACCCCGCCATGCCCGCGGTGCTCGCGGCATGCGGGCACATCCGCACGGGTCGCGGCGTCACGGAGCTGTCGGGCCCCTGCGTGGCCTGCAAGGACGAGGGCTGGCTCTCCCCCGCCGAGCGCGCGGTGAAGGAAGAAAACGACCGTCTTGCGAAGATCCGCTGGGACGAGCTGGCGCACAAGCACCTGATCCACTCGCTGCGCGAACTGGCGCAGCGCATCGAGGACGGTTGCGAGTCGTGCAAGTGGGCCGCGAAGCAGATGATCGCCGGCAAGGGGCTGCCGTTTGCGCCTCGGCACGAGGGCTCGGAGCACTGCCGCTCGGGTTCGATTGCGAGCGGGGGCAAGCACGCGCACTGCACCTGCGACACCTGCTTCTAACCCCAACTAGGAGGGCCTAACAAGTGGACGAACGAATCCTGAAGGAACTGAGGGGCATTCGCAAGGCGCTGCAGGCGTTCGTCGCGATCCAGCGTGCCGATGTGCGGCGCATCTCGAAGTTCGAGCGCGAGGCCGCGCGCGAGGCGAAAGCAGCGAAGGAGGAGGCACGGAACCTGACCCGCATTCGTGAGCAGCGTTCGACCAGCGACTGGATCCGACCTTGCCACGTGGAGGAAGTTGATGCGGACGAGCAAGGCCCGTTCGCGTGATGTCTGTGTTGCTGTTCGTCGTGGTGGCAATTCTTGCCTATCAAGCGGCGAAGCGGGGCCTGGTTTTGTTGTCCCTCGTTCTTTTCGTCCCTCTCGTCGGACTCGGATTCGAGGACAACCCGTGGGCGTGGTTCCTCACGTATGGAATCCTGGCATGGTGCCTCTCCCGGTGGATTCCTGAGCCCGACGAGAGGGCGCCGGACCTGACAGTCGCAGATGCGGAGCCGGACGAAACCCCTCCGCAAAAACCTAAGAAACCAAGGACTCGACCAAAGAGTCGAGCACACCTGAAAGTGGTCAAATGACGGATCAAGCGGCGAAAGATTTCGAAGCGGTGACGGTCGACAACGTGCTCGCTGGGTACGTGCGGCGCTCAGAGTCTGTCGAGGCGTGGGGCGCCTACAGCAAAAATCAGAAGCTACTCGCATGGTATCGCTTCCCCGAGTACGCCCGAATGGAAGTGAAGACCCGCCACCGTGCGCTGCTCAAAGCGCGTGCGACTCGCAGCCGCAACAAACAACCTCGAGACGCGCAGCGCGCGAAGCTCTACAAGGCGGAGTGGGCTGCGCTGGGGAGTATGCAGCTGCGCAGTGGACGCACGATCGCCGAAGTGAACACCTGGCTTACCTCGTTGTTAGAGATCTACCGCGAGCGCTACGAAAAAGTGCCCACCTTCGTGCAGGTGGAATCCAGCTCCGGGAACCACGCGATTTGGTCTCGCAACGTGATCCGTTTGACGCTCCGAGGCCGAGAACAGGATTGGGTGTGCTTGCATGAGCTGGCGCATCTCCTCGTAAAGGAAAACCCGGGGCATGGGCGGAAATTCGCGAGTGTCTACTTGACCCTGGTCACGGAAGTCTGCGGTCGCATTTGGGGAGACAGATTGCGAGAGGCGTTCCGGGAGCACGGTGTGAAGTATCAGGCCAAGCGAGAGCTTTCTCCCGCTCGTTTGGCGGCGCTCCGCGAGCGCGGCAAGCAGCTTGCAGCCTCGCGCTGGGGATCCCCATCTGCACCGATCTAGGCGTCTACTTGTCGTTTTTCCTGGCGCTCGGCGGAGCTGGACTTATGCTCCTCTCCCTGCTGCGCGATAGCCAACGCACGTTGGTTTTGGGGGCCATCGCGATATGTCTATCCCTGGTGACTTTGACCGCGACGCAGATGTTGTTCGCCACGCCACGATTCGGGGCGTGCAGTCTGACGTTGGAGATGGACAAGAGTGCGTCATCCTTACGCTTGCCCTGACGATGCCAGTTGGTGATGGGGAGGCGTTCGTCGCCGCGATCGGTGATTTAATCTCCGACCTCGGCTACCAGATCAACGCGAAGCTCGTGGACTGAAAGGTCTCGCATGGTCTGCGTCCTAATAATCTGCGGGTGGTGCGGCGGAGACATTCGACCGCCCGACGACAGTTACCGCGTGATTCGCTCGCGGCCCGCTTGCTCGACGTGTGTCGAGCGCGGAGTTACTGCAGTTGCTTCAAGAGGAGGATCTGATGTCGGAGTTGCACACGACGGACGCAGAAATCGCGTTCGTGCGAGGTCTGGGAACAAACACGCGCGCGGCCATGCGCGCAACGCAAGCGGGCCGCAAAGCGATGCTGGAACAGACCGCGAAGCTGCTTCAGGGGTACCTGCGAAGTCTTCCGTTCCGTAGCCGGCGCGAGTACATCGACTTTCGGCAAGTGGAGACCGCCGCGACTGAGCGGCTTCGAGACGTGCAGCGGGCGCTACTGGCTCTGAACTAGCCGAGCCCTTCGTGGAACGCACGCTTAAACCTCGCCACATCCGCCTGCTCGCCGAAAAAGCGGTGAGCCTCGATGTGGCCAAGGCTCGCGGGTATTGGTCGCTCGACAGCGCCGATGATTTTCCCAAGCTGGGCTGGGCAAGTCGTGGTCGCAACGCGGCGCCAAAGTGGCTTCGCCCACCGGGCCTAACAATTCCCCTGTTCTCCCCGGTCGATCTCGAGATTGGCGAGATCGAGAGTTGTTATTCCCAGTTCCGGCCGGATCGCCCGGTTGAAGACGACAAGGGCAAGACGCGCAAGTACGTAAACCCCTCCGGCACGCGCGCCATCATCGACGTACATCCGGCGTTCTTCGGGACCGATGCGTGGACTGATCGCGACACGCCGCTGTTCATCGTGGAGGGTGTCCCGAAAGAAGACGCGCTTTGGTCCATTGGGATTCCCGCCGTCTCGATTCAAGGGGTCTGGAATTTCACAAGCGAGAACCCTGACACGCACTACCGGGAGATCCTGCAGGATTTCCGGTATCTCCCCGTTGCGGGTCGTGAAGTTGTTATTGGGTTCGACGCGGATGCTTGGACGAATCGCGCGGTGCGCGCGGCTGCGCGCGAGCTGGGACGCATTCTTGGGCGCGGTAACGGCGGCGCTTCTGCGGTTCGAGCTTTACGCCTTCCACACCCTGAGAAGAAGTGGGGTGTGGATGACTTCTTGGCGGACGGCGGCACGCGGGAGTCGCTGCTTGAGCTGATTGTCGATCTCGACAAGCTCGCCCACGGTGGCCTCAGCGTCCAAGCGCTGAGCGAGATCGCGCCGATGCCGCCCGAGTGTTTGTGGGAGCCGTACCTGATCCGCAACACGTTGGGCTTTCTGGATGGTGCGCCTGGCGTGGGCAAGACGTGGATCGCGCTGAGCCTCGCAGCTGCCGTAACAACTGGTGGCTCGATGCCGAGTGCCTTCCGAACGGACAAGGGCAAGATGAGTCGTTGGCCGATCCCGAAAGGCAACGTCGTCTACATCACGCACGAGAACGATCCGAGCACAGCGCTGCGCCCTCGCTTTGATCGACTCGGCGGCGACGCGTCCAAGTTCTTCGTGCTCGCAACTGGGGATCCTGAAAGCGACGCGTTCACGTTGCAAGACATCGAGCCCCTCGAGAAAATGATCGAAGAAATTAAACCCGTGCTCGTCGTGCTCGACCCCATCATGAATTTCCTCGGCGCGAAGACGGATGCACACCGAGACAATGAAGTGCGTCCGCTGCTGTCGAAGCTCATGCGTCTCGCGTCCAACCACCAGACCACGATGCTTGGCATTCGACACTTGCGAAAGGATTCGACGGGGAGCGCGGTGTACGCGGCTGGTGGTTCCGTTGCGTTCTCCGGCACGGCTCGCAGTGTTATTATGGCCGGCCGTTATTTCGGAGAGAACGAGTCGGAGAAGCTCGTGCTCGCCCACTCAAAAACCAACGAGACTCCCGCTGGCGCGTCGCTCGAATTCGCGGTGACGAACGAGGGCAAGGACGATAAGGGGTTCTACAACGTCGCCTTCGAGTGGCGCGGCGTTCTGACTGTGCGCGCAGACGAGTTGGTCTCTCAGAAGGCGCCCACGAAAGCGCCGGCCACAAAGCCTCGGGACAAGCTCGCGAATCTGCTCGTCACCCTGCTCGCACAGAATCCCAACGGCGTCCCGACCACGGTGGTGGCCACCGCGATGAAGAGCATGGAGCTGGCTCCCACGACGCTTAAGCGCGTGGCCGAAGAGATCCGCATCCAGCGTGTGCGCGTGGAGCCGCCGAAAGGCAGTCGATCGCGCAAATCCCCGTATTACGTGTGGAAGTACCTGGAAGGCGAGGAACCGGCGAAGGGTCGAGATTCTGTAGATATTTCACAGAATACCCCTAGCGCGAAGTTTTGATCCGCGGTAAGATTCCCTCGCATTGATTGGGACACATTCAACACGAGGAGTTTTAAAATGACGCCGTCCCGGTTCCCGAAGGAAATCACCATCTCCGTCCCGCAGATCCCGAAGATGCCGAAGGCTCCGGCGTCGAAGGTCGACCGCCTGTACGAGCTGCGCGAGGCACGCCTCGCTTTCGGCCGCGCCATCGGGGAGGCGGAGAAGCTCCTGAGCCGCATCAAGGAAGTCGAGGAGGAGATCGCCCTGGAGCTGTCCGCAGAGCTGCGCAAGCTCGGCGGCGCGACGAAGCTCTCCGGCGAAGTGGCGACGTTCGCCCCCAGCACGACCCCGGTGTACGCAGTGGCTGACTGGGATGCGTTCTATGCCCACATCAAGAAGAACGACGCTTGGGATCTCCTGGAGCGCCGCCCGGCTCGCGCCGCTTTGAATGCCCGGTTCGATGAGCACAAGGCGGTCCCGGGCATCCAGCAGGACCGCAAGTTCTCCTACTCGCTGACCAAGGCGAGCCGCTAAGCCAACAAAAACCCTAATAAGAAAGGAGGTGGTAGCAACGAGCATCGAGCCAGCTTCGGGTCTGAGAGCGGACAGGACCGCTCGATCCTCAGCTCGGCGTCCTCCGAGTCGAATCTTGCGGCTGGTCACGCAAGCGAAGCTCGATCTGGTTCGATGGCCGTTGCTATCACTGGAAAGAGAATGAAGACGAAAGTTTCCATCGAGAACGCGAAGGACTACAAGCTGACGAAGCAGCTCTTCGACGCTGCTTACGCGCGTGAAGTCATGTCCGCTTGCAAGGGCAACGTCACCGAAGCTGCCCGCTTCGCCGGCAAAGAGCGCAAGGACTTCTACGATCTGCTCAAGCGTGCAGAGGTTTCTCCGCAGGAATTTCGAGAATGACGCGCAGTCGTGAAATCGAAGCGGCACTCTGGAGCCGGATCTCCGATCCGGGGTTGCCCGAGCAGTCAAGGAGCCTCACCTACCTGACGCTGGTGCTCCTGGACTTGGCGGAGAGCGTGGCTTCGATTCAAGCGGCACCCGCTGCGTCGCCTGTGAGCGCGGAACCGTCCGTTGAAACTCGAGAATCCCTCGCCTACCTCAGTCAGTCTCTGGCCGAGTACCAGGACATTCTCACGCGCGAGCCGACAGCGCGCATGCCGTGGGGAGCGTTGCGAGAAAAAGGGGAGCAGCTCCGAGCCGCCATCGAGGACGTTCAGCGTCGAGGCCTGTAGGAGGACGACAATGCTTGATTCTTTGTTGCGTTGGATCGACAACCGAGGCGGTGCGGTTTGGATTCGAGATAACAATTACCTGAAGCGCCACTTCATCGTCTCCTCCAAACACTTCGGAGTTCTGCTGCACGAGTGGCATGGCTCCGATCCCGATCGGCCGCATTGCCATCCCTGGTGGAGTGTCAGCATTCCACTGCGCGGATATTTGTTGGAACATTTCCACGACGACACTGTTCGGCACTTGGAGTTTGGACGAATCGCCATTCGCACGTCCCGAGAGCTGCACCGAATTGTGGTGCCGAAGCAGCGCACGCGCCCGGTGACGCTCTTCATACACGGTCCTGTGCGCCGAAAGTGGGGTTTCATTGCGCCCGCATCGGAGTGGCGTGATCGGTTCTGGGTTTCCGCGACATCCCTGGGAATTGAGAATTCGCGGAGGCAGCTTCGGGGATGGTTTTTCCCCCGGATTTCAAGCGAATGAAAGAAGACGTCGTCTTCGGAATGACAAGACTGCCACATGTACCGCCAGAGAAACGAACGGAGTACGCACGACACATCCGCGAGTTGTCTTCGGTCATTCCGCTCGAAGATGCCTTGTCGATTTTCGTCTCCGAGGCCGCTGGGCGTGGCTGGCCTTCTGGGGCCCACGTCGAGATTAGAATTCGCACAGCGATCATTGCGCTGAGACAGGATCCAGCGTAGGTTCGAAACACTAAATCCCAAAATTCTCACTCGCGTGATTTCGAGCTTGCTAAGGCAGCAAGTCTCCACCGACGTGGGGAATGTGCAGGAGCACAGCAACATGGCAAAGATGACGAAGACCCGTCAGGAGACGGGTGCTTTGGTGGCACGGGGAAATACCCCGTCCGCTCTGATGGTCCCCGGCTCGGGGCATGTGCCCGAGGGCTGGGAAGCGCGCATTCAGCAGTACGCGAAGCGCGACGCGGCTACGGCGAAGGGCGCCGCTGGTTGGCCCTACATCAGCACGAAGGGCGGCGTCTTCAAAGTCGAAGAGACGCGTCTCGAAGAGCTTCCGCCGATGATCGTCCTCGGCACTGTTTTCGAGAACAGCTTCTTCGCAGGGCTGTACGACGCGGACCACGCGTCGGCACCGACCTGTTTCGCGATCGGAACCGAGGAGGAGAATCTCGCTCCGCCGGAGTCCCTCGGCGATCAGCGTCAGTGCATTCAGACGGAGCCGACGAGCCCGAAGTGCTCGGGCTGCTGGGCCAACGTGTTCGGAACCGGAGAACGTGGCAAGGGCAAGGCGTGCAAGAACACGCGACGCCTCGCGCTGCTGCCCGCAGACGAGTTGTCTGTGGGGAGTCTCTCGCAGGCGCAGTGCTTCATGCTGCGTCTCTCTGTGACGAGCGTGAAGCAGTACGCCTCGTACGCCAACAAGGTGGCGCGATCGCTGGAGATCCCGCTCTTCATGCTGCGGACGCGGATCCGGATCGAGCCCGACCCGAAGACTCAGTTCAAGATCCTCTTCGAGCCGTACGACATCGTGGAGCAGGACGGTCGCGTCCTTCCCCTGCTGATCGGAGATTCCGATCTGCTGACCGCGATCGAAGGCCGCGTGAAGGAAGCTGAGAACTTCCTGATGCAGGTTCCGAGCGCCCGCGACGATGAGAGCGAGGGTGCTCCGAAGCGTCGCGCGGTGGCTCCCGCGCCGCAGCGCAAGCCGCAGATTGGCCGCGCCGGCACGTCTCGCAAGGCGTCGGATGCGCCCGCCACGGGCGGCGTGAAGCGCGCAGCCACGGCGAAGTACTAGCTCCGAGGTTGTCGAGTCGTCGTAGCCTTCTTCGCATTCCTCCACCTGGCACCCCCATCCCAGGAGCGGAGAGGCGACGGCGGCTCGACTTCCTCTCTCGTTGTTGGGGTGTTCTCTGACTGCTCCGATCGCAATCGACTTCGAGACTAAGCCGATCAAGCCTAGGCCCGAGTATCCCCCGGAGCCCGTGGGCGTCGCGATTATGGAGCCGGGCTCGAGGCCAACGTACCTTGCCTGGGGTCATCGCGGCGGGAATAACACCTGCACGAAACGTGAAGCCGCCGTGCGGCTGCGAGCGCTGTGGAAGAGCGGGAGACCGCTTCTGTTCCACAATGCGAAGTTCGACATCGATGTGGCTGAGACGTTCTTCGATCTGAAGCGGCCGGCCTACGACAACTTCTTCGACACCATGCTCGAAGCTTTTCTGTATGACCCAAATTCGCGTGAGCTGGGATTGAAAGAGCAAGCGACTGTTCACCTCGCCATGCCACCGGAAGAGCAGGACGAGGTCGTCAAGTGGCTGATGAAGAACATCCCAGCGCTCAAGCGGAAGAAGAAGGAAGCGAAGGCGAATCTTTGGCTCGCCCCGGCCAACATCGTTCGCCCGTATGCGATCGGGGATGTGGTTCGAACTCGCAAGCTTCACGACTTCTTCTTTCCGTGGCTGCGAGATTCCCAGGTGCTCGAAGCGTATGATCGCGAGCGACGATTCATGTACGTCATCCTCGACATGGAACGTCTGGGTGTTCCCATTGACGCAGATCGTTTGCGGACGAGTATCGAGGGGGCTGACGGGCTCAATTGGACGAATTCTCTGAGAACGGTCGAAGACTGGATCGTGAAAGAGTTGCGTCGACGCTCGCGTCGAACCGGCGAGATCAATCTCGACTCGAACGAAGAGTTGGCCGACGCGCTTGAAGCGGCTCGACTTGTTAGGCCCGGAAACTGGGTGATGACGGAACCCACTGCCGACTTCGCGCAGGGTCAGCGATCCGTTTCGATCGAAAATCTTGGGAAGGCTATCGAGGATCCCCTCGTCTATGGGGCGCTTCGATATCGCGCGTCGCTTGCGCACTCGGTGCGGACCAACGCGCGACCGTGGCTTGCAATGGCGGGTGCGGGTTCCAGCATCTACCCGCAGTGGAATCAAGTGCGCCAGGCCTCGACGGGAACGACGCGCAGGCAGATCGGCGCCCGCACGGGACGCGTCAGCTCCACGCCGAACGCGCAGAATCTTGCGAACGAGCCGATGCGGATCTTCTTCGATGCGTCGAAGATGCAGCAGGCGCTTGAGTTAGCGGAAGCAAACAAAGAAGAGTGGAGAGCGCTGCTGATGCCCCCGGACTTGGAGGGGAAGATCTCGCCGCTTCCGTGGATGCGTGACTTTGTGATCCCTGATGTCCCAGAGCGGGCGCATCTGAGCGTGCTCGGGGATCGAGACTACGCCCAGCAAGAGTTGCGAATTCTCGCGCACTTTATGGAAGGTGCGGCTCTCGAGATTTACAAAGAGAACCCAGAGACTGACTTTCATCAGATGGCGACAGACGAGTTGCACGAGCGCTACTCGCACCTCGCGCACTACAAGCGCAGCAAGGTCAAAGCGGTGGTGCTCGCGATCATTTATGCGCGCGGCATTCCTGCGTTGGCTGCCCAGCTTGGGATCACCATCGAAGAGGCCCGGCAGCTGAAGAATGCGATCTTGTCGCTCTTCCCCGGAGTGAAAACTCTGATGGACAACCTGCGTCGCCGAGCGGCACTGGAGCAACCCATTCGTACCTGGGGAGGCCGGGTCTACTACGTTGAACCACCGGTCGAAATCATCGACAAGATCTCCAAGCTTCCGCGCTTGCAGACCTTCGAGTACAAGATGATCAACACGCTGATCCAAGGCAGCGCGGCCGACAACACGAAGGAAGCGATGATCCGCTACCACGAAGACCCGAGGCGTCAGGGTCGCATGCTGCTTCAGGTTCATGACGAGCTGGTGATGACGGGCAGACGCGAAGGTTTCGACGCTGAGATGTCGCTTCTGCGGGAACACATGGAGAGTGTCGAGTTCGACGTGCCGATGAGAACGGAAGGGGAGTGGGGTCCGACGTGGGCTCAGCTGTCGCCGTATAACGATCAACGCTGAGAGGCAAAGCAATATGGTGAAGAGAACAGTGGTGAAGGCCGGCGAGGAAACGCGCCCGCGTCTCAAATCGTGGAGCTACTCCACGTACACGCAGTACGAGGGTTGTCCGGCCCGTGTCTACTACGGGAAGATCCTGAAGCTTCCGGATCCCTTGGGCCCCGCGGTTGAACGCGGAAATCAAATCCACGTGCTCGCCGACCGTTATCTGAAAGGAATCCTTCAAGAGTTTCCCGCGAAGGGGGTAGGGAAGGAATGGCATGCGTACAGGGAGCACCTCGACGCGCTCAAAGACCTGAGCCGCATGAAGTCGGAATCTGACATGACGTTCACGCGTGAGTGGCGAAAGACGCACTGGCGTGATTGGGACGGCGCCTGGGTTCGGATGAAGCTCGACGTTGAGGCCTTTCACTCCAAGACGCATCTGCTCGTGGTGGATTTCAAATCCGGGCAAGATCGTGATTACTCGAAGCAGCTAGAGCTGTACGGTCTCGGAGGTTTCAAGCAATACCCCTCGGTCAAGGAGGTCACTGCGGAGATCTGGCTCGTGGATCAGCCGAATTCTCCGAACGCCATTCGAGGTATCAACTTCACACGAGCGACGGACGAAAAGCGCTTGCAGACAACGTGGGAGGGGCGCGTGGAGAAGATGATGGCGGACGAGACGTACAAGGCTCGGCCGAGTCGCGCGTGCTCCTGGTGCCCATTCTCGAAGGCAAAGGGTGGCCCCTGCACCGAAGCATGAAAGGCAGAGCGTGACAAAATGGCTGGCCGAAAAGAGCCCGTTCTCGAGCGGGTCATCGAAGCAGCGGGAGATGCTGAAGCCCGCCGCTGTGGATTGGTCTCGCTCAAGCTCAACTTCCGAGGACGAAGGAGCTGGCCAGACCGCGCTTACCTTGCCCAAGGCGGACGAATCCTTTTCGTGGAGTTCAAAAGACAAGGGCAGTCGCCGAGGCCGGACCAAGAGCGGACGATCGGACTCCTCCGCCGCCTCGGTTTCCAAGTCGAGGTCATCGACCAGAGCGACCGTGCTCGGCAAATCCTCCGAGAGTTCGCAGTGGGATGCGCCGAGGCGATGGACTCCGAAGCCGTACCACGAGCGCGCGGTTCAAGCGATGGTGAGCAACCCAGCATACGGGCTGCTTCTCGATCCCGGGCTCGGAAAGACGGCCGTCACCCTCGCCGCGTTCAAGCTGTTGAAGAAAGCGGGAATTGTTAGGCGGGCTTTGGTCATTGCCCCGCGTCTCGTCTGCGCCGACACCTGGCCAGGGGAGATCGAGAAGTGGTCCGACTTCAACGGCTTGCGGACCGTGTTTCTGCACGGCCCGAAGAAAGAGCAGCTTCTTGCTTCTGACGCGGACATCTTTCTGCTGAACCCAGAGGCAGTGGATTGGCTCGCTCAGAAAGACCATCTGGGGCGCCCGAAGCGGGAGTGGCCGGGTGGTTGGCCGGAGATGCTTGTTATAGACGAGAGCACCCGCTTCAAGCACGGGAACACGCAACGTTTCAAGACGCTGCGGAAGATCCTCGGACGCTTTGAACGAAGGTACATCCTCACAGGATCCCCTGCCCCGAATGGCTACGGCGATCTGTGGGGACAGATCTACCTACTCGACTTCGGTGCGCGCCTCGGTGAGTACATCACTCGCTACCGAAACAAGTACTTCACGCAGAGCGCAGACGGGTACGGGTGGGTGCTTGCCAGCGATGAACACGCGCACGCCATCGAAGATCAGATCAGCGACATCGTTCTTCGCCTAGCGGCCGAAGATTACCTCGACATGCCGCCATTGATCGAGAAGACGATCCCCGTTTCGTTGCCGCGCGAAGCGATGTTGGCCTACGAGCAAATGGAAGACAGCTTCGTACTGCAGATGCAGGAGGGTGAGATCTCCGCGGCGAATGCTGGTGTGCGTTCAGGGAAGCTTCGCCAGATCGCCAACGGTCGCGTGTACGTCTCAGACATCCCGGGTGTGCCCGCAGACCCGAAGAATCGAAAGTATGGCGTCGTTCACAACGCCAAGATCGAGGCTCTCCTTGATCTGATCGAGGAGCTGCAAGGGCAGCCGCTGATGATCGCCTACGAGTTCGAGCACGATCTCCACGCGCTGCGGAGCGCGCTGGGCGATCACCTACCGATCCTGGGTCAGGGCGTGACAGACAAGCAGGCAAGGCAGATCGCGAGTGACTGGAATGCCGGAAAAATCCCCTTACTGCTCGCGCATCCGGCCTCAGCGGGGTGGGGTCTGAACCTCCAGAACGGGGGGCATCACCTCGCGTGGTTCTCCATTACCTGGAACCTTGAACACTACATGCAGCTGGTCGCCAGGCAGTGGCGGCAAGGCCAGAAGTTCCCGGTTTTCGTTTACCTCCTTGCAGCGCGTGGAACGGTGGACTATGACGTTATCGCCGCTCTAGAAACGAAAGATGCTACGCAGCGAGCACTTCTGGAGGCGCTGAAGAAACGCCGAAAAGAAAGGAAAAGGGGATGACGGCCCTGACCCCGTACGATTGGAGTCGCATGTACCAAGAGCCCAACGTAGAAAAGTGGCATCGCAGGTTTCTCTCTCTGTGCCTCGAAGTCGCCAAGTGGTCGAAAGACCCGAGCACGAAGACCGGCTGTCTCATCGTGGACGATCGTCGCCGTATCCTTTCCACGGGGTACAACGGGTTCGCTCGCGGCGTCGAAGACACACCGGAAAGGTACGAGAACCGTGAGTTGAAGTACGCCTTTGTGGTTCACGCGGACCTCAATGCGATCTATTCTGCCGCCGCGAACGGAGTGAGCGTCGACGGCTGCACGATGTACCTGACCGGACCTCCATGCGCGGAATGCTGTAAGGGGATCATCCAGGCGGGAATCAAGCAGGTGATTTGGCCGGAAGACAACCCGTTCGAAAAAGACGAGGCCACGCGGGCACGCTGGGCTGTCTCACTCGACAACTCGAACACGTTGTTGCGTGAGGGTGGAGTTCGGAGCTGGAGGATGCCCAGCGAATGACCCCCAAGCTCTACAACATGCAGATCGCGAAGCTACGGAAGCAGTGCCGCCTACTGGCGCAGCAGCTGCTTCGAGAACGCGCGCGACTCGAGGAGTTGCTGGAAGCCCGCCCGGACATGGGTGGCTATTCCTGGACGCCAGAAACTCGCGAAGACGTAGAGAGTCTGTCCGTGCTCCGCGACCGACTCGCGAAGATCCCCAATGAACGCGAGATCGACGAGCAATGGCTTGCTGAGATCGAGAAGCTCGCGAACGATGTCCCAAAAAGCGTGAACAAAGGAGTACGCGCATGACGGCAGGAGAGCGGTACGAGTACGTGGAAGTCGAGGATGTGATTCGCTCGACGGACAAGGCTCTGTTGGTGAAGATCGATGGCGACGAGTACTGGTTGCCAAAGTCACAGGTGCTCAACGCGGACGAAGTAGACCCCGGAGTTTTCGGAACCCAGGAACTCGAGATCTCGCGCTGGTGGCTGAAAGAGCAGGGTCTCCTGTGAGCGGCCCTCTACCGATTCGCGTCTACCTGATTGCGCGCACAGCGCTGACTCACGACTTCAATCACTGGCTGGCGAGCGAGCACGGGGTAGACCAAGAGAGTCTCGGTATGGATCGACAGTTCCCCGGGGCCAACCTCGTCGGAGCTGCCGCGAAGAATTGCTACCGCTCGTTCGAGCCCGGGTTGAATCCGAATGTCACCAAGGTTCGGCGCGACTGGGTTGACTATTTCGACCACGTCCTTTCCTCGGGCCATGGATCCGTGCTTGAGCACTCGACGTACAGCTTCGCGCTCGAAGGCGTGACTCGAGTCTTCACGGCGGAGATGAATCGGCACCGCGCCGGCTGGGCGATCAGTGAACGCTCGCTTCGATACTACCGATTGGACGATCTGAACTACTGGATGCCCGAGAGTCTTTACCCCTTGGAGGACGACTCGCAGGATCTTCGTGAGCGCAAAGCTCGGACCGCGGAGATTCTGCGCGAGACGTTCGAACGAGCGGAGGAGACCTACCGCGAGCTGAACACGCTGTGGGAGATCGAGAAGCTTCCCTTCCACGAGAAGAAGAAGCTGACCTCGCTCTTCCGTCGCATCGTTCCCATGGGCGTCTCCACGGCTGGAGTTTGGACCGGAAACGCCCGGGCGCTCAGACACGTGATCGCCACGCGCGCCGTACCCGAGGCGGAGGAAGAGATCGCCGTGGTGTTCTCTCAGATTGGGAAGATCATGGTGGAGCAGGAGCCCCTTCTCTTCGGGGATTTCAGCGAAGAGAATGGTTACTACACCCCCAAGTACAGAAAGGTCTGACCTATTGGACGCAATGATCGACATTGAGACCCTGGCAACGAGTGAGAGAGCCGTCGTTCTATCCATCGGCGCTTGTCAATTCTCGCTGGCGGAAGCTCGGATCGTGGAGAGCAACTGCTTCTACGTCACTTTGGGTGCGGAGTCGCAGAAGAACCGTGAGATCGACCCCAGCACGGTGATTTGGTGGATGCGCCAAGACTCTCGTGCGCGGGAGGAGTGGATCGACTCGAAGAAACCGCTGGCCAATGGCCTCGCGGAGCTTTCCGGGTGGCTGCAACTCAACAAGGTCTCCGCGGTCTGGGCGAATAGCCCGACCTTTGATCTTACGATCCTTCGGCATGCGTACGTATCGATGGGATTCCCGGTGCCCTGGCACTTCCGCGACGAGCGCGACGTTCGAACACTCGTGCAAATGGGCAAGCTTGCCGGAGTCAAGAAAGTCTCGGACGCGGAGCGTCGAGGCGTCGCGCACAATGCCTTAGACGATGCGAAGCATCAGGCGTCCTACTGCATCGAGCTGTGGCGCGCTCTTAGGAGGAGCTGATCCGTGAGCACCAAAGAAACGAACCCGAAAGACTCGGTCGGGGTAAAGAAGGCCCCCATGTCCACGGTCTCGAGTCTCGTCCTTGCCGAGCTTGGCGTGGCGATGCTGGAGGGGGCGCGAAAATATGGGCGCCACAATTATCGCGTCTCGGGCGTCCGAGCTTCGGTGTACAAGGACGCCCTCGACCGTCACATGACAGCGTGGTGGGAGGGAGAAGACCTAGATCCCGACTCGGGGCTCAGCCATGTCACCAAAGCCATCGCATCTCTGTTCGTGCTTCGAGACGCGATGATCTGCGAGATGATGGAAGACGATCGACCTCCACGCGGAGCACCTGCCGGCTGGTTATCCGAACTGAACAAGAAAGCCGCTGAGATCATTGATCGCTACCCGGACGCCAAAGAGGCGTTCACGGAGAAAGGCAGGGTATGAGAGCACGAACGGAACGTCGTTTGCGGGAGAGACTCGCAGCGGCTCAAACCAAGAGAAACGGAGACAACATGCCCCCTTCGCAACCCATGAGCGAGTACATCTCGGGAGAGATTATCTTCACGCAGGGAGACTCTCTCATTGTCGGTCGCTGTACGATGCAGCAACTGGCCGTCGACGGCGACATTATGGTTGTCTTGATCGAGAAACTTGCTCCCGAAGTGACCCACGTATTCCTCATGAGCAGGGTGGAACGACTTAAGCTCGTTGCCTCTGCTATCGAAAGGGTTGGTCTATGATCGACCCTGACTACTACGGTGACGTGGTTCGTCGCGTGAAGAATGCAGGCATCTCGATTCCCAAGACTCCTGGTCTTGCATCAGAGCATCTTCGTGCGTCGATCTCGGAGACGCTGATCGAAGACGCCACGTTTCTGCGAGGCAACATCGACGTTGTCGAGTACGCCATACTGATCATGTCGTCAGTGAATGCGCTGCTCTTTCTCGCTGCTTGCTCTGGGCTTCCCTTCGACCGAGTGTGGGAGGTCGGGGAGAATCACCTGAGGAAGGTTACCGTGGACGCCCAAGATACGGCGTTGTTTCGCGCGCAGCTGGAGCAGGTGCTTGGACTTTCTTGAGCTACCAGAGTCCCAGATCGCTGCACGTTTCCCGGTAACCGCAGCGCACACAAATGAGCTTGCAGTTCTGACCAATCATCTGCGCACCGCAACACAGGCAGATGTACTGCATCGAGTACTTGCTCGCGCGCAGGTCGACAGCATCAATGGTTGCTGGACGTGGCTCGGAGCTCGAGCCGGTGGAAATCGCGGTTGGGACAAAGGCGGGGGGTATGGTCGCATTCGCAACAACGACGGGCATCACGTATACGTACATCGATTGATCTTGGAGCTTGTGCGACGGAGTCCCCCAGACTGGATCCTTCCCCACGAGCTTGTCGTGCATCACATGTGCCTCAATCGGCTGTGTTTCAATCCGCTCCACGTAGCGTGGACCAGCGTTTCAGAAAATGCGCGTGAAGCAACGGGGGTGCGGTTGTCATCGCCGCTGCGCCTTGCGGACGAGCACGAACCAGTGTGGTGACGCCGGGGCCCGCGGGGAGGAGTACCCGCGAACCCCGGCGCCGATCGCTGCGCAACCCAGCCCCAAGGCGCGCGCGACCCTACCCCTGAGCCGCCGCGGCTTTCCGCCGGGTGACCTCATCGGCCGATCGCTTGGCGAGCATCCGATTCATGTCGAGGAGGGCCAGGAACTCATCGGGCGTGGGGTCGCGCCCCTCTTTGAGCAGGGACTCCACGATGTCGCGGGTTCGCTGGAAGTGCGCGACCTCTTCGCCTACGAGGCCAACGAGCGAAGCGAGTCCGTCGATCAGCTGGACGATGGCCAGGATGCCCATGGCTCAGCCCTCCGCCTTGGCCCGCGCAGCACGGGCCTCCAGCTCGCGCGCGAGGCGTCGAAGGGACGCTGACGCGGCGGCGTAGTCGAATGTCGCTCCTGTGGCGGTTCTGGAAGCTTCAACCACCTCCACGGCGGCCACTGTCTCCTGCACCACCTTGTCGATGGCGAAGGCGACTCGATCCGGGGTGCTCGGATTGGTGACGACAGCCACCTGAGCGATTAGCGCCGCCTGAATGTCCAGCAGAGCCCCGTAGTAGAGCTGCTGCTGGGTCGCCTCGCCCGAGCGCGCCAGTTGCGACGTGGCGCAGCCCGTGGTCGTCGCCAGGGCGGGGACCAAGGCCAGGGAGATCAAGAACGCGAGCGCGTGGGGCTTGAGGCGCATCAGGCAAGCGCCCGGCGCAGCCCCAGGACCGCGAGGATCTGACCAACCAGGGATACGAGGTTCACGCTCTGCTGCGCGAGGTCGCTGCCCTGCGCGGCTGCTTGCTGACCCATAGCGGTGAGCCCAGCCGGAAGAAGCCCGTTGGCCTCAGCCACCTGCCCGAAGGCCAGGAGTGCGAGGCCCCACGCGGTCATCGACTTGTAGACGGGCTTGTCTTTGAGAAGCGTCATGAGTGAACTCCTGCCTCTCGAGAGTGAGAGGATGCTTTGGGTGGCGTCTGAAAATAGCGCGCTTCCAGAAAGCAGTCCTACCGGCTAGCTCGGCGTTCTAAGAGCACTAGCTGCTCCAGCACGGCGATCATCTTGTCGAGCTTCTCGTTCTGTTTCCGCTCCGCCTCAGCATGCTCGCGCATCGAACGCATGTGCTCGCGCGGCAAGGGCGTCCCCGTCACAGCGTCGATCGGGGCCATGCCGGCATGAATCTCTGAGGTCTGCTGAGCCAGTGCCATGAACGCTTGCCGAGATTCCTGATCCATGTCCTGGGGTCGAGTGGGGAGTGGTGCGGGCTGTACGACGCCCAACCGAATGCCCATCTCGATCAGCGCGTACAGCGTCCCGATCGTCACGGCGGTGCCCAGCCCTGCCTTTTTCAGCTTCGCAGGGGCGTCTTCCCCGAAAACCGACAAATCAGCACCCATGATCCAGCGCCTCCCAGGCAATTAAAAAGACCCTTAACAAGTACCGTGTTCTGCGTTTCGTGACATCATTTACCCTAGTCGATCTTCTGGATCAGGAACCGAGCTTCTTCGATGTCAACGTTGCCACCGCTCGACTGCGTGACGCGGACTTTCAACACGTCCGTGGCAACGAGGGAGACACTGGCTACGAGGTTTCCCGCGAAGCTCTCGCCGTTGGCCACGGTGCGCTGGATGAACTCCGGGATCGCCGTGCCGTTCTTCGTGACTTCGATCAAGAGCGGCATGCTCGCGCCGGGCGAAGCCATGTCGATGAAGGCCGCGACGAGATACTCCCCGTCCCCGTCTGTGGGACAGGTGAAGGACTCTCGGACGCTGAGCGTTCCACTCGCGTGGTCGTGCCACGTTCCCACGTCGAAGAGATCTGCTGCATCAAAATCCACGAAGGTGGCAGTCGCCGTCGCTAGAGACTGCGTCGCAGTTCGTGCGCCTTTGACTCGGGCTTGCTTCGGGAGATCGACAAACCCAGACCCGTCGACGAAGACAGCAGCGGATCCAGCGTTTGAGATGCCGAAGGTGTTGTTGCCATTTCGGTAAATGCCCGTGTCGGTGTCCAGGCGGAACACGAAGTCAGGCAGCGACGCCGACCCGTCGTTCACTGCCATCGGGCCGATGGCATTGCCGACGCCGTCTGAGACAAAGCCTGAAACCAGGCGCTCAATCGCCACGAGACGATCGGTGAAGTTCTTGTGCGTACGCGCGGTCCACGTCGGGGACTGCACGGGCCGGACGAGCATCCGCTCGTACTCATCCCCGTCAAAGAACACCGCTTGGTACGGGGTCGTCGTGGGGTCGTAGTTGACGACAGCGGTGTACGCGGAGCCGTTCCACGTTGCCGTACCGACATCGTGTAGTCGCTGGCCGGCCAGGGTCTCGACGTAGATCGTCCCGTTGATGTCGATGGCCACGTACCGAGTGCCCGCACCGCCAGAACCAGCCATCGTGGCGCCGCCGGATCCGTTCTTGATCGGGGCGCCCGAACTCAAGAACGTGCCGCCCGTGATCACTAGGTTCGAGGTCGGGGAACCAATGGAAATACGGAAACTGTCTGCACCGACGCGACCGGTGGTAGCGACGCCTCCTGCCCGCGTCGGATCGTTGAACACCGCTTGCTCGATTCCGACTGCAGAAGCTGCCCCCTGAACCGCTGCGACCTCGTCGATGATCGCGTTGATCGTATTTCGCAGCGTCGTGAAGTTGGTGTCGAAGTCCGTCGCATACTGCGTGTACGGTGGAGTTCGAAGACCGCTCTGACCACCTGCGAAGTTGACAAGGTAGGTGGTGAGGGAGATCTGGATCTTGGTTGCCATCGATGTGTCCTCTGCTTACGGAACCGGAACCCCGTAGGCGTTCAGGATTCTCGAGTAGTTGAACGGTGTCGTTCCGTTATTGAAGATGACGCCGAGCGTCGCACCCGCAGCGAGAGTGGCGTAATAACTGAAAGGGACAAGCTCCGTGGTGAACCCGCTTAGAATCGGAGTCCCACCCCCGGTGTTTCCGAACGTGTACAGGATCTTGGAGTTGATCCCTGCCACGCGCTCGCCGGGCCCGATCACTTCGACGCGTCCGCGCGCTGTGCGTCGCAGCGTCACCGGAAGACCAATCTGGGCGTAGAAGTGGTCTCGTCCGCTCGACTTCACGGGGACGTCTCTCAGGATCTTCCCCACCCCGATATCGACATCCACCACCCACACGCCCGAGACGTTCCCATCCATGTTGAACAGCACCGGGTTGGACAGGCACACTCCAGGCAGAGTGTCCTTGGTCGTTCTGATTTCACGCGAGATCAAACGCTTGAGAGTGCTCATTCGTAGATCCCCGGTGTGATCTCGTGGCAATCCAACGTGGTGAGTGCCGAGGCATCATTGTCTGGGGTGTACGAGTGCGTGACTCGAGTAATCAGGAAGCGACGACCATCCGGCATTTCGAATGTGTCGTCGGGCTCAAGCGCTAGATCCTGAACCATCTCGATCGTGCGCGGATGCGCGCGAGCTTGCTCCAAGAAGAGCAACTCTCGAGCCACAGTTTCTGCAATAGCCTGCGTGTTGATGAGATGGTTCTCAACCGTTTGCTGAGACTCGTCGAACTGCCCGACCCCAGAAATTCCAGCTGTGGCGCGGATCTCCTTGAACACGTACTCGATGGGATCGCCGAAGTACTCGTAGTGGCCGCGACCGATGCGAGACATAAGCCACAGCGCTGAGATCAGCGACGTGGCCTCGATGATGCGGCCGACCGGGATCGTGCTGCCACCCAGGGGCGGTACAAGATCGGGGTACGCAGCGAAGGTGATGTACACGATGAGCAGAAACGTGATCAGCCACGGGGCGAAGCCCGTATCAATTCGAACCCGGACTCCGATTGTTCCCCCGCCAGGCCCCGGAGTCGCGATGAGGGTGAATGACTCGCCGCCGCCAAGAATGGTCAACCCGCCGTTGACCGACTTGTGGACGAGCACCGACGCATTGTCGAGTACGAGCGTCTTATCCTCGGCCCAGAAGACGTTGAAGTCTTCCTTGTCCGTGAAAAATCCTGTGGTGAGCTGGGTTTCCGCAATCGACTGATTGGGTTGCGTGACCTTGGACATCAGAGCTTCGAGGCCAATCACGATGACCATGTTGGCGGGGGTGACGTTGCTCCACGGATGGTCAATGGAACGAATGAGCTGGTAGTCCGCATAGAAACGCGTAGGCGGAACCGAAGTCGTGGACTGCTGTTGCGTCAGAACTCCGCGACCGTCGAACCTAGGCTTGAATAAGCTCGGGAGCATGAGTTTCGCCAACATCGTGATCGGAGTCTCTTCCACGAGCTGGACCGAGTCGTGCCCGAAAAGCGTAGAGCCCCAACTCGAAAAGCTGTACTCGTCGGTCGACAGCCCCATGTTCTGCTGCGCGATTTGCTCGGCTGCGAAGACGTGCGTATCGATGCGCGTGAACACGTCACTCGTCTGGTTGAAGCGCATGAAGTGCGCCTCTCGAGAGACGGCACGCACCTGCGCAAAGCTCTCAGCCTTCACGCGGGAGCGGGTGTAGCCCGTCTGACCCACGATCTCGCCGGTGAAGACGAGAGGCCACAAGGTGTCGCTCACTCTTCGATCGCCCCAGGTCACGGTGATCACGTTGCCAGCGCGCAGGTATCGAGCGAGGTACGAACTCCAATTCGGTGAGCTGGGCGTCAGGTTGCTCAGAATGCTCGGGTCGAACAGCCCGACCTCGTCCACAATCGACACCGTCAACGAGGAAGCCGCGATCCCGGAGTTGAGGTAGTCGCCGGCTTCCTCCGTGAGTTGGACGTTCGTCACGTACTCCGTGATGTCGAGCGGGCCGGTGATAGGAATCAGCGGCGCCGACCCATACCGGTTGAACAGCACCACGTCTCGCATCGTGTTGACGCCGTTACTCGATCGGATGTCGTACACAAGAACGCGAACGCTGGGCTGCCGCTCCGTGGACTGGGGCTCCGTGTAGATCCAATGGAGGTCAGCGGGAAGCGGCCGAGGCATTAGACAATGCTCACGACGCGGAAGGTCAGCGTCACAGGGCGATCGAGGAACGTCGTCGGGGATACATCGAGTCCGTAGCCCGGGTGCTCAATCACGGATCCGCCTTGACCCGAGTATTTGCGGACGTCGAATTTCGACGGAGCCCCAGAGCCGAGCTGAAGGTCGAGGATCTCGATGTTGTACACGTCCGTTGACTCGTCTCGAGGCTCCCACTGGATGTAGACGGGGTTCACCACGGAAAAGGCCGGCGGGTTGATGAAGTAGTTGTAGAGCAACCGAAAGAAGAAGGTGGGCATGCTCAGCTCACCTTCCCACGTCTCGGTCACGATCACGTCCTGCTGATTCTCTTCGAATCGCACAAGCTTGGAGTCATCGATCGTTCGCACGAGCGTCGCGAGCGGGGAACGCAGCACCTGCGCATCGAAGTTTCCACGACGATCGGGATTCCGGAAGTAAACAAGCGGCGGCATGAGAGCGCTGTTGGGGTGTACGAGGCGTCGCAGCGCCCCCGGCGTACCAGTCACACCAGCCGGCAAGAGCTGCACCGTCGTCGACGCGGTGGTCACGGTCCCCTGAAGAATCGGGTAGGTTCGAAAGCTCACTAGGGTTCTCCTGCGATGCGGGCCTGAATCGTAACATTTGCCCCCGCATCAGCTTCGTCAGTCGAAGCGGTGTACGTCCCGTAGATCTGTCCCGACGCATCTGCGACGAAGTTGTTATTGGCAGGCTGCGTGATCGAGCCCGGACTCGGAGCAACGAGCACGAAGGGCAGAAAACTGGCCCCCTGCGCGGGGAGGCCAGATACCGCGTCGGTAACGAGCCCAGTGATATTCGCTCCCCCGTTGATTCTGGGCACCCGGTCGAGTGAGACCGTGAGGTTCGGTGTGAAACCCAGCGGCTTACTGACGACCACAAACGAGGAGCGGTGCGGACCCGGTGTGATGCTCCCATTGGCTGCTTCGAGCGTGAACAACCAGGCTTCCGCGCGCATGGGCTGCGTGGCGGGCAGCGTGGTGCGCCGGAGCCAAATCGGCCGGTAGCCCGTGGGATTACTGGTCACCGTACCCACATCGAAAGACAACTCAGCGGTGGCGTAATCGGCGGGGCGAACCCACATCGCAGGCTGCGTGCTGAACGAATTCCCGGTGAAAGTCGTGAGGTCCGGAAGATCCGTGTCGACAGAGATCGCGGTGACGAAGCTGGCGCCCGAGATCAAGTTCCTGTGTGAAGGGGCGTACTCCAGAATCGAAGATCCATTCAACGGAGTCAGAATGTATCGGACGTTCAGCAGGGATTCGCCTGTTGATTGTGTGAAGAAAATCATCCGGTGGTCGACCTGTCCGTTGATGCTGTCCGTGGTGCTCGGACCATCATCCCACAAGCTCGTCCAGGAGCAGAAACGGTAGTAATCACCTGACGACCCGAGATTCGAAAATTCGTGCGTGAAGACCAACTTCCCGTTCACTTTGTCGTGGCTGATGATTTCTCGAGCCTCGTTGGCGTTCGCGCCCGTAACGAAGACAACCCACTTCCCCACGTGGGAGTGATTATCGGCGTTGTCCCCGTCTCCCAGACCGGCGATGGCAGCACAGTTCGCGTCGTTCAACGCGGCGTCCCAGATTGCAAGGGAGTGAATCTGTCCTGTCCAACGATCGGCGGGGGTAGCCAGGGTGTATCCGGCTCCGCCGATACAAGCTCCGCGAGACACATTCGTCTGCGTAACGGAGTCATTCTCCGGGGTTGAGCTCGGGGTCTGTAGAATCCCGTTCTTGAAGACGCTGAGAGTGGTACCGTCCCAGCGAACAGCTACGTGGTACCACGTGTTGGTCGAAAAGAAGGAGTTGAACAGCAACTCCTTCTGGTCAGCAGTCGTCGTTGCATCCGAGATTCTGACGAACAAGTTGGACGACTCGCGACGCACCAAAATCATGTTCGTGCTGTCGTTGTTGAACCCGTTCGTGTTCAGCTCGAAGATGACTCCGTTGCCGGCCGCAACAGTCGTCGTACGAGCCCAGACTCCGATCGTCCAAGCATTCACAATGCCGAATGCAGCGATGGTATTGCGGACAACGGCGTCGTTGGTTCCGTCAAAACTCAGAGACTTCCGTTGCCGGTTGAAGATCCCCGGCTGTTCCTTGCTTCGATCAAGCCCGGTCAACCCACCGCGAAGCGTTGGGAAATCCAGAGGATTGGCGAAGATCCAATCGCTTCCCGGAGAGTCAACGACATGCGCGAGCCTGTACCAATGAATCAGATTTGCAGCCGCGGTGTACGCCCCCGAATTTACCAACGGGGTTGAGGATGCAGGACTCGGGACCGAATCTTCCTCGTACAGGGGGAGGGAAACGATTGCATTCTTGTCCGTCATTCCCCCAGAGAGCTGATACTCGGCGTAGGGATTCCGACTGCACGCGTACCCGCCGAGAGATTGCGCAGGCTCAACGCCGTAACGCTGGTACGAATCCGCGTCGTTCGAAGACAGGAAGAACTTGATGTCTTTGGGGTTAACAGCCATGGCCTAGAGACTCGCGTCCAGGCGATCCCACTTATCCTTGACTGCGACCTCCTCGGCGTACCGAACGGATGTCGTAGCTCGCCCGTTGTCGTCGGACAACGAAGCGGTCACCAGCAGCTGCCCGTGCGGCGGAGTCTGCGGGTCCGACAGATGGCGATAGTCCGCGGTATAGACCGCTCCACCACCCAGCGGTTTGGGCGCCACAAAGGTGATTTGGCTGCTGCCTCGATTGAGCGTGTAATGCGTCGTCTCTGTGAGGGCAACTCCATCCTCGTACACCGTAATCGGGCTCGCTGCAGCAGCGGTAGGATCCACGGTGTTTTGCAGCGTGACCGTTTCCCCGGCCACCGGCGTCGTAGCGAGAATTTCTCCGATAGAAGATGCTCGACGGAGCTGCCAATCCACGCTCTCTCCCGAAATCAGTTCTCCGAATGACCCGGAGACATCCACGCCGAAGCTGACGGTCTTTCCCGTCGCGATCGTGGAAAACGGATACACCGTGCTCAGCGTGGTAGCGACGGGGGACCGAGACAAGTACAGATACTTGATGTCCCCGGGAGCAAGCGCGCCGATGGCGGCTGTCCAATCGGTGGAGTAGTACGTTATCTCTCGCGTGATCGGGTTGTAGAACGGAGTAGTGTCGTGGTCAAAGTTGTTGTGGACACCACCAACCGTTCCCGGGCTATTCTCCGTGAAGTCATAGCCAGAGAGAAGGCGTTCGCGGAGATGCTGACGCACCGGAGTCCCGGTTTGGTTCAGCGGATTCCAATCAACGGCTTTGACCCAGCGCCGGCTGATCGAACCGCTCGCGCCGTTCACAGCCTGAGCGAACAGATACATCAGGCCCTTCGGAAAATTGGGCGTGCTGTCGTCGTCAGGCACGAACTGCGGAAGTTTGAAATCGACAATCTCACCAAACAGAGTCGGCCCGTTGAATTTGTGCGCGCCAGTGGTCGTATACTCCGTAATCAGACCCTGAATGATGGTCGCCGCACCAGTCGTCATGTCGATCATCGCAGGCACGCCTGTGTACGTGACGTTGTCGGTGTGTCGCACAGCGCACCACGGCATGAAGATCTGGTTGAGAGACTCGAAGAAAATCGGCCGCGATCGATTGTCCGTGTAGTACCCGACCGTCGTCGCAGTCAAACTTCCATTGCGTGTTTGGAACGTACCGACATTCGGAAGAGGGTCGCTCGAGCCCACTGTGACTTGCAAATCAAGCGGGTTCACTTTGCGGAATGATCGACCCGCAATCTGCTGGTTGTTGTACATCCAAAAATTCTGAACGCTGTTGATTCGATCCCACTCTCCCACCGCCATCGCATTCGTCGCGTGACCTTCCGCGGTCACAGGCGGGGTATCAACCACGTTGTAGTACGACGTGGTGTTGTCGATGAAGAGTGGATCGAAACGCATGAACTTGATGAAGATGCCCTGCTGGGCATACCCGATGATCATCGACAAACGATCGTAGAAAACGTTGTTTCCGCCGAAGTCTCCGGAGTCAGTGCCAAGCAGAAACGCCCCGTTGACTCCGTAGTTTCCACCGGAGAAATACGTGTACGGGTCGATTTCTCGAATCAATCGAAGAGCCATGGCTACCTCACAGTCGGAATCGTTCCGCCCCAGGTCTTCATCGCCTCTTGCGCCGCACGCATCGCAGCTCGAATAGTCTCTTCGGAGACGGCAGACGCAGCGGCTCGAGCGCTCTCGGGAGAAGAGGCATGGGCCAACGCGGCAAGCATCCTCTCAATGAGACTGGCCAAGTTGCTGAGCATGTTGATCTGAACCCACGCCAGCGCTTTGCTGTCGTCGGCTAGAAAGGTGTCATCGATTTTGATCTGGTAGGCCTCGTTCGGGCTAGTGCTGATCAGAATCTCAGAAGCGTTGATGGCGATCACGTTCTTCATGTCACTCATGCGGTTTCTCCTCAAGCAAGGCTTTCAGTTGTGTTTCCCAGCAGATTATCGAGGTAGTTGTTGGACGAGGGGGCGACGGGGTTTCCTCGACGGACGGCCAGCAGGATATCTCGAAGGATGGAATTGGTGTCTTCGAGTGCATCTTCCAAGCTGGCCCCAACCTGAAAGATCGAGATTTCCGTGGGGCCGGCAACCACTCCCCTTGTCGCCTGAGTACTCTCGACGGCCGAACTCACCACGCGACGCGTGGTGTTGGTCTTCGTCTTCGCCAGCGCGCCCTCAAGGAAGAGCGATGCCACACCAATCGCAGCACCGAAGGCCTTCCCTAATCCGTTGGAAGACCCACCTAGAATCGTCCCGAGTTTGTCCCCCAGATCATCGATCAATTTACGGAAAGCCTCGAACGCGCGTTCCAACGAGCTGACCAACGCCTTCTCGAAGAGTCGCGCGCCCTGGTCGAAGACGATCTCCATGATGTCGAGGCCTTCCCCGCGCAGTGCGCGACGGATGGCCGACGTAAGCTGACTCCCGACTTCTTGGCCGAAATCTTTGGCAGCTTGGCCCAGTTCATCTTCCAAGTCTCGTCGAGTGTCCCCCGCCTGCCGGGCCACATCCCGCAATGCGCGAACGATATCTTCGAGCCCACCCGCAGTGAGAAGAGCGGCCTGGAGAGCCTTCTGCAGATCCGCGGCGAACTGTGGAGAGATCGCATTGATCGCCTGGATGTCTGCCAGGATCTGCCGCTGCAGTGCCGCTGCGCTTCGATTCAGATTCTCGATCTGCGAGTAGATCCGAATTCGGCTCTGGTAGATCAGGTTCAGAGCCTGCGCAGCTTTTCGCTCGTCGCCCGCCCGAATGGCGAGCTTCACCGCAAGTTCCTCTTGCTGACGAAGCTTCTCGAGCTTCGCGTCGAGCGGATCAATCTGTGCAGCCAAGGCTCGCCGGAGGGAGTTTTGCAGTGCGATTAGACGGTTGATCGCGGCCTGTTCGTCCGCGAGGCGCTTCTTGCGCGCAGCATCTGCCCCTGCTGCGACCTCTGGAATTTCCACGCCTCCGAAACCCGTAAGAGCTGTCCGCGCTGCCGCAAGACGATTCTCTTCGGCCTTCTGCCGAGCCAGGAGATCCAAAGTCTTCTGAATTTCCTTGTTGTACTCTTCTTTCCACTGTTTGGTAATAGAGTCGATCCCATCGCCAATCGACTCAAAGAAATCACCAACAAGGTCGCTTTGAAATGCGTCCTTCACGTCGTTCTTGAGATCCGAGAGCGTCTTCTTACCCTGCGCAATCAAAGCAAGGTCGCCGATGGCGACGCCGAGCGCGAAGAAAGGTCTGAGGATGTTGTTGGTGAGAGTTTTCATGAGATCCCCAACAAACCCAAGAAGATCAACAAAGAAGTCTTTGAGGAGTCCGAAGATGTTTGGGAACTCAACCCCGAGAATTCGCCCAACGGTGTTTCCAAAATTTCGAATGGAAGTCGTGAAGCTCTCGACCAGATTCAGAGTTGCTCGGAAAGCGGCTCCCAGTTTGGCGAAGCCAGTCACCGACACCTTTCCAACTGGACCGACGAACACCTCCTCCACGGTCAGGCCAAATTGCAGCAACGCATCGATGACCAGGGTGAGAGCGACGAGGAGCGAGCCGACTACGGTGCTGACCAAGAGACTGCGGATAGCAGCGGTAAGAGCGATGGTATTCCCGGTCAAAAGAGTCGTGCCCACCTGCGCTGCTCGCAGGCCGACCGCGTAGGCTCCCCAAGCAACACCTGCACCTACGAGCAGCGTGGCAATTCTTGAGATGTTATCGGCGATGAAGCCAACGATTTTGCCAAACTCCAAACTGCCCTTCGTGGCGTTGTTGACGTCACCCAGGAACTTGATGAATGCGTTGGAAAGCTGAGTCCCCGCTTGCTCGATGGTGGGGGTCAGCTGCTGGAATTCAGTCGCGATGAGCTTCGTCTGTGTTTCGATCGCCTCGGCGACGATCTTGGGCGTGAGGGCGCCTTCGAATGCCAAACGACGAAGTTCGCCGATGCTCTTCCCCGTACCATCGGCGATAGCAATCAGCAGACGCGGAAGCTGCTCGGCCACGGCACGAAACTCTTCACCGCGAAGCTGACCCGAAGCGAAGCCCTGCGCGAGCTGGATGAGACCATTCCGAGCTTCCTGGGCCGTAGCTCCAGAAACCGCCACAGCTTGGTTGATGGTCTTGATCAACGCGAAGATGCGGTCCTGTCCGAAGTCACCGAGATCGCGAGTGTTCAACGCGAGGCGGCGGTACAACTCGGCCGTCGCCTCCACGGGGGCACGGGTCTCAGTCGAGACCTGGAACACCTGCCTCATCGCACCCGCGTAATTCTCAGCCGTTCCAGCGCCGAGCCGAACCGCGTTCGAGAGGTTGATGAAGGCATCCGTAGAACGAACAATTTCGCGGAGCCCAAGACCAACTCCGATCCCAGTAAGTGCGTTCCTCAGTGCGGTGACGTTTCGACTCGCGCCCGTAGCAGCGGTTCCCACCCCGCGAATGGCAGATGCGGTTGCAGCAGCACCCCGCTGCGTAACGACAATTGTTACTCGCTGAGTCGCCATAGATCAGAGCCCTCGCCCGACTTGAATGGCAAGCGCCCGAGAGATTGCGCGCTCGATATACCCTGCCGGCTGCTGCCTTGACTTCCCGCGGTTCAGATCCTCGATGTAATCGAGATTATTCTGCAGGTAGAAGGTGCCGCCGTTTCGGAAGCGACTGGTCACAACGCGAGCTGCGGCGACCGCTTGAGAAACAGCGGACCCAGCACCGTAGGTGGGGATCGTGCGAGACGTGGGAGTGCCCAACGTGGCAATCCAGTTCGATCGAGCCTGGCCGGTGTCCACCGGAGTCGTCGAAATTACATCCTGAGAGATCTGCTCGCAGACGCGCTGCGTGAATCTCTCAATGCGTGCGTCGAGATCTCGCACCGTACGGTTCAAATTCCGGGCAAATTGAGCGAAGCTACGACCCGTTACCGCCATGCGACATTTCCTCCCAGCGACTCGGCTGACCGGCGATCTCCACCAGCGTGTGAAAAATCTCCGGGTTTTGGAGAAGCCAATTCTCCCAATCAGTCTTCGAGTAGCCCTGGAAGCGAGCCGTGGGAGAGCCCGCGACGACACTTTCCGAGAAAGCTCTTGCCAGTATCGCAAGGGCTCGCTCTTCCGACATCCTTTCGGCTTCCAGCAGTAACCGGAAAGGTGCAAAGCTTCGTCGAAGAGCCTGCCCGAAGGCCTGATTCTCAGCGGTGGCCGGGTAGAGATCGAGGATGATCCCCTCGGGTTCGAACTGCACGCGTACGGTCTCCAGCTCAGCCACGTGGAGTCTCCTTCTCTCGAACAAAGCCTCCGGACATCAACTTCCCGAAACGGCGGCGAAGCTCTGCCGTGTTCTCTCGACCGACAGAGGTGTTCTTCGGCATCACCGCCCGCCCAAATTTCTTGAGCGCATCCTTCTGACCGAACGCCGTCGCGATCGCGGCCAGCACGCCGTAGGATTGCATGAGAATCTCGGCGCCGCGGGATTCCCCTTCCACTTTGAGGTAGAAGGTGAATTGCTGCTCCGTTAGCGTTTCACGGAGTACTTCCGGGTTCGTCCCCCAGCGCCGAGAAAGGAAAGCTAGCCCTCTAGCGATTTCCTCTTCGTGCTCGATCAGCTCACGGGTGTCTTCTCGGGATCCGCGGCCAGCGCCCGCGCCTCTTCGAGGCGAGCCTTTAGCTCCGGGGCGATTGACGACTCCTGGCCCAGTAGATTCGTCGCGCCCACCACTTTTCCCAAAACGCCCCCGCCACCTTCGCGGAGCAGGCACGTGTCGATCACGCCCTGCGCAAGCGTGAACAGATCCTCATAGTGGATCTTGTCTTCCAGCTCTTCCACCGTCCAACCGATTGTGTCTGCGACAACCGCTGTGATTTCGGCTTCACAGAGTTCGAAAGCGCTGGCGATCGAGAAGTCTTTCCCACCCTTCCGAAGCTCATCCAGCACCTTCGTGATCCGACGCCGTTGAATCCTCCCGTTCTTGAGTGTCCAGGGCTTGATCATGACTCGAGTGTTATCGAGCAGAATGACTTCACGCTCGGGGAACACGACCCCTTCAGTCTCAGATTTGTCCACGTACGTACTCCTCAAAAAGTAGAAACCCGGCTGGGACACTAGCGGCCCCCAGCCGGGTTTCACGAACCGAAGGCAGGATCAGGCGAGCTGCTCGGGCTCGCTCGAGAGGTTGAGCGTTCCGAAGCGGTCGGTGCCACCCGCATCGAGGACGTTCATGATCATCGTGCCGACCGCGAAGTCCTCGGCATCGAACGTCAGCGCGTCATCCGTGATGCGAATCGACGCCGAGGGGATGTCCCAGACGAAGTTGACACCCACGTCCGTGAGGTGCTTGATCGTGGCCTTTCCCTCAAACTGAGTCTGGGTGAACGGCTTGAGCGTGTTGCTCGCCTTCCGGTTGTAGTTGTAATCAACCTCCACCGGCTGGCCGGCCTTCAGCTCGCTCGTGGCGGAGCCAAGGTCGGGGAAGCGCAGACGGCCGAGCAAGGGATCAATCACCACGTCCGGGTTCGCGGTGCCGAGCGACTCCACGAGGTTGAAGCTCGGCTCGTAGCTCGCCACGATCGCGGCGCCGTTGGCGGGAATCTTCGAAGAGCCGAACGTGATCTGGCCCGAGGTTGCCGTCGCGCCCACTGAGATTGCGATCTGTCCCGCAGTCGGGGTCGTACCGGCCACGAGGTTGACAGTCTCATCGACGCCCCCCACGAGGAATTCCGTCACGTCACCGATCACGAGAATCTTGTAGTCGAGGGCGTAATCGCCCGTCGTACCACCGAGGGTTCCGTTGCCGGTACCGACCGCCTCATCAACAAGCGGCGCCGCATCCACGACAACCGTGGCCTCGTCGATGTCGGCCTTCGACAGCGGAGTGAACGTGCGCGCCGCGTTCGAACCGGAAGGCACGTTGACCAGCTCGTTGACCACAGCCTGAGCCGCTGCCGCAGTCACAGGCGTGATCGAGGACGACGCCAGCAGAAGCTGCGCGAGGTCGGCTCGAAAATTGAACGTCTCGAGCTGCAGCGACACGGCGAGGCGAGAAACCAACTCGCGCTCGATCGTGATCAAACCCGCGTCGCCGCGGGGCAGCTCCAGAAGCTCGATCTCCTTCTGCAGCTCTTGGCCTGACAGAATCCCGAGCGGGATCGGCGTGCCGTAGCCGCCGGCCGTGAGCTTGGGGGTGAACTCAACCTGCGAAAATCCCAAGAGCAGATTGTCGCGAGTGTACGTGTCAGTCGATCGCGGCTGAACGGGCATGCGTCGTGCCTCCTACGGAGTGGTGTCGAATTGGAAGGAGCGCTTCATGAGCGCTTCGAAAGTCTGCTCCACAGTGAAACGACGCACTTGGTCGCGACCCAGTGGAGCTGGCGGAGCGGATGCCCGCAACCGCGCAATTCTTGTGGTGTCTCCGAAAACGCCTTGCCCCTTCTCCTGAAGATGCCGGGCGATGTTCCGCAACGTCTCAGATGCCACCTCGTAGGACAGATTGCGCACTCGCACTGTGAGCAACCAAACCTCCGAGATCTCTGACGGGATTCTTCCCCCTGAGACATTGAAGACCGTGATTACATTATCGGGTGTGTTCGGCTCTTCGCCAACTCGAATGTCGGCGGTCGGGGCAAGCGGGTCAAAAGTCCCGAACCCCTGATTCGCCAACTCCTGGGCAATTGCGCCTTCTAACCCCAGCACCCCTTCATGTCCTCCGGGTCAGGAATTCGATGTGACTTCGCACGAAGCTAGCAGGATCCCAGATGTTCACGTTGACCACGAGTGAGACGATGGTTCGGGTCGTAAGGCCCTTGGTTCGCGAACGCCAGGTTACGTAGTCCCCGGGCTGCACATCTTGAATGGAGTTCGGGACCGCCGGTGAGTGAAGGTCGATCCACAAGACATCGTCGCCCCCGCCGTCAGCCTTCGAGATCGTGCTAGCGGAGGAACCCGACGAGAAGGGAGCTCGAATCATCGGGATCGACTGGAAAAGAATCACCCGAAGGATCTCATCTCCTCCGGGTCCGGAATTCTGTGGCCGTTCGACCTTTTGGATGTCGGCGTTGTAGAAGCCCGAGTAGAGAGCCATCTCAGCCTCGCAACAACGAGTACGAGCCACCAGAGACAAGGCCGGTTGCGATGAAGGGAACCAACAAGGCGTACACCTTCGGGAACGCAACAGCATTCTCCGTGTCAGCGTAATCGACCTCCAGTTCAATTGCCCCTACTCGCTCGCGGCGCATCCGGGCCCCGCCCTCGACCTTGATCGGCACGATCTCCCCATTGAGAACGTAAACCAGCGCCAACTCTGCGATGGCCTGCTTCACCAACACCGGGATTTCATCGGACGCGTATTCCCGACCATCCGCGTCAATCATCCCTGCTCGTGGAAACACAAGAACCTGATCATCGTACGTGGGGCTGCCCTGGTAAAGGTACGCCGTGTTCACGTAATCCGTGGCAGCAACGATCGCGGCGACTTTCTGATCCGCGCTCGCTGTCCAAGCACCATTGAAGCGCAACGCGTGGTAAGCGTCCACGTCTGCGACAGAGGCCAGGGCGTTAGCACCCGGGACATTCAACCCCGTCTCAACCACAATGGGGATGACAGGGGTGAGGCCAGAATTCTCGGACACCCGAATCGCGACCATGACTTCGATATCGCGTGACGGCGTCCAGTTCGTTTGAACGCGAACTTTCACGCGGTACATCGTGTTCGAAAGTCCGCTCGTCAGCCAGACCTTGACCACTCGAGTCGGGATATCGAAGGCAGTAGCGACAACTGTCAACGCAGGGATGGTCACCGGAGAGTCGATCGTTGCCGTCACCGCGGTGATCGTGTCGACGGCCGGAATGACCTCGGACATGTCCAGGTCGTAATCGAGAGTCGTGTCCGGATCTTTGTCAGGCCATTGGAGGTCCATACTACAAATTCTCCGGTTTGACGATCAAGAGATTGGAGGGCTTGGGCGTGACCTTAACAATCCTCGAAGCCGAAGCCCCGCTCACCGAGACCACGCGATTTGGAGAGAAGAGCTTCACGGAGATCTTAGAAGGAGTGAACGGGTCGGGAAGCCCGCCCAAAGGCGGGGCGTACGCGGTGTCGATCTCCGTGGCCATCCCGGTCCCGAGGATGACCCCGACGTCGAAAGCGGCGTCGGTCTCCGCCGAGAGCCCCACTCCCACAACCACCGCGACTTGGAAAGCAGTGTCTGCCTCCGCAGCGAGGCCCGAAGAGAGGGAGACCGGAACTCCGATTGCAAAATCAATCTCGGACGAGAAGTCATGCCCGATCGTTACAGAGGTACCGAGGGAGAGATTCGTTTCATCCGCTCGGGAGATGCCCACTGCCACGGATCGAGCAATCGCCGTGTCCGTCTCGGTAGCAATGCCCACGTTGAAACCAGGCAAAACCACAGTGGGCGCAAATGCCGTATCCGTTTCATCAGACCGACCCGGACCGACCGCGATAGCACGCTGGAAAGCAGAATCCGATTCGCTGGAGATCCCAGGAGAAATGGAGGGTGATACTGCGAGCGACAAGTCAACTTCGGCAGACCTACCGATGCCGACCGCAACAGCGCGTGCAAAGGAAACGTCCGACTCTGCAGAGAGACCCGTCCCGACCGTGATAGAACGTGCAAGGGCACTGTCTGTTTCACTGGAAAAGCCATGCGCCGTGGTAATGCCAGTTGCGAACGCAGCATCCGTCTCTGCCGCTCGCCCCGCACCTACGGACACCGCCAGGGGAAGTGCAGTATCTGTTTCCGTCGCGAGACCTACGTTCGCCGTCGCTGCTTGGCTAAGCGCGAAGGCGGAATCCGTCTCTTCTGCTCGACCTGTTCCAACCGTAAGGGACCGAGAGAAAGCTGCGTCTACTTCCGCAGAAAATCCAGCGCCAATAGAAACAGCGCGGGCAAAAGCTGAATCCGTTTCGCTCGAGAATCCACGACCAACAGAAACGCCTTGCCCCAGCGCGGTGTCTGTCTCAGCGGACCGGCCTACGCCAACCGAGATCGCTCGAGAAAAAGCAGTGTCTACTTCGGTGGAGACTCCCGCAGAAACAGACACGGATCGCGCAAGCGCAGTGTCCGATTCGGTGGCGAGCCCGTAATTCGCGACATCGGTTCGAGAAACAGCAAAGGCCGAATCCGTTTCGCTTGAGAGACCCGTGCCGACCGTGACCGATCGAGCAAAAGCAGTGTCTACTTCAGCGGAGACTCCCACGGAAACAGACACGGATCGTGCAAGCGCAGTGTCCGTTTCACTCGAGAATCCACGACCAACAGAAACGCTTCGACCCAGGGCGGTATCCGTTTCATTGGATCGCCCAGTGCCGACAGAAAGAGAGAGCGAAACCGCGACGTCAGTTTCTGTGGCCAGCCCGGTAGGGAACGAAGCACCGCCGCCCGACGCGATAGCAGCAGCTTGAGTAAGTGGCTGCCACGCCCACGACATGGAATTCTACCCAGCCTTCCGCAGGGACCAATTCACCGTCACGGTTCCTGCGGCGGCATAGAAAGTCGCGTCCCACCCGTGCAGCAGTAGCAAAGCGGGTGCGATAAATAACGGCCGAGATTGGGCGCCAACGTAGATGCTTTCGTACACGACGCGCTGCGTGTCTCCACTTCGCGCCTTCTCATAGATGCGGATGCGCAGATCGTCTCCGGCGACCATGTCCGACAAGTCTGCAACCAGTTGGTAACAGCCGGCAGTAGTATCCGAATCCGGTCCGGCTGTATCAGTCGTAGCGGACCACTCTGTGGCCGCGACTGCCTCGGTTCCTGACTGAAACTCGGTCCAGGTTCCAGCGGTACGGATACTCCACAAAACGGTGATGGTTCCAGAGGTTGCCTGTACCGTGACGTCCCAACCGTGCCCCAGGCAAATCGTGGGCATGACAAACAGCGCAGTCGCCTGTGCCCCCGCCAGCGTCCATTGCTCTGCGAGACGTTGAGTGTCCGCCGAACGTGCCTTTTCGTAGAGCCTGATTACGAGCACATCACCCGCGATCATGTCACTCACGTCAAGGATCACCTGGTAGACGCCATTCGTCGTGTCGGAATCCGGACCCGAAGTATCCGTAGTGAGAGACCACTCCGTGGCCCCCACTGCCTCTGTCCCGGAAAATGCCTGTGTAATGGCCATGCTCAGCTACCCCCGAAGCCAACAACGGCAGCCTGATAGGGGCTATCGGGTGAGTTATTACATTGTCCCCGAACCCACAATTCAGCCCCAGCGGGCAAGGGAGATAGCAATTCCGGAGGCGTAAGCTGCCAATCCAACCGCCGGGGTTCCTCTTCAAGGGATGTGTGTTCTACGACATACTCCGAAATCAGCAATTTGTTTGTCACGTCCCCAACGGCCAGCTGACAAATTGTGATTTCGGCGCCTTTTGTGCTGTCCGCAGCCTGTTCTCCGAGCTGCACTGCCCACAGGTTTCGCGACGTAGTTCCAAGACTCGTCCACGATCCAAAACTGCCGTTGCCGGGAGTGAACGCTGTTCCTGCGGTCCCGCTTACCCCGAGTGTTTCAGAAAACGATGCCGCACGAGCGAGAGCGGGTACGTCTGGGCTTCCGTAAAACTCAGCGCGAACATTCACCGTTCCTGCTGTCGCATTGCTCCCAGCGATTCGAACCGCCACGGAGGAGCCGGAAGGAATACGGATCGGTGCCCACAGCGTTTTATCGGAACCCGAAGCCGAGGAGCCCGCAACAAAGTCAGTCACCACCGCGGTGTAGGAAGTCCCTCCTGCAGGGTCAACACCGATATCCACAACGTGGTTTTTCACCTGACCCGAGGTGAAGCCTGAAGCTAGGGCCAAAGCCACCCCGAAGCACTCTTGCGAGATATCCCCGGAGGCTGCGATTTGCGTCCACGACCCTTCGGCGCCGGATGCTCCCGGGGTGACACTAACCGTTGTCTCCATCCCCTTAGCGCGAAAGCTGAATGACGCGCGCCCTGCCATCAGTTTCTGATCGCCACCCACACCAACGCCCACCGCATGCCAGCCACTCGTTGGGGCAGCGCTGCATTTCCCCCGCACGTAGATGGTCGAGCCAGCAGGTACGGGGTGGTACGCATTCTCAGCGAGCCACTGAAAGACGCCCTGCTCGAACAGGGCTTCGACCCCCGTTTCAACAACAACGCGACGACAGATCACATGCTTATTGGTGCCATCCCCGTAGGCCAACTCGATAGCCGTAACGAGTGCGGACCCCATAGTGGAACTCGAAAGGCCGACGCCGAGTTGCCACCAGAAAGTGTCTCGAGACGTTGTGCCGAGACTCGTCCACGACCCAAAAGAGCCGTTACCAGGGGTGAACCCTACGCCCGCAGACCCTGTGATCGTCCCAATAGTTTCAGAGAAAGTTCCAACCGGAAGATTCTCGGGACGAGAACTCTGTCCGTAGAACTTCGAAGAAACCGCCACTGTTCCAGCGATGGAGTTGGACCCTTGGATTCGGACCGCAACCGTCGACCCGGACGGGATGAAAAGAGGAAAATAAGCCGCGATCGGGGCCTGCTGCCCAACGGTGCTTTGCCCCATCGCAAAGTTGGAGACGATCGCGCTGTAGGATGTGCCGCCGGCTGGATCCACACCGACATCCAGAAGCTGGTCTTTGATTTGACCGCTAGTGGAGCCGCCGCGAATTAGCAGTGCAATTCCGATTACATCAGCTGACAAAGCTGAGGCAATCTGCGTCCACGACCCCTCCGCGTTACTAGCGCCAGGGGTGACGTTAGTAGAATTCCCCGCCCCGTTGACCCACAGCGTTTGCGCCGATCCGCCAGATTTCGCGAGCATGGGCGCGCCTCTCAGGACAATCGAAGATGCGCGAGGTCCGCCGCACTAAGAGCTACGTCCGTGTCGATTCGGAAATTGCTGCCCTGGATCCTGAAATCAACGATGTTGAATCCAAGTCCGACTTGATGGTGCGCCACGGTGAGTAGAAGGTTGCAGAAATCCAGCACGGCCGGCACGCCGCCAGTGCGAACCTCTGAGAGCGTCACGATCGGCGTGTACGTAGGCACGGCGTTCTACGACGCGCGGAAGAAGACACCCGAATTCAGCGTGAGGTCCACGCCACTCGGCGTGTACGCGAGATCGAACATCGTCAGAGGGATGATGTTCGAGTCCGTGCCCGCACCCGTGTCGTTGTCGTAGCAAACCAGAATCTTCGAGATGGCGTTGCCAGAGGCTGCAGTCCACGTCACGGACGGAAGAGAGACCTCGTAGCGGTCGTTGGTGTCGTCGGGCGCCGGCAACGCAGCAAGCTCGGTGTCCGTCAGCGTCTTGCGCCCCATGGTGGTCTGCTCGTTCGTCGTTCCCGCAATCACCGCCGCAAGCGAGTCAGCGTCGATCAGTGTTGCATCCGACTCCAAGCCTGCGGTCTCAATCGGGACAAGAATGAGAGCCGACGCCGCGGGATCGTTGTTCTCGACACGGTTGTAGTACTCAACCACGCGACCCTTCGCGATGTTGAAAACGATGTTCGCCATGATGCGTCATCTCCTTGGCCGGTGAGGCCAGTGGTCAGTCCCGTGCGCCACCGCGCCCGGAAGCTTCCTCAAGGTGGTTCGAGAGCTGTGCTTCAACCTCGGCAACAGCGCCACGCCGTTCTCCTCGGGGAAACCGCTTCACGAAGCGGTACCGATCCGGCTGGAGCTTCAGCATCTCTCGAGCGTCGGCGGAAAAAACGAACACGTCTTTCTTGTCCGCAGACTCCGCCGCAGTGTCTTCAAGCTGAATCAGGGTGGCCATCAGAAACTCCTCGTTGAGTTGGGCTTCAAACAAAAGGGCCCTGGAGGCAGCGTTGCTTCCAGGGCCCCCTGTTCCACAGACGAAAGCCGCCTCTAGTCGGCGACTTCAGTCAGATACACGTACGCGGTCACCGAGGGCGTGGTGCCGGCCAGAATCGCGTACAGACGTGCGTAGCGGTACAGCGTACCCGCGACCTCGTTGTCCGCGCTGACCGCGTAACGACCGACCGTGTACATGTCATCCGAGTTGCCCGCGCCCGCACTGAGCGCGTCACCGACCGGGATGACCACCTTGTTCACGACCGCATCCGCAGCCTCGAACAGAGTGCCATTGCCGTTCGTGTCATTCGAGAGCTGGAGGACGAACAGATACTGCTCGTCACCCGTGCCCGAGTCCGCTGCTCGCACATCGACCACGAAGTCGAAGCGCGTGTAGGCGACGTTGACCACGCCCTGCGCTGTAACGCCACCAAAATCGATGACCTTCGCGACCGTGGCGATCTCGCCTGCGAACGAAGCCGTCTTGACGGCTGCATCGTGAAGCAACGTACCGAGATCAAAGACTCGGTCGTGCTGAGAACTGGCAGTGATTCCCATGACTGGTTTCTCCTGTGAGAAGGTTGCTGGACTCTGCTCACCGACTAGGCGGTGAAGGCAGCGTCCGCGATGTCACGCAGGCGGATGGCCGCTCGGGTGTGGTTGATGTGGAAGTTCGAGTACCACTCCATACGGGTGGTCTCCCGCGGCGTGGAGTCATCCTCGCCGAGATCACGAACCTGCATGCCGCCGTTCTCGATGCCCTCAACGCCATCCTCGCCCAGACCGATGACGTAGATCGAAGCGGCGGTGCTACCACCGCCACCCGTCGCCGCTTCCGTGAAGTCGAGGATGTTGTCGTTGTTCTGCGAATCCGTGATCCGCACAACCTCGATGCCGTTGTACCGCATCACCTGTCGACCGAGATCGTCGGTCGTGTGCGTGACGAAGCCCGTCACGCCCGTGAGGCGCCCGGCCTGCGACAGACGCAGGTGCATCTTGCGACCGACGAGGATCGCCTGCGGGCTGTGGCACCGCGCGATGGCCTCATCGAGCGTGAGAAGCGACAGCGCCGAGCCGCCCGCGCCGCCACCAGCCGAGACCACATTGAAGTTGTCGAGCCGAACCTGAAGCCCGTCCATCTCGCGCGGATCCGTGGTGTTGTCACCCTTGAAGAAGTCCTGGATCCAGAGATTCGAGATCGCCTTGATCTTCATGCCGATCTGACGAGCTGCCTGATCGGCACCCTTCGTCTTCAGGATGAAGGGGTCGATGCCGATCTCGCCGCCGTAGATCTTGAGCGACTGGATCATCTCTTCGACCCGACCCTCGCTCGCAGTGAACCCTTCGTTCACACCGCGAGTGCCGGCCGCGGGCAGCACCGACTCCAGCGTGATTCCGTCCGCTGACCCGAGAATGGGCCGAAACGGCAGAACCTCAAGCAGGCGCTGATTGCCGATGAAAGTCTCAATGACGCCGCGTCGGAAGATGTTGTCTTCCTGCTTCGCAGCTTCGAGCAGCGTAAGTGCCATGATGAAGTGACCTCCTGGCGACGACGAGATCTATAGCAGGTTGTTACTAGCTTGCCTGCTGCAACCCCACAGACAACTTCTGTGAAGGCGTCATCGCCTCAATTTTCGTGAGATCCTTACGTCGCGACGACCTGTCGCCGTTCGGACCACCACCCGATCCACCACCCGTCGACGGTTCGAAAAGATGCCCAGCCTCAGTCACGAGGCCCTCATACCATTCCGCCATCGAGAGAGGTGTCTTTCCGTCCTTGCTGTACATGGGCCGGTCACCGTCAATCGCCACCACGTCGTTCTCATCGTTCAGCTTGAACACCTTGTGTGCGCGTGAGAGGAGATCGAACGATGCGGTCGGGCGAAGCTTCGGCCCACCCTTTGCCGCCAGCTCTTCCGCCGTGCGGCGGACGCTGTCGTCGATCTTCAACCCACTGATCGTGCTCTTGGCTCCGGTGAGATTCCGCTCGAGTTCCTCGCACCGCTTCGTGAGTGCCTCAACCTGCGCGGTGCTCGCCTTTTTGAAAGCGTCCACCCGCCGATCAATCACCACGTCCATCTTGCCTTCAGCGAGAAGCTTCGCTTCCTCGTCGTTGGCAATCTTGTCCAGAAGTCCTCGAAGAATCTTGGGTTCGGGAAGTCCCTCGTAATCCTTCTGGAGTTTCGCGAATCGCTCTTCAGCGGTGCGCTTCTCCGCGAGGATGTCGTCCTTGTTCTTTCGAAGACCAGCCGTCTGACCGTCAAGCCACTCCTGCAGCTTCTTCAGGTCTTCGGCGTTGGGGGTACCATCGAAGCTCGGCCTCGTGGGATAGCGGAACAGAGAACTCATTCGTGTAACACCTCTGGTGTATTGTGGCGAAGATGGCACTCGGGCTCCCGCCCGCGAGCTTCTGCTCGAAGCCTCTTTCGCAGAGAGAGTGATAGTGGACTGGCGAAGAGTATGTCAACTGACACGGTTGAGCAGCCAGCCATAGACAAAGCTCTCGTTCTGTACGCGAGCCTCCGCCAACGAGATGTACCGGGCTCCCTGCAAGCAATTGAGTGCCCGGAGTAGCACCAACTCCCCGTGGTCGGGCCTTCTGCTGAGGAAGGCCTGCAACGCGGAAAGAGTCTCAGGTCCGATCGGACCTCGCACATCTACGTCCAGGTAAAACTTCTCGTTTTGGTTGAAGACGTTCAGCGAACGCTTCAGAAATCCCACCGCAACCAAAGGGCCGCAATTCACACCCGTATCGAGGAGTTCGTCTGCGATCCGCGGGCTAATCGCGTGGACCCGGTCGAAGCCCGGCTTGCGGTAGTACTGATCCGCATAGATCTCTCGAGCCTCGGCGCGCGACAAAGCCTGTACGTCCGCCACCGAGACGGCAACCCCACGCCACGCGGACAGAGTTCTCTGCGTGATGCCGTACTTTGTTGGTCCGCCGCGATCGTCCGGTCGGTTGATGAAGCCCCCTTCCCGGACAAGCAAGCCGTCGAGAATCGTCTCGATGCTCATTCCGCGGGTTCCTTTTCAAGTTCACGCGCCGCTCGGATGTCCATCTCTTTCTGAACCTCTGCTTCCATCTCTTCAACAGTCAGGTCCGCCGGCATGATCTCGCCCCGCTGCAAATTAGAGTGAAGCACGCGACGACTGAACGCCCCCGCTTGCCACGCACTGACGAGAGCTTCGAGGTCACCCGCAGAGAGGCGCGTGTCCACAAAGTCTCGATTCAGCTTCACATTCACTGAACCCGGATCGATGCCCTTGAAGCTCGCAGCCCACTGCAACGCTTTGCGGAAAGCCAGCTCGACGGTCTCTGTGCCGCCCATAAGGACACTGGTTTCCTCTCTTGCCTCCAACCGCGTTGTTTCTGCCGTGACGTTGTCGCGTTCGTTGTCGGAACGCACCAACCGCGCACCAAGAACAGCCATGCGATCTTCCTTGTCCTGCATGGCGTTACGAAGCGTCGCGACACCCTGGCCCGTGTATTCCAACATTCCCACCTTCACGTCTTTGGCCGAAGAGTGCCAAATTTGGGAAGGACCAACCGTAGTGGGACGCTCTTCTTTCTTCATGCCGAATGCGTACGGGGTCGGGGAACCGATCATGTGGAGAGCCATCTCGTAATCCGCGGAGTTGCGGTAATGCGCGAGATTGACGTTCACGAGGTCTAAGAATGGAGCCTTCTCCGTAGTAGGACGAAGATCGAAGGTGTTGACGAAAATGAAGGGGATGAACGGGAGAGGAGCCCCATTCATGGTCGGAGTTAACACCGGTCCTGCCTCGAAGGAATCGAAGCCGTCAAAAAACATGCTTCCGATCACACTTGTTTTTCGGATCGACGTCTGCGTAGTTACCTGCATCCACACGCGTTGGTGGTACACCCCGTCCTCAAGATAAAGCTCGCGGATTCGAGCGACTTCCTCTCCATCTTGAATCGCCGGTTCTTCGATCGCACACACGCGGGTAAGCATGCGGACCCCAGACACCGGATCAATGCCCTCTTCCCAGTTGAAGATCTCCTCCGCGCGCCAGGTCGCAATGTATGGCAGCGCATTGGGAGAACCCGTCTGCGGCATGTCCACCAGCAGACCCAGTCGCCCGATAGACAGCGTCTCCCGGAGCGATTCTCGAATGAGCTGTCGGCTGTCGTAGCCTTCCGGGCTCATCGCCTCAGAGAGGCCCGCTAACGCCGGGGGGAGCGTAATCACGGGCTCGACGCGAAACACCAAGCCGACCAGCCCGCGCAAAGTTCGGTCGGCGACGGCATAGAAACTCGCTCGAGTCTTGTAGCTGGCGTAGTCCCGCAGCTTCATGCCGCCCGGACGGGGAAGATAGAGGGAACCCTTTTCCTTGATCTGCTCTTCTCCCTCAATCGCATCGCGAACCTTGGTCCACGACTCAATGCGGCGATCCCAACCCGCTGCGGTATCTGTAATCGGCATCAGAGGAAACCCCCAAAATCATCGGTACTGAAGTCGGACAGGGTGACAGCCGGAGCAAACGTAAGCGCAAGCGCGTCTGCGAAATCCGGACTTTCTACTCCGCGTCGACTCATGGACCGTTTTGACTCAAGTATGACTTTCCCACTCGCGTTCGAACCCCAAGTAGGCATGCTCAACTGCGTCTGCAAGGTGGGATCATCAGGCAGAGAGATTAGTTCGTCCAGAGAGTGCTTACGCCCCTTCGCGTCGCCCCGCAGATAAAGGATGTGCTCGTAGGTCTTCTGAAATCGATCTCGCATCAACCACCAAAGCTCTGCCCGCGTATTGGCGAACTTCTCACTTGAGGTGCGATCATCATCCCACAGAGTCTCTGAGGGTGGGGATCCCACGTTAATAGGAAGAACCTCTACCGCGCGCTGCGTACGGATGCGTCGGGTTTTAGAGGCTTCGAACGGAAACTCAGGAGGCACAGCCGTCGTGATATCGCGCTGCGCCCGCTCCGTTTCAAAAGTAGAAGTCGAACCGATCCCCACTCCGAGTGGGTCGTAACACAACGTATAGACCCCGTCCTCGCGCGCGAGCTGCAGGGCCTGAATTGCATCGTGTGTTGGGTTCCCACCCTCCCACGAGCGGGGAGGATCCACCCAAGGACCAAAACGAGACACGTAGACGGTTTTTCCGGCGCCTCCGCCTCCAATGTCCAGGCCAGCCACGCCCAGGGAACTCCTCGGCCAATCCCTGATCAGCGTGTTGATAACTCGAGCCGCCTCGACCCATTTTCCGGGGATTACGACGTTGTCGATCGACGCGGTGTAGTCGATGTCGACTTCCGCAGCGAGAATGTGCGGTTCCAGCTTGTTTTTCTGCTGCTCGTACCACTCTTGGTTTTTCCTCGGGTCTTCAGTCCAGTGGAACCTGAACTTCGGAAACTTTCCACTCGTCACCTTTCGGTAGAACGGATTCCCAGTGCCGTGCGCGGTACTCGACCAAATTCGCACATTGGAGACCTGACTAAGCGCAGCTTCCGCGCGCTCCGGCTGCTCAAAGAAAGCGGCCTCGTCAATGAAGTAGATGGAGGCGCGCCCACCGCGCCCGATGTTGTTGCCAGCCTCTCCAGTCAGCGTTGAGCCGTTCTCTGGGTTCACGAACTTCAAAGAAGGGGCATGCTCCTCTTTGTTGTAGCCACGAGGAAGAAACTCCACCGGCAGGTTATCGAGAATGATTCGCCCCTTTTCAAACAACGAATCTGGATCCCCGAGCTTGTCGATCTTGATCTCCTTGTACGATCCGTACCCGATCTTCACCCCGGAGAAGAACAACCACTGGTGGATCCCGTACATCATCATGAGCCACGAGATGCCCATGTCTCGGCTCTTCTCGGTAACCCCATCTTCGCGCTTCCGACGCCGCTCCTCGACCCAGTGGATGAACTGTTTTTGCTTGGGGAAGAGCAGGAAAGGCATGAAAACAGTGCGGTTCACCTCTGCGTTACGAGGGTCATAGGTAACCCCCCAATCTTGGATGAACTCGACCACACGTGTCCGATAGAAGAGCTTCAGGGCAAGCAGACGCTTTGCCCCGTGTTCTTCGTCGCGCAACCATGAAAGCCGCTGAGCGCGCTCTTTGATGATCGGCACGTAATCCGGGTTGTTCCAATCGAAGTTTCGAATCGCTTCCGACTCGACTACTTCAGGAAACCCAGATTCTTGAGTGCTAACAGCAGCCACGCGTTCCCCGTCTCCGTGAGATGGCTTCGATCTTCGGGGTCAGTGAGCTGCTTCGCAACGTCTTCGGGTATCCCCGGTATTAGAAACGGCCGGCGTCGTCTTTTAGCCTTGCCCTTAGTTTTCTCGCGCTCCGCTGCAGCACGCTGTCGTTGCTCCAGCGTGGGAAAATTCACCACTCGAGTACTTCGGGTTTTTGAAGGCGTGCCCCCGAAGCTGAGACATTCCACAGCGAGATGGGTGGCCCGCAAGTCGTGTCGTGCTTCGCTGCGATAACCAACGCCGAGCGAAACGCGGTTTCTTCATCGTGTCGTAGGCCGACCGCACCCCAATACGCCCCGTACGCGAGTACCGCACCAGACCCAATGAATGTGATTCCACGAATGGGCTCGGGCTCTAAGTAGCCACCAAGCTCGTACATCTCGCGACCGTTCGTGATCAGAGCCTCGATCGGTAAATTCGGCTGCCCGTTCTCGGGCTGAACTCCAGCACTCAAGAAACGATCTTGGATGTATGCGGACAACTTGCGGACCATCTTCCCGCTGAAATTGTTGGCCGTGAGCCCCACCGCCTCGATGCCGTCGCGTAAGAAAATGGAGTTGAAGGTAAAGCCCGAAGAGACCGCCACCATGCGGCCTCGTGTAACCCACTTACTATGCGTGGAACGCAAACGAAGATTCCCAGCCGTAACCAGGGAATCCACCCCGAACAGACACCCAGAGTCAGAGAGCAAAGCTCCCGCAATCGTCATTCGCGTGCCTCAGCATGGAAAACCAACTGGCAGCTACGGCCGAAGAACAGGGGCCTGCGGGCCTCTCCACGAATTAGAAGGGCTCGGATCAACGACTGAGATCGTCAGACTGCCGCACGTACCGGTGTAGCCTGTGGGAGCGACAACAACGGTGGGGCAGCCCACAGCTGCCAATTCCGGCTCGGGGGCGGTGCAGCTGATCGGACGCGCCGTGTCTTTCTTCGGCCCAGCATCGTACACCTGAGGACGAGCGCGATACCCCACCGCTTGCGCTCGGCTTGGGACGTCCCAGCAGTTGTACGGGGTGAGCACTGCGCGCGTCCCGTCCGCACGAAGAAGCTCTACCCACTGCCCCGTCACAGAGTCGAACCTCTCGAGAGCGGTGCCAACGGCGTACACATTCCAGCCATTGGCGCCGGGAACCACGACCCCCGTAACGGGGTTCATGTTCAAGATCTTCTCGCCGGCCAGCGCGCTAACGGCTGACAGGACGGCAGCGCCGAGAAGTAATCCGAGACGAGCCATCGGACAGCTCAGTCCACCTAAGGCTGCAGAGTCGGACGGGCCGGGCCTCGCCACCGCGGAAGGGACACCGTGGCAGTCGCCGTGTTACCGATCTCTGCAGAAAGCGGAGTCGTGCAGTTTCCGAAAGCCTCTGCGGTGCTCTGTGACCCCTTCACCTGGGATTTCGTGATCGGAACCGCTGCTCCGACAGTCGAATTCACAATGACCTGCCGGATCGTGGTGCCGATGGGGTTCTGTAGATCAACGACGCAGCGGATGGTCGTGCCCGCAGGGAACGCATCACCGTCGAGATCCGCCGTTGGCATGACGATCGACCCGCCATCCGTCCAATCCAAGGGGGTCGTCTGCGCGGAAGCCATCGCCGCGAATCCAAGAACGAGGGTGAATGCGAGTAGTAAACGCATTTGGAGAGTCTCCGGTTTGGGGTGCGGTCTCCCGCAATGGAGACACCGAGTTAGCGGAGCCTTCTCCAGTGTGCCACCTACTCGTCGCACCACTCGGACCCCAGCAAGTTGATGAGCTGGCGTTTACCATTCTCGTGAATTAGGCCGTGCGTATGTAACCACGCGGAAGCTGCAGCCTGTGCGTACACCAATCCCAAGAGGCTTGATGTACCCACTTGCCAAACCCCACGAAGAATCCCCGGTGCATGAGAATGTCCGATGAATGAGCGAGTTCCAATTCGATCGAAGGCTCTTCGACTTCCCCGAGTACCGGAGGGACCGACGTGTCCGTGGAAACCTGTCTCCACCCCACGAATTCGATGGGACTCTCCCGTCTGCAGAAAATTGATCTTGCTGTAGCCCCACTGCTTCGCCATCGCAGCAAGTGGATCCATCTGCACAACACCGGCAGGCGTGTAACGGGAGCCCTCCAGCATGGCTCTCTGAAGCTCAAGCAGGAAAAGCGCGTTGTCATAGTGCTTGACTTCAGTCCAGTGCTTGGTCAGTGCCCACCGAGCAAGGTGATCATTGTGGTTCGATGGAATGACCGTAGACTTAGCCCACGCAGGGGTGTTCTGCTTAACAAACTCCAGCGCGCGTCGAACCTCGTCTTTTACGCTGCCTCTCCCCGCCAGGTGCAGAATCAGCTCTTCCAGCGGATTGTTGTGGTGGCTCCCACTCTGCATGTCCAGCAGATCGTGCCAGATAATTTCTCGAGGCCGCAGCCGATCAACGATTCCGCCGGGCCCGTACGTCCCACGCACAACCTCCGAGTCGATACGATCGATGTGGGAGTCCCCAGTAACAAGAGCAGGAATCGAGCGTTGCAGTGTCGGCTTCCCCGTAGAGGTATACCGGGTGTTAAGGTCGTAGATGACGTGATCCCCATCTGCGATGAGTTGCCGCAAGTGGAATCGTCCACCCTTCTTTTCGACCACGATGCCGCCCACGGAATGGTTGAACGCGCCTTTCGCTCCCGCCGTCGATCGGGAGTACCTCTTTGCAGTGATCGACCCGGTTGTATGAAGGATCTTCGGCAACTCGTTCTGCGGAGTCGGGATCGTTTCCATGGCAAGCTGGGCATGGCCGAAAATGGCGGACGCTCCACGAGTTAGCCCATCAAGCCCTGTAAGCGGATTGCGGGCCGTAGCAGCGATGGGGATGTCGCCCATCACGTACAGCTGCTCATGGAGGCGAATCTGATTCGCGCACAGGTACGGCTGCAATTCTCGCGGCCACACCTCTTCTTCCACGCGCCTTTTCGCCTCAAGGTCCGAGGTGGGATTCCGGTATCGGGCTTGGAGTACTACCAACTCGGCGCCACGGGAATCGCAGTAACGACGCAGCGTGTCGTAGGCCTTTTCGACCGGAGAGTTGTTCAGTGCGGTCGTTACGACAACGCGACTCGCGCGCTCAATCCGGGCTCGAGCCTCCAGACTGAGGTGGTAGACAGGGGAGTCCGGGGTGTCCGAAGGGAGAAAATCATGCTGCGCAACAACGACCGGGTCATCTAGGAGGGAAGTTGCTTTCCTAGCACCGCGCGTTCCTGCCACCGCTTTCTCCCGCTAGCACCAGCCGCTTGTCTGAGTCGGTCCCACAAATCCGGGTGGTATCTCTGAAGAAAACTGAGCGTCTGCCGTTTCTTCAGAGGCGCTCTCGCAAACTCCGAGCACACTTTCCTCTGCGCCTCGTCCAGACGCAGTGACGCACCCTTCTGATCCTTAATGAGAACATCCTGGTCACTGGGCGTGTCCGCCACTGCCTTGGCGGCGGCGTACAATCGCCCAATCAAATCTTCCCAAGGAAAGCTGTGGCCATGAACGACTTTCAGCTCGCAGAGACCTAATAGCCAAGAGCGTAGAGGCTCGCGACCCAACTGAGAAGCTTCCTGAGCTAGCGGAACGATCTCCTGCGCAGCTTGTGAAACTGGATCCAGCATCCTCTTCTTCACGAGACAGCCTCCTGCTAAAAATTCCCAACATGACGGACGAACTCAAAAACGCTCTACAACGTATCGGAACCCCTGCCTACGATCTCGCACTTGAGATCTATGAAAGCGAAGAGTCAGGCGAGGGGCTGGCGTACCGTCGTTTTGAGATTCAAGTCCAAACGACAAAGTCCGATGGCGAAACGCAGTTGCAGGTAATTCCCTGCGTCTGCATCGTCGCCACCGGACTCGGAGCCCAGGCCGCGGAAGCGGCCATAGACGAGTTCGCGCGGTTTATGCGCGAACGATCTAGGCAGACCCCCACTGCTTGAGCAGTGTGCGCGCCTCACGCGTGAGCGTGACGCCCGAGCGCGACGCATCGTCGATCAGCGTCTTGTTGGCGTTGCGGGACAGACGCGCCACCGTCGTGTGGACGTTCCCCGCACTGATTCCCAGCGCGCGAGCCGCTCCGTTGTAGGAGCCGTTCTCTGCCACGGCCTTGAGCACAGCGATCTGACGCGTGGTGACCGAGGGCGGGCGCCCCACGGCTGACTTCTTCGACTTCACCTTCTTGGACACTCGATTTTCTCCTTGTATTGAGTAGAACCCCATAAGGGCGCTCTCGTTCCCCAATGTTCTACACCCCAGGAGCAAATTATGCAAGACAGAAGTCCCGAAGTATTTCACCCGGTAACGCAGGACAAATTCGGAACACCAAACGGGAATTGCTACAGCGCCTGCGTCGGCTCCTTGGTGGGGTTGTCCATGGAAGAGCTGCGACCGTTCGAGGCGCTTTACCGAACCCTTGCCGTTTCCTACTTCGACCTGGAGAAATACCCAGAACTGCAAAAGAAACTCTGGGCATACGGCTGGGGCGTGCTTCTTCAGTGGATCGAAAAGAACGCCGGCTTTGAGCTGGTAGTTGGGCCCGCGCCCGCCGGGCAGCTCTACATCGCCACGGGTCTTAGCCCGCGCGGACCCTTCAACCACAGCGTGATCTACCGAGACCAAGA
>Ga0224500_10000146_pt1 | contig 53647 bp, 54 predicted proteins | sample SF_Oct11_sed_USG_FD_168126 | JGI IMG/M metagenome (GOLD analysis project Ga0224500, IMG submission 168126) | Sediment microbial communities from San Francisco Bay, California, United States - SF_Oct11_sed_USGS_4_1 | ecosystem: Environmental > Aquatic > Marine > Sediment | place: USA: California...
GCATCTCCCTCTCCCGCTCGCGGGAGAGGGTTGGGGTGAGGGGGAGGCGGCGCGACGATCGTGCGCATCTCCCTCTCCCGCTTGCGGGAGAGGGTTGGGGTGAGGGACAAGCAAGACGGCCCGCGCGAGGCGGGCCGTCCGGCGATCTGGCGCGCCATCCGCGCGCTCAGTCGCCCGGATCAGTCGCCGTACTCGGCGAGGATCGCCTCGACCTTCTTCGGGTCGGCGAGGAAGGCGTCGACGCAACGCGGGTCGAAGTGCCGGCCGCGCTGGGACTTCAGGAACTCGACGCCCTCGGCCAGCGGCCAGGCGTGCTTGTAGGGGCGCTTGCTGACCAGCGCGTCGAACACGTCCGCCACCGCGACCACGCGCGCCACCAGCGGGATGTCCTCGCCGTGCAGGCCGTTCGGGTAGCCCGAGCCGTCGAACTTCTCGTGGTGGCCGAGCGCGATGATCGCGCCCATCGACAGGTACTTCGACGGGCTGCCCTTCAGGATGTCGTAGCCGATGCGCGGGTGCGTCTTCATGACGTCGACCTCGGCCGGCGTCAGCGGGCCCTCCTTCAGCAGCACCGAGTCGGGGATGCCGATCTTGCCGATGTCGTGCATCGGCGCAGCGACCTCCAGCACGTGCACGGTCTCGTGGCCGAGCCCGAGGTGCTGGCCGATCAGCGCCGAGTACTTGGCCATGCGCATCAGGTGGTTGCCGGTCGTGCGGTCGCGGAACTCGCCGGCCTTGGCGAGCTTGGACAGCGTCTCGAGCTCGCGCTCGTGGATCTCCGCCACCGACTTGTCGACCTGGTACTGCAGCACGCGCGCCTGGTCGGAGAGCACGATCTTGTGCCGGCGCAGCTCGAGCAGGTTCGCGCAGCGCGCCCGCGTCTCGTGCTCGTCGAGCGGCTTGATCAGGAAGTCGGTCGCGCCGGCCTCCAGCGCCTCGTAGCGCACGCGGCGATCGTCGACGACGGTGATCACGACGATCGGCACGTCGACGCAGTGGGGGAGCGCGCGCAGCTGCTTGACGAGCTCGATGCCGTCGAACTCCGGCAGCTTGTAGTCGGTGAGGACGATGTCGACGCGGTTGCTGCGCGCGTACTCGAGCGCGCGGCTCGGCGTGTCGAAGAGCTCGAGCGCCAGCTTGCCGTCGATCTGGCGGACGATCTCGGCGAGCAGCAGCCGGCTGCTGAACAGGTCGTCGATGATCAGGACCGTGTTGCGCTGCGCGCGGGCGAACGCGATCTCGGAGATCACGCCGTTGCCCTGCTGCGCGGTGCTGCGTGCCGGTGCCGTCATCATCGGTCCAAGAGGGGGCGCGAGGGCGCCGGGACCGTACAAGCAACTTCCGGACCTTTGTCGCCTACGGGCCGGCGCAGATCGTTCCGAGGAAGCCGGGCCGGTGCGGGAACGGCGTCTCGCCAGGCCGGTCGAGCGAGAATGGTATCAATTAATCAACAGGTTAGCGTACTGCCGCCTGGCGGTCGGCGGGTAGGCGCGCTTCCCGCGGGCCGAGGCCGCGATGCCGAGTCGCGGTTGCCGGGCTTTGCCACGCGAGCGCGAGGACTCGCGGCAGCGCTCCGGTGTGCCGCAGGCGGTCAAGCCACCCATCGGCGCTTTGGGGTCCCGTCACGGGGCATCGGCGGGGCAAGAAAGAACGCCGGCACTTTGGGTGCCGGCGTTGCGCGATCGGTCGCGGCCGTCGCGGACTTGTCGAGTGGTCGGGGCGAAGTGATTCGAACACTCGACCCCCTGCACCCCATGCAGGTGCGCTACCAGGCTGCGCTACGCCCCGACCGAACCGCGAATTATACGCCGCCCTCGGGCGGCGGCTCGAGCAGCTCGCGGATGCCGAGGAGTTCGTCGCGCAGCGCGGGCGCCGGCGGAACTGCGGCCACCGGCACGCTGGTGGTGGAGGGCTGCGGCCGGGCGGCCGCGCGCGGCTCGGCGACTTCGCTGTCGAGGCGGTGGCGCGCGCCGTTGATGGTGAAGCCCTGCTCGTAGAGCAGGTCGCGGATGCGGCGGATCAGCAGCACCTCGTGGTGCTGGTAGTAGCGGCGGTTGCCGCGCCGCTTGACGGGCTTGAGCTGCGCGAACTCCTGCTCCCAATAGCGGAGCACGTGCGGCTTGACCGCACAAAGGTCGCTGACCTCGCCGATCGTGAAGTAACGCTTGGCGGGGATCGGCGGGAGATCGATCCTAGCCCGGCTGTGGTCCGGCATGGTTCGCGGCTTCGACCATGGCCTTCAGTTTCTGGGAGGCGTGAAACGTCACCACACGGCGTGCGGTGATCGGAATCTCCTCGCCGGTCTTGGGATTGCGGCCCGGCCGCTGCGGCTTCTCGCGCAACTGGAAGTTGCCGAATCCGGAGAGCTTCACGCTGTCGCCGGCCTCGAGCGAGATGCGGATTTCCTCGAAGAAGCGCTCGACCATGTCCTTCGCCTCGCGCTTGTTGAGCCCGAGTTGCTCGAAAAGCAGGTCGGCCAGTTCGGCCTTCGTCAGCGTCATGTCGGGTCCTGGCTGCGCAACGTTGCCCCGAATCGCTGCGCGAGCAGCGACAGCAGATCCTGGCACGTCGACTCGATGTCGGCGTCCGTCAAAGTACGTGCAGTATCCTGCATAAGCACAAGAATCGCAAGGCTTTTTCGACCGCTCGGCAGCCCGCGGCCGCGATAGACGTCGAACAGACGGACGGCCGTCACGTGCGAGGGCTTCGCCGCCAGCAGCGCGTCGATGACCTCCTGCGCCGGCAGGGCGTCGTCGACGACCACGGCCAGGTCGCGCCGGACCACCGGCTGGCGGCTGACGGCCCGCATCTGGGGCACCGTCCGTCGGGCGACGACGTCGAGCGCGAGCTCGAAGGCGACGGGCGGCTTCGGCAGGTCGAATGCGCGGCAGAGGCGCGGGTGCAGCTCGCCGATCCAGCCGGCGGGCTCGTCGTCGACCAGGACTTCGGCGCAACGGCCCGGGTGCAGCGCGGGGTGCTCGGCGCGCCGCGTCGCGAGACGGGCAGGGGCGACGAGCGCCTCGAGGTCCCCCTTGACGTCGAACAGGTCGACCGTGCGCGGCGGCGAGCCCCACTGCTCGGCGACGGCGTCGCCGTAGGCGAGCCCGCCGAGGCGCAGCGGCTGGACCGCGGCGTCGGCGCGCGCGGCGAGGAACACGCGCCCGCTCTCGAACACGCGCACGCGCGTGGCCTTGCGGGCGAGGTTCGTGCGCAGCGTTTCGATCAGTCCCGGCAGCAGGCTGCGGCGCATCACGTCGAGCTGGGCCGCGATCGGGTTGAGCACGCGGATCGCTGCGGCTCCCGGCTCGAGCGCCTCCTGCACGCGGCCGTCGACGAAGCCGAACGTGATGACCTCCTGCCACTCGCGCGCCACCAGCCGCGCGCGCAGCGCCGCCAGCGGCGAGCGCCCCTCCGGCAGCGGCAGCATCGACGACGCGTGCGCCGAGGGTACGGCGGGGATGCGCTCGTAGCCGTGCGTGCGAGCGATCTCCTCGACGAAGTCCTCCTCGATGGCGAGGTCGAACCGGTGGGAAGGCGGCGTGACGACGAACGCGTCGCCGTCGCGCGCGAACGCGAAACCGAGGCGCGCGAGGATCGCGGCGATCGCGGCGTCGTCGAGCACCACGCCGAGCAGCTTGCGCACGCGCGACGGGCGCACTCGCACGGGATCGCGCGGTGGCATCGGACCCCTTGCGTCGGCCAGCGGGCCGGCGCGGCCGCCGCAGATCGCGAGCATGAGTTCCGTCGCGCGCTCCACCGCGCGCGGCGGCAGCTCGAAGTCGACCCCGCGCTCGAAGCGGAAGCCGGCGTCGCTCGCGAAGCCGCGCCGGCGCATCTTCCCCTGGATCACCAGCGGGTTCCAGAACGCGCCCTCGAGGAACACGGAGGTCGTCGTCGCGGCGATGCCCGAGTGCTCGCCGCCCATGATGCCGGCGAGCCCCAGCGGCTTCGCCTCGTCGCAGACCATGAGGTCGTCGGGCTCGAGGTCGAGCGTGGCCTCGTTGAGCAGCAGGAGCTTCTCGCCCGGCTTCGCGAAGCGCACGACGACGTCGCCCTCGAGCAGCGCGCGGTCGTAGGCGTGCAGCGGCTGGCCGAGCTCGAGCATCACGTAGTTGGTGACGTCGACGATGGCGGAGATCGAGCGGATGCCGCTGCGCGCGAGGCGCTGCTTCATCCACTCCGGCGTGGCCGCGCTCGCGTTCACACCCTCGACGACGCGGCTCGCGAAGCGCGGGCAAGCTGCGTGATCCTCGATGCGCACGCGGTGCGCTGCGTCGCACGTCGCTGCGACGGGCTTCGCCTCGGGCGGGGTCAGCGCCGCGCCCGTCTGTGCCGCCACCTCGCGCGCGATCCCGAGGATCGACAGGCAGTCGGCGCGGTTCGGCGTGAGCTTGAGCGTGATCAGCGTGTCGTCGAGCGCCAGCGCTTTGCGCAGGTCGGTGCCCGGCGCGAGATCGCCTTGCAGCGCGAGCAGGCCCGACGCGTCTTCCGACAGGCCGAGCTCCTTCGCCGAGCAGAGCATGCCCTCCGACTCGACGCCGCGCACCTTCGCCTTGCGGATCGCGAGCCCGCCGGGCAGCTCGGCGCCGACGAGCGCGCAGGGCACGGTCATGCCGGCGGCCGCGTTCGGCGCGCCGCAGACGATCGACAGCGGGCGCCCGCCGCCCGCGTCGACGGTGCACACGCGCAGCCGGTCGGCGTCCGGGTGCGGCGCGACCTTCGCGATGCGGGCGACGACGACGCCGGAGAACGGCGGGGCGGCGCTGGCCGTCTCCTCGACCTCGAGGCCGGCCATCGTGAGCTTGTCGCACAGCGCCGCCGTCGCCAGCGGCGGGTCGGCCATCGTGCGCAGCCAGGCTTCGGAGAATTTCATCGGAACTGCTCGAGGAACTTGAGATCGTTCTCGAAGAACAGGCGCAGGTCGGCCACGCCGTAGCGCAGCATCGCCAGGCGGTCGTAGCCCATGCCGAACGCGAAGCCCTGCCAGCGCTGCGGGTCGATGCCCACGGCCTTCAGCACGTTCGGGTGCACCTGGCCCGCGCCGGCGAGCTCGAGCCAGCGGCCTTCGCCGAACGCCATGTCGATCTCGGCGCCGGGCTCGACGAACGGGAAGAACGACGGGCGGAAGCGCACGTGCACGTCGTCGCGCTCGAAGAAGCGGCGCAGGAATTCGGTGATCACGCCCTTGAGGTCCGCGAACGAGACGTCCTCGTCGATCCACAGCCCCTCGACCTGGTGGAACATCGGCGAGTGCGTCGCGTCGCTGTCGACGCGGTAGACGCGGCCCGGCGCGATGATCTTGATCGGCGGCGGGTGGCCCTCCATCCAGCGGATCTGGATCGGCGAGGTGTGCGTGCGCAGCACCAGGCCGCCGTCGACGTAGAACGTGTCCTGCATCGACCGCGCGGGGTGGTTCTCCGGCGTGTTGAGCGCGGTGAAGTTGTGGAAGTCGTCCTCGATCTCGGGGCCGTCGGCGACCGTGAAGCCGAGCGAGCGGAACAGGCCCTCGACGCGCTCGAGCGTGCGCGTGATCGGGTGCAGCCCGCCGCCGCCCTGCCCGCGGCCGGGCAGCGACACGTCGAGCGCCTGCGCGGCCAGGTCTCCGGCGAGCTTCTCCTCGGCGAGCGCCTCGCGCCGCCTGACGAGCGCGGCCTCGATCGCCTCCTTCGCCTGGTTGATGCGCGCGCCCGCGGCGGGCCGCTCGGCGGGGGGCAGTTGCCCGAGCGCCTTCAGCCGCGCGGTGAGCGCGCCGGTCTTGCCGAGCCAGGCGGCCTTCGCGTTCTCCAGCGCGGCCGGATCGCGGCACGCCGCGAACGCGGCGATCGCGTCGCGCACGATCGCGTCGAGGCTGCCGGTGGAGGGTGGGGTGCTCATCGCGGCGGTTGCCGTTGGCGAGTGAAAAAAAAGGGAGGCTTGGCGCCTCCCTTTCTCCGCGTCCTCCGCGTCAGGCCAGGGAGGCCCTGGCCTGCTCGGCGATCTTCGCGAACGCCGCCTTGTCGTGCACGGCGAGGTCGGCGAGGACCTTGCGGTCGATGTCGATGGAGGCCTTCGCAAGCCCGTTGATGAACGTGCTGTACGTCATGCCGAGCTCGCGCGCGGCCGCGTTGATGCGCGCGATCCACAGCCCGCGGAACTCGCGCTTCTTGGCCCGCCGGTCGCGATACGCGTACTGGCCGGCCTTCATCACCGCTTCCTTGGCGATGCGGTAGACGTTCTTGCGGCGCCCGCGGAAGCCCTTGGCCTGCGCGAGGACCTTCTTGTGCCGCGCGCGCGCGGTCACGCCACGTTTGACTCTTGGCATGTCCGGGCTCCTTACGCGTAGGGCAGCATGGCCTTGACCGAGCCCGCGTTGGTCGCGTGGACGCCGGTCATGCCGCGCAGCTGCCGCTTGTTCTTGGTGGAGCGCTTCGTGAGGATGTGCCGCTTGCCGGCCTGGCCGCGCTTGACGCTGCCCGATCCCCGCACCCGCAGGCGCTTCTTCGCGCCCGACTTCGTCTTCATCTTCGGCATGTCGCCGTTCCTTATTTGCTGCCCACCGTGGTGCTCTCCTTCGGCTTGGCCGCCGGAGAGGCTTTGACCGCGCCCTGCGGCGCGGAACCAGCTTCGGGCTTGTTCGGGTGATGCTTCTGCACCTGCACCTTCTTCGGGGCCAGCAGCATCACCATTTGCCGGCCCTCCAGACGCGGAAACGATTCGACCACCGCGTGCAACTCGAGATCCGCCTTGATGCGCTCGAGCAGCCGCACCCCGAACTCCTGGTGCGCCATCTCGCGCCCGCGGAAGCGCAGCGTGATCTTGGCCTTGTCGCCCTCGCTCAGGAAGCGGATCAGGTTGCGCAGCTTGATCTGGTAGTCGCCTTCGTCCGTGCCCGGACGGAACTTGACTTCCTTCACCTGGATCTGCTTCAGCTTGAGCTTGGCCTCGTGCTGCTTTTTCGCCTCCCGGTACTTGAACTTGCCGTAATCCATGATCCGGCAGACGGGAGGCTGGGCCGTCGGAGCGATCTCGACCAGGTCGAGCTCCTTCTCCTCGGCCTTCGCGAGGGCGACCGCGATGGGGACGATCCCCAGCTGCTCGCCGTCGTCGGCGACCAGGCGGACTTCGGGACAGTTGATCTCGCCGTTCAGGCGCTGCGGCTTTTCGATTGCGATGTGTCGAACTCCTCTTGGACGACAAAAAACGGCCCTGGGACCCGGGGAGAGCGCCGCGTCGGATTCAAGGATTTCTCCTTTGAAATCAGACGCTAGCGCCGCGCCTTCGCCTCGTCTTCGAGGCGGGCCGCCAAGGCCTCGAGCGCCATCGCCCCGAGATCCTCGCCGCCGCGGGTCCGCACGGCCACCGTTCCTGCCTGCATTTCCTTGTCGCCGACCACCAGCTGGTAGGGCAGCTTCTGCAGGCTATGTTCGCGAATTTTATAGGTAATTTTCTCGTTCCGCAAATCGGCGGCGACCCTGAGGCCGGCCGCCTTCAGGCGCGCCTCCACCGCTGCCGCGTAGGCATTCTGGCGCTCGGTGATCGTCAGCACGACGGCCTGCAGCGGCGCGAGCCACAGCGGGAGCGCGCCGGCGTGGTGCTCGATGAGGATGCCGATGAAGCGCTCCAGCGAGCCGACGATGGCGCGGTGCAGCATCACCGGCACCTTGCGCGTGTTGTCCTCGGCGACGTACTCGGCGCCAAGCCGCCCGGGCAGCTGGAAGTCGACCTGCATCGTGCCGACCTGCCAGGGCCGTCCGATCGAGTCGTTGAGGTGGTACTCGATCTTCGGCCCGTAGAAAGCGCCTTCGCCGGGCAGCTCGGTCCACTGCGCGCCGCTCGCCCGCAGCGCGTCGCGCAGCGCCTCCTCGGCGCGGTCCCACTGCTCGTCGGTGCCGATGCGCGGGGTGGGGCGCAGCGCGAGCTTCACGACGATGTCGTCGAAGCCGAAGTCGCGGTAGACGGCGAGCGCCAGTTCGTGAAACGCGACGCACTCGGGCTGGATCTGGCGGGGCTCGCAGAAGATGTGGCCGTCGTCCTGCGTGAACGCGCGCACGCGCATGATCCCGTGCAGGGCGCCGGAGGGCTCGTTGCGGTGGCAGGCGCCGAACTCGCCGTAGCGCAGCGGCAGGTCGCGGTAGCTGCGCAGGCCCGCGTTGAAGATCTGCACGTGCCCCGGGCAGTTCATCGGCTTGATCGCGAAGTCGTGCTTCTCCGACTCCGTCGTGAACATGTTGTCCTTGTAGTTCTGCCAGTGGCCCGACTTCTCCCACAGCGTGCGGTCGAGCACCTGCGGCGTGCGCACCTCCAGGTAGCCGTGGTCGCGGTAGACGCGCCGCATGTACTGCTCGACCTCCTGCCAGATCGACCAGCCCTTCGGGTGCCAGAACACCATCCCCGGCGCCTCGTCCTGCAGGTGGAAGAGGTCGAGCGCGCGGCCGAGCTTGCGGTGGTCGCGCTTCTCCGCCTCCTCGATGCGGTGCAGGTACGCCTCGAGGTCTTCCTTCTTCGCCCACGCGGTTCCGTAGATGCGCTGGAGCATCTCGTTGCGCGAGTCGCCGCGCCAGTACGCGCCGGCGAGCTTGGTGAGCTTGAACACCTTGAGCTTGCCGGTCGACGGGACGTGCGGGCCGCGGCACAGGTCGGTGAAGCCGCCCTCGCTGTAGAGCGAGATGTCCTCGTTCGCGGGAATCGAGGCGATGATCTCCGCCTTGTAGTGCTCGCCCAGATTCTTGAAGTACGTCACCGCGTCGTCGCGCGGCATCAGCCTGCGCACGACCGGCTCGTCCTTCTTCGCCAGCTCCGTCATGCGCTTCTCGATCGCCGCGAGGTCCTCGGGCGTGAACGGCCGCTTGTAGCTGAAGTCGTAGTAGAAGCCGTCCTCGATCACCGGGCCGATCGTCACCTGCGCGTCGGGGAACAGCTCCTTCACCGCGTAGGCGAGCAGGTGCGCGGTCGAGTGGCGGATGATCTCGAGCCCCTCGGGGTCGCGGTCGGTGACGATGGCGACCGCCGCGTCGCGGTCGACGACGTGCGAGGTGTCGACGAGCGTGCCGTCGACCCGGCCTGCGAGCGCGGCCTTGGCGAGGCCGGGGCCGATGGCGGCGGCGATCTGGGCGATGGTGACGGGCGCGTCGAACGCTCGGACCGCGCCGTCGGGCAATCGTATGGCTGGCATGGCTTCTCTTCCTTCCGCGGGCGAAAAAAAACGCGGTCGAGCCGCGTGCCTTCGTGCGTGGCAGGCAGGTGCCTGCGCTTCGGGCGGGCTCGCCGTTCGTCTACCTCGGGAGGAAACGCGTTCGCGGTGTCATAACCGGGACCCTTTCGCGCCGGCCGCCTGGCAGCCGCCTCGCGTCCGCGGGCGCAGGCCCGGCGTGGCGGAGAAGCGCATTGTACCTCAGCGAGCGTCGGCGGCGAGGAACTGGACGCCGGCCTCGGGGCCGTGGCGCGCGATCGCCGCATCGACCTGCCCGATCGCGAAGTCCGCGAGCGCGCTGGACGCGTGGCGCGAGGCCGCCTCGGCGCGCGCGAGGCCGAGGTCCTTGCGCAGCATCGCCAGCGTGAAAGTGGTCGCGCCGCCGGGAACGACCATGCGCTCCACGTACGAGTCGAAAAGCACGCCCGACGCGGTGCCGGTGCCGAGCGCGCTCCTGACGGCGGCGGCGTCGATGCCGCCCGCGCGGGCGAGCGAGGCGCCCGCGGCGAGCCCGAGCAGCACGCCGGCGATCATCGTCTGGTTGACGAGCTTCATCCGGTAGCCGGCGCCGTGGTCGCCGCAGTGGACCACGCGGGAGCAGAACGCGTCGAGCAGCGGCCGCGCGCGCTCGAGCGCCGCGGCATCGCCGCCGACGAACGCCGTGAGCGTTCCGCGCTGCGCACCGGCGACACCGCCGGTGACGGGCGCGTCCACGACGTGCACGCCCGCGCGCTGCGCCAGCGCGCCCGACTCCGTCGCGTTGCCGGGCGCCGCGGTCGTCATCTCGACGAACACCGTGCCCGGCCGCGCGTGCGGGATCATGCGCCGGTGCAGTTCGCTCACGTCGGCAGGACCGCCGACGATCGTCGCGACGACATCGCAGCTTCGCGCCAGCGACTCCGGGTCGGCCGCCGCGGTCACGCCACCGGCCACGGCCGGCCACGACCCGCGCGGGCGGCGCGACCACACCGCGAGCGGGAGGCCGGCCGCGGCGACGCGCTGCGCCATCGGCGCTCCGATGCGGCCGAGCCCGATCCAGCCGATGGCGGGCAGCATCGCAGCGATCTACTGCAGCTGGATCTTCGCCTCGCGCACGATGTTGCCCCACTTCACCGTCTCGGCGGCGAGGTGGTCGGCGAGCTGCTTCGGGGTGCTGCCGAGCGGCGTCGCCCCCATGTCGGAGAGGCGCTTGCGCACGCCCTCGTCCTTGAGGATCGCGTTGACGTCGGCGTTCAGCCGCTCGACGATCGCCGCCGGCGTGCCCTTCGGCGCGAGCAGCGCGAACCACGTCGACGACTGCAGCTTCGGCGCACCCAGCTCGACGGTGGTCGGCACGTCGGGCAGCGCCGGCGAGCGCGTCGGCGCCATCACGGCAATCGCGCGCACGCGGTTCGCCTTCACCTGGCCGACGACGCCCGGGATCAGCTGGAACATGAGCTGGATGTCCCCGGCGATCAGGTTCGTCGTCGCGGTGCCCGGCGCGTTGTACGGGACGTGCACCATCTGCGCGCCCGTCTCGCGGGCGAACAGCTCGGCGGCGAGGTGCATCGAGCTGCCCTGGCCCGTCGAGCCGTAGTTGAGCTTGCCCGGGTTCGCCTTCGCGTGGCGCGTGAACTCGGCGAGGTCCTTCGCCGGCAGGTCGTTGTTGACGACGAGGATGTTCGGCACGTCGGCGATAAGCACGATCGGCACGAAGTCCTTCTGCGGGTCGAACTGCAGCCCCTTGTAGAGCGACGGGTTGACCGCGAGCGTCCCCGCCCACGAGAACAGCAGCCGGTAGCCGTCGGGCGCCGCCTGGGCCGCCGCCGCCGCGCCGATGTTGCCGTTGGCGCCCGGCTTGTTGTCGATCACCACGCTCGTCTTCAGGCTCTTCGCGAGCTCCTCGCCGATCACGCGCGCGATCGAGTCGCCGGTGCCGCCGCCGCCGGGGGCGGGCACGACGATGGTGACGGTCTTGCCGCCCGGCCAGTCCTGCGCGTGCGCAGGCAGCGCGAGAGCGGGTACGAGCGCGGCGGCGGCCGCGAGTTGCAGGAAGGTTCGGCGCATGGCGGTCCTCATCGGGAGTGTCGGGAAACGTGGTGCGGGGAGGTCACGAAGCGGAAGCGGCGGCGCCGGCCGGCGCGTGCGCGGCGCCCAGCGCGGCCGCGATCGAGGCGTCGGCGACGGCGACCGGCACCACGCAGCCGGGGCCGATCATCAGCCTCCGGCCGCCGGTCTGGCGGATCGCATCGCCGACTTCCGCGGCGATCGCGGAGTCCTCGCCGGCGCACAGGGCGCCGTTCTCGTTCAGCCCGCCGACCAGCAGGCCGGGGAAGCGGGCCGCGGCGTCGCGCAGCGTCGGCGCGGTGACGCGGTCGTGCCAGTTGATCATCGCGACGGGATAGTCGGCGACGAGGTCGAACATGATGTCCTCGCCGTGCACGTGCAGCATCGACAGCCGCGCCTTGCCCGCGATGGCGGCGAGCACCTCGAGGTCGTAGGCCCTGCCGAACTCCGCGTACTCGCCGCGCGTGAGCAGCCGGTCGCTGGCGAGCTGCGTGGCGAGGAAGACGCCGTGCGCTCCGGCCGCCAGCGCATCGAGCGCGAAGCGCACGGTCACGTCGGTGATCAGCCGCAGCGCCCGGTGCACGGCGTCGGGCGCGCGGCGCAGGTCGGCGAACAGCCGCTCGGTGGCGAGCTTGCGCGCGGTGGTCAGCGGCGAGAACACGGTCTGCAGGATCGGGACGCTGCCGCCAAGAGCCTGCGCCGCGCCGCGCAGCGCCTCGTTCTGCCTGCCGTAGACGCCCTCGCGCACGTCGAGGTCGGCCAGCGCGAGCCAGTCCTGCGTGCGCGTGACCGCGGGCCGCACCACGGCGCGGGCGCCGTTCGCCTGCCCGCCGTACGCGCTGACGGCGCCCCAGTCCTCGACGCCGTAGGTGCCCGAGGGCATGAACTTGACGAGGTCGAAGTCCCACCGGCGCTGCCAGGCGAGCGTGTGCTCGACCAGCTTCCGCGGGTCCTGGTCGTCGACCGGGAAATGGCGCCACAGCGCGACCGGCACGCGGTCGACCTCCGCGCCCGCGATTGCGGCCTCGACGCGCTGCCAGTGGTCCATCGGCTTCAGGGCGGGCTCCGTGTGTCTCGCTTGTCGGCGATTATGCCCGATGGCAGACTGCATATCGCCATGCCCGACGCCCGCGCCGACTCGCCCGCACGCGCCGCCGCGGTCTCGCGCGCCTGGGTTCGCGAGGCCGTGCGCTGCCTCGAGCGCGACGTGCAGCGCTCCGCGGACACGCACCTCTTCGCCGTCGACCTGCCGGCGCTCGACGGGGTCGCGATCTACCTCAAGGACGAGTCGACGCATCCGACCGGCAGCCTGAAGCACCGGCTGGCGCGCTCGCTGTTCCTGTTCGGCCTGTGCAACGGCTGGATCCGCGAGGGCTCGACGATCGTCGAGGCCTCGTCGGGCAGCACCGCGGTGTCCGAGGCGTACTTCGCGCGCATGCTCGGCCTGCCGTTCGTCGCGGTGATGCCGCGCGGCACCTCGCCGGCGAAGATCGCGCAGATCGAGTTCTACGGCGGTCGCTGCCACTTCGTCGAGCGCGCGGGCGACGTCTACGCCGAGGCCGAGCGGCTCGCGGGCGAGCGCGGCGGCCACTACATGGACCAGTTCACCTACGCGGAGCGGGCCACCGACTGGCGCGGCAACAACAACATCGCCGAGTCGATCTTCGCGCAGATGAGCGCCGAGCCGCATCCGGAGCCGGCGTGGGTCGTCATCGGCGCGGGCACCGGCGGGACGTCGGCGACGATCGGGCGCTACCTGCGCTTCCGCGGCGCGGCCACGCGGCTCGCCGTCGTCGACCCGGAGCACTCGGTGTTCGCCGACTACTACGCGACGCGCGACGCTTCGCTGACCGCCGCGCGCGGCTCCGACGTCGAAGGCATCGGCCGCCCGCGCGTGGAGCCGTCGTTCGTGCCCGAGGTCATCGACCGGATGATCCGCGTCCCCAACGCCGCGACGTACGCGGCGCTGCGCGTGCTCGAAAGGCTGACGGGACGCCGCTACGGCGGCTCGACGGGCACCGACTTCTGCGGCGCGCTGGAGATCGCCTGCGAAATGGTCGCGCGCGGCGAGCGGGGGTCGATCGTCACGCTCGCGTGCGACGCGGGCGACCGCTATCTCGACACGTATTACAGCGACGCGTGGCTGGCGGCGAACGCTTACGACATCGCGCCGCATCTCGCGCGGCTGGAACGCGCCTGCGCGACGGGCCGGTGGAGCGCCGCCTGAAAGGACAAGGGCCCCGGATCCGGGGCCCTCGTGAGTCTGGTAGGCGCGATTGGACTCGAACCAACGACCCCCACCATGTCAAGGTGGTGCTCTAACCAGCTGAGCTACGCGCCTGCAGGGGCCGCATTATAGCCCGTTTCGCCATCCCCGGCCGCGCCGCTATCGCACGGCGTGCAGGGCGAGCCAGATCGCGCCCATCAGCAGCGGCTGGTGGACCATGTACACGGCGAGGCTGTGGCGCCCGGCCCAGCGCAGCCACTGCGGCGAGCGCGCCAGCGCGGCGATCGGCGCGAATGCGCGCGCCGCCAGTGCGTGACCCAGGGCGATGCCGAGCAGCGCGACGCCGAGCCAGGGAAACAGCGGCACGTAGTCCTGCGTGGCCGGCTTGTGCGTCGTGAACCCTATCCACGACGTCGCGCGCGTGTCGAAGAACGGATGCGACAACGCCAGGCCGGCGACCAGCGCGGCGAGGCCCAGGACGAGGGCGAGACGGGGGCGCGCCGCCAGCGGCCGGATGAGGATCGAGGCCAGCGCGATGAAGTGCAGGATGCCGAACGTGATCCAGGTGGACGGGAAGATCGCGTAGCTCGCCGCCGATGCGGCGAGCGCGCAGGCGGCGATGACCGCCACGCGCTTCGCGAACGCGGCGGGCGGCACGCGCGCGCGCTCGGCGAGGACGAGCGAGACGCCGACAAGGAGCAAGAACGAGGACACGATCGCGGCGCGCGCGCCCAGCCAGAACGGGTCGTTCTCGAAGTCGGCGCGGATCGCGCCGAAGAAGCGCAGGTCGAACGCGAAGTGGTAGGCGATCATCGCGAGGATCGCGATGCCGCGCAGCGCGTCGACGGCGGGAACGCGCATCGACAGCGCGGCCGCCGGCGTGCCGCTCGCCGCGCGCTTCGGCTTGCGCGCCATCAGCGGAAGCGGCCGCGCAGGTCCAGCCGCACGACGCCCTGCGCGTCCGGGACGCCGAGCGCGGCACGCAGCAACGGCGGCGCATCAGGCTGCGGCACGACGGCCAGCCTCAGGTCCGAGCCGGCGCGGTCGATGCGCGCCTCGCCGTCGACGACGAGCACGCCGCCGCGCGCCTGGACCGGGCCGCGCCACGTCGCGCCGTCGCCGGCGAGCGTCGCGCTCACCGTGCCGAGATCGAACGACCCGACCGCGGGCAGCGCGAGCCGCGCGCGCGTCCACTCGACGCGCACGCTGCCCTCGTTGCGCTCGGGCGCGTGCACCAGCGAGTCGGCCCGGAGGCGCACCTCGCCGCCTGCAAGAACGCCCGGCGGCATGCGCAGCGACGCGGCCGGGATGTCGACCGCCACGTCGTGCGCTTCGATCCTGCCACCGCGGGCGACGACGTCGGCACGCGCGCCGGCGGCGCCTTCCGGCGGACGCAGCGCAACACGGGCCTCGCCGCGCAGCAGCGGCAGCGCGTCGAGGCGCCACGTCGCCGGCACCGTCCAGCGCCCGTCGGCGGCGACGACGTCCGCCGCGCCGTTCCACGCGGTGCCCCGGGCGTTGGCGAGGCGCAGCTCGCCGCGCGTCGCTTCGGCCACCAGCGCGCCGACGAGCGCCGCAGGCGCAAACGCGGCGCAGACTGCCGCGAGGACGACGAGCCCGGCCAGCCAGGCGAGCGCGCGGGTCACGGCGCTTCGCGCGCGAACGCGACCTCGGCGCGCACGCTCCCCGGCGCGGTGCGCGCGGCCAGCAGCGCCTCGACCGGGAACAGCCGCGCCTCGCGGCCGAGCGCGTCGACCAGCGCGGTGAGCGCGGCGAAGTCGATCGCCTCGAACGTCAACTCGATGCGCCGGTCCTTCGCCTGCAGCGCAGTGAGCGCCGGCAGCAGGCCCCGCTGCGCGAGCGCGCGCTCGACGGCGGGGCGCAGTTCGGTGTCGGGTGCCCGCGGTGCGGCCTTCGCGGCAGCAGCCAGTTCGGCGGCCTGCGCTCGCGCCTGTGCGAGTTGCGCGCGGCCGTCGCGCAGCGCCTGCTCGGCGGCGGAGGTTGCGCGCGCGAGCGGGTCGACCACGAACGCCCACGCCAGCGCGGCGGCGACCAGCAGCGCGCCGACGCCGATCAGCGCCTGCTCGCGCGGCGCGGTGCGCGAACGCCAGGACGCGAATGCCTCGCCGGGCCTCACGCCTCCCCCTCGATGCGCACGCGCACGCCCGATGGCGAGCGCGCCGACACGCTGCTCAACCCCGCGGCGCGCAGGCGCGCGTCGAACGCCGCAAGCGTCGCGTCGTCGATTGCGCCCAACTCCAGCGTCCACGCGCCGCCGCTGAAGCGCGCCGTGCGCAGCGTGCCCGGCGGCAGCGCGGCGAGCGCGGGCGCCGCCTGCGCGAGGCGCGGCCAGGCATCCTGCGGCACCGTGGCGCCCGCGCGATGCCTCGCCGCGGCGTGACGTCGAGCGAGGTCGGCGGCGTCGGCGGCGCCGGCTTCGCGCGCAACTTGCGCGATCGCATCCTGCGTGCGTGATAGCTCGAGCTTGCGCCACGCCCAGGTGCCGGCGGTCGCGGCGACGTGCAGCACGCCGGCGATGGCGAGCGCGATCAGCGCGAACGCGTAGGTGCGCCGCCGTTCCGGCGCGGCCGCCGGGACGGGCTCGCGCGCGAACGCGGGCAGGAGGTCGCCAGGCGGCACGCCGTCACCCGCTTCCCAGCGCCACGGCGTCGCGGCGGCGAACGGCACGCCGGACGCACGCGTCCACGCGTCGCGCTGCGCGTCGCCGGCTTCGACGCATGCCATCACGCGCTCCGGCGCGCGGCCCCCGCGCGCCGCCTGCTCGAGCGCTTGCCTCAAGTCGGCGGGCAGTTCGCCGCGCTCGGGCGCGCCGACGGCGAACGCCTCCCCGGTGGATGCCAGCACGAATCCGTGATCCGCGGACACGCACCAGCGCCACGTGCCCTCGGGCGGCAGTTGCGCAAGCTGCGGCTCGGCGAAGACGCGGTCGAATCGCGGCGCGTGCGCCGCAACTGCGCGGGCGAGGGCGCGCGAGGCGACGAGCGCGACGATGCGCCCGCTGGCGGACTGCGGCCCCGCCACCACCACCGACGCGTCGAGCGGCGTGGCGAGTCGCTCCTCCAATGCGAAGGCGACGGCCTGCTCGACGCGCCCGGGAGGCAGCGGCGGCAGGTCGAGCGCGAGCAGGCGCACCGCGCTCGCGGACAGCACCGCTTCGCGGCGCTCGGCGGCAGGCCAGCGCGACGGCACTTCGCGGCCCTGCCGCAGCACCTTGCCGCGCTCGTCGACGAGCGCCCACGCGTCCGCGCGATCGGCGGCGGGCGGGGCGGGCAGCAGGACGCGCAACGTGGCCACAGGCGAAGTCTAAGCGCTATTCGACGCTCTGCCAGACGACCTCGGGCAACTCGCGAGCGCGCCGCTGCAGCATCGCTCGGCCCTGCGCCAGCGTGGCGCCCTGGCGCGCGCGCACGGTCACGAGGAAGAAGTCGCTGCGCACGCCAAGCCCCGCGTCGGAGGCGAGCTTCGCACCGGAGGGAATCCGCGAGCGGAACTCGGCGAGGCTGCCGAAGGGCTTGCGCGCGCGCTCGGCGACCAGCGCGGCCACGGCCTCGGCGCTCGCGTCCCCCAGCACGGCAGCCAGCACTTCGGGCGGCGCCGTGTTGACGTTGATCGTCGCCGGCGCAGGCAGCGCGGTGACGAAGCGCGCCACGCGTGCGTGGCCGGCCTCGCCGATTGCCTCCAGCGCAGCGATCTCCGCCGCGCGCACGAAACGCACGCCGTCGGGTCGCCCGGCGCCCAGCAGCGCATCCACCGCTCGCGCGTCGAGCCCGGCGGGCGCGAACAGGCGCGCCATCCTCTCGCGCGCCGCCTGCGTCTCGGGGCCCTCGCCGGCGAGGTGGTTGACGTCGAGGCGCCCCTGCGCGTCGACTATCACGCCGTCGACGACGCCGCCTTCGAGCGGCGTGGGCGGCAGCGGCAGCGCCCACGGCTCGCCGAGGTGGTCGACGGGCGCGCCCTGCGCGTCCTCCTGCAGCACCTGCCGCGTCCACGCGAGGCCCGCGAGGACGATCGCCTGCGCCTGCGCGCGGTCGCGACGCAGCTCCACGGTGCGCAGCCACTGCGACTGCCCGGCGGCGAGCGTGGCGACGACCGCGGCCGCCAGTGCGGCGATCAGCATCGCCGCGACCAGCGCCGCCCCGCGGTTCAGCGCAGCGCGAACCATCGCTCGATCGCCTCCCCCGAGGCGAGCGTCAGGTGCACGCGCACCGCGCGCGGCAGCGCGGCGTCGCCGGACTGCGGCCAGCTCGCCACCCACTCGCCGCGCGACGACAGGTGATCGATGCGCAGCGCCGCCACGCCTTCGACCAGGGGCCAGGCCCGCGCGTCGCCGTCGCCGCCGCGCGCGCGATCCAGCGCGGGCCAATAGACGACCTGCAGCGCGCCGTCGCGCAGCCGGTAGCCGATGCGCTGGCCCGCCACGCCGGGCTCCGCGTCGAACTCCGGCCCCGCGCGCGAGAACGCGATCGCGCTCGCGCCGTGGCTCTCGACGCCTGCGAGCCAAGCCGGCTCGATGGCGCCGCCGGCGCGCACCGCGCGCGGCACCGCCTGCCGCACGTCGGACTCCATGCGCGCGAGCGCAGCGTCGAGCGTGCGCCAGCGGCGCGCCTCGCCGGCCAGTCGCGTCTCGCCATCGACGAGCGATGCGGTGCCGCGATAGGCCAGCACGGCGACGAGCGCGAGGAGCGCCAGCGCGACCAGGATCTCGACGAGCGTGAAGCCGCGCTGGCGCATCAGCGCGGCACGGCGACGTAGCCGGTCAGCTGCGCGAGCGCGTAGCCCGGCGCGTCGGCGGCGGCGACCGTGATGTCGATGCGCCGGAATGCCGGGTTGGGCGTGCCGCCGGCGCGCACTTCCCAGACGAAGCGCGTGCCCGCCTGGATCGCCTCGCCGCGCGCGTTGCCCGGCGCGTCGGCCGCGAGCTGCGCCTGCGCGAGCCGGTTCTGCGCGACCCACAGCGCGAGCGTGCGTGCCTTGAGCGTGCCGGCGCCGTCCGCGGATTGCGCGAGCGCGCGCATGCCGGCGGCGAGCGCGACCGCGAGCAGCGACAGCGCGACCAGGACCTCGACCAGCGTGAAGGCGCGAACGCGTCTCATCGCGGGAGCGCGTGCGGGCCGTCGATGGTCACGCGGTTGAGCGGATCGCCGCTCACGGTCGCCGCGTAGTCGCCGGCGCGCAGCGCGAACGCGTACGGCTCGTTGCGCCCGCTGGCGCGCAGCGGCACGACCGCATCTGCCGGCAGCGGCCGGCCGGCGTAGGCCTGTGGGGCTGCCGCGACCGTCGCCGGCAGCGTGCGCGTCGCCAGCGCGTCGTCGCCGGTCAGGTGCACCCACTTGCCGTCGTCGCCGCGGCGCCAGAAGCGCCACTCGCTGCCCTGCGCCGAGACGCCGAGCGTCTCGTGCGCGAACTGCGCGCGCTGCGCCGCGTACTCGAGCGCGCCGGCGAAGCGCCGCGCCTCGCGCTCGAGCGTGCCGCGGTCGTCGCGCTCCAGCGTGGCGTAGCCGACGGCGGCCGCGATGCCGAGCACGGCGACGACGACGAGGATCTCGAGCAGCGTGAAGCCGGCGGCGGCGCCGCGCTGCGTCATGCCCGGGTCAGAGGTCCCACGAGCCGACGTCGGCGTCGGCGCCGGTGCCGCCGCGCTTGCCGTCCGCGCCGAGGCTGAAGACGTCGACCTCGCCCTTGAGGCCCGGGTTCAGGTACTGGTAGGGCCGGCCCCAGGGATCGTCGCGCAGCTTCTCGAGGTAGCCGTTGGGCTTCCAGTTCGGAGGCACGGGGTCGGTCGCGGGCCTGGCCACCAGCGCCGCGAGGCCCTGCTCGGCGGTGGGATAGCGCTGGTTGTCGAGGCGGTAGAGCTTGAGCGCCTGCATGATCGCGGCGACGTCGCTCTTCGCTGCGACGACGCGCGCCTCGTCGGGGCGGTCGAGCACGCGTGGCACCAGCAGCGCCGCGAGCACGCCGAGGATCACGATGACGACCATGATCTCGATCAGCGTGAAGCCGCGCGGGCGCGCGGGGCGCAGCGGAACTCGCATGCGACAATTATAGCCGTCACTCCGCCATGGCGTTGCCCCGTCTCCTCCGCCCGCTGCTCGTCGCGCTCGCCGCCTCGGTGCTCGCGGCGCTCGCGGTCGCGCGCTGGTACCTCGACCGCCCGCTGCCGCTGCCGTCGTCGCCGTACGGGTTCGAGGTTTCCTCCGGCGCGACGCTCGGCCAGGTCGCGCGCGACCTCGCCGCGGCCGGCGTGCTGCCGCACCCCGCGCCGCTGGTGGCGCTCGCGCGCTTCAAGGGCGCGGATCGCGCGATCAAGGCCGGCAACTACGAGCTCTCCGAAGGCCTCACGCTGCCGGGACTGCTCGCCCGGCTGACGCAGGGCGAGGTCTCGCAGGTCGCGATCACGTTCGCCGAGGGGACGACGGTGCGCGAGTTGCGCGAGGCGCTCCGCGCGAGGCGCGACGTCGCGCAGGAAACCGCCGGGCTCACCGACGCCGAGCTGCTCGCGAAGCTCGGCATCGCCGCGCCGCACGCCGAGGGCCAGTTCTTCCCCGACACGTACTTCTTCGCCGCGGGCTCCTCCGACGCGGCGATCCTCAAGCGCGCGCACCGCCTGCTGGGCGAGCGGCTCGATGCGGCGTGGGCGAAGCGCTCGCCGGACCTGCCGCTCGCCACCCCCTACGAGGCGCTGATCCTCGCGTCGATCGTCGAGAAGGAGACCGGGCGTCCCGCGGAGCGGCCGCTGGTGGCGTCGGTGTTCGTCAACCGCCTGCGGCTCGGCATGAGGCTGCAGACCGACCCGACCGTGATCTACGGGCTCGGCGAGGCGTTCGACGGCAACCTGCGCAAGCGCGACCTCGAGGCCGACGGGCCGTACAACACCTACACGCGCGCCGGCCTGCCGCCGTCGCCGATCGCGCTGCCCTCGCGCGCTTCGCTCGAGGCAGTGGTCAATCCACCGGCCACGCAGTACCTGTACTTCGTCGCGCGCGGCGACGGCACCAGCGAGTTCACCGCGAACCTCGCGGACCACAACCGCGCGGTGGCAAGATACCAGCTGAAGCGCGGGCGCTAATCCGGGGCCGAATTGACATCCACCACGCACAAGGGCCGCTTCGTCACGCTCGAAGGCATCGACGGCGCCGGCAAGAGCACGCACGCGGCGTGGCTCGCGCAGGCGCTGATCGACCGCGGGCGCACGGTCGTCGCCACCCGCGAGCCCGGCGGCACGCCGCTCGGCGAGCGCCTGCGCGACCTGCTGCTCGCGGAGCCGATGACGCACGACACCGAGGCGCTGCTCATGTTCGCCGCGCGGCGCGAGCACGTCGAGCACGTGATCCGTCCCGCGCTCGCCCGCGGCGACGTCGTGCTGTGCGACCGCTTCACCGACGCGACCTACGCCTACCAGGGCGGCGGCCACGGCGTGGACGCGAAGCGCATCGCCGCGCTCGAGGACTGGGTCCACGGCGACCTCGTGCCCGACCTCACGCTGGTGTTCGACGTGCCGATCGCCGTGTCGCGCGAGCGTCTCGACCGCAACGCCGCGGCCGGCCACACGCTGGACAAGTTCGAGCGCGAGCGCGCGTCGTTCTTCGAGCGCGTGCGCGCGTGCTACCTCGCGCGCGCCGCCGCCGATCCGCGCCGCTGCCGCGTGATCGACTCGTCGCGGCCGCTCGACGTCGTGCGCGGCGAGCTGGCCGCGATCGCGGCGGCGCTCTGATGGCCGACGACCCCGACGTCCCGCCGCCGCGCGCGGCCTGGCAGCCGCTCCCGCCGTGGCTGGAGGCGATGGCGGCCGACACGCTCGCGCAGCGCGAGCGCTGGCCGCACGCATGGCTGATCGAGGGTGCCCGCGGCATCGGCAAGCGCGCGCTGGCGCTCGAGCTCGCGCGCTCGCTGCTTTGCGAGTCCCCCCGCCCGGGCGAGCGCGCGTGCGGCAGCTGCCCCGGCTGCACGTGGGTCGCCGCGGGCCAGCACCCCGACCTGCGGCTCGTCGAGCTGGTCGAGTTCGACGAGGAGGGCAACGCGACGCCGGTGGATGTCATCAAGATCGACGCGATCCGCCGGCTGGGCGAGTGGGCGCAGATCACCAGCCACCGCGGCGGCGCGAAGGTCGCAGTCGTCGTGCCGGCGGAGCGGATGAACGCGTCCGCCGCCAACGCGCTGCTCAAGACTCTCGAGGAGCCGCCCCCGGGCACATACCTGCTCCTGGTGGCGCACCAGGGCGGCCGGCTGCCGGCGACCGTCGTCAGCCGCTGTCGCCGGCTGCCGGTGCCGCGCCCGGCCACGGACGTGGCGGTCGGCTGGCTCGCGGGGCAGGGGGCAGCCGACCCGGCCACGCTGCTGGCGCAGGCCGCCGGCGCGCCGCTCGTGGCCCTCGAACTGGCCGACCCGGCGTTGCAGGCGGAGCGCGCGGTCTGGCTGGCTGCGCTCGCGCAACCGCGGGCGTTCTCGCCGGCGGCCCTGGCGGCCCGGATCGACCTGGGCGGCCGCGAGGAGCGGCGCGAGCGGCTGGCGGCTGCGATCGATTGGCTGCTGGCCTGGACAGCCGACCTCGCGCGGGTCCGCGCGGGCGGCGAGGCGCGCCTCAACCCGGACCACGCGCAGGCGCTTGCGGCCAACGCGGCGTCGGTGGCACGGATTTCGCTTTTTCGCTATTATTCTCAATTGCTTGGACAACGGACGCTGCTTGCGCACCCGCTGCAGCCGCGTTTCGTGGCCGAAGCGCTTCTCGTCGACTACCGCGCCCTCTTCGCCTGACCCCGCCCATGGCCGACCGCCCCGGTGCTCACGCCGCTCCCGCCGCCGTCGCGCGGCCGGGGGTGCTGTCGCTCAACATCCGGGAGAAGGCCGCCCTCTACGCCGCCTACATGCCGTTCCTCAAGGGCGGCGGCATCTTCATCCCCACCTCGCGCGAGTACCGCCTCGGCGAGGAGGTTTTCATGCTGCTCTCGCTGATGGACGACCCCAACCGCATCGCGGTGCAGGGCAAGGTGGTGTGGATCACGCCAACAGGCGTGCAGGGCAATCGCACGCAGGGCATCGGCGTGCAGTTCACGCAGGACGAGACCGGCGGCGCCGCGCGCGCCACGATCGAGAAGCTGCTCGGCGAGTCGCTGGCCTCCTCGCGGCCGACGCACACTTTGTAGGAGCGCAAGGGGGGCGCGAGCGCCCCCGTTCGCGGCCGAGCTTTCCGTGCCCTGAACGCTCGCGAATCACGCGTCCCTTCGATCGGGCGCTCTCGTCTCCGATCTCTCGCCCCGCCTCCGCGCCTTGTACGTCGACTCCCACTGCCACCTCGATTTCCCGGAACTCGCCGCGGACGTCGACTCGCTGCTCGACGCGATGCGTGCGGCGCGGGTGACGCACGCGTTGTGCATTTCGGTCGACCTCGCCGACTGGCCGCGCGTGCACAAGCTGGCGCAGGACCACGCGAACCTTTACGCGACCGCCGGCGTGCACCCCGACTACCCGGACACCGAGGAGCCGACGGTCGAGCGCCTGGTGGAGCTTGCGGCGCGGCCGAAGGTCGTCGCCATCGGCGAGACCGGGCTCGACTACTACCGGCTGGAGGGCGACCTCGGCTGGCAGCGCGAGCGGTTCCGCACGCACGTGCGCGCCGCGCGCGTGGCGCGCAGGCCGCTCGTCGTGCACACGCGCTCGGCGGCGCAGGACACGCTCGCCATCATGGCCGAGGAGGGCGCGCGCGACGTCGGCGGCGTCATGCACTGCTTCACCGAGACCTGGGACGTGGCGAAGGCCGCGCTCGACCTCGGCTTTCACATCTCGTTCTCGGGCATCGTCACGTTCCGCAACGCCGCGGAGCTCAAGTCGATCGCGCAGAAGGTGCCGCTCGACCGCATGCTGATCGAGACCGACAGCCCGTACCTCGCGCCGGCGCCGCACCGCGGCAAGCGCAACCACCCCGCGCTCGTCGTCCACGTCGCCGAGGAGGTCGCGCGGCTGCGCGGCCTGCCCGTCGAGGACGTCGCCCGCGCCACCTCCCGCAACTTCTTCGAACTGTTCGGAATCCCCGATGAACCGACGCCGCTTCACTGAACGCTTCGCCGCGCTCTTCCTGCTGCCCGCGCTCGCCGCCGCGCAGCAGCGCGCGCCTACCCTCGACGACTTCGTCATCGCCGTGCGCAACGACAACCACGCGGCGGTGCGCGACGCGCTCGCGCGAGGGATGGACCCGAACTCCGTGGCACGCGACGGCTGGCCCGTGCTGGTCGTCGCGGCGCGCGAAGGGAACCTGCGCACGGTCGAGGCGCTGCTCGCCGCGGGCGCGAAGGTCGACGCGCGCAACCCGTTCGGCGACTCGGCGCTGATGCTGGCTTCGCTCAACGGCCGCCTCGACGTCGCCAAGGCGCTGCGCGGCAAGGGCGCGGCGCTGAACCACGCCGGCTGGACGCCGCTCAGCTACGCCGCCACCGGAGGGCACGACGACGTGGTGCGCTACCTGCTCGCCGAGGGCGCCAGCATCGACGCGCGCTCGCCCAACGGCACGACGGCGCTGATGATGGCCGTGCGCGAAGGCCGCTACTCGACAGCGCTGCTGCTGATCGAGCGCGGCGCCAACGTGGGGTTCGCGAACGACGACGGTGCGACGGCGCTCGCGTGGGCCGAGCGCTCGGGCGACGAAAAGCTGGTGGCGCGCCTGCGGCAGGCCGGAGCGAAGTAGCGGCGGCCGCGTCCCCGCCCGCCGTTCCCGCCTGGGCGGGGACGACTGCGGTGAAGCGGGCGTCGTCGCGGCGGCGCCGCGACGAGGCCTACGGTTGGTCGGCGGCGGCTGCCGGCGCCAGCGGCGCCGCCTCGGCGGAGGACACCAGCGCCGGGAGGACACCTGCGAGGCGTCGCGCGCCGTCGAAGCGCTTCTGCCAGTAGCGGTTGTCGAACTGCGCGACCTCCACGTCGCGGCCGGTGCGCGGCGCGTGCACGAAGCGGCCGTCGCCGAGGTAGATGCCCACGTGCGAGAAGGCGAAGCGGCGCGTGTTGAAGAACACGAGGTCGCCCGGACGCAGCTCCCCCTTGCCGACGCGGTCGCCGACGCGGCTCATCTCCAGCGCGGTGCGCGGCAGCGTCACGCCGGCGACCTGCTGGAACACGTGGCGGACGAGCCCGCTGCAGTCGAGGCCGGAGGCGGGATCCTCGCCGCCGTACCGGTACTCGATGCCCACCATGCCTAGCGCGTAGAACACCAGGTCCTGCGCGCCGTGCCACACCCTGTCGATGACCGACGCGGGGCGCTCACCCGCCGGCGCGACCGGCTCGGCGGACGCCGGCAGCGCGCAGGCGGCCGACGTCGCGATGGCGACGACGGCGGCAAGGCGGCGCAGCGGCTTCCTCCCGGGCATCGGCGGATTGTGGCGCGCCCGGAGGCTGCCGCCAAGCGGCCGCGACGGTCGGCGGAGGCTCATTCCCGTTTGCGGCGCCGTTTCGTGCGCGGCCGCGGTCGCGGCAGGGGGTTTTCCGCCGCCCGGGCGCGCCGCGCCGCCTTGGGGTCGGCGCGCAGCGGCCTCAGCAGTTCCACGCGATCGCCCTCGCGCAGCGGCGTTCCCGGCGCGGCGCGCTGCCCGAATATCGCGCAGGCGAGGCTGCCCGCGTCCAGGCGAAATCGCCCGACCAGCTGCGAGCGCTCGACGGCGTCGGCGAGCGTGGCGTGCGCCGGCAGGTCGAGCGCGACGATCGCCTCGCCTTCCGGCCCCGCGTAGGCGACCTCGACCTTCATCCGTGCAGCCGCTCCGCGCGGCGCACGAACGCGTCGACGAACGTGTCGGCGATGTGCGAGAACACCGGGCCGACGACGCGCTCGAGCAGGTGCGTGGCGAACTCGTAGGCGAGCTCGAACTCGACCCTGCACGCGTCCTCGGCGAGCGCCACGAAGCGCCACTCGCCGTGCAGGTGGCGGAACGGCCCGTCCTGCAGCGTCACGACGATGGCGTCGGGCGGGCGGTTCTCGTTCGCGGTCGTGAAGTGCGCGCGGACGCCGTGGTAGTCGATGTCGATGCGCGCGGTCTTGCCGTTCTCGTGCTCCTCCAGCACCGCGGTGCCGCCGCACCAGGGCAGGAACTGCGGGTAGTCGGCCACGCCGTCGACCAGCGCGAACATGCGCGCCGCGGAAAACGGGACCAGGACCGACTTGCGGACGCTGCGCACGGGATGTTGGGTAGAATCGGCCGCGGGACGTCCAACTGATGAGCATCGTCGAGAACCGCAAGGCCAGGCACGACTATTTTATCGAGGAACGCTTCGAGGCCGGCCTGGTGCTCGAAGGCTGGGAAGTGAAGGCGATCCGGGCCGGCCGCGCGAACCTCAAGGAAGCCTACGTCGTGGTCAGGGGAGGCCAGATCGTGCTGCTCGGCTCGCACATCTCGCCGCTGGCCACGGCCTCGACGCACGTCAAGCCGGACGCCACGCGCACGCGCACGCTGCTGATGCACCGCGAGGAGATCAACCGCCTGATCGGCAAGGTCGAGCGCGCCGGGTACACGCTGGTGCCGCTGGACCTGCACTTCACGAAGGGGCGGATCAAGCTCGAGATCGGGCTGGCGAAGGGCAAGAAGCAGCACGACAAGCGCGCGGCCATCAAGGAGCGCGAGTGGAACCGCGAGCAGCAGCGGCTCGTCCGCTCGAGGGCGTGATGGACGACCGCGACCTCGTCCGCAACGCGGCCAATCACGTGCCGCTGTCGCCGGTGACGTTTCTCGAGCGCAGCGCGCTCGTCTATCCCGGGAAGGTCGCCGTGCGCCACGGCCGCCTTGCCTACACCTACGCCGAGTTCGCCGCCCGCTGCAGGCGGCTCGCGAGCGCGCTCGCCGCGCGCGGTGTCCGCCGTGGCGACACGGTGGCGATCCTCGCGCCCAACGTGCCGGCCATGCTCGAGGCGCACTACGCGGTGCCGGCGCTGGGTGCGGTCCTGAACCCGCTCAACATCCGCCTCGATGCCGGCGCCATCGCCGTGTGCCTCGCGCACGGCGAGGCGAAGCTGCTGCTCGCCGACGCGGAGTTCGCGCCCGTGCTGCGCGATGCGTTGGCGCGGCTCGGCCGGCCGATCGACGTCGTCGACATCGACGACAGCGAAGGGCCGGGACACGGCGATGCTGCCTCCCGGCTGGGGCAGGTCACCTACGAGGAGCTGCTGGCACGGGGCGACCCCGCCTTCGCGTGGCCGGGGGTCGACGACGAGTGGGCGCCGCTCGCGCTGCTCTACACGTCGGGCACGACCGGCGACCCGAAGGGCGTGGTCTACCACCACCGCGGCGCGTACCTCAACGCGCTCGGCAATGCGCTGGCCTTCGGCCTCGCGCCCGACAGCGTGTACCTGTGGACGCTGCCGATGTTCCACTGCAACGGCTGGACGTACACGTGGGCGGTGACCGCGGTGGGCGCGACGCACGTCTGCCTGCGTCGCGTGGACCCGGCGCTGATCTTCCCCGCGATCGCCGCGCACGGCGTCACGCACCTGTGCGGCGCGCCGATCGTGCTCAACCTGCTGATCCACGCGCCGGAGAGCGTCAAGCGGCGGTTCGAACGCGTGGTCGAGGTGGCCACCGGCGGCGCGGCGCCGCCCTCCGCGGTGATCGAGGCGATGGAGCGCATGGGCTTTCGCGTGACGCACCTCTACGGCCTCACCGAGTCCTACGGGCCGGCCACGCTGTGCGAGCCGCAGCCGGGCTGGAGCGACCTGCCGCTCGCCGGGCGCGCGCAGAAGATGGCGCGGCAGGGCGTGCCGCTGCCCACGCTGGCGAGTCTCGTCGTCGCCGACCCGCGCACCGCGCGCAGCGTGCCGCGCGACGGGCGCACGATGGGCGAGGTGCTGCTGCGCGGGAACACCGTCATGAAGGGCTACCTGCGCAATCCCGCGGCGACCGCCGCCGCGTTCGAGCACGGCTGGTACCACACCGGCGACCTCGCCGTGTGGCACGAGGACGGCTACATCGAGATCAAGGACCGCAGCAAGGACGTGATCAACACGGGCGGCGAGAACGTGAGCTCGCTCGAGGTCGAGGAGTGCCTCTACCGGCACCCCGCGATCATGGAGGCCGCGGTCGTCGCATGCCCCGACAGCCACTGGGGCGAGACGCCGTGCGCGTTCGTCACGCCGAAGGAAGGCGCCGCGGTGACGGCCGAAGAGGTCGTCGCGTGGTGCCGCGAGCGGATCGCGCACTTCAAGGTGCCGCGCCACGTCGTCTTCGGCCCGCTGCCGAAGACCGCGACGGGCAAGATCCAGAAGAACGTGCTGCGCGACCGCGCGAAGCCGCTGGCGCGTTAGGATGAAGCGCCCCCACGCTCACTTCGTTCGCTGCCCCCCGAGGGGGCGGGTCAGTCCCTCGGGGCGGCCCGTCGGGACTGAGGGGACGACGCGTGGACTTTAGCCTGCCGCGCGAGATCGAGGGCTTCCGGGCGGCGGTGACCGCGTTCGTGCGCGATCGCGTGCTGCCCGTCGAGGCCGATCGCGCGAACTGGGACGAGCACGAGAACATCCGCGAGGACGTGCGCGACCGCCTGCGCGCCGAGGTCAGGGCCCGCGGCCTGTGGGCGCCGCAGGTGCCGAAGGCGCTGGGCGGGCAGGGGCTGCCCATGATCGGCCTGGCCGCTTGCTACGAGGCGATGAACGAGTCGATCTTCGGCCCGGCGTGCTTCAACTGCGCCGCGCCCGACGACGGCAACATGCAGCTGCTCGCGAAAGTCGCAACACCCGCGCAGCAGGAGCGCTTCCTCGCTCCGGTCGTCGCCGGCCGGGCGCGCTCGGCGTTCGCGATGACCGAGCCGCACCCCGGCAGCGGCTCGGATCCCGCGATGACGCTGACCACGGCGCAGCGCCGCGGCGACCGCTGGGTCGTGCACGGCCGCAAGTGGTTCATCACCGGCGCGGAAGGCGCGCAGACGTTCGTGCTGGTCGCGAAGACCTCGGAGGATCCGCGCAAGGGCCTCACCGCGTTCCTGCACCACCGCGACGATCCCGGCTGGCGCATCGCGCGGCGCATCCCGATCATGGGCCCCGAGGAGCACGGCGGCCACTGCGAGCTGGTCTACGAGGGCCTCGAGATCCCCGACGAGAACCGGCTGATGAACGTCGGCGACGGGCTCAAGGTCACCCAGATCAGGCTCGGCGCCGCGCGGCTGACGCACTGCATGCGCTGGCTGGGCCTCGCCAAGCGCAGCCTCGCCATCGCGCTCGACTACACCGACACGCGCATGGCGTCGGTCGGCCGGCGGCTCGCCGACCTCGACAGCGTGCGGGGGCTGCTTGGCGAAGCGGCGATGCAGATCGAGATCGGGCGCCTGCTGACGATGCGCGCGGCCCGCAAGCTGGACATGGGCGACTTCGCGCGCAAGGAGGTGTCGATGGCGAAGGTCGTCGTCGCCGACGCGCTGCACAAGGCGGTCGACACGGCGATCCAGCTGAACGGCGCGCGCGGCTACTCGCAGGACACGGTGCTCGAGTGGATCTACCGCTACGCGCGTCAGGCGCGGCTGGTCGACGGCGCGTCGGAAGTGCACAAGGCCGTGCTGGCGCGCTTCCTGCGCGAGGAGCGCGACGGCTTCTGGCGCTGGGACGAGTAGCAGATCGATGCAAGAGGCGTTCGAGGACGCGGTGGATGCCGTGACGTCGACGTCGCGCCTTTTGCATCGAGTCGGGGATCACGCGAGCGCCCTCGGGGCGGCCCGTCGGGCGCTCGCCGGCAACGGCACGCAACAACGTGCGCCGTGCACGCGCTCGTGTCCCAAGTGTCGTTTGGCATCATGCTGCTGGGGCCTGTGCGCGCTACGGGCGCGCCCATCGGCCCGCTAGAGCAGCGACGAGTAGCCGCCGTCCAGCGGGATGGCGGTGCCGGTGAGAAAGTCGGATGCGGCGCCGGCGAGGAAGACCGCGATTCCCGCGAAGTCGTCGATGCGGCCCCAGCGGCCGGCCGGCGTGCCGGCGAGGACCTTGGCGTCGAGCCCGGGGATCTCCTCGCGACCCCTGCGGGTGAGGTCGGTGTCGACCCAGCCGGGCAGCACGGCGTTGACCTGTATGTTGTCCGCCGCCCACGTCACGGCCAGCGACTTCGTCAGCTGCACGATCCCGCCCTTGCTCGCGCCGTACACCGGCCCGAACGCGGCGCCGAAGATCGACAGCATGGAGCCGATGTTGACGATCTTGCCCGCGCCCGCGGCCTTCATGTGCGGGTGGACGGCGCGCGAGCACAGGAATGCCCCGGTGAGGTTGGTGTCGAGCACGCGCCGCCACTCGTCGAGCGAGAGGTCGTGCGCCGGCTTGCGGATGTTGATGCCGGCGTTGTTGACCAGGATGTCGATCCGGCCGCGCCACGCGGCCGCCTCGCCGACCATCGCGCTCACCGAAGGCTCGTCGGTGACGTCCACGCCGATCGCGAGGGCATCGGCCCCGAGCGACCGGAGTTCCTCAACCGCCGCGCGCGACTTCTCCGCATTGCGCGCGGCGACGACGACGCCGGCCCCGGCACGGGCGAGGCCCCGCGCCATGCCCAATCCGATCCCGCCGTTGCCGCCGGTCACGAGTGCCACGCGGCCGCGGAGGTCGAACAGGTTTTCCATCGCAACTCCTCCAGCTGTTGTCGCCGGGGATTCTACGGCCGCCGGCGGAACTTGACGCGGGAGCCCGGATTGGCCATCGTGCGCGCTCCCCAACGCATCGTGAGAGAGTCAGCCCATGAAAGTCCTGTCCGCCGTCCTCGCCGCGCTCGCCCTCGGCGTTCTGGTCAACCTCCCGGCGGCGGCCCAGTCGGCGCCGGGCGCGAAGGAGCGCGTCATCGTCCAGGTCAGCACGCCCGAGCCGCGGATGTGGAACCAGGCGCTCAACTACGTCGAGAACCTGCAGGACCTCTACGGCAAGGACAACGTCGAGGTCGAGATCATCGCGCTCGGCTGGGGCATCGACATGCTCAAGTTCGACTCGGCGCTCGCCACGCGCGTCGCGGACTCGACGAAACGCGGCGCGAGGATTTCCGCCTGCGAGGTGACGATGGGCCGGCGGAAGCTCACGAAGCAGGACATGCTGCCCGACATCGGCTACGTGCCGGCGGGGCTGGGGCAGATCATCAAGCGCCAGAAGGAAGGCTGGTCGTACATCAGCGGGTGAAGCTGCCCGCCGCCGTTCACTCGTCCGCGACTCTCCTGCGGCCGGCCTTCGTCTCGCCGCGCCTGACCTTGGCCTCCACGCGCCGCCGCTGCGATCCCTTCGTCGGCCGCGTCGGCCGGCGCGCAGGCGCGACGTAGGCCGCCTTCTCGACCAGCTCGGAGAGCCGCGCGAGCGCGTCCTCGCGATTCCTCTCCTGGCTGCGATGGCGCTGCGCCTTGATGACGACCACGCCCTCGCTGGTGATCCGCTGATCGCCGCACTGGAGCAGCCGGTCCTTGACCGCCTGCGGCAGCGAGGACGCACGGATGTCGTAGCGCAAGTGCAGCGCGGTCGACACCTTGTTGACGTTCTGGCCGCCCGCGCCCTGTGCGCGCACCGCCGACCACTCGACCTCGTCGGGGTCGATGCGGATCGCGCCGGGCGGGCGTGGCGAAGCGGGCACGGCGTCAGGCGGCCAGTGCGCGAGCCGCGGCCAGGCCGCTGCGCACCGCCGCCTCGAGCGTGGCAGGGTACTCGGCGTCGATCCAGTCGCCGGCGAGCGCGGCGCGCGGGTGCGGGAGGAGCGACGGCGCGCGCGCACGGTGGGGCGTGCAGGCGTAGGTCGCGCGCCGCTCGACGATCGCCTGCGACCAGGCCAGCGGCGGAAGCCCGGGCAGCAGGCGGCGCAGCTGCGCGTCGCACGCGGCGCCGAGTTCCGGCGCGGCGAGCGCGTCGTGCGGTCCGCTCGCGCTGATCACCACCGAGACGAGCTGCGCGAGCGCGGGACGCGACGCGTCGGGCGCGGCGCGCGCGAGCACGTCGGGACGGTCGAACGCCCATTGCCCCGGGGCATCGTCGAGCCGCGCGATCCGCGCGGGCAGCGCGACGGGTGCGCCGTAGCCCAGCCACGCCGTGGCGATCGGTTCGTAGCCGAGTTGCGCCGCGGCCGCGGCGGCATGCGCGAGCGCCGGGACGTCGCCGATCGCGGAGGCGAGCTGGTGCGGGCCGACGGCGACGACCACGGCATCGTGCCGCTCTCGCGACCCCGCGACTTCGAGGGACACGCCATCGTCGGCGATGGCGGCCACGCGAGCGGCCGTGCGCAGCCGCACGCTGCCGCCGCGCGCGGCCACGAGGCGCAAGGCCGCCTCGGGGTAGAGCGCGGTGAGGTCGGTCGCGGCGATCAGGTAGTCGCTCGCGCCCCCGTCGGCGGCGAACGCGGCACGCAGCACGTTGGCGAAGACCTGCGCGCACGCGCGCTCGGGCGCCGTGTTGAGCGCCGCGAGGCACAGCGGCCCCCACAGCGCGCGCTCGGCGGCGCGCGGCCCGCTCGCACACAGCTGTGCGACCGTGGTGCCCGGGGTGACGCGGAATCCTCCCGCGCGCAGGCGCGCGAACCAGCGCGCGGTGGCCAACCTGTCGGCGAACGACATCCCGCGCGCGCGCAGCAACCCGGCGGCGAGCCCGAACGGAGCGGGCAGGTGACGCGCCCGCATCGCGAAGCCTTCCCCCGCGGGAACCACGGCCAGCGGCGTGCGCGCGAGCAGCCCGCGCTCGCCGTCGCCGCCGTGCACCAGGGCGAGCTGGGCGCGCACCTGCTCGTACGCGCCGAGCAGGAGGTGCTGCCCGTTGTCGAGCGGCAGGCCGTCGCGCACGACCCGCCGTGCGCGGCCGCCGGGAACCGCCGCGGCTTCGAACACGGTCACCGCGCAGCCGCGCTCGGCGAGCGCGACGGCCGCCGCGCAGCCGGCCCAGCCGGCGCCGACGACGGCGACCCGCATCACTGGACCGCCCTCGGCGCTGCGCACTCCGGGGATCGTTTGCCCTTGGCTCGGCCCGGCGGACGCGCGCTCCCCTCGCCCCGCGGAAGCGGGGAGGGAGCGGCGCGAGCAGCCGGCGAGGGGCCCCGCGAAGCGGGGATCGACGGCAAAAGCGAGTCGCCGCAGCCCGCCGACTCGCGACGCTGCGGGTCCGCGCTGCCCGTGCGGAGGCGGGGTCGGGGGTGAGGGCTCGTGCTCCCCTCGCCCCGCGGAAGCGGGGAGGGAGCGGCGCGAGCAGCCGGCGAGGGGCCCCGCAAAGCGGGGATCGACGGCAAGAGCGAGTCGCCGCAGCCCGCCGACTCGCGACGCTGCGGGTCCGCGCTGCCCGTGCGGAGGCGGGGTCGGGGGTGAGGGCTCGTGCTCCCCTCGCCCCGCGGAAGCGGGGAGAGGGGTCGGGGGTGAGGGCTCACGCGAGCAGCGCCGTCTTCCACGCGATCCAGAGCTTGCGCACCGGCGTGAGCGCGATGCGGCGATCCAGCACGCGGTAGCCGTCGCGCTCGATCTCGGCGAGCAGCGCGCGGTAGATCGCCGCCATGGCGAGCCCCACGCGCTGCGCGCGGCGTTCGCCGCGCGGCAGCTGCGAGAGCGCGCGCTCGTACCAGTCGCGGGCGCGCTGCACCTGGAACGCCATCAGGGCCGCGAAGTTGCCGCCCGCGTCGCGCTTGAGGATCTGCGAGGCGGGCACGCCGAAGCGCGCGAGGTCTTCCTGCGGCACGTAGATGCGCCCGCGCATCGCGTCCTCGCCGACGTCCCGCACGATGTTGGTGAGCTGAAACGCGATGCCGAGGTCGCGCGCGTAGCCCTCGGTGGCCTTGTCCGAATAGCCGAAGATGCGCGCGGCGAGGAGCCCCACCACGCCCGCGACCCGGTGGCAGTAGCGTTCCAGCGACGCGAAGTCGAGGTAGCGCGTCTGCTCGAGGTCCATCTGCATGCCGTCGACGACTGCATGGAAGTGCTCGCGCGGCAGGTCGTGCTCGCGCGCGACGCCGGCGAGCGCGCGCCCGACCGGGTGCTCCGGCGTGCCGTCGAACGCCGCGTCGATCTCGCGCCGCCACCATGCGAGCTTGGCCTGCGCCACCGACGGCTCGTGGACATCGTCGACCGCGTCGTCGACCTCGCGGCAGAACGCGTACACCGCGGTGATCGCGCGCCGCTTCTCCGGCGGCAGGAACAGGAAGCTGTAGTAGAAGCTCGACCCGCTCGCCGCCGCCTTCTGCTGGCAGTACTCGTCCGGGCTCATGGCATTCCGGGAGCGGGGCGAGCCGGGAACAGCGCGCGGAACGCGACGGCCAGCCAGTCGGCCGTGCGGAGCACCGGCCGCCGCGTGAAGACGTCGCCGCCGACGCGGTCGATGCGCGCGAGCACGCGGCGCCCGCCGGCGATCACGCCGGCGATCTCGAGCCGCAGCCGCAGCGGCAGCGCACCCAGCAGCGGCCGGCCTTCGTCGAGCAGCGCGCGGGCACGCGCCGTTTCGTGCGACATCAGGGCCCGCCAGTTGCCGTCGGCGCGACCCTCGGCGATCTGCGCCTCTGTCACGCCGAAGCGCGCGAGGTCGTCCTGCGGCAGGTAGACGCGCCCCTTCGCCCAGTCGACGGCGACGTCCTGCCAGAAGTTCGTCAGCTGCAGCCCGGTGCAGATCGCGTCGCTGGCACGCTCGTTGGCGTCGCCGCCGCGGCCGTAGAGCGCGAGCATGAGGCGCCCGACCGGGTTCGCCGAGCGCGCGCAATAGCCGAGCAGCGCGGGAAGGTCGGCGTAGCGGGTCGTCGTCACGTCCTGGCGAAATGCCCACAGGAGGTCGTGCAGGGGCGCAAGCGGCAGTCCGTGCCCGCGCACGGCTGCGGCCAGCTCCGGGAACGGCGCGAGCGCGGGGGTTTCGCCCCGTCCGATCGCGTCGAGCGCCTGGCCGAACGCGTCGAGCGCGGACAGCCGCTCGCCGGCGCTCGCGTCGCCCTCGTCGGCGATGTCGTCGGCGGCGCGCGCGAAGCGGTACACCGCGACGACGGCGGGGCGGATGCGCGCGGGCACGAGCACCGAGGCGACCGGGAAGTTCTCGTAGTGGCCGACCGACATGACAGGGGACAGGGAACAGGGAACAGGGAACAGGCAAAAGCGTTCGCGCATCCGCGAGGGGCTCAGGGGTCGCTGCGGCCCCTGTTGCCTGTTGCCTGTTCCCTGAATGCTATACTGCGCCGCTTTGCCGCGGCCGCGAAAGTGGCGGAATTGGTAGACGCACCGGATTTAGGTTCCGGCGGGTGACCCCCGTGGGGGTTCGAGTCCCCCCTTTCGCACCACCCCGGTCCGCGTCGCGTCCCTGCGCCCTTCCTGCGGCGCGGCCGACCCCAAGCAAGGAACACTGCAAGCGATGGCAACGACCCTGGAAACCACGGGCCAGCTGGAGCGGCGCCTCAACGTCGCAGTGCCGCTGGGCGAGATCGATGGCGAGGTGCGCAAGCGCCTGTCGCGGCTGGCGAAGACGGTGAAGGTCGCGGGGTTCCGCCCCGGCCACGTGCCGATGAAGCTCGTCGCGCAGCAGTACGGACCGCAGGTGCGCTCGGACGTGATCTCCGACGCCGTGCAGAAGAGCTTCAGCGACGCCGTGCGCGAGCAGAACCTGCGCGTGGCGGGCTACCCGCGGATCGAGCCGCGCCAGGACGGAGCTTCGGCGGACGCGCTCGAGTTCTCCGCCGTGTTCGAGGTCTACCCCGACGTCGCCCTCGGCGACCCGGCGCAGATCGCCATCGACCGCCCGCAGGTCGAAGTGACCGCGGCCGACGTCGATCGCACGATCGAGGTGCTGCGCAAGCAGCGGGCGACCTGGCGCGCCGCGGCGCGGCCGGCAGCGCAGGGCGACCGCGCGATCGTCGACTTCACCGGCACCATCGACGGCGCCGAGTTCCCCGGCGGCCAGGCGAAGGACTTTCCCATCCTGCTCGGCGAGGGCCGCATGCTGCCCGAGTTCGAGGCCGCGCTCGCCGGCATGAGCGCGGGCGAGTCGAAGACGTTCACGCTCACGTTCCCCGCCGACTACCACGGCAAGGAAGTGGCCGGGAAGGCCGCGCAGTTCGCGCTGACGCTGAAGGACCTGACCGAGCCGGTGCTGCCGGTGCTCGACGACGAGTTCGCGCGCGCGTTCGGCGTGCGCAGCGGCAGGGTGGAAGACCTGCGCGCCGAGGTCGAGGCCAACCTGAGGCTCGAGCTCAAGCGCAAGGTCGAGGGCGTGCTCAAGGACCAGGCGTTCGGGGGCCTGCGCTCGCTGGCGAACTTCCCGCTGCCGAAGTCGCTGATCGACATCGAGGCGCGGGGCATGATGGAGCGCATGGCGCGCGACCTCGTGCAGCAGGGCATGAAGGCCGAGGACCTGAAGCTCGGCCCCGAGATGTTCCGCGCGCAGGCCGAGAACCGCGTGGCGCTGGGCCTCGTGGTCGGCGAGCTGGTGCGCGTGCACGGCCTCGCGGCGCAGCCCGAGCAGGTCAAGGCGATGGTCGCGGAGAGCGCGCAGACCTACGAGCAGCCCGAGGCGGTCGTGCGCTGGCACTACGAGAAGCCGGAGCGGCTCGCCGAGTTCGAGGCGCTGGCCGTCGAGCGCAACGTCGTCGACTGGGTGCTCGCGCGCGCCCGTGTCGTCGACAAGCCGACCACGTTCGAAGCGCTGATGGGCCCCGCGCGGGGCCGCTGACGCCCGCCCGGCGCCGGCCGGGCGGCGGCAGGGAGCACGGTCGTCGGGGCGGGCGAGCCGCCCGGCGGGCGGCGCCTCCGGCGGTAGGCAGGCACTTGACGCGCGCGGCGGCGCGTCCCATCGTTGACGAAACAGCGCCCGGCCCCGCGCCGGGCGCGACCCCTGGAAGGCACATGGAAGAGACGACGGCGCTGGGACTGGTCCCGATGGTGATCGAGCAGAGCGGACGCGGCGAGCGCGCGTACGACATCTACTCGCGCCTGCTCAAGGAACGCGTCGTGTTCCTGGTGGGACCGGTGAACGACTCGGCGGCGAACCTCATCGTCGCGCAGATGCTGTTCCTCGAGTCCGAGAACCCGGACAAGGACATCCACTTCTACATCAATTCCCCGGGCGGCTCGGTGTCCGCCGGCATGGCGATCTTCGACACCATGCAGTTCATCAAGCCGGACGTCTCGACGCTCTGCGTCGGGATGGCGGCGTCGATGGGCGCGTTCCTGCTCGCGGCGGGGGCGAAGGGGAAGCGCTACGCGCTGCCCAATTCGACGGTGATGATCCACCAGCCCTCGGGCGGGTTCCAGGGCCAGGTCTCGGACATCGAGCGCCACGCCCAGTTCGTGATCGACCTCAAGAAGCGGTTCATCACGCTGATGGCGCAGTTCACCGGCCGGTCGGTCGAGCAGGTCGAGCGCGACCACGACCGCGACAATTTCCTCTGGGCCGAGGCCGCGCGGGAGTACGGCATCGTCGACAAGGTCTTGCAAAAGCGGGCGACGGGCGCGTAAAGTCGCCCTGCGCCAACCCGTCCCAGGTCCTTGAATGGCCGACAAATCCTCCGGCGACAAGCTGCTCTACTGCTCGTTTTGCGGCAAGAGCCAGCACGAGGTGCGCAAGCTGATCGCCGGCCCGTCGGTGTTCATCTGCGACGAGTGCATCGAGCTTTGCAACGACATCATCCGCGAGGAGGGCGCCGCGGCGGAGTCGGCGCGCTCCGATCGCAGCAAGCTGCCGACGCCCCACGAGATCCGCGCGATCCTCGACCAGTACGTGATCGGCCAGGAGCCGGCCAAGAAGATTCTCTCGGTCGCGGTCTACAACCACTACAAGCGGCTCGAGTCGGGCGGCAAGGACGACGAGGTCGAGCTCGCCAAGTCGAACATCCTGCTGATCGGCCCGACCGGCTCGGGCAAGACGCTGCTCGCGCAGACGCTCGCCCGGCTGCTGGACGTCCCGTTCGTCATCGCCGACGCCACCACGCTCACCGAGGCGGGCTACGTCGGCGAGGACGTCGAGAACATCATCCAGAAGCTGCTGCAGAAGTGCGACTACGACATCGACAAGGCGCAGCGCGGCATCGTCTACATCGACGAGATCGACAAGATCTCGCGCAAGAGCGACAACCCGTCGATCACCCGTGACGTCTCGGGCGAGGGCGTCCAGCAGGCGCTGCTCAAGCTGATCGAGGGCACGATCGCCAGCGTCCCGCCGCAGGGCGGGCGCAAGCACCCCAACCAGGAGTTCGTGCAGGTCGACACGACGAACATCCTGTTCGTCTGCGGCGGCGCCTTCGACGGCGTCGAGAAGGTGATCCGCCAGCGCACGTCGAAGACCGGCATCGGCTTCGGCGCCGAGGTGGCGAGCCCCGACGACCGCAGGAGCACGATGGCGCTGCTGCGCGAGGTCGAGCCCGAGGACCTGATCAAGTTCGGGCTGATCCCCGAGTTCGTCGGCCGGCTGCCGGTCGTGGCCACGCTCGACGAGCTCGACGAGGCGGCGCTGATCCAGATCCTCGTCGAGCCGAAGAACGCGCTGCTCAAGCAGTACCAGAAGATGTTCCGCATGGAGGGCGTGGAGCTCGAGATCCGCGAGAGCGCGCTGCGCGCGATCTCGCGCAAGGCGCTCGCCCGCAAGACCGGCGCCCGCGGCCTGCGCTCGATCCTCGAGCACACGCTGCTCGACGTGATGTACGACCTGCCGTCGCTGGGCAACCTGAGCCGCGTGATCGTCGACGAGGGGACGATCACCAACGACGCCAAGCCGCTGCTGATGTTCGCCGACCAGCCCAAGGTGGCGTCGGCGAAGTCCTAGTCAAGCGCAGGGTCTTTCGGGTCCTGCCCCGCGGTCGGCGCCGGCCGGCCGTCCCGCGTTGAGAGGGGGGGCGCCCCTGCCGGTAAACCGTTTTAGCTCGCGCCGGGAACCCCCGGTGGCGTTTGCTACTCTGGGCATGCTTCCGCCGGAACAGGCTCCGGCGCCTTGACTCCGTCCTGCGTCGGCCCCAACTGGGCAGCCAGGGCTCCTGCACTGGAACGAGATGGCTACCGACACCCCCCTTTCCCCCGCCGCCGCGCTGGCGCTCCCGCTGCTGCCGCTGCGCGACGTCGTGGTGTTCCCGCACATGGTGATCCCGTTGTTCGTGGGTCGCCCCAAGTCGATCAAGGCGCTCGACGCCGCGATGGACGCCGGGAAGCACATCCTGCTGGTGGCCCAGAAGCAGGCGGCCAAGGACGACCCCGGCGCCGACGACCTGTACGAAATCGGCAGCGTGGCGACGATCCTGCAGATGCTGAAGCTCCCCGACGGCACGGTGAAGGTGCTGGTCGAGGGCACGCAGCGCGCGCGCGTCACGAACGTCGTCGACCACGGCGACCACCTGACCGCGCAGGCCGACGCCGTGGCCGGCGACCCCGGCAGCCCGAACGAGGTCGAGGCGATGCGCCGCGCGCTGCTCGCCCAGTTCGACCAGTACGTCAAGCTGAACAAGAAGATCCCGCCGGAGATCCTCACCTCGATGTCCGGGATCGACGACGGCGGCCGGCTCGCCGACGCCATCGCCGCGCACCTGCCGCTCAAGCTCGAGCAGAAGCAGCAGATCCTCGAGATGGGCGACGTCGGCAAGCGCCTCGAGCACCTGCTCGGCGTGCTCGAGGGCGAGGTCGACATCCTGCAGGTGGAGAAGCGCATCCGCGGCCGCGTGAAGCGGCAGATGGAGAAGAGCCAGCGCGAGTACTACCTGAACGAGCAGGTCAAGGCGATCCAGAAGGAGCTGGGCGAGGGCGACGAGAACGCCGACCTCGACGAGATCGAGAAGAAGATCAAGGCCGCGCGCATGTCGAAGGAGGCGGAGGGCAAGGCCTACGCCGAGTTCAAGAAGCTCAAGATGATGTCGCCGATGTCCGCCGAGGCGACCGTCGTGCGCAACTTCATCGACACGCTGACGGGCCTGCCCTGGCGCAAGCGCAGCAAGATCAACAAGGACCTCGCCAACGCGGTGAAGGTGCTCGACGCCGACCACTACGGCCTCGAGAAGGTCAAGGACCGCATCGTCGAGTACCTCGCGGTGCAGCAGCGCGTCGACCGCCTCAAGGCGCCGATCCTCTGCCTCGTCGGCCCGCCCGGCGTGGGCAAGACCTCGCTCGGCCAGTCGATCGCGAAGGCGACGAACCGCAAGTTCGTGCGCATGAGCCTGGGCGGCGTGCGCGACGAGGCCGAGATCCGCGGCCACCGGCGCACCTACATCGGCTCGATGCCCGGCAAGATCCTGCAGAACATGACGAAGATCGGGGTGCGCAACCCGCTCTTCCTGCTCGACGAAGTCGACAAGATGGGCATGGACTTCCGCGGCGACCCGTCGTCGGCGCTGCTGGAGGTGCTCGACCCCGAGCAGAACTCGACGTTCGTCGACCACTACGTCGAGGTCGAGTTCGACCTCTCCGACGTGATGTTCGTGGCCACCGCGAACACGATGAACATCCCGGCGCCGCTGCTCGACCGCATGGAGGTGATCCGGCTGTCCGGCTACACCGAGGACGAGAAGATCGCGATCGCCCGGCAGTACCTGCTGCCCAAGCAGATGAAGAACAACGGCCTCAAGCTCGAGGAGCTGCACGTCGCCGAGTCGGCGCTGCGCGACATCGTGCGCTACTACACGCGCGAGGCCGGCGTGCGCAGCCTCGAGCGCGAGATCAGCAAGATCTGCCGCAAGACGGTGAAGTCGCTCCTGCTGAAGGAGAGCGAGGGCAAGGCGCGCAAGGCCAAGAGCCCGATCGAGGTCAGCGCGAAGAACCTCGACAAGTACCTCGGCGTGCGCCGCTTCACGTTCGGCATCGCCGAGAAGAAGAACCAGGTGGGCCAGGTCACCGGGCTCGCGTGGACCGAGGTGGGCGGCGACCTCCTCACCATCGAGGCCGTCACGCTGCCGGGCAAGGGCAAGACGACGACCACCGGCAAGCTCGGCGACGTGATGAACGAGTCGATCGCGGCGGCGCTGTCGGTCGTCCGCCACCGCAGCCGCGACCTCGGCATCAACCCGGACTTCTACCAGAAGACCGACCTGCACATCCACCTGCCGGAAGGCGCGACCCCGAAGGACGGCCCGTCGGCAGGCGCGGCGATCGCCACCGCGATCGTCTCGGTGCTGACCGGCATCCCAGTGCGCTGCGACGTCGCCATGACCGGCGAGATCACGCTGCGCGGCGAGGTGCTGCCGATCGGCGGCCTCAAGGAGAAGCTGCTCGCCGCCGGGCGCGGCGGCATCAAGACCGTGCTGATCCCGGAGGAGAACGTGAAGGACCTCGCGGAGATCCCCGAGGAGATCAAGTCGCGCCTGGACATCCGCTCGGTGCGCTGGATCGAGCAGGTGCTCGACGCTGCCCTCGAGAGCGCGCCGGTGCCGCTGCCGGCGGCGAAGGCCGGCGAGGAAGCGCAAGTAGAGGCCCCCGCCGCGTCGCCCGCGGCCGACGCGGTGGGGCCGGTGGTGATGAAGCACTAGGGCCTGTTCACGCTATGGCCGCGCGCGCGAGCGGGCCCTTGGGCGTGTCCATCGCGACGCTCGCCGCCGCGAAGACCGGGTGTCTTCGCAAGGCGAGCAACAATGAGGGGCGCGCCCAGGGGCCCGCTCCCTTCGGGTTGCGGCTGGAAAGGCCATGCGCGGTGTTGCGAAGCCTCGCCGGGTTCCCGACCCGCCTTCGGCTTCGCGCCTGGCGCATGGCCTTTCCAGCTTCGCAACGCGCACGTGTCCATAGCGTGAATAGGCCCTAATCCGCGGCGCCGCCGACGCGACGGGGCCGGCCGCGAGCCGGCCCTGTCGTTTCTTGCGCGGGGCCGGATGCGCGAGTGTCGCGCAGTCAGGCGCTTGCGCGCGCAACCGCACGCCGCTTCGCAGCGGCGCCGTGGCCCGAGCCCTCGGGCGGGAGCGCGGCGCGTATTGACACGGCGAAAACGCGAGCGCTATATGGTTGCTTTTCGCCCAGGGCGACGCCGCGCGCAAGCCGCCGACCGCGCGAGGCGCCAGACAAGCTGCCGAAGGGGGGAACAAGTGAACAAGTCCGAGCTGATCGACGCCGTCGCGCGCCACGCCGACATCTCCAAGGCCGCCGCGGGGCGCGCGATCGACGCGCTCGTCGGCTCCATCAAGGAGTCGCTGCGCAAGGGCGACATGGTGACGCTGGTGGGTTTCGGCTCGTTCTACGTCGGCAAGCGCAGCGCGCGCTCCGGGCGCAACCCGCGCACCGGCGCGACGATCGACATCGGCGAGGCGAAGGTCCCGAAATTCCGGGCTGGCAAGGAGCTCAAGGATTCGCTAAACTAGCGTTTTCTCGCCGTCGGGGCATTTTCCCGGACAAACGGGGATTCCGGCGGGTCGGGTGCTTAGCTCAGCCGGTAGAGCGTCGCCCTTACAAGGCGAATGTCGGGAGTTCGATCCTCTCAGCACCCACCAGCAGTCGCGGCGGCGCCGGCAGGGTTGGGCAGCGCGAAGCCCGGTGGACGCCACGGTCGCCCGGGCGCGTTCCGAGGCAGTTCGTGGTTCGATTACGTGGTTCGGAGTGGTAGTTCAGTTGGTTAGAATACCGGCCTGTCACGCCGGGGGTCGCGGGTTCGAGTCCCGTCCACTCCGCCAGATTCCAAACGAAAGGGCGAACTTCGGTTCGCCCTTTTTGACATGAGGGCGCAGCGCCCCGGAAGGGGCGGCGCACGCACGCGATGTTCGATCTCGTCCACAAGCACAAGCGCGTCGCGCAGATCATCCTCGCGCTGCTCATCGTCCCGTTCGCGTTCGTCGGCGTCGACTACTACTTCCGCCGCGACGCGTCGACGGCCGCGGTCGCGACGGTGTCCGGCGAGGAGGTCTCGCGCGCGGAATTCGACGACCTCGTGCGCCAGCAGCAGGACCGCCTGCGCCAGCAGATGGGCCGCGCGTTCGACCCGGCGATCTTCGACAACCCCGAGGTGCGCTACTCGCTGGTCGAGCAGCTCGTCGCGCAGCGCGTGCTGCAGGGGCAGGCGCGCGGCCACCGCTTCCGCGTCGCCGACACGGAGGTCGCCCGCGCGATCGCCGAGATCGAGGCGTTCCGCGTCGACGGCAAGTTCTCGAAGGAGCGCTACGTCGCGCTGCTCGCGCAGCAGAACATGACGCCGGCGATGTTCGAGCGGCGGCTGCGCGAGGAGCTGCTGCTCGCCCCGCTGCAGGAGCCGCTCGCGGCGGCGAACATCGTCGCCGCGCCCACGGCCGAGCGCTTCCTCGCGCTGCTCGCGCAGCAGCGCGAGGTCGCCGTCGCGACGATCGACGCCGAGCCGTTCGCGAAGGACGCGAAGGTCGCCGACGCGGACGTCAAGGCGTTCTACGACCAGAATCCCGCGGCGTTCCAGACGCCCGAGCAGGCGAAGGTCGAGTACCTGCTGCTCACGCTGCCGGCGCTCGAGGGCAAGGTGACGGTGGACGCCGCGGAAGTGCGCAAGGCCTATGAGGAGCGCCAGGCGACGTACGCCAAGGCGGAGGAACGCAAGGCCTCGCACATCCTCGTCGCCTCGAAGCCCGACATGAAGGACGCGGACCGCGAGGCGGCGAAGGCGAAGGCCGAGAAGCTCGCGGCACAGGCGCGCGCCAACCCGGCGAAGTTCGCCGAGCTCGCCAAGGCGAGCTCCGAGGACCCCGGCTCGGCGGCGCAGGGCGGCGACCTCGGCGCCTTCGCGCGCGGCTCGATGGTGAAGCCGTTCGAGGACGCGGTGTTCGCGGCGAAGGAGGGCGACATCGTCGGCCCGGTCGCCACCGACTTCGGCTGGCACGTGATCATGGTGACCGGCATCGAGAGGGCGCGGCAGCGCGCGTTCGACGAGGTGAAGGGCGAGATCGAGGCGGACGTGCGGCGGCAGAAGGCGCAGGCGCGCTTCGCGGCGGCCGCCGACCAGCTGCAGAACCTCGTCTACGAGCAGGCCGACTCGCTCGCGCCGGCGGCGAAGGCGCTGGACATGAGCGTCACCACGACGCCGTTCGTGACGCGCTCGCAGGTGCAGCAGCTGGCGATGGGCAACGCGAAGCTGGTGGCCGCGCTGTTCGCGCCCGAGTCGGTGCAGGCGAAGCGCAACACCGAGGCGATCGAGGTCGGCACCAACGCGCTGATGGCCGCGCGCATCGCCGAGTACAAGCCGGCGGCGCCGCGGCCGTTCGACGAGGTGCGCGACGAGATCCGCCGCCAGCTCGTCGCCCGATCGGCCGCCGAGCAGGCCGCCAAGGTCGGGCGCGAGGCGCTCGCGAAGCTCGAGGCCGGCGCGTCGGAAAAGGAAGCGGGCGTGACGTTCGGCAAGGCGGTCTCCCTGCAGCGCAACCAGCCGCAGCCCGGCTTCACGGCGGAGGCCGTCACGCGCGTGTTCCAGGCCGATGCCGCGAAGCTGCCGCGCTACGTCGGCGCGACCTCCGACAAGGGCGGGTTCGCGATCTACAAGCTCGTCGAGGTCAAGGCCCCCGAGGCCGCCGACCCGCGGCGGGCCGAGGCCGCCGCCGCGCAGCTCGGCGACCAGATCGGCCGCGAGCTCACGAACGCCTACGTCGCCAGCCTCAAGGCGGCGGCGGACGTGAAGATCAACCAGAAGGCCCTGGAAGCAAAGTGACCCGCGCTGTTGCGCGGGTCATCCCCGCGTAGGCGGGGATCCAGCGTCTTTGCCCGTAGGCGGGGATCCAGCGTCTTTGCCCGTAGGCGGGGATCCAGCGTCTTTGCCCGTAGGCGGGGATCCAGCGTCATTGCCCTTAGGCGGGGATCCGGCGTCTTTGCCCCTAGGCGGGGATCCAGCGTCTCTGAACGACACTGGGCCCCCGCCTGCGCGGGGGCGACGGACTCCCCGATCTAGCCCGGCGGGGCCGGCGGGCACTTCCTCTCGCGCATCAGCGCCTCGAGCTTGTCCGCCTCGGCGCGCCGGCCGGCCTCGTCGAGCTCCACGCGCTCGCCCTTGTCGTTCAGCCGGTACATCGCGATGTCGGCGCGGCGCAGCCCCGCGGCCTGCGTGCGCGCCTGCGTGCAGAACGTGGCGAGCTTCTGGGCCTCGGCGCGCGACTTCTCGGTCTTCTTCGCGTCGTCGGTGCGGTCCATCTGCCGCTTGCGGAACTCGGCCTCGCGGTTGGCCATGTCCTTCACGGCGTCGGGATTCGCCGGCGGCGGCGCGCCGCCGATGACCTCGGACTTCACGTTCGGCGGCGGCGGCTGGTCGGAGTAGACGGTCCGGCCGTTCGCGTCGGTCCACTTGTACAGCGCCGCCGACGCCGGCACGGCGAGCGCGAGCGCCGCCAGCACGGCGAGGCCGGCTTGCAGGCTGCGGGCGCGGAAGGCGGAGGGCATCGCGGGGCCGGGGCGGACTTATGACATTGGCAACCTACCCCAATCGCCGCCGCGCAGTCAACCGATGCCCGACGCCCGACGAGGCGGGGTGTTGCGGCGGCTATAATCCGCCTTTGCGCGAGAGGTTTCTCCCATGCGTATCGCCCGCAAGGCCCTGACGTTCGACGACGTCCTGCTGGTTCCCGCCCACTCCACCGTCGTCCCCCGGGAAGTCTCGCTCGCCACCCGCATCACGCGGGGGATCGCCCTCAACATCCCGCTCGTCTCGGCAGCGATGGACACCGTGACCGAGGCGCGGCTGGCGATCGCGGTGGCGCAGGAGGGCGGCATCGGCATCGTGCACAAGAACATGCCGCCGGCGCGGCAGGCCGCCGAGGTCGCCAAGGTCAAGCGCTTCGAGTCCGGCGTGGTCAAGGATCCGATCACGATCCCGCCGACGATGAGCGTGCGCGAGGTGCTCGCGCTGACGCACAAGCACCGCATCTCCGGCCTGCCCGTCGTCGAGGGCCGCAAGGTCGTCGGCATCGTCACCAACCGCGACCTGCGCTTCGAGACGAACCTCGACCAGCCGGTCTCGGCGATCATGACCCCCGGCGAGCGGCTGGTGACGGTGCGCGAGGGCACCGACCTCGAGACGGCGAAGCAGCTCATGCACCGCCACCGCCTCGAGCGCGTGCTGGTGGTCGACGGCGACCGCGAGCTGCGCGGCCTCATCACGGTCAAGGACATCCAGAAGTCGACCGAGCACCCCAACGCGTGCAAGGACGACCTCGGGCGGCTGCGCGTGGGCGCGGCGATCGGGGTCGCCTCCGACAACGAGCCGCGCTGCGAGGCGCTGGTCGCGGCGGGCGTGGACGTGATCGTCGTCGACACGGCGCACGGCCACTCGCAGGGCGTGCTCGACCGCGTGCGCTGGGTCAAGCGCCGCTTCCCGAACGTGCAGGTGATCGGCGGCAACGTGGCGACGGCGGACGGCGCGAAGGCGCTCGCCGACCACGGCGCCGACGGTGTCAAGGTCGGCATCGGACCCGGCTCGATCTGCACGACGCGCATCGTCGCCGGCGTGGGCGTGCCGCAGATCACCGCCGTGCAGATGGCGCTCGAGGGCGCGGCGCAGGCCGGCGTGCCGGTCATCGCCGACGGCGGCATCCGCTACTCCGGGGACGTGGCGAAGGCGATCGCCGCCGGCGCGTCGTGCGTGATGCTGGGCAGCCTGTTCGCCGGCACCGACGAGTCGCCCGGCGAGATCGAGCTCTACCAGGGCCGCTCGTACAAGAGCTACCGCGGCATGGGGTCGCTCGGTGCGATGCAGCAGGGCAGCTCGGACCGCTACTTCCAGGAGCTCGAGGCCGAGGACCCCATCGCTGCCGCCGAGAAGCTCGTGCCCGAGGGCATCGAGGGCCGCGTGCCGTACAAGGGCGCGCTGGTCAACGTGATCCACCAGCTGATGGGCGGCCTGCGCGCGGCGATGGGCTACTGCGGCTGCGCGACGATCGACGACCTGCGCACGCGCGCCGAGTTCGTCGAGATGTCCTCGGCCGGCGTGCGCGAGTCGCACGTGCACGACGTGCAGATCGTCAAGGAAGCGCCGAACTACCGGGTCGAGTAGTCCCACCCTCCGCCAGGCCGGCCGCGTGCCGGCCTTTTCGCTTCCGACGTCCCCATGCCTGCCCCATCGCACTCCCGCATCCTCATCCTCGACTTCGGCTCGCAGGTCACGCAGCTGATCGCGCGCCGCCTGCGCGAGGCGCACGTCTACTGCGAGATCCACCCGTGGGACGCGGGCGACGCGTTCGTGCGCGAGTTCGCGCCGCGCGGCATCGTGCTCTCGGGCAGCCACGAGAGCGTGCACGACGCGGGGTCGGGCCGGGCGCCGCAGGCGGTGTGGGAGCTCGGCGTGCCGGTGCTCGGCATCTGCTACGGCATGCAGGCGATGGCGCTGCAGCTCGGCGGCCAGGTGGCGCCCGGCGACGTCCGCGAGTTCGGCCATGCCGAGGTGCGCGCGCGCGGGCACTCGGCGCTGCTGCGCGACCTGCAGGACCGCGGGAACGCCGAGGGCCACGGGCTGCTCGACGTGTGGATGAGCCACGGCGACCACGTCGTCGAGCTGCCCGCGGGCTTCAAGGTCATCGGCTCGTCGCCCTCCTGCGAGATCGCGGCGATGGCCGACGAATCGCGACGCTTCTACGCGCTGCAGTTCCATCCCGAAGTCACGCACACGAAGCAGGGGGCGGCGATCCTCGCGCGCTTCGCGCACGAGATCTGCGGCTGCGGCGAAGACTGGAACATGCGCGACTACGTGCCCGAGGCGGTTGCGTCGATCCGCGCGCAGGTGGGCGCTGAGCATGTGATCCTGGGACTGTCGGGCGGCGTGGACTCTTCGGTGGCGGCGGCGCTGATTCACAGGGCGATCGGCGACCAGCTGACCTGCGTGTTCGTCGACCACGGCCTGCTGCGCCAGAACGAGGCGGTGCAGGTGATGGACACGTTCGCGACGCACCTCGGCGTACGCGTGATCCACGTCGACGCCGCCGACGAGTTCCTCGGCGCGCTGGCCGGCGTGGCCGATCCCGAGGCGAAGCGCAAGATCATCGGCCGCCTGTTCGTCGAGATCTTCCAGCGCGAGGCCGCGAAGGTCGCCGACGCGCGCTGGCTCGCGCAGGGCACGATCTACCCGGACGTGATCGAGTCCGCGGGTGCCGCGACGAAGAAGGCGCACACGATCAAGTCGCACCACAACGTCGGCGGGCTGCCCGAGACGCTGCACCTCAAGCTCCTCGAGCCGCTGCGCGAGCTCTTCAAGGACGAGGTGCGCGAGCTGGGCCTCGAGCTCGGCCTGCCGCGCAGCATGGTGTTCCGCCACCCGTTCCCCGGCCCGGGCTTAGGCGTGCGCATCCTCGGGGAAGTGTCGCGCGAGCACGCCGACCTGCTGCGGCGGGCGGATGCGATCTTCATCGACGAGCTGCGCATGGCGGTGGATGCCGACGGGAAGTCCTGGTACGACAAGACGGCGCAGGCGTTCGCCGTGTTCCTGCCGATCCGCTCGGTGGGCGTGATGGGCGACGGTCGCACCTACGAGCACGCGGTGGCGCTGCGCGCCGTGCAGACGACCGACTTCATGACGGCGCACTGGGCGCCGCTGCCGCACGACCTGCTGGCGCGCGTCAGCAATCGCATCACCAACGAGGTGCGCGGCATCAACCGCGTGGTCTACGACGTCTCGTCCAAGCCGCCCGCGACGATCGAGTGGGAGTAGGGGTCTCTCGAGATCTATCGAGGTCTATCGAGATCTATCGAAAAGTGGGCCTGGCGCGTTGATTCGAGAGGCAAGTGCTTGCCGGGATGTCTGTCGAGATCTATCGATGGGATGACCTTCAATCTGACGACAAAAAAGTCGCGTTGAGTTCACGGGAAAGAATTACCGTCAGGCCAATCTCCGGGTTGACCGTACATTCCGGGCGCAAGATCCAGCATCCATGCGGGTCTCCGGGCGGTCGACGGGGTGAGTCGCGCTGACGGCAAATCCTTGCACTCCCAAGTGATATGACTCACCGGTGCGTCGCGCTTCGTGGCTCCGCCCCGAGCAAGGGAATGGAAGGGCAGGGGATGAGACAACTTGCCCGTCGTTGATTTTTGGAGATACATCATCAACAGCGGCCTCTCCGTGCGTCGATTCACCCGTTGCGACCGTCGCCGGCAATCGCCAGCCGTGGCGGCCGTTCATTCCCGACCCGGGAGCCCACGGCCACTGGTTGTTGAATGCCCGCAATGCGTTGGACAGCGGTCGCACGGGCGAGCGCAGTGGTCTGCTTGAGGGCAGCAGCCAAGAAGCCATCGCCTTGAATCCGGAGGCGCTGGTAGGAGAGACGATCGGTGAACACATTGGGCGGTGGCTGCTGTACGGCAGGTCACTGTCGCGCGAAGCGCTGGCACCAGGCCAAGGTCGCGCGGCAAGCGCCCAAGACCAACGTCTCCTATGATGGTGGGATTCGGCCGGATCGGGGGACCGACGTTGACCCTCTGCCCATGCACCCGAGGGATGATCTGCTCAGGACCGCGCCAAACCGCTCCGCTTCGCCTTGTCGCTGCTGTAGGCAGCCTGAAGGTAGTGCTCGGCGCGTTCGCGGCAGTAGCTGAGATAGGCACGCACCAGGCTCGAAGGATGCCGGTGCGACGGATAGAGCAGGTGGAGGGAAACCTCGGGGAACTGCAGCCGTGGCAACACGCGCACCAGTTCGCCGCGAGCCAGCGCGTCGCGCGCCAGGAACGGCGGCAACTCGGTCACAACGTCTCCGCGGAGGGCGCACGCTCGAAGGTGCAGTGGGTCGTTTGAGGACAGCACTGCATCGGGTGCGAATACGGCTTCGCCCAAGTTCCAGACGCTTTGGGCGCTTGCTCCTGGCGCCCAGACGGCGCAGGGGAATCGGTGCAGTCCATCGGCCGTTCTCGGCGCACCGAGTCGTGACAGCAGCGTTGGCGACGCCACCAGCACGTGGCGGTACGACGCGACGCGGCTCGCCACCATGGACTCATCGACGATGGCGCCGACGCGCAGCGCCACGTCGATGCCGTCCTGGATCAGGTCCACCCGGCGCTCGGTGGAGAAGATGCTGAGCCGGATGTCCGGGAACTGCTGCTGGAAGTCACCCAGCAGTTCCCACCAGGGCTCCATTGACGGTGGAATCGACAGGCGCAGGCGCCCTTTCAAGCGCGCCTGATCACTACGAAGCGCCTGCGCCCCTTCGGCCAAGGCCTCCAGCCCGCGGCTCGCATGCTCGTACAGGCGCGCGCCCGCATCGGTCAGCGCAATGCCTTTGGGGGACCGCTCCAGCAGTTGGACTTTCAGCTCCTGCTCGAGCTGACGGATGCGCCGGCTGATCGTCGGCAGAGGCAGATTCAGGCGTGCCGCCGCGGCCGACAAGCTGCCTGCCTGCACGGCGCCAACGAACATTCGGGTCGAGTTGAGATCCATTTTTACCTCTCATATATGAGAGGAAAATTATCACAAATGTGCCTTCCATGCTGAATTAGAGAACCATAGACTTGCGGCATACCCTGGCAATCAGGGGCGTCAACGTCTCAACCTCTTTACCAAGGAGCCTGTCATGTCCATGGATCCAGCGTTACCTGTTTTCGACCACCCAGGCGTCCGCCACCAAGGAACAAGCACCATGAAGCCATCGAAACTGCTCGCCACCCTCGCCGCGCTCACCCTGGCGCTGAGTCTCTCATTCACCACGGCCTCGCAAGCGCAGGAAGCCGACAAGCTGCCGAACTACGTGCCCGTGCTGCCGCAAGTCAAGGCGCGCGCGCTGGCCGTCGATCCGCAGAAGGGCTACCTCGTCAAGCAGGTCAAGCCGGACGTCTATGTCATCACCGACGGCATCTACCAGTCCGCTTTCGTGACCACCGGCAAGGGCGTGATCCTGTTCGATGCACCCGAGAGTTTTGCCCAGCACATCGTCAAGGCGGTCACCGAGACCACGAAAGAGCCGATCGTGCAACTGGTCTACTCCCACGCGCATCTGGATCACATTGCCGGCGCCGGCCTGCTGGTCAAGCAGGTGCCGAAACTGGTGATCGTGGCGGAGGAAGGGACAGCGGCTTTCCTGCGTGAGAAGAAGGACCCGCGGCGACCCATCCCCACCAGCACGTTCAAGAACCAGCACACGCTGAAGCTGGGCACGATGACGGTGGAGTTGAAGAAGGGCCAGTGGCACTCCCCCGAAGGCGACCTGTTCGTCTACCTGCCCCAGCGCAAGTTCCTGATGGCCATCGACACCCTCGCCGCAGGCCATGTCCCGTTCATGGACTTCGATCTCAGCACCAACATGCACGCCTATCTGAAGGTGTTCGACCAGTTGATGTCGTACGACTTTGATGTGCTGGTTCCCGGCCATCTGACCTACCTGGCCGACCGCCAGGATGTGCAGATGAGCAAGGACTATGCGCTCGACGTCTACAAGACGGTCAAGCGCATCCACGACGGCACCGACCAGATGAAGGTGATGTCGGCGGCGGCGCAGAAGTACAGCTGGGACAACAAGTTCGCGATCTTTCGCACGCTGCTCGACGGCGTGGTCGCGCAATGCGCCGCCGAGATCCAGGGGCGCTGGATCGACAAGCTTGCCGCTGTCGACGTGTTCGGCACCAGCCACTGCCGCGCGGCGCTGATCTATGCGCGCTGGGACGACTGAGCCTGCCAATTCGATCGATCGAAAGCGAGTCTTCGAATGAAAGCCTATGTCATCGAATCCGCCGGCGGGCCGGAGGTCCTTCAACTGCGCGACATCCCCACGGTGCACCCGCAGGCCGACGAGGTGCGCATCCGCGTGCGCGCGTTCGGGCTCAACCGTGCCGAGGTCTACCGCCGCGCCGGCAAGATGGGGCCGATCACGGCGCCCGTGGTGCCCGGCATCGAAGCCGTGGGTGAAGTGCTCGAAGATCCTTCCGGCACCCTGCGCACCGGTCTGCGCGTGGCCACGGCGATGGGTGGATTGCAGTTTTCCCGCACTGGCAGCTACGCCGAAGAGGTGACGGTGCTGCGCAGCAACGTCATCGAGCTCGATGGAACGTCCCTGTCGTGGGAGGAACTGGCGGCTCTGCCCGAGAGCTACCTCACGGTGTGGGGTGCGCTGGGCCGCCTGATCGACGCCACGCCGGGCCAGACCCTGCTGGTGCGCGGCGCCAGCTCGTCGGTGGGGCAGGCGGCCGTGGCCTACGCCAAGGCGCGCGGCCTGCGCGTGGTGGCCACGACTCGATCGACGGCGAACGCCGGCCGGCTGACGGCCATCGGCGCCGACGCGGTGGTGATCGACAGCTCGGAAATCGCAGCCCAGCTGCGCGCGGCTGCGCCGCAAGGTATCGACATCGCCCTGGAAGTGGTCGGTGCCAGTACGGTACGCGACAGCCTCAAGGCGCTGAAGCCCTTTGGCACGGCCGTGGTGATCGGGCTGCTGGGCGGCGCACCCGTTCTGGAAAGTCTGCACCTGATGAACGATCTGCCCGCAGCCACGCGCCTGGCGTTCTTCCCCAGTGGCCTCTTTGGCACCGCTGCCCTGCCGGCATCCGACGCGCCGCTGAAGTGGATTGCCGGCCAGGTGGCCAGCGGGGCCATGCCCTCGCTGCGTGTTCAGACCTTCGACTTCGACGCCGTTCGGCGAGCCCACAGCCTCATCGAGAGCGACCGCGCCATCGGCAAGCTGGTAGTGATGGTCTGACCCATGGGCCGGCGGCAACCCTCGTCAACATCTCAGCAATCACCAAAGGAGAGCAGCATGTCTACGTCAAAGAAGATCATTGCCGTCATCGGCGCAACCGGGAATCAAGGTGGCAGCGTTGTGCGCGCGCTTCAGGCAAGTGGGCAATTCCACGTCCGCGCCTTGACCCGCAATCCCGGCAAGCACCGCGAACTCGGTGACGAGGTGGTCGAAGCGGACCTCAGTCGACCTGAGACACTGAGAGCCGCCTTTGAAGGTGCCTATGGCGTCTTCGCCGTCACCAATTTCTGGGAGACAGGGACCGATGAGTGGGCGCAAGGAATGGCCGCCGTCAATGCTGCAAAGGCGGCCGGTGTCGAACACTTCATCTGGTCCACGCTGCCGAACGTCGAAAAGATCAGCGGCGGAGCCTTCGACGTACCGCATTTCACGCACAAGGCCAGAGTCGACGAGCTGGTCAGGCAGGCCGGTCTTGCGCATCACACGTTTGTGGTGGCACCGTTCTTCTACCAAAACTTGAACGGCATGCTCGCTGCTCAGCTGCAGCCTGATGGCTCAGCCGCCTGGACGCTGCCCATCGACCCGACAGTGAAAGCGATTCACGCGGGCGACATCACGGAACTAGGAGCGGTCGTGGCCGGTGCGTTTTCCAACCCTGCCGCAGCCGGGAACGGACAGGTCCTGCCGTTGGTCGGCGACCTCTTGAGTCTTGACGACATCGTCAACACGCTGAAGCGACAAGGTCACAAGGTGGCCTTCAACCAAGTGCCCGCGAGCGTCTTCTCGACCTTCTTCGATGGCGCGGCCGAACTCGCCCAGATGTTTGCCTATTTCGAGAAACATACCTACCTGGGGTCAAACCACGATCGCCAGATCAAGCTGGCCAATGAGATCGCTGGCAAGCCTGCGACCGACTTCGCAAAGTGGGCCAGGACAAGTTTCTCGATGCCCGCTGCTGCGAAACCCACATGACCCGGCGGCAAGGAAGTTGTCCCACATCTGACGACCTTGTATCGCCTTACGCGAAGTGCGTTTCAGACTCGCGTCAGAAGAAGTTGCGGTAACTCGAGGTCTGCGTGGAGTTGAAATGACTGCGATCAGGCAGGAAGACAAGCAGCCTCCCACCCCACGATGCACGATGCGCGCGGTGGTGCTGAGCCAGCCCGGCGGCCCCGAGAACCTGGTGTTGTCGACGGTGCCGCTGCCGCGCGCGCGGCCCGGCTGGGTGCGGATCGCGGTGCGCGCGTTCGGGCTGAACCGTTCCGAGTTGCACACGCGGCTGGGCCTGTCGCAGGGTGTCTCGTTCCCCCGCGTGCTTGGCATCGAGGCGGTGGGCGTGATCGACGAACTGCCCGAAGGGGAGAGCGATGGCGGCTTGTCCCGAGGCCAGCAAGTCGCCACGATGCTGGGCGGCATGGGCCGCGTCTTCGACGGTGGCTACGCCGAGTACGTGGTCGTACCGCGCCGGCAGGTGATCCCGTTCGACTCGACGCTGCCTTGGGCCGTGCTCGGCGCCGTTCCCGAGACGCTGCAGACGGCCCATGGCTCGCTGACCATCGGGCTCGACCTGCAGCGAGGGCAGACCCTGCTCATCCGCGGCGGCACCTCGGCGCTGGGCCTGGCCGCTACGACGCTGGCCAAGGACCGCGGCGCCACAGTGCTCGCCACGACGCGCCAGCCCGAGCGAGCTGCGGCACTGCGCGCCCAGGGCGTGGATCACGTGATCATCGACGACGGTCAGGTCGCGCGCGCCGTGCGCGCCATCGCACCCGAAGGCGTGGACGC
>Ga0224500_10000147_pt1 | contig 53283 bp, 48 predicted proteins | sample SF_Oct11_sed_USG_FD_168126 | JGI IMG/M metagenome (GOLD analysis project Ga0224500, IMG submission 168126) | Sediment microbial communities from San Francisco Bay, California, United States - SF_Oct11_sed_USGS_4_1 | ecosystem: Environmental > Aquatic > Marine > Sediment | place: USA: California...
CCGATAAGCCGCATGGATGCTGGGTGCTGCGACCAGAATTTACCGTCAACCTAGGAACGAGCCTGACGGTAAATTTCTCCCGGGAATCTGACGCGACTCTTTTACCGTCAGATTTACCGTCAAACTGGAATGAACCCCTCTCGCTGCGTGTAGCCATCACGAGGAAGAATTCCTTTATGCAGAATCAGCTTAAGCTGTAATTCTCAAGCTGTTGATGATGTATCGCAGATAGTTGATGAATCCTCGTAACGCGTTGATTTAAAACACTTTTCTTCTGATATCGCGAAATCCGTCATTCCCACTCGATGGTGGCAGGTGGCTTGGAGGAAATGTCGTAGGCCACGCGGTTGATGCCGCGCACCTCGTTGATGATGCGGCTGGACACCTTCGCCAGCAGCTCGTGCGGCAGCGGCGCCCAGTCGGCGGTCATGAAATCGGTCGTCTGCACGGCGCGCAGGGCCACCACGTATTCGTAGGTGCGCCCGTCGCCCATCACGCCCACCGACTTCACCGGGAGGAAGACCGCGAAGGCCTGCGCGGTCTTGTCGTACCAGCCCGCGGCACGCAGCTCCTGGATGAAGATGTCGTCCGCGCGGCGCAGCAGGTCGGCGTACTCCTGCTTCACCTCGCCGAGGATGCGCACGCCCAGGCCCGGCCCGGGAAACGGGTGGCGGAACACCATCTCGCGCGGCAGGCCGAGCGCCAGGCCGAGCTCGCGCACCTCGTCCTTGAAGAGCTCGCGCAGCGGCTCGAGGAGCTTCAGGTGCAGCGTCTCCGGCAGCCCGCCGACGTTGTGGTGCGACTTGATGGTGGTGGCCTTCTTCGTCTTGGCGCCGGCCGACTCGATGACGTCCGGGTAGATCGTGCCCTGCGCCAGCCACCTGGCGTTCTTCACCTTCGCGGCCTCGCGCTGGAACACCTCGACGAAATGCCGGCCGATGATCTTGCGCTTGTCCTCCGGGTCGGACACGCCCGCGAGCGCCCCGTAGAAGTCGGTGGTGGCGTCTACGTGGACGACCTTGACGTGCATGTGCCGCGCGAAGGTGTCCATGACCTGCGCCGCCTCGTTCAGGCGCAGCAGCCCCGTGTCCACGAACACGCAGGTGAGCCGTTCGCCGATCGCCTTGTGGATCAGCGCCGCGGCCACCGACGAATCGACGCCGCCCGAGAGGCCGAGGATCACTTCTTCGTTGCCAACCTGCGCACGGATGCGCTCCACCGCCTCGGCGACGTAATCGGGCATGTTCCAGTCGCCGGCGCAGCCGCAGATGTCGTGCACGAAGCGCTGCAGCAGCTTCCTGCCCTGCAGGGTGTGCGTGACCTCCGGATGGAACTGCACGCCGTAGAAGCGCCGCGCCTCGTCGGCCATGCCGGCGATCGGGCAGGCCTCGGTGGAGGCCATCAGCTTGAAGTCCGGCGGCATCGCGGCCACCTTGTCGCCGTGGCTCATCCAGACCTTGAGCAGGCCATGGCCCTGCGCGTTGCGGCTATCTTCGATGCCCTCCAGAAGCTTCGTGTGGCCGCGCGCGCGCACCTCGGCGAAGCCGAACTCGCGCACCTTGCCGGCCTCCACCTTGCCGCCCAGTTGCTGCGCCATGGTCTGCATGCCGTAGCAAATGCCCAGCACCGGTACCCCCAGATCGAACACCGCCCCGGGGGCCCTCGCCGTGGACTCCTCGTACGCCGACATATGGCTGCCGGACAGGATCACGCCCCTGGGCGCGTACTCGCGCACGAAAGCGTCCGAAACGTCGCAGGGATGGATCTCGCAGTAGACCCTGGCCTCGCGCACGCGGCGCGCGATCAGCTGGGTGTACTGGGCCCCGAAGTCGAGGATCAGGATCCTGTCGTGCATCCCGATCGCCTCATTCGGCGCGATAGTTGGGGGCTTCCTTGACGATCTGCACGTCGTGCACGTGCGATTCGCGCATGCCCGCCGCGGTGATCTGGACGAAGCGTGCCTTGGTGCGCAGCTCCTCGACCGTGGCGCTGCCGGTGTAGCCCATGCTCGCGCGCACGCCGCCGATCAGCTGCTGGATCACCCAGACCACGCTGCCCTTGTACGGCACGCGGCCCTCGACCCCCTCGGGCACCAGCTTGTCGACGTTCATCTCGGAATCCTGGAAGTAGCGGTCGGCGGCGCCTTTCTGCATAGCGCCCAGCGAGCCCATGCCGCGATACGCCTTGTAGGAGCGGCCCTGGTAGAGCTCGAGCTCCCCGGGAGACTCGTCGGTGCCCGCGAACATCGAGCCGAGCATCACGGCGTGCGCCCCCGCGCCGAGCGCCTTGGCCACGTCGCCCGAGTAACGGATGCCGCCGTCCGCGATCAGCGGCACTTCCGCCTTCGCCAGCGCTTCGGCGACGTCCTGGATCGCGCTGATCTGCGGCACGCCCACGCCCGCCACGATGCGCGTGGTGCAGATCGAGCCCGGTCCGATGCCCACCTTGACGCCGTCGGCGCCGTGGTCGACCAGCGCTCTGGCGCCGTCCGCCGTGCCCACATTGCCGCCGATGACCTGCGTCTGGGGGTAGTTCTTCTTGATCCACTGCACGCGGTCGAGGACGCCCTGGGCGTGGCCGTGCGCGGTGTCCACCACCAGCACGTCCGCGCCGGCTTCGATCAGCGCGGCGACCCGCTCCTCGGTGCCCTCGCCCACGCCCACGGCGGCACCCACGCGCAGCTTGCCCTGCGCATCCTTGCAGGCGTTCGGGTGCTCGGTCTCCTTCATGATGTCCTTGACCGTCACCAGGCCCTTCAGCCGCCACTCGGCATCCACCACCAGCACGCGCTCGAGGCGGTGCTTGTGCATGAGCGCCTTGGCCTCGTCGCGGCTCGCGCCTTCGCGCACCGTGATCAGGTCCTTCTGCGGGGTCATGATGTTCTTCAGCGGCTGATCGAGCTGCGTCTCGAAGCGCAGGTCGCGGTTGGTGACGATGCCGACCACCTTGCCCGCCCTGACCACGGGAAAGCCGGAAATCTTGTGCTGCTTCTGCAGCGCCATCACGTCGCGCACCGTCATCTCCGGCGTGACGGTCATCGGGTCGCGCAGCACGCCCGACTCGAAGCGCTTCACCTTGGCCACCTCGGCGGCCTGGAGCTCGGGCGGCAGGTTCTTGTGCACGATGCCCAGGCCGCCTTCCTGGGCGACGGCGATCGCCAGGCGCGCCTCGGTCACCGTGTCCATCGCGGCCGACACGAGCGGAATGTTCAGCTCGAGCTTCCGGGTCAATCGCGTCTTCAGGGAGACTTCGCGGGGCAGGACCCGCGAATGCGCGGGCAGGAGGAGGACATCGTCGAAGGTCAGCGCCTTCTGGATGACGCGCATGCTCGGCCTTTCGTGCAAAGCGGCATTATACTCGTGTCCTCCAGCCGCGCTTTCGTGCGTCAAGGGCAAGAGAGGAAACGGACATGCTGCTGCGAATTCTGCTTTGTGCGTTGTCGCTCGCCGTTGCCGGCGGCGCGGCGGCGCAGACCTACCGCTGGGTCGACAAGGATGGCAAGGTGCGCTACGGCGACACGCCGCCGCCGGGCGTCGACGCGCGCCGGCTGAGCGGTCCGTCGGCGCCGCCGGCGCCATCCGCCGCGCCCGACGCCTCGGCCAAGGACGCGAAAGGCGGCCCGCTGACGCCGGCCGAGCGGGAGCAGGAATTTCAGAAGCGCCGGCTGGAAGCGCAAAAGGCGGAGCAGAAAGCCGCGGCCGCCGCCAAGGACCAGGAGATCAAGGCCGAGAACTGCCGGCGCGCCAGGGAGTCGCTCGCGACGCTGGAAGGCGGCCGGCGCATCCTGCGCACCAACGCACAGGGCGAGCAGTACTACCTGGAAGACGACGCGCGTGCCGCGGAGACCCAGCGCGCGCAGCAGGCGGTGCAGGACTGGTGCAATTGAGCCGCTGGCGCGGCGGAAAAGAGTGGGAGTCGAACCCACCAGGAACGTCTTACGCCCCTCGCCGGTTTTGAAGACCGGGCGCCCCACCGGGGTGCGATTCTCTTCCGTGGAAGGATTCTAGCGCACGGCCTGCGCCGATCCCGCGAGCAACTGCGCCGCGGGCCTGACTACCATGCGCGCGTCGCCGACACGGCGCGTGAACCGCATCCGGTCGAAGTACTCGAGCACCTCGATCGACAGATTGCGGCCCAGCGCGGTCGCGTTGCGGAACTGCGCGGCAGTGAAGCGCTTTTCCGGCAGAGTGGAGGCCACCTGCTCGGCGACGGACGCGAGGCGCAGCAACGCCCGCGGCAGGAAGAACCGCGACTCCGACACGCGCACGGCATAGCCATTGCGCGCCGCGCGCTCGAGGAGCCCCAGGACGGCCTGCGGCGGATGTTCCACGCGCGCGGCCAGGTCGCCGATCGCGGGCGGTCGCCCGTCCTCCGGGTCGAGCAGCGCCGCTAGGCGCTGCCACAGCGCTTCGTCCGCGCCACTGAACGCCGGCCGGTGCGCGGGCAACCGCAGGTGCGCCCCGGCGCGCGCGAGCACGCCCGCATCGACAAGTTCCGTGGCGAGCGCGGCAGTCACTTCAGGCGCGTGCTCCGCGCGGCCCAGCAGGCGGTCCTCCGGCGCGCCCGGTGCATCCGGCGTGTGCCTCAGCCACTCGGCGACGCTTTCCGCTGCGTGCTTGCGCAGCGCCGCCCAGTGCGCGTCGTGAAAGGCAACCTGCATGGCGCCGGCATCCACGCGGCGCATGGCAACGCGCGCGAACAGCGCCTGCGCTTCGGCGTGGGTGAGATTGCGACCGGCCGCGAACTGCGCCAGGTTGACCCCCTGCTTTCCGGCGCGCGCCGCGACCGCGAGGCAGGCTTGCAGCGCGCGCGCCGGATCGGCGTCGTCCAGCGCGCGCAGCATCTCGATGCGCTCTTGGCGCGCGCGCCCGCGCGCCGGCGGAGCGCCGTCGATCACGTGGCCGCCGCCGATCGTGCGGCGCGCGGACTGGTCGCGCAGCACGAGGCGGTCGCCGTACACCGCACCCATGGGACGCTCGAGAGCGACCCGCACCAGCGCATTCGCGCCCGGCGCGATCGCAGCGCCCTCCAGCACTGCGATGCGGCCGCTCGACTCGGCTGCGCCAAGATGCACATGCACCGGCGTCCAGTGCCGCAACGCGCGCGCTTCGCTGCGCAGCACGCGCACGCGCGCATCGAGGCGGGAGGTGGGCGCGGGCAGCGTTCCGCTGACGATCCAGTCGCCGCGCTGCAAGTGCTCGGCCTTGAGCCGCGTCCCGGTCAGGTTGAGCGCGCAGCGCTCGCCGGCCCTGCCTGCATCGGCGCGTGCGTGCTGCGCACGGATGCCGCGTACGCGCGCCTCGCGTCCATCTCGCAGCACACGCACCGCGTCGCCATCGGCCACGCGCCCGGAAAACACGGTCCCGGTCACCACCAGCCCCGCGCCCGCGATGCTGAACGCGCGATCCACCGCGAGGCGGAAATTGCCGTTGCCCGCGCGCCGCGGCAATGAGGCCGCGATGGCGCGCAGCGCGTGCCCGAGCGCCTCGACGCCCGCCCCGGTCGCGGCCGACACCGGATGGATGGACACCCCGGCAAGCGAGGTGCCCGAGAGCAGCGCCTCGATCTCGCGGCGCACCGCCGCAGCCCGCTCCGGGGTGACGCGGTCGGTCTTGGTGAGCGCCACCAGCCCGGTGCGCACGCCGAGCAGATCGAGGATCGCCAGGTGCTCGAACGTCTGCGGCATGGGGCCGTCGTCGGCTGCGACCACCAGCAGCGCGCAGTCGACCCCTGTCACGCCGCACAGCATGTTGCGGATGAAGCGCTCGTGCCCGGGCACGTCGATGAAGCCGATGCTGCGCGCCGCGTCCGCCAGGTAGGCAAAGCCCAGGTCGATCGTCATGCCGCGGCGCTTCTCCTCCGGCAGGCGGTCGCCATCGACGCCGGTGAGCGCCTTCACCAGCAGCGTCTTGCCGTGATCGATGTGGCCCGCGGTGGCGACGATCATGGGCACCGCCGCTTGCGGTCGCGCGCGCGCCGGCGACGCGCCGCCTTCGGATCCGCGAGCAGCGGCCGGTAGACCTCCACCCGGTCGCCGTCGGCGAGCACCGCGTCCATGGGCACGCGCCGCCCATGGATGCCCGCGCCATGGGGCGCCGCCATGCCCGCTGCCACGAGCGCGGCGCGCACGGTGGCGCCCTCCTCCAGCTCGAGCGCGCGCAGCTCCGCCCGGTCTGGCCACGCGCGCACGACTTCAACGCGCAGCCTTGGCATGGATCTGGTCGGCGCGCCGCTTGAAGGCGTCCACCATGGTGTCGGCGATGGAATCGAACAGCGGCGCCAGCGCCCGCGCCACCAGCCCCCCCGCGAGCTCGTAGGCCATGCCGAACTCGATGCGCGCCGCACGCGGTCCCAGGGCGTGAAAGCGCCAATGCGCCTCGAAGCGGCGGAACGGGCCCTCGCGCAGGCGCATGTCGATCGCCTCGGGAGGGCGGTTCGTGTTTTCGGTGCTGAACTCGTAGCCTGCGCCCTGCAGGCCGACGGCCAGCTTCGCCACCGTGCGCCCGGCCGCGCGCTCGAGCACGCGCGCCGCGCGGCACCAGGGCAGGAAGCGCGGATAGGCCTCGATGTCCTCGACCAGCGCGTACATCTCGGGGGCGGAGTGCTCGACGATCGCCGAGCGCGCGATGCGCTTCATGGGAGAATCGCGCCTCCATGTCGATCGTCCAGAACCGCAAAGCGCTGCACGACTACTTCATCGAGGAGCGCTACGAGGCGGGCCTCGCGCTGCAGGGCTGGGAGGTCAAGTCGATCCGCGCCGGCCGAGCGCAGCTCGCCGACGCCTACGTCATCATCCAGGGGGGCGAGCTGTGGCTGATCGGCGGCAACATCACGCCGCTCGCCACCGTCTCCACGCATTTCGTGCCGGACCCGGGGCGCACGAGGAAGCTGCTGCTGCGCGCCGAGGAGATCCGGCGCCTGATCGGCAAGGTGCAGCAGCGCGGCTACGCGCTGATCCCGCTCGACCTGCACTACAGCAAGGGGCGCATCAAGCTCGAACTGGGCCTGGCGCGCGGCAAGCTCAAGCACGACAAGCGGGCCGCCGAGCGCGAGAAGCAGTGGCAGCGCGACAAGCAGAAGCTGCTACGCAGCCGCTGAGCGCTGCGGCGCGCGCGGCGGCGCGGCGAGCGCCCGCCAGGTGGCCACCACGGTATCGGGATTGAGCGACAGGCTCTCGATGCCCTGCTCCATCAGCCAGCGCGCCAGGTCCGGGTGGTCGGAGGGACCCTGGCCGCAGATGCCCACGTACTTGCCGCGCTTGCGGCAGGCCTGGATGGACATCGCGAGCAGCGCCTTGACGGCGGCGTTGCGCTCGTCAAACTCCTCGGCCACCAGCCCCGAATCGCGATCCAGGCCGAGCGTGAGCTGCGTCAGGTCGTTCGAGCCGATGGAGAAGCCGTCGAAGTATTCGAGGAAACCGTCGGCCAGCAGCGCGTTCGACGGCACCTCGCACATCATGACGATGCGCAGGCCGTTCTCGCCGCGGCGCAGGCCGTTGCGCGCCATCAGCTCCACCACCCGCCGCGCCTCGTCGATCGTGCGCACGAAGGGCACCATCAACTCGACGTTCGTCAGGCCGAGCTCGTCGCGCACGCGGCGCAGCGCCGCGCATTCCAGCTCGAAGCACGCGCGGAACGATTCCGCCAGGTAGCGCGCGGCGCCGCGGAAACCGAGCATCGGGTTCTCTTCCTCGGGCTCGTACTGCTCGCCGCCGAGCAGCTTGCGGTACTCGTTCGACTTGAAGTCCGACAGGCGCACGATCACCGGCCTGGGCCAGAAGGCCGCCGCGATGGTCGCCACGCCCTCCACCAGCTTCTCGCGGAAGAACGTCACCGGATCGGCGTAGCCGCGCGTCGCGGCGCTCACGCGCGCGCGCAGCTCGGCGGGCAGACTGGCGTGCTCGAGGCAGGCACGCGGGTGCACGCCGATCTCGTTGTTGATGATGAACTCGAGGCGCGCCAGCCCGACGCCGGCGCTCGGCAGCTGCGCGAACTCGAAGGCCAGCTGCGGGTTGCCGACGTTCATGGCGATCTTGACCGGGATCGGGGGCAGCGCCCCGCGCTCCACGACGCTCACCTCGAACGGCACGCTGCCCTCGTAGACGTTGCCGGTATCGCCTTCGGCGCACGACACGGTGACCGGCTGGCCGTCGCGCAGCGTCTCCGTGGCGTCACCGCACCCCACGACCGCCGGGATGCCCAGCTCGCGGGCGATGATGGCTGCATGGCAGGTGCGGCCGCCGCGGTCGGTCACGATCGCCGAGGCGAGCTTCATGACCGGCTCCCAGTTCGGGTCCGTCATGTCGGTCACCAGCACGTCGCCCTTGCGCACGCTCGACATGAGCGCCGCGGAGCCCACCACGCGCACCGTGCCGGCGCCGATCTTGTGGCCGATGGCGCGGCCGCTGGCGAGCACGCGGCTGCGGCCCTTCAGCGAGAACTTCTCCTCGGCGTCGCCGCGCGCGCGCGACTTGACAGTCTCCGGGCGGGCCTGCAGCACGTACAGCTTGCCGTCGAGCCCGTCCTTCGCCCACTCGATGTCCATGGGGCGGCCGTAATGCTTCTCGATGGCGACCGCGGCCTGCGCCAACTCCAGCACCTCGCCGTCCGACAGGGAGAAGCGATCGCGCTCCGCGGCCGGCACGTCGAGCGTGCGCACCGAGCGTCCGGCGGCGGCGGCATCGCCGTACACCATCTTCTGCTGCTTGCTGCCGAGCGAGCGGCGCACGATCGCAGGCCGGCCCTGCTCGAGCATGGACTTGTGCACGTAGAACTCGTCCGGGTTGACGGCGCCCTGCACGACCATCTCGCCCAGCCCGTAGGAGGCCGTGACGAACACGACGCCGCGAAAGCCCGATTCGGTGTCCAGGGTGAACATCACGCCGCTCGCGGCCTGGTCGCTGCGCACCATGCGCTGCACTGCCGCCGACAGCGCCACGTCACCGTGCGCGAATCCATGGTGTGCCCGATAGGAGATGGCGCGATCGTTGTACAGCGAGGCGAACACGTGGCGCACGGCCTGCAGGACGTTGTCCAGCCCGTGCACGTTGAGGAAGGTCTCCTGCTGGCCCGCAAAGGACGCATCCGGAAGGTCTTCGGCCGTGGCCGAAGAGCGGATGGCAAACGAGATGTCAGATGAGGAGTTCTTTACAAGCTCTTGATAATAAGAGCCTATAGCTTGCTCCAGCTTCCTTGGAAAGGGCGCCTGCTCGATCCATCCGCGGATCTCGGCGCCGCAACGCGCCAAGGCCTCGACGTCCGACGTCTTCAGGTCTGCGATGCGCCGGGCGATGCGTTCGTCGAGCCCGCCCGCGCGCAGGAACTCGCGGTAGGCGTCCGCCGTCGTGGCGAAGCCCCCCGGCACGCGGATGCCGGTCTGCGACAGCTCGCCGATCATCTCCCCCAGCGACGCGTTCTTTCCGCCTACCTGCGGCAGGTCCTTCATGCGCAGGTCCTTGAGCCAGGCTACGTGCATCGTTCTCCCGTGGGCGCGGTTGCGGAAATGCGGCAACAGGCCGTATTTTAGCCCCATGCCGCACCGCCGCACCGTGTTCTTCGTCTCCGACGGAACGGGCATCACTGCGCAGATGCTCGGGCACAGCCTGCTCACGCAATTCGAGGGCGTGGAGTTCCGCCAGGTGACCCTGCCCTTCGTGCTTACCGCCGAGCAGGCCGAGGAGTGCCGCGCACGCATCGAGGACGAGAACCGCCACGGCAACGGCATGCCGATCGTCTTCAGCACGCTGGTCAACGGCGAGCTGCGCGCTGTCGTGCGCCGGGCGAGCGCGGTGTTCGTCGACTTCTTCGAGGCCTTCATCGACCCGCTGGAGGCGGCGCTGGGCGTGAAATCCACGCACACCATCGGCCGCTCGCACAGCGCGATGGACAAGCCCGGCTATGCGCACCGCATGGATGCCATCAATTTCTCCATGGCGCACGACGACGGGGCCTCGCACCGCGAGCTCGACCAGGCCGACGTCATCCTGGTCGGTGTGTCACGCAGCGGCAAGACGCCGACCAGCCTGTATCTCGCGCTGCAGTTCGGCGTGCGCGCCGCCAACTACCCCCTGATTCCGGAGGATTTCCAGCGCATGGCGCTGCCGTCCGTGCTCGAGGGCGCCAAGCCGCGGCTCTACGGGCTGAGCATTGCGCCGGAGCGCCTGCGCGAGATCCGCCAGGAGCGCCGGCCCGACAGCCGCTACGCGGACCTGGAGAACTGCCGCTACGAGGTCGAGCAGGCCGAGGCGCTCATGCGGCGCGAGGGTATCCGCTGGATCAACTCGACCAACAAGTCCATCGAGGAAATCGCCACCACGATCCTGCGTGAGCTCAGGATCGAGCGCCACGTGTACTGAGCTGGCGGGCGCGCTCGTAGAGCAGCACAGCGGCTGCCGCGGCGACGTTGAGCGACTCCGTGCCACGCGCGAGGGGGATGGTGACCTGCAGCGCGGCAAGCGCCGCCGCCGCGGGACTGACCCCCTGCCCCTCCGCGCCCAGGATCCAGCCCAGCGGGCCACTGAGGTCGAGCGACGCCGGTGCAGCGCCACCGCGCGCCACCGCGCACGCCAGGCGGCCGCGGAACTCCCCGAGCGCCGCGGGAAGGTCGGGCGCTTCGGCAACGCGCAGCGCGAAATGCCCGCCCATGGCGGCGCGCAAGACCTTGGGCGACCAGGGATCCGCGCATCCCGGGCCGAGCACCGCGGTGTCCACGCCGAATGCCGCGGCACTGCGCAGAATGGCGCCCACGTTGCCCGCATCCTGGATGCCGTCGAGGAACACGGCATGCGTCGCGTCCCGCATCGCCGCGGCGGCGTCGTCGGGCAGTGGGATCTCCGCTGCCAGGCCCGTGGGGGCCTGCGCGTCCGCCATCCAGCGGAAGGCGGAATCCGACAGGCGGACCGGATCGAGCTGCGCGCGCCGCACCAGCGCAGCGGTTTCGGCATCGCGCTCGCCGGATTCGCTGATGAGGAGCGCCACCGGCCGCGCCCCGGAATCGAGATAGGCCGCGAGCAGATGGACGCCCTCCAGCAGCGCGCGGCGCTCCCGCCGCCGCAGGCGGATGTCGCGGGCGAGTGCGCGCCAGCGGCGCACGCGCGGGTTGTCGCGCGAGCGCAGCAGGCTCATCGCGCGAGGACCCGGCGCACCGGCGCGAAGCTGCGCCGATGGAGTACGCACGCTCCATGCTCGGCGAGGCGCGCCAGGTGCTCGGGGGTCGGATAGCCCTTGTGGCGGTCCAGACCGTACTGCGGGAACTGCGCGTGCAGGCGCAGCATCTCCGCATCGCGTGCGGTCTTGGCGAGGATCGACGCGGCCGAGATCTGCGGCACGGTGCGGTCGCCGCCGATGATCGCGCGCGCGGGGCACGGCAGGTCCGGGCAGTGCGTGCCGTCGATCCACGCCTCCTGCGCGGGCCGGTCGAGCGCCTCGACCGCCCGGCGCATGGCGAGCAGCGACGCCTGCAGGATGTTGAAGCGGTCGATCTCCTCGACGCTCGCGCAGGCGACCGCCCACGACAGCGCGTCGCCGCGGATGCGCTGCGCGAGCTCCGCCCGGCGACGCTGCGTCAGCAGCTTCGAGTCCGTGAGGCCGAGGATCGGTCGCCGCGGATCGAGGAGCACCGCCGCCGCGAACACCGGGCCCGCGATCGGGCCCCGGCCCGCCTCGTCCACGCCGCAGAGCAGCCGCTCAGGCGCGGCCTGCATCCAGTACGCCCAGCACGGCGTCGGCGGACCTGGCGGCATTGTCCTGCCTCAGCGCGGCATGGATCTCGCGGAACCTGGCCACCTGGCGCTTCTGCGCGTCCGTGTCGCGCAGCAGCTCGAGCAGCGCCGCCGCCAGCGCGGCGGGCGTGGCGCGTCCCTGGATCAGCTCGGGCACCACACGCTCACCGGCCAGGATGTTCGGCATGCCGACGTAGGGCAGGTAGAGCATCTGGCGCTGGATCATCCAGGAAAGCGGCGATTGCCGGTAGGCGATCACCATGGGCGTCTTGAACAGCGCCGCCTCCACCGTCGCGGTGCCGCTCGCCACCAGGGCGAGGTCGGCCGCCGCCAGCGCTTCGTGCGAGTGGCCGAACAGCAGCGTAAGCGGCAGGTCGGTGCGTCCGTGGGCGTGCAGCGACGCTTCGAACAGGTCGCGCGTCTGGCGCGTGGCGAGCGGGCAGACGAAGTGCACGTCGTCGACTTCCTGGCGCAGGCGGTGCGCCGCGAGCAGGAACGGCTCGGCCATGTGCTCGAGCTCGGAGCGACGGCTGCCGGGAAGCAGCGCGACGACGCGCTTGCGTGGCGGCAGCCGCAACTGGGCGCGCGCAGCGGGTTTGTCGACTTCCATCGGGATCAGGTCGGCAAGCGGATGGCCGACGTAGGTGACCGGCAGGCCGGACTTGGCATACAGCGCCGGCTCGAACGGGAACATGGCCAGCAGGTGCGTGGCCGAGCGCGCGACGCGCTTCACGCGCCCGCGCCGCCAGGCCCACACCGAGGGGCTGACGTAGTGCACTGCCGGAACGTCCGCGTCCTTCAGCTTGCGCTCCAGCGGCAGGTTGAACTCCGAGGCGTCGACGCCGATGAACAGCGCCGGGCGCTCCGCGAGCAGGGCATCGGCCAGCGTGCGCCGAATGCCGGCGATCTCCCGGTAGTGGCGCAGCGCCTCGGCGAAGCCGCGCACCGCGAGCTTTTCCATGGGCACGGAAGCCTCGAATCCCTGCGCGATCATGCGCGGGCCGCCGATGCCGAAGAACGTCAGCTGCGGGCGGCGCGCCTTGAGCGCGGCGATGAGGTGCGCGCCGAGCTGGTCGCCCGAGGCCTCGCCGGCGACCATCGCGACCCGGGTCGCGCTGCTGCCCACGGCGCTAGCGGATGATGCCGCGCTTGGAGCGCTCGAGGAACTCGAGCAGGGCGCCGACCTCGGCGCACGCCTGTGCCTGCTCGCCGAGCTGGCGCTTGGCGTCAGCCAGCGTCAGTCCGGCGCGATATAGCGTGCGATAGGCCTGCTTGATGCGCCCGATCGTGTCGGCGGAGAAGCCGCGGCGGCGCAGGCCCTCGCTGTTGATGCCGTGGGGACGGGCGAGGTTGCCCGCCGCCGTGACGAAAGGCGGCAGGTCCTGCGACAGTGCCGCGCCCATCCCCGTGAAGCTGTGCGCGCCGATGCGCACGAACTGGTGCACCAGCGCGACGCCGCCGACGATCGCCCAGTTGCCGACCTCGACGTGCCCGGCCAGCTGGCAGGCGTTGGCGAAGATGGTGTGGCTGCCGATCTGGCAGTCGTGCGCGACGTGCACGTAGGCCATGATCCAGTTCTGGTCGCCGATGCGCGTCGTGCCCACATCGTGCGCCGTGCCTCGGTTGATGGAGACGTACTCGCGGATCGTATTGTCGTCGCCGATCTCGACCGAGGTCTGCTCGCCCGCGTACTTCTTGTCCTGCGGCGGGGCGCCGATCGAGCCGAACGGGTGGATCCGGTTGCGGCGCCCGATGCGCGTGCGACCCTCCAGCACCACGTGCGGCCCGATCCACGTCCCCTCTCCCACCTCGACCTGCTCGCCGACGATGCTGTAGGCGCCGACCGACACCCCGGCGCCGAGCTTCGCGCCCGGGTGCACGAGGGCGGTCGGATGGACCTGCGTGCCGCTCACGCGCGTTCCTGGATTCGCTCGGTGACGAGAATCTCGGCCTCGGCGACCACGCTGCCGTCGACACGGCCCGTGCAGGCAAACTTCCAGATGCTGCGCTTGTGGGCCAGGATCGTGGACTCGATCTCGAGGCAATCCCCCGGCACCACGGGCCGCTTGAAGCGCGCCCCGTCGATGCCGGCGTAATAGTAGACGTTGTTCGCATCGGGCTTCGCGCCGATGGTGCGGAACACCAGGATGCCCGCGGCCTGCGCCATCGCCTCGAGGATGAGCACGCCCGGCATGATCGGTCTGCCCGGGAAATGGCCGAGGAAGTGCGGCTCGTTGTTGCTGACATTCTTCAGGGTCACGATGCGCTTGCCAGCCTCGTAGGCTAGCACCCGATCGATCATGAGGAACGGGTAGCGCTGCGGGAGGTAGTCGAGGATGTTCTTCGATTCCATATCAGCCATTGCGCTTCTTCCTCCGTTTGCCGTTCTCTTCCAGCGCGCCGATGCGCGCCGCGAGCTCGGCCAGGTGCCGCACCAGCGCCGTGTTGCGTGCCCAGTCGGCGTGGACATCGAACGGGTACAGCCCCGTATAGGTGCCGGGCTTGCGGATCGAGCGCGTGATCACCGTTCCGGCCGAGACCTGCACGTCGTCGCACAGGCTCAGGTGGCCGAGCACCACGGCGGCGCCGCCCAGCGCGCAGCGCCGGCCGATGTGCGCGCTGCCCGCCACGCCGACGCAGCCCGCCATGGCGGTATGCGCGCCGATGCGGCAGTTGTGGCCGATCTGCACCTGGTTGTCGAGCTTGACGCCGTCCTCGATGACCGTGTCGTCCACGGTGCCGCGATCGATCGTGGTATTGGCGCCAACCTCGACGTCGTCGCCTATGAGCACGCGGCCGATCTGCGGCACCTTGAGCCAGCGGCCCTCCTCCGCGGCCATGCCGAAGCCGTCGGCGCCGATGACGGCGCCCGAGTGCAGGATCGCGCGCGCCCCGATGCGGCAGCCCGCGTAGACGACGACCGAGGGGTGCAGGCGGCTGTCCGCGCCGACCGCGGCGCCTTCGCCGAGATAGCAGCCCGCGCCGATCCAGGCGCGCTCGCCCACTTGCGCGCCGGCCGCGATCACCGCGCCTGCCTCCACGCGCGCGCTGCCCGCGATGCGGGCCTCCGGCGCCACGTGCGCCGCGGCGTGCACCCCGGGAACCGGCACCGGCGACGGGTTGAGCAACAGCGACAGGCGCGCAAAGTACGCGTAGGGACGCTGGCAGACGATGCGCGGCAGCGCAGTCAGGCTTTCGGCCTCCGGCGCCAGCACGACCGCCGCGGCGCGCGTGGCGGCGAGCTGCGCCTTGTAGCGCGGGCTGCCGAAGAACGCCGCCTGGCGCGCGCCGGCGTGCTCCAGCGAACCCACCTGCTCGATCTCGATGTCCGCGTCGCCGACGACGCGCCCGCCGAGCCGGGACGCAATCTGGGCGAGGGTGAAGGGACCCGCCATGTCAGCGTGCGGGCGGCTTGGCCTCCAGCGCCTTGATCACCCGGTCGGTGATGTCGATGCGCGGATTCGCGTAGACGGCGTCCTGGAAGATGATGTCGTACTTCTCCTGCTCCGCGATCTGCCGGATCACGCGGTTGGCCTGCTCGACCACCTGCGCCAGCTCCTCGTTGCGCCGCTGGTTGAGGTCCTCGCGGAACTCGCGCTGGCGGCGCTGGAAATCGCGGTTCAGCTCGCCCAGCTCCCGCTCCTTGGTGCGGCGCTGGCTCTCCTGCAGGGTCAGCCCCTGGCGCTCCAGCTCGTCCTGCATCTTCTTGAGCTGCTCCGCGGTCTTGGCCAGCTCCTGGTCGCGCTTGGCGAATTCCGCCTCGATGCGCTTCTGCGCACGCACTGCCGGCGTGGCATCGCGCAGGATGCGCGCGGTGTTGACGAAGCCGATGCGGCTTTCCGACTGCGCCGCGAGCGGCGGCGGGGCGACCGCCGCCGCGATCGTCAGGGCGAGGAGTACGGTTGTCTTCGTCATGTGCGTAGGGGTCTCGTGTCAGAACGCCGTGCCGAACTTGAATTGTAACCTCTGCACGCGGTCGATTCCCTCCTTCTCGTTGACAGGCTTCGCGTAGGACAACCGCAGGGGCCCCATCGGCGAGGCCCAGGAGAGCGCCAGTCCGACCGACGAGCGCAGCAGGCCGAGGTCCACGTCCTGCATGGCGGCGTACACCTGCCCGGCGTCGATGAACGCGCCGAGACGCAGCGACTTCTCCTGCGCCGCTCCCGGCATGGGAAAGAGCAGCTCCAGGTTGGTGACCACGCGCCGCGTGCCGCCGAGCACGTTGTTGTCCAGATCGCGCGGGCCGAGCGAGAAGTCCTCGAAACCGCGCACCGTTCCCGGGCCGCCGGCGTAGTAGTTCTTGAAGAACGGCAGAGGCTTGTTGCCCAGACCCTTTGCATAGCCCAGGTCCACGTTCCACAGCAGGGTAAACGTGGTGCTCAGCGGCCAGTAGAACTGCTGGTTGATGCCGAGGCGATAGTACTCCAGCCCGCCGAACGCGATCTCGCCCGTCAGACGGGTCAGCGTGCCCGCCGTGGTGACGATGAGGCTGTCGCGCGTGTCGCGCGCCCAGCCCGCGCTCAACGCCCCGTAGCGATACTCGCTGCCGAAAAGCTCGACGAACTCCTTGTAGACGCGCGAGCTGTTCTCGAAGGTCTCCACGGTCACGTCCTCGCCCGTGATGCCGAAGCTGATCGTGTCGCGCTCGGACAGGGGATAACTGAAGCGCATGCCCGCGCCCAGCGTGTCGGTGGCGTAGGCGCCGGTCGCCAGCGTGGTGGCGTCCACCGTGCGCTTGTAGAGGTCGAAGCCGCGGCTCACGCCGTCCACGGTGTAGTACGGATCGACGTACGACAGCGAATACACCTGGTTGACCGAGCCGCTGTTCAGTTGCAGCGACAGGTACTTGCCGGAGCCAAACACGTTGGGCTGCGTGATCGACGCCGTGACGATGAACTTGTCCAGGCTGGAAAAGCCGACGCCCAGCGACAGCGAGCCGGTCGCCCGCTCCGTGACGGAATAGGTCACGTCCACCTGGTCAGGGCTGCCCTCCACGGGCGCCGTCTGCACATTAACCTCGCTGAAATAGCTCGTGCGGTCGATGCGCCGGCGCGACAGCTGGATCCTGGAGGCATCGTAGTAGGCGCCTTCCAGCTGGCGCATCTCCCGGCGGATCACCTCGTCACGCGTCTTGGTGTTGCCGACGATGTTGATGCGGCGCACGTACACGCGCCGGCCCGGGTCCACCAGCAGCGTGAACGCCACCGTGCGCTTGTCGCGATCCGTTTCGGGCACTGCGTTCGCGTTGGCGAACGCGTAGCCCTCGTTGCCCAGGCGCTCGGCGATCGCCTTCTGCGTCTCGACCAGGCGCCGGCGCGAGAACACTTCGCCGGGCTTGAGCTGCACGAGCGCCTCCAGCTCGGCCTGCGGCACGATGCTCTGCGGGCCGACGCGCACCTCGGAGACGGTGTACTTCTCGCCCTCGCTCAGGTTGACGGTGATGTAGATGTCCTGGCGGTCGGGCGTGATGGACACTTGCGTGGAATCGATCGTGAAATCGAGGTAGCCGCGGTCGAGGTAGAACGAGCGCAGCGTCTCGAGATCCGCCGACAGCCGCTGGCGGGAGTACTGGTCGTGCTTGGTGTACCACGTCAGCCAGCCCGGCGTGCGCAGCACGAACAGGCCCAGCAGCTCGCTCTCGGAAAACGCGCTCGCCCCGACCAGATTGATGCCGCGGATCTTCGCCACCTCGCCCTCGGTCACGGCGAAATTGACGGCCACGCGGTTGCGCTCGAGCGGCGTCACGGTGGTCTGCACCTGCGCGGCGTACTTGCCGCGCGACAGGTACTGGCGCTTGAGCTCCTGCTCTGCGGCCTCGAGCGTGGCGCGGTCGAAGATGCGCCCTTCGCCGAGGCCGGTGTCGCGCAGCGCCTGCCGCAGCGCGTCGACCGGAAACTCGCTGACGCCGCTGAAATCCACCTGGGCGATCGCCGGGCGCTCCTCGACCATCACGACGAGCACCTCGCCCTCGGCTTCGAGCCGCACGTCCTTGAAGAATCCGGTGGCGTACAGGGCGCGCAGCGCCTGCTGCGCCTTTTCTTCGGTCAGCGTCTCGCCCACCTTTACCGTGAGATAGCTGAACACGGTCCCGGGCTCGGTGCGCTGCACGCCCTCGATGCGGATGTCCTTGACCGTGAACGGCCGGAACTCCTGCGCGCCGCACACGCCGGCGACCGCAAGCAGCAGCCAGGCGAGCGCCGCGGAGTTGCGCTTGCGCATCGGCACGCCTCGTGTCAGCCGGCGAACAGCCGCGTCAGGTCGTTGTAGAACGCGAACGCCATCAGCATCAGCAGCAGGGCGATGCCCACGCGGTGGCCGAACTCCACGATCCGCTCGGACGCCGGGCTGCCCTTGAGCGCCTCGACGCCGTAGAACATCAGGTGGCCGCCGTCCAGAGGCGGGATCGGCAGGAGGTTCAGCACGCCCAGGCTGATGCTGATCAGGGCGAGGAAGGTCAGGTACGGGATCCAGCCGAGCTGGGCGGACTGACCGGCGAAGTCGGCGATGGTCACCGGCCCGGACAGGTTCTTCCAGGAAACCTGGCCGAGCACCATCTTGCCCAGCATGCGCAGGCTGAACACCGAGATGTCCCAGGTCCTGGACACCGCGCGCCGCAGGCTCTCCACCGGCCCATAGCGCACCTCGACGAAGATGCGCTCCGCGTGCTGCTGCGGAATGGCGGGCGCCGCCCCGATGCGGCCGATGCGCGCACCATTCGCGGCGACGGACTCCGGCGTCACCTGCAGCTCGTAACGTTGCCCATCCCGGTCGACGCGCAGCCGCGCGGGCGTGCCGGGCCGAGCGCGCACCTCGCGCACCAGCGCCTCCCAGGTGTCCACCGCCCGGTCGTCGATGTGCGTGACACGATCGCCCTTGCGCAGTCCGGCCGATTCCGCGGCGCTGCCCGCCACGACCTGGCCGAGCAGCGGCTCGAGCACCGGCCGGTACAGACGCAGCCCGACGCGCTCGAGGACGTCGCTTTCCACTTCGTCGGCCGGGAACCCGGCGAAGTCCAGCGTGCGCCACGCGATGCGCTCGCGCTCGTCGATCACCTCCAGCACCACGCGCTCGCTCTGCAGCGCCGCCTGCAGCACGCGCCAGCGCAGCTCCTGCCAGGTGGCAATCGGCTCGCCGTCTACGGCGCGCACCAGCTCGCCGTCGCGCACGCCGGCGGCGGCGGCGAGCGTCGCTGCCGGCGGTGTGCCGAGCACGGGCCGCGCTTCGGGCAGGCCGGTGACGTACAGTCCGGCGTACACCACGACGGCGAACGCGAAGTTGAAAGCCGGACCCGCCGCGACGATCAGCACCCGGCGCCAGAGGCTCTGCCGATTGAACGCTCGCGACGCTTCGGCGGGCGGCACCGGCGCCTCGCGCTCGTCGAGCATCTTGACGTAGCCGCCGAATGGAATGGCCGCGACCACCCATTCCGTGCGGTCGCGACCGAGGCGCCAGGTGGCAAGGGGCCGGCCGAAGCCCACCGAGAAGCGCAGAACTTTCACCCCGCACAGGCGCGCCACGAGATAGTGGCCGTATTCGTGTACGACGATGAGCACGCCGAGCGCGATGATGAACGCGACGAGGGTGTGCAGGAAGCTCATGCCGCCTGCTCGCTTCGCTGTGCGACCAGTGCCCCCGCCACCCGGCGCGCCTGCAGATCGGCCTCCAGCACGTCCTCGAGCGAGCGGGCCGCGCGTGCGGCGACGCGCGCCAGCGACTCCTCGATCACGGGGGCGATGGCCGTGAAGCGCAGCCGCCCCGCGAGGAACGCCGCCACGGCGACCTCGTTCGCCGCGTTGAGCACCGCGGGCGCAGTGCCGCCGGCGCGCTGGGCGGCGTAGGCGAGCGCGAGGCAGGGAAAGCGGGCGCCATCCGGCTGCTCGAACGAAAGCAGGCCGAGCGCGCACAGGTCGAGCGGGCGCGCCCCGGACTCGATGCGCTGCGGGAAGCCGAGCGCATGCGCGATGGGGATGCGCATGTCGGGATGCGACAGCTGGGCGATGACCGAGCCGTCCGCGTACTCCACCAGTGAATGCACCACGCTCTGCGGATGGATGACGACCCCGATGCGCTCGGCGGGCACGCCGAACAGCCAGTGCGCTTCGATGACCTCCAGCCCCTTGTTCATCATGGTCGCCGAATCGACCGAGATCTTGCGGCCCATGACCCAGTTCGGGTGCGCGCACGCTTCGTCGGGCGTGACGTGAGCCAGCCGCTCGACCGGAGTCTGCCGGAACGGTCCGCCCGATGCCGTCAACTGGATGCGGCGCACCCCCTCGAGCGTCACGCCCGTGCCGCCCCGGGGCAGGCACTGGAACACAGCATTGTGCTCGCTGTCGATGGGCAGGAGCTCGGCCCGGGCCTCGCGCACGGCGCGCATGAACAGCGGCCCCGCCATGACGAGCGCTTCCTTGTTGGCGAGCAGCACGCGCTTGCCTGCGCGCGCCGCGGCGAGCGTCGCCTGCAGGCCCGCAGCGCCGACGATGGCCGCCATGACCGCGTCGGCCTCCGCTGCCGCAGCGACCTGCGCGAGCGCCTCGCTGCCGAACAGCAGCTCGCACCCGGCCTCGGCGAAGCGGGCGCGCAAGGTCGCCTCCTCCGCCATGCCCGAGAGCACGGCGCGGCGCGCGCCGTGACGCCGGCACAGGGCGAGCAGTGACTCGGCGGAATCGTGTGCCGTGAGCGCCTCGACACGATAGCGCTGCGGGTGGCGTGCGAGAACGTCCAGTGTGCTCGCGCCGATCGAGCCGGTGGCGCCCAGGACCACGATGCCCAGGGCGCCAGCCGGACCCTGCCGGAGCATTGGAGTCGTCATGCGCTGCGCGTGGCCCAGTGGAGCAGCAATGCAGCGATCGGGAGCGTGGGCATCAGGCTGTCGACGCGATCCAGTATGCCGCCATGTCCGGGCAGAAGCGTGCCGCTATCCTTGACGCCAGCGCGCCGCTTCAGGGCCGATTCGAACAGGTCTCCCACGATGCTCACGCCGCACAGCAGGGCCACGGCTCCCACGTACCCTGCCCAGGCCGCGCCATGCACGTAGGGTGCGAGCGGTGCGCCGGGCATCGCGCACAGGATAGCGTAGGCAAGCGTCGCGGCGAGCGCACCGGCCGCGCCTTCCCAGGTCTTTCCCGGGCTGATCGTCGGGGCGAGGCGTCGCCTGCCGAAGGCGTTGCCCGCGAAATAGGCGGCCGTGTCCGCGATCCAGACCAGCCCGAGGACGAGCAGTAGCTGGGCGGGAGACAGCGAGACCGCGGCCAGGCCGGCGATCGCCAGCGCCCCCGACCCCGCCACGGCCAGCAGGAACCGCGGCGATCGCGTGACACCTGCGCGCAGCCAGGACGGTGCGACGAGCAGCCAGAACACGACGCCCAGCCCGAGCACGGTGTCACGCGCGGCGCCGGACGGCGGCAGGTTCCAGGCCAGCAGCCCGTAGAGCGCCGCGCTGCCCAGCGCCCAGGCGATGGCGGCGCGTTGGCCGAAGCCAGCCAGGCGGGCCCACTCGTGCGCGGCGAGCCCGAGTACCGCGCCCAGCAGCGTGGCGAAGACGCGCGAATCGAGCAGCAGGAGCGTGGCGAGAAAGGCGCCGAGCAGCGCCGCCGCCGTGAACACGCGCCGCGCCAGGCCCTCAGGCGAGCGCACCGTTGGCTGACGTCTGCGCGCGCTTCGCCTCCTCGACCTGCTCGCTCGTGCGCCCGAAACGGCGCTCGCGCGCCGCATAGGAGGCGATGGCGGCGTCGAGCGCGACCGCGTCGAAATCTGGCCACAGCGTATCGGTGAAGTACAGCTCGGTATAGGCGAGCTGCCACAGGAGGAAGTTGCTGACGCGCTGTTCGCCGCCGGTGCGGATGAACAGGTCCGGCTCCGGCGCGTAGCTCATCGCCAGGTACGGCGCGAGCTGCGTCTCGCTGATGCCCTGATGCGCGGCCTCGGGATGCTCGCGCAACAGACGCGAAACGGCCTGCAGGATGTCCCAGCGCCCGCCGTAGTTCGCGGCGATCGTCAGCGTCAGGTGCGCGTTGCCCGCGGTGAGGCGCTCGCCCTGCTCGACCAGCTTGCGCAGGCGCGCATCGAAGCGGCCGAGATCGCCGATCACGCGCAGGCGGATGCCGTTGCGGTGCAGCTTCTCGACTTCGCTGGTCAGCGCGCCGTGGAACAGCTGCATGAGCAGTGCCACCTCGTCGGGCGGTCGCCGCCAGTTTTCCGAGCTGAAGGCGAACAGGGTCAGGAACTGCACCCCGCGCTCCACGCATGCCCGCACGGTTCCGCGCACGGCCTCCACCCCGCGCCTGTGCCCTGCAACGCGCGGCAGATGGCGCTGCTTCGCCCAGCGTCCGTTGCCGTCCATGATCACGGCGATGTGCCGCGGCACCGCACCGTGCCGGGGAATGTCCGCCGTGGAACTCTCGTGCCGCATGCCCGGCTAGACCGCCAACAGCTCGGCTTCTTTCTGCTGCAGCAGCTTGTCGATCTCGGCGATCGAGCGGTCGGTGAGCTTCTGCACCTCGTCCTGCATGCGCCGCTCGTCGTTTTCCGAGACTTCCTTCTTCCTCAGCGCCTCCTTGAGGTGGTGGTTGGCATCGCGCCGCAGGTTGCGCACCGCAACGCGCGCATTCTCCGCCTCGTGCCGCACCACCTTGATCAGCTCCTTGCGCCGCTCCTCGGTGAGCGCCGGCATGGGCACGCGCACCTGCTCGCCCATCGACGCGGGGTTGAGCCCGAGGTCGGAGTCGCGGATCGCCTTTTCCACCGCCTGCACTATCTTCTTCTCGAACGGCGTCACGCCGATGGTGCGCGCATCGAGCAGCGTCACCTTGGCCACCTGGTAGAGCGGCGTCGGCGCGCCGTAATAGTCCACCATGATGTGGTCGAGCAGCCCCGTGTGCGCGCGCCCGGTGCGCACCTTGGACAGATCGGCCTTGAAGGCATCGACGCTCTTGTGCATCTTCTGCTCGGTAGTCTTCTTCAGTTCGGCAAGCATGCGGCTCTCCTTCAGACGTGCACCAGCGTGCCCTCGTCCTCGCCGGCCACGACGCGGGTCAGCGCGTTCCTCTTGAAGATGCTGAACACGTTGACCGGCAGCTTCTGGTCCCGGCACAACGTGAGCGCGGTGGCGTCCATCACCCTCAGGTTGCGCTGGATCGCCTCGTCGAAGCTCAGCCGGTCGTAGCGCCGGGCGGTGCGGTCCAACTTGGGATCGGCCGTATAGACGCCGTCCACCTTGGTGCCCTTGAGCACGATCTCGGCGCCCACCTCGCTCGCGCGCAGCGCGGCCGCGGTGTCGGTGGTGAAGAACGGATTGCCGGTGCCTGCGGCGAACACCACGATGCGCCCCTCCTCGAGGTAGCGGATCGCCTTGCCGCGGATATAGGGCTCGACGACCTGCTCGATGTTCAGCGCCGATTGCACCCGGCAGTCCAGGCCCGCCCGGCGCATGGCGTCCTGCAGGGCGAGCGCGTTCATCACCGTGGCAAGCATGCCCATGTAGTCGGCGGTGGCGCGGTCCATGCCCGCCGCGCCGGGCGCCACGCCGCGGAAGATGTTGCCGCCGCCGATCACCACGCCGATCTCGACCCCCATGCGGGCGACCGCGGCGATCTCCTGCACGATCGCCTCGATCGTCTGCCGATTGATGCCGTAGGCGTCCTCGCCCATCAGCGCCTCGCCCGAAAGCTTGAGCAGGATGCGCTTGTACTTGGCGCCGACCGAGGCTTCGCGCGGTTTCATGGCTCGCGTGCTAGCGTCCGGCCCCCGCGGTGGCCATCACCTCGGCGGCGAAGTCACTGCCTTTTTTTTCGATCCCCTCGCCGACGACGAGCAGCCGATAGCCGTGGAGTTTCGCCTTCTTCGCGGCAAGCACCTTCTCCACCGACTGCTTGTCGTCCTTGACGAACGGCTGGCCGAGCAGCGTCATCTCGTTGACGATCTTGTTGACCGCGCCTTCGATCATCTTCGCCACGATCTCGGGGGGTTTGCCTGATTCCTTGGCCCGCGCCGAGGCGATATCGCGTTCACGGGCGATCTCGTCGGTCGGCACATCGGCCTTCGACGGATACTTCGGCTTGAAGGCGGCGATGTGCATGGCGAGGTCCTTGCCGAGATCCTCAGGCCCATCCACGTCCACCAGCACGCCGATCCTCGCGCCGTGCACGTAGAGGGCCAGCCCGCCCTTGGCCGCCAGCCTGGCGAAACGCCGGATCGTGATGTTCTCGCCGATCTTCTGCACCAGCGCCTGCCGGCGCGCCTCGAACGAGGCGAGCCCCTGCGCGTCGGCCGGATTCGACTTGGCGACCGCCTCGGCCACATCGCGCGCAAAGGCGAGGAAGTCCTCGTTCTTCGCCACGAAGTCCGTTTCGCAGTTCACTTCCGCCAGGGCGCCGAGCTTCGCGTCCGGCGACAGCCATGCGCCGATGACGCCCTCGGCGGCCACGCGCGCGGCGGCCTTGCTCGCCTTGGCGCCGCTCTTGATGCGCAGCAGCTCCTCGGCCTTGCGCAGGTCGCCGCCCGCCTCGGTGAGCGCCTTCTTGCACTCCATCATTCCGAGCCCGGTCAGCTCGCGCAGTTCCTTCACCAGGCTTGCACTGATTTCCGCCATTGCCTCGACCTCACGCTTCGCAAGTCAAAAAAAGGGGCCCTAGGCCCCCGGTCGGCTCCTGTCGCCCGCGACTCAGTCGCCCCCCGCCTCGTCGACCTCGACGAACTCGTCGCGTGCCGCGGCCGCCACTTCCTCGACCGCCTGCGAGCGCCCTTCGATCACGGCATCCGCGATGCCGCGCGCATAGAGCCGGATCGCCCGGCTCGAGTCGTCGTTGCCCGGGATCACGTAGCTGATGCCTTCCGGCGAATGATTGGTGTCGACCACGCCGACCACCGGGATGCCGAGCTTGACCGCTTCGGCGATCGCGCCCTTCTGGTACCCCACGTCGATGACGAACAGCGCGTCGGGCAGGCCGCTGAGGTCCTTGAAGCCGCCCAGCGAGCGCTGCAGTTTCGCCAGTTCGCGCTGCAGGCCGAGCGCCTCCTTCTTCGCCATGTTGTCGAACGTGCCGTCCGCGGCCATCTGCTCCATCTCCTTCAGGCGCTTGATGGACTGCTTGACGGTCTTGAAGTTCGTCAGCATCCCGCCGAGCCAGCGGTGATCGACGAACGGCATCGTGCAGCGCAGCGCTTCCTCGCGCACGATTTCGCGCGCCGAGCGCTTGGTGCCGACGAACAGGATCGAGCCGCGGTTGGCGGCCAGCTGGCGCACGTACTTGAGCGCCTCCTGGTACATGACCAGGGTCTTCTCGAGGTTGATGATATGGATCTTGTTGCGGTGGCCGAAGATGTACGGCGCCATCTTCGGGTTCCAGTACCGGGTCTGATGTCCGAAATGGACGCCGGCCTCCAGCATTTGACGCATCGTTGCAGACACTGCACGCTCCTTTTAGGGTTTTCGTCTGCCGCTCCAGCCAACCGATCAACCCTTGCGGGCACCCTAACCGGCCGGAGCGGGAAATTTGGCGCGCGGCAAACCGCGTGCCAACCTGAAATTCTAGCATAATCAGCCTTTTTCCCAGCCCATGGCGGTCGTCCTGAAGACTCCCGACGAGGCGGCGAAGATGCGCGTGGCCGGGCGTCTCGCCGCGGAGGTGCTCGACTACATCGCACCCCACGTGCGCGCGGGCGTCACCACCGGCAGGCTGAACGACCTGAGCCACGCGTACATCGTGCAGGTGCAGGGCGCCACGCCCGCGCCGCTCAACTACGCGCCCCCGGGCTACAAGCCGTTTCCGAAGTCCATCTGCACCTCGGTCAACCACCAGGTGTGCCACGGCATTCCCGGAGATCGGGTGCTGAAGCCCGGCGACATCGTCAACATCGACGTCACCGTGATCAAGGACGGCTTCCACGGCGACAGCAGCCGGATGTTCTTCGTCGGTGAGCCGAGCATCCAGGCGCGCAGGCTGGTCGAGGTGACCTACGAGTGCATGTGGGCGGGCATCCGCCAGGTGCGCGCAGGGGCGCAGCTCGGCGACCTGGGCTCGGCCATCCAGGCACACGCCGAGCAGCACGGCTACTCGGTGGTACGGGAGTTCTGCGGGCACGGCATCGGCCGGCGCTTTCATGAGGACCCGCAAGTCCTGCACTACGGCAAGCCTGGAACGGGCCTGCGCCTCGAGGCCGGGATGACCTTCACGGTCGAGCCGATGATCAATGCCGGCAAGGCGGCGATCCGCGAGCTGGCCGACGGCTGGACCATCGTCACCAAGGACCACAGCCTGTCCGCCCAATGGGAGCACACGGTGCTCGTCACGGAGAGCGGCTTCGAGGTGCTCACCACCTCCGCCGGTGCTCCGCCCCCGCCGGCGGCCGCCGCCGCCTGAGATGAGCGCGGTGCCCGTCCCCGCCGAGGAGCGGCGCGCCGCCCTGCTGGCAGGACGCACTGCGCTGCGGCGGGACTTCGAGCGCGACGCGTCACCGCACCGCCTGTTGCACGCCCACAGCCGCCTGATCGACCGGATCCTGCGTGAGCTCTGGCGCGACCTGCAACCGGTGGCCTCCGCGACGCTGGTCGCCACCGGTGGCTACGGGCGCGGCGAGCTCTACCCGCATTCCGACATCGACGTGCTCGTACTGCTCGCCAAGGCGCCGGGCGAGGAGGAGCGCGGCCGCCTGGAGCGGCTGGTCGGCATGTTCTGGGACATCGGGCTGGAAGTCGGGCACAGCGTGCGCACCGTGCACGAGTGCGCCCAGGCGGCCGCCCAGGACATCACGGTGCAGACCGCGCTGCTCGAAGCCCGCTTCCTGGCGGGCAACCGCACGCTGTTCCGGCAGCTGACCGAGGCGGTGGCGCTGCACCTCGACGCGCGCGCGTTCCTCAAGGACAAGCGCCTGGAACAGGAGCAGCGCCACGCCAAGCACCAGGACACGGCCTACGCGCTCGAGCCCAATCTGAAGGAGGCGCCGGGCGGCCTGCGCGACCTGCAGACCATCCAGTGGATCGCGCGCGCCAGCGGGCTGGGCGAGGGCTGGCGCGACCTCGAGCGCCATGGCCTGCTGCTGCATGCCGAAGCCCTGCAGCTCGCGAGGCGCGAGCGCCTGCTGCAGGACCTGCGCATCCGGCTGCACTACCTCGCCGGACGCCGGGAAGACCGCATCGTCTTCGATTACCAGACGGCGCTCGCGGCGCAATGCGGGTTCTCCGGCACGCCCACGCGCCTGCCGAGCGAACGGCTCATGCAGCGCTACTACACCAACGCCAAGGCGGTCACGCAACTCAACACCATACTGCTGCAGAACCTGGAGGCGCGGCTCGCCGACGAGCCGGAAGCGACGCCGGTCGCGCTCAACGAGCGCTTCCGCGTGCGCGGCGAGCGGCTGGAGGCCTGCGACGAGGCGCTGTTCGAGCGCGAGCCGCGTGCCATCCTGGAGAGCTTCGTGCTGCTGCAGCAGCACCAGGAGCTGCGCGGCATGACCGCCGGTACGCTGCGCGCGCTGTGGCGCGCGCGCACGCGTGTCGACGGCCGGCTGCGCCGCGACCCGGTGGCGCAGATGCTCTTCCTGCACTTCCTGCAGCAGCCGCGCGGCATCGTGCACGAGTTCCGGCGCATGAACCAGTACGGCATCCTCGGCCGCTACCTGCCCGAGTTCGGCCGCATCGTCGGCCAGATGCAGCACGACCTGTTCCACGTCTACACCGTCGACCAGCACATCCTGATGGTGGTGCGCAATCTGCGCCGCTTCACCATGCCCGAGTTCGCGCACGAGTTCCCCCTGTGCAGCCAGCTGATCAGCGCCTTCGAGCACCGCTGGCTGCTGTACGTGGCGGCGCTGTATCACGACATCGCCAAGGGCCGCGGCGGCGACCACTCGCTGCTCGGCATGCGGGACGTGCGCGCGTTCTGCCGCCGCCATCGCCTGGCGCGCGAGGACGCCGACCTGGTCGCCTTCCTCGTCGAGTACCACCTGCGCATGTCCGGCACCGCGCAGAAGGACGACGTGCACGACCCGCAGGTGGTGCGTGCCTTCGCCGAGCAGGTCGGCAGCGAGCGGCGGCTGGTGGCGCTCTACCTGCTCACGGTGGCCGACATCCGCGGCACCAGCCCCAGGGTGTGGAACGCCTGGAAGGCGAAGCTGCTCGAGGACCTGTTCCGCGCCGCGCGCCGCGTGCTCGCCGGCGACGCGCCGGCGCTGGACGCCGCGCTGGCGGAGAAGCAGGCCGAGGCGTCGCGGCTGCTGCGTCTGTACGCGCTCTCCGAGGGTGTCGAGACTCCCTTCTGGACGCAGCTCGACACGCCCTACTTCCTGCGCCACGAGGCGCAGGAGATCGCCTGGCAGACCCGCAACCTGCACTACCGGGTGGACGCCCGCGAGCCGGTCGTCAAGGCGCGGCTCGCCCCCATCGGCGAAGGGCTGCAGGTGATGATCTACGTGGCCGACCGCGCGGGCCTGTTTGCGCGCATCTGCGGCTATTTCGAGCGGGCCGGTTTCAATATCGCCGAAGCCAAGGTCCATACCACGCGCCACGGCTACGCGCTCGACACCTTCCTCATCATGGGACAGGGACCCGGCGCGCACTATCGCGACATGCTGCTGCAGATCGAAAAGGAGCTCGCCGACGAGCTGCGCTCCGATGCGCCGCTGCCCGCGCCGCGCGCCGGCCGGCTGTCACGGCGCGCGCGGCATTTCCCGGTGTCGCCGGTAGTCGACCTGCGTCCCGACGAGCGCGGCGCCTACCACGTGCTGTCCATCGTCGCCAACGACCGGCCCGGCCTGCTGTATGCGGTGGCGCGCGTCCTCGCGCAACACGGCGTCAGCGTGCACACCGCGAAGGTCAATACGCTGGGCGACCGGGCCGAGGACGTGTTCCTGGTCTCGGGCGAGGCCATCGCCCACTCGCGCCAGGCGCTGCAGATCGAGCAGCTGCTGCTGCGCGAACTGCAGGCCTAGGGGACAGACCTTAAGGTCTGTCCCCTGCGCCAGACCTTGAGGTCTGTCCCCTACTCCTCCGGCGGCAGCGCCTCCCCGGGGAACAGCGCCTCGTTGAAGCCGAACTGGCGGAAGTCGCGCACGCGCATCGGGTAGAGGATGCCGTCGAGGTGGTCGCACTCGTGCTGCACCACGCGCGCGTGGAAACCCTCGACCGTGCGCTCGAAGCGCTCGCCGCGCTCGTCGCGCCCCGAATAGCGCAGGGTGCGGAAGCGCGGCACCATGCCGCGCATGCCCGGCACCGAGAGGCATCCCTCCCAGTCCTCCTCCTTGTCCGCGGCCAGGGGCTCGAGCTCGGGATTGATCAGCACCGTGTCGGGCACCGCCTCGGCCCGCGGGTAGCGCGGATTGGCCTTCACGCCGAAGATCACCACGCGCAGGCTCACGCCGATCTGGGGCGCGGCGAGGCCCGCGCCGTTCAGGTGCGCCATCGTGTCGCGCAGGTCCGCGAGCAGCCCGGCGAGCTCTGGGGTGCCGAAGCGCTCCACCGGTCTTGCCACCTGCAGCAGGCGCGGATCGCCCATGCGCAGGACCTCGCGGATCATCCGGCCACCAGCTGCTCGATGACGCGCCGCACGCGCCCCATGGCCTCGGCGAGCACGGCCTCGATGCGTTCCATGGGCACGGCATGCGCGCTCTCGCCCCGGCCAGCGGCATAGTTGGCGCTGACGGCGATCGCCGCGTAGGGCAGCTCCAGCTCGCGCGCCAGCACCGCCTCGGGCATGCCGGTCATGCCCACCATGTGGGCGCCGTCGCGTTCGAGGCGGTTGATCTCCGCGGCGCTCTCCAGCCGCGGGCCCTGCGTGGCGGCGTAGATGCCGCCGTCAATGATCTGCTCGCCGCAAGCATGTGCCGCGCCCAGGATGCGCGCGCGCAGCGGCGCGGAGTACGGCTCGGTAAAGTCCACGTGCGTGACCTGCGCCCCCGCGCCCTCGAAGTACGTGGAGCGCCGGCCCCAGGTGTAGTCGATGATCTGGTCGGGCACGGCGAGCGCCCCGGGCACGATGTCGCGCCGGATGCCCCCGACCGAGGCCACGGACACCACCCCCTCCACGCCCGCGTCCTTGAGCGCCCAGAGATTCGCCCGGTAATTGACCTCGTGCGGCGCGACCGTGTGGCCGTAGCCGTGGCGCGCGAGAAACACCAGTTCGCGGCCGCGGATGCGACCCAACGTGAGCGCGCCCGAGGGCTCGCCGTAAGGCGTGCGCACCATCTTGCGCTGCGTGACTTCCAGGCTGGCGAGCTGCGACAGCCCGCTGCCGCCGATGACCGCGAGCATCAGGCCTCCCGCATGGCGCGGATCTCTGGCAGGTTGCGCCAGAACCCCTTGGCGTCCATGCCGCAGCCGAACACGAAGCGGTCCGGGATACGCAGCCCCACGAAGTCCGCGGCGATCGGCTTGGGCGCGGCGAGGATCTTCTCCACCAGGACGGCGCTCAGCACCTTTGTAGCCCCGCGCGCGAGCAGCTCGTCGCGGATGGCGCGCAGCGTCTGCCCGTGATCGAGGATGTCGTCGAGCAGCAGCACGGTGCGCCCATGCGCTTCCGGCGGGCTGACCCGCCAGGTGAGCCCGCCGCCCTGCGTCGCGGCACCGTAGCGCGTGGCGTGCACGTAATCGAGATCCAGCGGGAATCGCAGGCGCGGCAGCAGCTGGCCGGCGAAAACCACCGCGCCGCCCATGACCACCAGCACGAGCGGATAGGTATCGTGCAGCCGCGCGCCAATCTGCTCCGCGAGCCGGGCGACCGCCCCCTGGACCTCGCGCTCGCCGCAGACCAGGTCCGACGCCTCGAGAAAATCCCAGGCGCGCGCCAGGTCAGGCACGGCGGAGCTCCTCCAGGTAGCGCGCGAATGCGGGGCCGACCTCGGGGTGCTTGAGGCCGAGCTCCACCGTGGCCTCGAGATAGCCGAGCTTGGAGCCGCAGTCGAAGCGGCGGCCCGCGAAGCGGTAGGCCATCACCCGCTCGTCGGCGAGCAGCGCGGCGATGGCGTCGGTGAGCTGGATCTCGCCGCCGCTGCCCGGCTGCACCGCCGCAAGCCTGTCGAAGATGCGCGGCGTGAGCACGTAGCGGCCGACCACCGCGAGCGTGGACGGGGCCTTGTCCGGCGCGGGCTTCTCCACCAGCGCGCGGATTGCGCTCAATTCGGCCCCGGGTTTCTCCGGGCTGACGATGCCGTAGCTCGCAGTCTGCGCGCGCGGCACCTCCATGACGCCGAGGATCGAACAGCCTTCGGCGGCGAAGCGCGCGGCCATCTGCGCGGTGACCGGCGGCTGCGCATCGATCAGGTCGTCGGCGAGCAGCACGGCGAATGGCTCGTCGCCGACCACCGGCTGCGCGCACAGAACCGCGTGGCCGAGGCCAAGCGGCTCCGGCTGGCGCGTGAAGATGCAGCGGCAGCCCGCGGGCAACACCCCTTGCACGACATCGAGCAGGTCGCGCTTGCCCTTCGCCTCGAGCTCCGACTCGATCTCATAGGCCTTGTCGAAGTGATCCTCGATGGCGCGCTTGTGGCGACCCGTGATGAAGATCATGTCCGTGATGCCCGCGGCGGCGGCCTCCTCCACCGCGTACTGGATGAGCGGCTTGTCGACCACCGGCAGCATTTCCTTGGGGCTCGCCTTGGTGGCGGGCAGGAAGCGGCTGCCGAAGCCGGCGACCGGGAAGACTGCCTTGCGTAGAGGTCTTGGCATGCGCTTCAGAGTCTGTCCAGCGTGTCTTTCAAGCCTCGTTCGTCCAATATCGTGACGCCCAGCTCGCGCGCGCGCTCGAGCTTGCTGCCGGCCTCCTCGCCCGCAACGACGTAATCGGTGTTCCTCGACACCGAGCCTGCCACCTTGTGTCCCTTGGACTCTATCAGCGATTTGGCTTCGTCGCGCGTCATGTGCGGCAGCGTGCCGGTGAGCACGAAGGTCTTCGCCGCGCGCGCCGGCGCCGGCGCGACCTCGGCCGCGATGCGCACGCCCGTGCGCGCATCCACGAGGCGCTCGATCACCCTGCGGTTGTGGCGCTCGCTCAGGAACTGGCGAACGCTGTCCATGATCTCGGGGCCGATGCCCTCGAGCGGCACCGGCGCCTGCGCCTCGCCGCGTCGCTTGCGCTTGGCGTTGTCCTTGCGCGCCGCCTCCTTCTCGGCGGCCAGCGCCTGCCAGTCGGCCTCGAGCAGCGCGTCCAGGGCACGAAAGTGACGCGCGAGGATCTTGGCCACCTCCTCGCCCACGCCCGGGATGCCGAGCGCGAACACGAAACGCGCGAGCGTCGTGTCGCGCGAGCGCGCGATGCTGTCGATGACGTTGCGCGCCGATTTGTCGCCCATGCGTGCCAGCGCCGCGAGCTGGTCGGCCTCGAGCGCGTACAGGTCGGCGGGGTTCTCCACCAGTTCCGAGTCCACCAGCTGCTCGGCGAGCTTGTCGCCCAGCCCCTCGATGTCCATGGCGCGCCGGTCCTTGAAGTGCAGCAGCGCGCCGATCCGCTGCGCCGGACAGTAGAGGCCGCCCGTACAGCGCGTGGCCGCCTCGCCCGGCAGGCGGATCACCGGGGAGTGGCAGACCGGACAGCGCGTGGGCATGTGGAACTCCCGCGTCCCGGCCGGGCGCTTCTCGCGCTGCACGGCCACCACCTCCGGGATGACGTCTCCGGCGCGGCGCACGATCACCGTGTCGCCCACGCGCACGTCTTTGCGCCGCAGGTCGTCCTCGTTGTGCAGCGTCGCGTTCGTCACCGTCACCCCGCCGACGAACACCGGCTTCAGGCGCGCGACTGGCGTCAGCACGCCGGTGCGGCCAACCTGGACGTCGATGTCGAGCACCTCGGTCTCCTGCTCTTCGGCGGGATACTTGTGCGCCAGCGCGAAGCGCGGCGCGCGTGCCACGTAGCCCAGCCGCTCCTGCCAGTCGAGGCGATCCACCTTGTACACCACGCCATCGATCGCATAGGGCAGCTTGTCGCGCTTCGCACCTATGCACACGTAGTAGGCGAGCAGTCCCTCCACGCCGTGCGCGACGCCGCGCTCCTCCGCCACCGGGAAGCCGAGCGCCGCGAGGCGCTCCAGCACCTTGGCGTGGGTGGGCGGCGCGCCGGTCGGGACTTCCCCCACGCCGTAGGCGAAGAAGCGCAGCGGCCGCAGGGCGGTCACGCGCGAATCGAGCTGCCGCAGGCTCCCTGCCGCGGCATTGCGCGCGTTGACGAACTCCTTCTCGCCCGCCGCGCGCTGGCGCTCGTTCAGCGCGGCGAACTCGCGCCGCGTGATCAGCACCTCGCCGCGCACCTCCAGGTCGCGCGTGTCCGGTGCTTGCGGCAGGCGCAGCGGAATCGAGCGTACCGTGCGCAGGTTGGGCGTCACGTCCTCGCCGCGCGTGCCGTCGCCACGCGTCGCGCCCTGCACCAGCAGGCCGTCGCGGTAACTGAGGCTGACCGCGAGGCCGTCGAACTTGGGCTCGACGCAGTAGTCGATCGTTTCCACGCCGAGCGCTTCGCGCGCGCGCCGGTCGAAGGCGTGCACCGCGTCCTCGTCGAAGGCGTTGGCAAGCGACAGCATGGGGGTGCGGTGGCGCACCTCCGGGAACGACTCCAGGGGCGGAGCGCCGATGCGCTGCGTGGGCGAATCCGGCGTCGCCAGCTCCGGATGCTCGGTCTCGAGACGCTGCAGCTCGGCGAACAGCCTGTCGTACTCGGCGTCCGTGATCTCCGGCGCGTCCTCCACGTAGTAGAGACGGTTGTGCCGCTCGAGCTCGCGCCGCAGCTTTGCCGCCCGCTCGCGCGCCGCCGCGGCCACGGCCATGCCCTAGGAGAACAGCCGCAGCGCCGCCGGGCCGCCCGGCTCGATGCCGCGCGCCTCGAGCGTGCGGCAGATACCCTCGAGTTGCGCGCCGATCGCCGCCAGCGCGCGCTCGTCGAGCGCCTGCGCATTGTCGTCGACGATCGTGCCGCCCAGCCGCGCCGCCAGGTCGCGCGCGTGCAGCACCATCGCCTCGTAGCCGTGGCGCACGGCGGCCACGCGCGGCACGTCGAGCGCCAGCACGTAGCTCCCGCCCTCGCCGCGCGTGCAAGCGAACGGCGCGCCCTCGGGCAACGGCGCATCGGCGGCAAACGACTCTCCCGCCGGCGGCACGACGTGCAGGACGATCTGGATGTCGGTCTCCGCGCACAGCGCGTCCAGCTCGCGCGCCGCGTCCACGGCCTGCTTGACTTCGGGGGCCGAGACGCTGGCGCGCAGCGGTGCCGCGAGCGAATCCACGGCGGCGCGGAACTCGATCAGCTGCGCCTCGCTCGCCGGCCCGCCGCGGCTGGCGAGCTGCAGCGCCGCCCGCACGAAGGCGCAGCCCGCGGCGCCGGCGAGCGGCCGCCACGCGGCGCCGTCCGTGCTCCCGGCCAGCAGCGCCCGCCCGGCGAAGCGGTGCTCGAACGGCGCCCAGTGCGCGGCAACCTCGGCCGCCTGGACCTGCTGCGGCAGCGAGAGCTCGATGACGTAGTCGAGCCGCTGGTCCGGCAGCTGCGGCGCGTCATGCGCGTGCACGCGCCTTGCGGAGGCGTCGAACCTCGGTTCCTGCCGGCTCGCGCCCTCTTCCATCAGGACGTCGGCGTGGCGCGAACCGAAGATCTGCTCGGCGTGGCGCCGCGCCTTGCGCTCCTGCAGCGCGTTGTAGCCGAGGATCAGTGCCACGACCAGGACACCGACCGCCAGCAGCCCGATTTGCAGGTCGCTCATGGCCGGGGCGGAGGCCTGCCCGCCGCGGTCAGGCGGCGAGCTCCTCCCGGATGCGCAAGGCCTCCTCGATGTCGACCGCCACGACGCGCGACACCCCCGATTCGGGCATGGTCACGCCGATCAGCTGCGCGGCCATCTCCATCGTGATCTTGTTGTGGCTGATGAACAGAAACTGCGTCTGCGCCGACATGCGGCGCACGAGATCGCAGAAGCGCACCGTATTGGTGTCGTCCAGGGGCGCGTCCACCTCGTCCAGCAGGCAGAAGGGCGCGGGATTGAGCTGGAACATGGAGAACACCAGGGCGATGGCGGTCAGCGCCTTCTCGCCGCCCGACAGCAGGTGAATGCTGCTGTTGCGCTTGCCCGGCGGATGCGCCATCACCTGCACGCCGGCGTCCAGGATCTCCTCGCCGGTCATGAGGAGCTTCGCCTCCCCGCCGCCGAACAGCAGGGGAAAGAGGGAGCCGAAGTGCCGGTTGACGCTGTCGAAGGTCTCGCGCAGGAGCTCGCGGGTCTCGCGGTCGATGCGGCGAATCGCGTCCTCCAGGGTCTGCACCGCTTCCTCGAGATCCGTGGCCTGCGCGTCGAGGAAGCCCTTGCGCTCCTGGCTGGTCTGCAGCTCGCCGGGCGCAGCCAGGTTGACCGCCCCGAGCTCCGTCACCGCCTGCGTCAGGCGCGTGATCTCGCCCTGCAGTGCCGCGGGCCGGGGTGCAGACTCCGCCTCCGCCGCCAGCCGGCCGTCGTCCGCGCCCGCCTCGCGCAGCTGGCCGTCGAACTGGTCGCGGTTGATCTGCGCCGCCTGCTCCTTGAGGCGCAGCTCGCCGATGCGCTCGCGCAGCGGCGCCAGCCGCGACTCGGCCTGCAGCCGCTCCTCCTCCAGCGCGCGCAGCGCGCCCGCCGCAGACTCCACGGCGTTGCGCGCCTCGCCCAGCGCCTTCTCGCGCGCGATGCGTACCTCCACCGCCGCCTCCAGCTGCGTGCGCACGGCTGGCACCGGGTCCACGGACAGCTCCTCGGTCAGCTTGGCGAGCTCGGTCTCCGCGCGCTCGATCTGCTGGTCGATCATGCGCACCGAGCTGTCGATCTCGGCGATCTTCGCGCTGCACTCGCGCTCGCCGAACGCCGCGTCCTGTGCTTCCCGGTCGGCCTGCTGCAGGGCGAGCCGCTGTGCCGCCAGCGCCGTCTCGGCCTGCACGAACGCTTCGCGCAGCTGGTCGAGCCGCGCGCGCGCAGCGGCGATCTCCTCGCCGACGCGGGCGATGGCCTCGCCCGCCTGCGCGCGCCGCGCCTCGTCGCGCTCCGCTTCCTGCGCGATCCCGTCCAGCTCGCGGTCGATCTGCGCGCTGCGCTCGCGGTAGCGCTCGTCGGCCTGTTGCATGCGGATCAGGGCGATATGCGCCTCGTGCCGCGCTTGCTGCAGCCCGGCAAGCCCATCGCGCGCCGCTTCAAGCGCGCCCTGGCGCGCCGCGACGGCCTGCACGGCGCGCTCATGGTCCGCGCGAGCCGACGCGACCTGGTGCGTCAGTTCGTCGACCCTGAGCTGCAGCGCCTCGATTTCCGCCTGGCGCGCGAGCAGTCCTGCGTCGCTTGCGTCCGGCGCGTGAAACGCCACCGTATGGCGCGTGAACTGGTGCCCGTCGCGATTGACGAGCACCGCGCCCGCGGGCAGGCGCTCGCGCAACTCGGGCGCGGGCGTCCCCTCGCAAACGAAGGCATGGGCAAGCCAGTCGGTCAGCGCGCCGTCCAGCTCGTGCGTCGACGCGTGGATCTTGGTCGCGAGGCGCTCGAAGCCTTCCGGCGGCAGTCCGCCCTGCACCGCGCCGTGCCGGAAGATGCCCGCCTTCACCGGCGGAACGTCCGCCAGCACGGCTTCCAGCCGGTCGGCATCCGCGAGATCGAGGGCATGCAGGCGCTCGCGCAGTACCGATTCCGCCGCGGCCTCCCAGCCCGGCTCGATGCGCACCTGCTGCCAGAGCCGCGGCAGCGTCGCGAGGTTGTTGCGCTCCAGCCAGTCGCGCAGCGGCGCGTTGTCTTCGGCCGCAGCCTGGATCTGCTCGAGGGTGGCGCGCTGCGCCTGCGCCGCCGCCAGCTCGTGGGACGTCGCGGACAGGCGCTCGGCTGCCGCCTGGCGATCGGCATCCAGCCCGTCGCATTCGCGCTGCAGCGCATCCAGCGCAGCTTCGGCTTCCTGGATGGCCGCGTCGCCCTCGGTTCTCTGCCGGGCCTGCGCCTCGAGCGCGGCCGCATCGGGGCGCTGCAGCGTCTCGCGCTCCGCGCCCAGGCGCGCGCGCCGCTGGGCGAGCGCCTCCAGCGCACGCTCGACATGTTGCAGGTTCGTCTGCTCGAGCTCTGCGCGGCTCTCGGTCTGCAGCAGCTGGCCGCGCGCGTCGCCCACCTGGTCCTGCGCCGCGCGGAAGCGCGCCTCGGCCTGCGGCAGGCGCTCGCCCTCCGCCGCCAGTCGCTCGCGCGCCTGCGCCACGCGCCGGCGCGCGCCCTCCGTGCGCCCGGCCCACAGGTGCAGGGCCTGCGTGAGCTGGGCGCGCTGCTCCCGCCAGGAAGCGAGCTGCGCGCGGCGCTCCGTGTGCTGGACCTCGAGCCGCTGGCGCGCCTCCTCCGCATAGCGCAGCTCCGACTCCAGGCGCGCCACTTCGGCGTTGGCCTCGTACAGGGCCGCCTGCGCGGCGTTCATCGCGTCGCCGGCGGCGTAATGCGCGGCGCGCGAAGTTTCCAAGCGGCTCTCCACCTCGCGCAGGCTCGCCGTCTCCGCCTCGAGCGCGTTGCCGCTCCTGGCGATCTCCTGCGCGTGGCGCTCGCGCTCGGCGGCCGCATCCCGCCGGCGCAGGAACCACAGCAGCTGCTGCTTGAGCTGCAGCTCGCCCTGCAATGCCTGGTAGCGGGTCGCCACCTGCGCCTGCGCCTCGAGCTTCTCGATCTGCGCGCCGAGCTCCAGCCGGATGTCGGTGATCCGCGAGAGGTTCTCGCGCGTGTCCGCCAGCCGGTGCTCGGTCTCCCGGCGGCGCTCCTTGTAGCGCGACACGCCCGCCGCCTCCTCGAGGAAAACGCGCAGTTCCTCGGGCTTGGCCTCGATGACGCGCGAGATCATGCCCTGCTCGATGATCGCGTACGCGCGCGGCCCCAGGCCCGTGCCGAGGAACATGTCGGTGACGTCCCGCCGGCGCACGTGCTGGTTGTTGATGTAGTAGGACGACTCGCCGTCGCGCTGCAGGACGCGCTTCACCGCGATCTCGGCATACTGCTGCCATTGCCCGCCCGCGCGGCCCAGCGAATTGTCGAACAGCAGCTCGACGCTGGCGCGCGCCAGCGGCTTGCGGTTGCCCGAGCCGTTGAAGATCACGTCCTGCATGGAGTCGCCGCGCAGCGCCGAGGCGCGCGTCTCGCCGAGCACCCAGCGCACCGCGTCGATCACGTTGGACTTGCCGCAGCCGTTCGGCCCGACGATGCCGACCAGCTGGCCGGGAAAGTGGATCGAGGTGGGATCGACGAAGGACTTGAAGCCGGAAAGCCGGATCTGATTGAGTCGCACGGAACGTTTTCTCGTTTCGAAAATGATACCATCTGCGCGCTCGCCCACGCCCGCGTCTCGCCGCATTTTTCCGATGCCTTCGCGTCCCAGCCAGCGTCTGCAGACGTTCCGCAATCCGTCGCCGGCGCGCGACTATCGCATCCACATGACGCTGCCCGAGTTCACCTGCCTGTGCCCGCTCACCGGGCAGCCGGACTTCGCCGTTCTCGAGCTCGAGTATGTGCCCGATCGCCTGTGCGTGGAGTTGAAGTCGCTCAAGCTCTACGTGTGGTCGTACCGCGACCAGGGCGCGTTTCACGAGGCGGTGACGAATAGAATCCTGCAGGACCTGGTACGCGCGGTCCGTCCCCGCTACCTGCGGCTGACGGCGCGCTTCAATGTGCGCGGTGGCATCGCCACCAGCGTTGTCGTCGAGCACCGCAAGCGCGGCTGGAAGCCCGCGGCTTGAACCCGCTCCTCGGGCGGCTGCAGCCCTACCCCTTCGAGAAGCTGCGCGCGCTGCTCGCGGGCGTGGCGCCGAACGCATCGCTCGCGCCGATCAATCTCTCCATCGGCGAGCCCAAGCACCCGACCCCGGCCCTGGTGACCGAGGCGCTCACCGGTGCGCTCGAGGGCCTCGCGGCCTACCCGGCCACCGCCGGCGCCCCGGCGCTGCGCGAGGCGATCGCCGCATGGCTGGCGCGGCGCTACGCGCTGGCAGCCATCGATCCGGCCACGCAGGTGCTGCCGGTCAACGGTTCGCGCGAGGCGCTGTTCGCCTTTGCGCAGACCGTGATCGACCCGACCGGCGGCGCCGCGCGCGTCTGCTGCCCGAACCCCTTCTACCAGATCTACGAAGGCGCGGCGCTGCTTGCGGGCGCACAGCCCATTTATCTCAACGACGGCATGGCCTTCGACGACATCGACTGGAGCGGCGTGCAGCTGGCCTATGTATGCTCCCCGGGCAATCCCACCGGCCGGGTGCTGGGACTGGCCGAGTGGCGCCGCCTGTTCGAGCTTTCCGACCGGCACGGATTCGTCATCGCTTCCGACGAGTGCTACTCGGAGCTGTACTACGACGAGCTGCGCCCGCCGCTCGGTGGGCTGCAGGCGGCGCAGCAGCTCGGCCGCGCGGACTTCCGGCGCCTGGTCGCCTTTTCCAGCCTGTCGAAGCGCTCCAACGCGCCCGGCATGCGCTCGGGCTTCGTCGCCGGCGACGCCGCGCTGCTCAAGCAGTTCCTGCTCTATCGCACCTATCACGGCTCGGCCATGAGCCTGCCGGTGCAGCGCGCCTCGATCGCCGCCTGGGGCGACGAGGCGCACGTGCGCGCCAACCGCCAGCGCTATGCGCAGAAGTATCGCGCCGTGCTGCCGCTCATCGGCGCGCCGCTCGCCACCTCCATGCCCGACGGCGGCTTCTATCTGTGGGTGCGCACGCCGGTCGACGACGCGGACTTCGCGCGCGAATTGCAGCGACAATATAATGTGCTGGTCCTGCCGGGCAGCTATCTCGCGCGCGAAGCGCATGGCGTGAACCCCGGGCGCCACCATGTGCGCATCGCCCTGGTCGCGCCGCTCGACGATTGCGTCGAGGCGGCGCACAGGATCGGGCGCTTCGCGCGTACCCTGTAGAGGAGCCATGCAACAAGCGCAAACCATCATCGATCAGGCCTGGGAAGAGCGTGCCGGCCTCGCGCCGGGAAAGGCGTCGCCGGCGCTGCGCGACGCGGTCGAGTTCGCGCTCGCCGGGCTCGACGCGGGCACGCTGCGCGTCGCCGAGAAGCACGCCGGCGAATGGATCACGCACCAATGGCTGAAGAAGGCGGTGCTGCTGTCGTTCCGCCTGGAGGACAACCGCCTGCTGCCCGGGGCCTCCACCAATTACTACGACAAGGTGCCCGGCAAGTTCGCCGGCTACGACGCGGCGGCGTTCGGGCGCGGCGGCTTCCGCGTGGTGCCGCCGGCCATGGCGCGCCGCGGCTGCTACCTGGCGAAGAACGTCGTGCTGATGCCGTCCTTCGTCAACATCGGCGCCTACGTGGACGAGGGCACGATGGTGGACACCTGGGCGACAGTCGGCTCCTGCGCGCAGATCGGCAGGAACGTGCACCTGTCGGGCGGCGTGGGCATCGGCGGCGTGCTCGAGCCCGTGCAGGCCAACCCGGTCATCGTCGAGGACAACTGCTTCGTCGGCGCGCGCTCCGAGATCGTCGAGGGCGTGATCGTCGAGGAGAACAGCGTCATCTCCATGGGCGTGTTCATCGGCCAGAGCACCAAGATCTTCGACCGCGAGACCGGCGAGGTCCTCTACGGCCGCGTTCCAGCCGGCTCCGTGGTCGTGTCCGGAACGCTGCCTTCGAGCGACCGCAGCTGCGCGCTGTACTGCGCCGTAATCGTAAAAAAGGTTGATGCGCGCACGCGGGCAAAGACCAGCCTCAACGAGCTGCTGCGAGGGGATTAAACTACGGGGACAGCGCACCCCAGGAGGTAAGCCATGTCGGCGATGAAACGCCTGTTCCAGCTGATGGCCGATAAGAAGGCCTCGGATATCTTTTTGTCCATCGGGGCGCCGATCAACATCAAGATCAACGGCATGGCCATGCCGGTGAACCAGACCATCCTCACCGCGAGCGCCGTGCAGACGCTGCTCTACGAGGTGCTGAACGAGCACCAGGTGCGCGAGTTCGAAGAGGAGCTGGAGCTGAACACCGCCTACACCATGGAGGGCGTGGGCACCTTCCGTATCAGCGCCTTCCGCCAGAAGGGCACGCCCGCCGTGGTGGTGCGCTACATCCCGGGCACGGTGCCGCCGCTGGATTCGCTGCACCTGCCGCCGGTGCTCAAGGAGATCGTCGTGCAGAAGCGCGGCCTGATCCTCATGGTCGGCGCCACCGGCTCGGGCAAGTCGACGTCGCTCGCGGCGATGATCGACTTTCGCAACGCCGAGCGCTCCGGGCACATCCTGACGCTCGAAGACCCGGTCGAATTCATCTTCAAGAACCGCAAGTCGATCGTCAACCAGCGCGAGGTCGGCACCGATACCAAGGCGTTCCCGGTCGCGCTGAAGAACGCCCTGCGCCAGGCGCCCGACGTGATCCTGATCGGCGAGATCCGCGACCGCGATACGATGTCCATGGCGCTGCAGTACGCGCAATCGGGCCACCTGTGCATGGCGACCCTGCATGCGAACAACAGCTACCACGCCATGAACCGCATCATCAGCTTCTACCCGCTGGAGAACCGCCCCACGCTGCTGCTCGACCTCTCGGCCTCGCTGCAGGCCGTGGTCTCGCAGCGCCTGGTGCGCACCAAGGCGGGCACGCGCAAGCCGGCCTGCGAGGTCCTGCTCAACACCCGGCACATCTCCGAGCTGATCGAGAAGGGCGAGATCAACGAGATGAAGGAAGCGATGGAGAAGAGCATGGCGCCGGGTTCGCAGACCTTCGAGCAGTCGCTGTTCAAGCTGTTCATCTCCGGCGACATCACCCAGGACGAGGCGATGCTGAACGCCGACTCGGCCACCAACATGCTCTGGCTGATCAACCAGGCGACCGCCGGGCAGATCACGTCTGGCCAGGTGTCCATCCCGGCAGTGCCGCCCGCAGGCCAGGGCGACAAGAAGGAAGGCCTGCTCGGCGGCGGCGGCGCGCAGTTCGACGGCATCAAGATCGACGTCACCAGCTGAGGTGGAGCCGGTCCTCGCGCTCGCCCGGGAGCTGATCGGCCGCAGGTCGGTGACGCCGGCGGATGACGGATGCCAGGCGCACCTGGCCGCGCGCCTGGCCGCGGCCGGCTTCCGCTGCGAGGACGCGAGCGTCAACGGCGTGACCAATCTGTGGGCGCGCCGCGGCAGCAGCGCGCCGCTCGTCTGCTTCGCGGGCCACACCGACGTCGTGCCGCCCGGGCCGCTCGAGCAGTGGCACTCCGAACCGTTCGTGCCCGTCGAGCGCGACGGCCGTCTGTATGGGCGCGGCGCAGCCGACATGAAGTCCTCGATCGCCGCGTTCGTCGTGGCGATCGAGCAGTTCGTCGCCGAGCGCCCCGCGCACTCCGGCTCGATCGCCGTGCTGCTCACCTCGGACGAGGAAGGCCCGTCGGTGGACGGCACCGTGCGCGTGGTCGAGCGTCTGGCGAAGCGCGGCGAGCGCATCGACTTCTGCATCGTCGGTGAGCCCTCTTCGGCCACCGCGCTCGGCGACACGCTGCGCGTCGGCCGGCGCGGCTCGCTCTCGGCGAAGCTCGTGGTGCGCGGCGTGCAGGGCCATGTCGCCTACCCCGAGCAGGTGCGCAACCCGATCCACCTGCTGGCGCCCGCGCTTGCCGAGCTCGCGGCCGCCGAATGGGATCGTGGCAACGAGTCGTTTCCGCCGACCAGCTTCCAGGTCTCGAACATCCATGCCGGCACGGGCGTGGAGAACGTCGTGCCCGGAACGGTGGAGGTGCTGTGCAATTTCCGCTTCTCGACCGAGAGCACCGATGCCGGTCTGCGCGCCCGATTCGAGGACATGCTGCGCAAGTACCGCCTGGACTATTCGGTGTCCTGGACGCTCGGCGGTCGTCCGTTCCTGAGCGGCAAGGGCCGGCTGATCGAAGTCATGCGCGCGGCAGTGCGCTCGCACACCGGGCGGACGCCGGAGCTGTCCACGGCGGGCGGCACCTCCGACGGGCGCTTCATCATCGACATCTGCCCGGAGGTGGTCGAGTTCGGCCCGGTGAACAGCACCATCCACAAGCTGAACGAGAACATCGCGCTCGAGGAGCTGGCGCGCCTGCCGCGCATCTACCTGGACGCGCTGCGCGCCCTTCTGCCTTGACGCTGCGCCAGCTGGTGAGCGAGGTCGCGCGCGCGCTGCGCGCCGCGCCCGTGCACTTCGGCCATGGCACGACGAATGCCGGCGACGAGGCGGCGTACCTCGTGCTGCGCGGCCTGGGCTTGCCGTTCGACGCGCCGGCCGGGCGGCCGGTGAGCGCGCGTGAACGCGCGCGCATCGCGCGCCTGCTGCGGCGTCGCATCCGCGAGCGCGTGCCCGTGGCGTACCTGTTGCGCGAAGCCTGGCTGGCCGGCGAGCCGTTCTATGTCGATCGCCGCGTCATCATTCCGCGATCGCATATCGCCGAGCTGCTGCAGCGGCGGCTGCGGCCATGGCGGCGGCGCCCGGTACGCAGCGTGCTGGATCTGTGCACCGGCTCGGGCTGCCTGGCGGTGCTGGCGGCCAAGGCCTTTGCGCGCGCGCGCGTGGATGCCGCCGACCTCTCGCCGGGCGCGCTCTCGGTCGCGGGGCGCAACATCGCACGCCACCGCCTGCGCGGCCGGATCCGCCTGGTGCGCTCAGACCTGATGGCGCAGCTCGGACGGCGGCGCTACGACCTCATCCTGAGCAACCCGCCGTACGTGGATGCGGCGGCCATGCGCGCGCTGCCGCGCGAGTATCGCCTCGAGCCGCGCATGGCGCTGGCGGCCGGGGCGGACGGACTCGACCTGGTGCGCAGGATCATCGCCCAAGGCGCGGCGCACCTCGAGGCGCGCGGACTGCTGGTGTGCGAGATCGGCGCGCACCGCAGGGCGCTGGAGCGCGCGTTTCCGCGCCTGCCATTCGCATGGCCGCAGACCGCGGCGGGAACGGGTCAGGTCTTCCTGCTGTCGCGCGAAGACCTGCCGCGCCAAGAGTGTGTGGGGTGACCGATGGGACTCGAACCCACAACAACTGGAATCACAATCCAGGACTCTACCTTTGAGCTACGGTCACCATTGCAACTTTGGCCTGCCCGGCGGGAGTCGAACCCACAACCCCCAGCTTAGAAGGCTGGTGCTCTATCCGGTTGAGCTACGGGCAGCCGCCGGGCAAAAACTGGTCGGGGTGGAGAGATTTGAACTCCCGACATCTTGCTCCCAAAGCAAGCGCGCTACCAGGCTGCGCCACACCCCGGAAAGGGGCATCATGATACCCGCTTTTCAGCTTGCTGCTAGGGGGCTTTTCTGCTACAAAGTCGCCTTTCTTTTTGGCGGGTGCAGCAAGAAAACGATGCCGGTCGAACTGACGCGCAAGAATTTCACGCCCTTCGCCCCGAAGAAGGGCGAGGACTACATGAACGCGCGCATGCGCTCGCACTTCCGCAAGATGCTCGAGCAGCTGAAGGCCGAGCTGTCCGAGGAAATCGACCGCACGGTGCATACCATGCAGGACGAGGCGACCGTGTTCGCCGACCCCAACGACCGCGCCAGCCAGGAATCGGACATGGCGCTTGAGCTGCGCAACCGCGACCGCGAGAGAAAGCTGATCAAGAAGATCGACGAGACCATCGCCCGCATCGACGCCAACGAGTACGGCTACTGCGACAGCTGCGGCGTGGAGATCGGCCTGAAGCGCCTGGAGGCCAGGCCGACGGCGACGCTGTGCATCGACTGCAAGACGCTGGACGAACTGCGCGAGAAGCAGGTGGCCAAGTAGGCCGCGCGCCGCGCGGCGGTTGAACAGGGGCGCCCGGCGCCCCTTTATTACGCCTGCTTCGCCGCTTCCGGCGCGCCGACCGCCTTCATCGACAGGCGCACGCGGCCCTTGTCGTCGGCCTCGAGCACCTTCACCTTCACGATCTGGCCTTCCTTCAGGTGGTCGGAGACGGCGTTCACGCGCTCGTGGCTGATCTGCGAGATGTGCAGCAGGCCGTCGCGCCCGGGGAGCAGCTGCACGATGGCGCCGAAATCCAGCAGGCGCAGCACCGGGCCCTCGTACACCTTGCCGACTTCGACATCGGCGGTGATGTCCATGATGCGCTTCCTCGCCGCCTCGCCGCCCTCGGCCGACACGCAGGCGATGGCGATCGTGCCGTCGTCCTCGATCTCGATGGTGGTGCCGGTCTCTTCCTGGATGCCGCGGATCACCACTCCGCCCTTGCCGATCACGTCGCGGATCTTGTCCGGGTTGATCTTGATCTTGATGATGCGCGGCGCGAAGCTCGACAGCTCGGTGCGCGATCCCTCGATCGCCTGCTTCATGATCTGCAGGATCCCCAGGCGCGCCTCGCGCGCCTGCGCCAGCGCGATCTGCATGATGCTCTTGTTGATCGACTCGATCTTCAGGTCCATCTGCAGCGCGGTGACCCCGGCCTCGGTGCCCGCCACCTTGAAGTCCATGTCGCCGAGGTGATCCTCGTCGCCGAGGATGTCGGAAAGCACCGCGAAGCGGTTGCCTTCCTTGATCAGCCCCATGGCGATGCCCGCCACGTGTGCCTTGATGGGCACGCCCGCGTCCATCAGCGCGAGGCTGCCGCCGCACACCGATGCCATCGACGACGAGCCGTTCGACTCGGTGATCTCCGAGACGACGCGCAGCGAATAGCCGAAATCCTCCGCGCCCGGCAGCATGGCCACCAGCGCGCGCTTGGCCAGCCGCCCGTGGCCGATCTCGCGCCGCTTGGTGAAGCCGAAGCGGCCGGTCTCGCCGGTGGCGTACGGCGGCATGTTGTAGTGGAACATGAAGCGCTCGCGGTACTCGCCGGACAGCGCGTCGATGATCTGCTCGTCGCGGCCGGTGCCCAGCGTCACCGTCACCAGCGCCTGCGTTTCGCCGCGCGTGAACAAAGCCGAGCCGTGCGTGCGCGGCAGCACGCCCACACGCACGTTGATCGGGCGCACGGTACGCGTGTCGCGCCCGTCGATGCGCGCCTCGCCGTCAAGAATCTGGTGGCGCACGATCGCGGACTCGAGGTTGAAGAAGATGTCCTTGAGCGCGCGTTCGTCGATCTCCCGGCCTGCGGCCTTGGCCTCTTCCTCCAGCTTCGCTGTCACCGCGCGCCGGATCTCGTTGAGGCGCGTATTGCGGGCCTGCTTCTGGCGCATGGCGAAGGCGGCGCGCAGGTCGGCCTCCGCGAGCTCGGCGACGCGCGCGATGAGCGCTTCGTCCTTGGTGGGCGCCTGCCAGTCCCACGCGGGCTTGCCGGCGACCTCGGCCAGCTCGTCGATCGCCTGGATCGCCGCCTGCATCTGTTCGTGGCCGAACACCACCGCGCCCAGCATGACGTCCTCGGGCAGCTCCTGTGCCTCGGACTCCACCATCATCACGCCCTGCTCCGTGCCCGCGACCACCAGATTGAGCCTGGATTCCTTGAGCTGCGTGGCCGTTGGATTAAGCACGTATTGCCCGTTGACGTAGCCCACGCGACACGCGCCGATCGGCCCGTTGAACGGAATGCCCGACAGCGTCAGCGCCGCCGACACCGCCAACATCGCTGGAATGTCGGAATCCACCTCCGGATTGAGCGACAGCACCTGCGCCACGACCTGCACTTCGTTGAAGAAGCCGTCGGGAAACAGCGGCCGGATCGGCCGGTCGATCAGGCGCGAGGTGAGCGTCTCCTTCTCCGAAGGCCGTCCCTCGCGCTTGAAGAATCCGCCCGGGATCTTGCCCGCGGCATAGGTGCGCTCGGCGTAGTCCACTGTCAGCGGAAAGAAATCCTGGTTGGCGCGCGCTTCCTTGGCGGCAGTGACGCTGGCGAGCACGACCGTGTCGTCCATGGTGCATACCACGGCGCCGTGCGCCTGGCGTGCGATCTCGCCGGTCTCGAAGGTGACTTCGTGGCTGCCGAGCGTGAATGTCTTCTTGATCGGATTCAAGGGAATACCTCGATGGGTGAGGGCAGGCGCAATGCGCTCATCGGCCGATGAGCGTCGCGTGCCACGGCATGGGTGGGACCTACTTGCGCAGGCTGAGCCGCTCGATGACCGAGCGGTACTTGTCGGCGTCTTTGCGCCGCAGGTAGTCCAGCAGCTTGCGCCGCTGCGAGACCAGCTTCAGCAGCCCGCGGCGGGAATGGAAATCCTTGACGTGGGACTTGAAATGCGCGGTGAGGCTGTTGATGCGCTCGGTGAGCAGCGCGATCTGCACTTCGGGCGACCCGGTGTCCTTGCCGGACCGCTGATACTGACGAACGACCTGCGCTTTCTGCGCAACCTGCAAAGCCATACGCTTCGTCTCCTGATGTAAGCGGCGGATTGTAGCCGAGCCCTGCACCCCTCCACAAGCTTTTTGCGATCAATTTCAGCCGCTTGCGTGGCTGACGAGCCTGCGCGGATGCAGCTCGCCCTGCCCCACGCCTTCACCCAGTCCAAGCAGGGCACCGTGCTCCGCGTATACGCCGCATTGGCCCCGGGGTGCCTCCGGCAATCGCAGCACCTGCCCCTGCCGGAAGCGGGCCGCCAAGGCCTGCGGCAGCGCGACCGCGGGCAGCCCGGCGAGCAGGCTGGTCACGGGCAGCAGGCGCCGATCGCGGGCAGCGGCGTCCTCGTGCTGCAGCGCTTCGAGCGCAGCGGCGTCCTCAATGCGAAAGCGCGCCGCGGCCGTGCGGCGCAGCGCCGCCAGGTGCGCCCCGCACCCCAGCGCGCGCCCGATATCCTCGACCAGCGTGCGGATGTACGTGCCCTTGCTGCAGCGGACACGCAGGTCGAGATGCTCGCCGTCGAAGCCCGTCCGCTCCAGCGCGTAGACCCGGACGCGCCGCGCCGCGCGGGGGACTTCGCGCCCCTCGCGCGCCAGCGCATAGAGCGGCCGCCCGTCGCGCTTGAGCGCCGAGTGCATCGGCGGCACCTGCTCGATCTCGCCGCGGAAGCGCGCCAGCACCGGCTCCAGGTCCTCTTCGCGCACGCAGCTGGGCCGCCGCTCAAGGACCTCGCCCTCTGCATCGCCGGTCGACGTGGTCGCCCCCAGGCACGCGCGCGCCTCGTACTCCTTGTCCGCCTCCAGCGCCAGCACGGAAAACTTGGTCGCCTCGCCGAACAGGACGGGAAGCAGGCCCGAGGCGAGCGGGTCGAGCGTGCCCGCATGGCCCGCCTTCGCGGCCGCGTATAGCCGCTTGACGGCCTGCAGTGCCGTGTTGGAACCCAGGCCGCGCGGCTTGTCGAGCAGCAGCACGCCGTCGAGCCGGCGCGCGCTCACGGCTTCGGCCGGACGCTGTCGATCAGCTGCGACAGGTACGCGCCGCGCTCCACTGATTCGTCATATCTGAAGCGCAGTTCGGGAGTCGTATACAGCTTGATGCGCCTGGCGAGGCTGCTGCGCAGGAAGCCGGCCGCCCGGCGCAAGGCGCGTTCGGCCGCTTCTGCCTGGGCGCGCTCGAGGCAGGTGAAGTACACCACCGCGTGCGACAGGTCGGGCGCCGCATCCACCGCGGTGATCGTCACCAGGCTGAGGCGCGGGTCCTGGAGGTCGCGGCGGATGATCTCGGAGAGTTCGCGCTGTATCTGGTCGGCAACCTTCTGCGGCCGGCCGCGGCTCACGAGGAGACCCTCGCCTTGATCACAACGTCCTGGCCACCTCGAGGACTTCGAACACCTCGAACAGATCGCCTTCCTTGAGGTCGGAGAAATTCTTCAGCGACATGCCGCATTCGAAGCCGGCCTTGACCTCGCGAACGTCGTCCTTGAAGCGCTTGAGCGAATCGATTTCGCCCGTATGGATGACGACGTTGTCGCGCAGCACGCGCACCTGCGCGTTGCGCTTCACCATGCCATCGACCACGTAGCAGCCGGCCACCGCGCCCACCTTGGAGATGCGGAACACCTGCCGCACTTCCACCGTGCCCAGCACCTGCTCCTTCCTTTCCGGTGCCAGCATGCCCGAAAGCGCTGCCTTGATCTCGTCCACTGCCTCGTAAATGATGTTGTAGTAGCGCACATCGACGCCGGCGCTCTCGATGAGCTTGCGCGCCGTGGCGTCGGCGCGGGTGTTGAACCCGATGATCACCGCGCGTGCGGCCATCGCCAGGTTCACGTCGGACTCGGTGATGCCGCCGACGCCGGCGTGCACGACGCCCACCTTCACCTCATCGCTCGACAGGCGCGTCAGCGCATGCACGAGGGCTTCCTGCGAACCCTGCACGTCGGCCTTGATCACCAGCGACAGCACCTTCTTCTCGCCTTCGCCCATCTGCGAGAACATGTTCTCCAGCTTGGCGGCCTGCTGCTTTGCGAGCTTCACGTCGCGGAACTTGCCCTGGCGGAACAGCGCGATCTCGCGCGCCTTGCGCTCGTCGGCGAGGGTGGTGAGCTCCTCGCCCGCGTTCGGCACTTCCGACAGGCCCTGGATCTCGACCGGGATCGACGGGCCCGCCGCCTCCACCGGGCGCGCGGTCTCGTCGAGCATGGCGCGCACCCTGCCGTAGACCGGGCCGATCAGCACCACGTCGCCGCGCTTCAGCGTGCCGGACTGCACCAGCACCGTGGCCACCGGTCCGCGTCCCTTGTCGAGCCGCGCCTCGATCACCACGCCCCTCGCGGGCGCATCGATCTGTGCCTTCAGTTCGAGGACCTCGGCCTGCAGAAGCACGTTCTCCAGCAGCGCATCGACGCCCTGCCCGGTCTTGGCGGAGACCGGAACAAAGGGCACGTCGCCACCGAGATCTTCCGGCACCACGCCGTGCTGCAGCAGCTCCTGCTTGACCTTCTCCGGATTCGCCTCGTGCTTGTCGATCTTGTTGATCGCCACCACCAGCGGCACCTCGGCCGCCTTGGCGTGGTTGATGGCCTCCAGCGTCTGCGGCATCACGCCGTCGTCGGCTGCCACCACGAGGATAACGAGGTCCGTGACCTTCGCGCCGCGCGCGCGCATCGCCGTGAACGCCTCGTGACCTGGGGTATCGAGGAAGGTGATCACGCCGCGCGGCGTCTCGACGTGGTACGCGCCGATGTGCTGCGTGATGCCGCCCGCCTCGCCCGCCGCCACCTTGGTGCTGCGAATATAGTCGAGCAGCGAGGTCTTGCCGTGGTCGACGTGGCCCATCACGGTCACCACCGGCGGCCGCGGCTCGGTTGCCCCGCCTTCGGCAGGCGCTTCCGCAAGGTAGGCCTCGGGGTCGTCGAGCTTGGCGGCCTTCGCCTTGTGGCCCATCTCCTCGACGACGATCATCGCCGTCTCCTGATCGAGGACCTGATTGATGGTCGCCATGGTGCCGAGCTTCATCAGCACCTTGATCACCTCGGCGGCCTTGACCGACATGCGGTGGGCGAGCTCGCCGACGGCAATCGTCTCGGGCACCGCGACCTCGCGCGTCACCGGCTCCGCGGGCTGCGTGAAGCCCGCCTGCTCCGCGACCGGACCGCCGCGATGCCGCGCCCCGCCGCGCGCGTGCCACCCGGCCACGCCGCCGCCCATGTCGCCGCGCGTCTTGATGGTGCGGCGGCGCACCGAATCGTCGCGCATCGTGGTGGTCGGCTTGGCCTTCTTCGGCTTCTTGTCGGACTTCACCTCGCCGGTCTTCGGCGCATGCAGCGTGCCCTCGACCGGAGCGGCCGCGGGCTGCGCCTGCGCCTTCTCGATCGCCACCTGTGCCTCGCGCTCCGCGGCGCGCTGCTCGGCCTCGCGCCGCTCGCGCTCCTGCTTCTCCTTCAGCTCGGCCGCCTGCAGCGCCGAGAGCTGCTGCTGCCGGCGCGCCTCGTCCTCACGCAGCTCGCGCTCGCGCGCGTCGAGCGCCGGCGCCACCGGCGCGGCCGCGGCAGCCGCAGGCGCCTCGGGCGCCGCCGGTGCCGGCGCTGCGGGCTCGGGAGCTAGCTCGTCGCGTTTCACGAACACGCGCTTCTTGCGCACCTCGACCTGGATGGTGCGCGCCTTGCCCGAGGTGTCGGACTTCTTGATGATCTCGCTGGTCTGCTTGCGCGTCAGCGTGATCTTGTTCTTCGGCTCGGTCGAGCCGTGCGCGCGCCGCAGGTATTCCAGCAGCCGCGACTTGTCGCTCTCGCTCAGCGCGTCGTCCGGCGCGCGCTTGTCGACGCCGGCGGCGCGCAGCTGCTCGAGCAGCACCGAGGGCGGGACCTTCAACTCGCTGGCGAACTGGGCGACGTTGGTGGCAGCCACGTTACTGGGCCTCCTTCACTTCGGCCTTGCCGTCCTCGCTGAACCAGTGCGCGCGCGCGGCCATGATCAGGTTCCTGGCGCGCTCGTCCTCGACGCCGGTCAATTCCGACAGCTCGTCCACAGCCAGGTCCGCGAGGTCGTCGCGCGACTTGACGCCGCCCGCAGCCAGCTTGGCGGCCAGCTGAGTATCCATGCCCTCCAGTTGCAGCAGGCTCTGCTCGACCCCCTCGAGGCTCTCTTCGCTGGCGATCGCCTGCACCAGCAGCGCGTTGCGCGCGCGGCTGCGCAGCTCGTTCACCGTGTTCTCGTCGAACGCCTCGATCTCCATCATCTCGTTGATCGGCACGTAGGCGATCTCCTCGAGCGTCGCAAAGCCCTCCTGGATGAGGATGTTGGCGACCTCTTCGTCCACGTCGAGCTTCTGCATGAACAGCTCGCGCACGCGCGTCGACTCCTCCTGCTGCTTCTTGTTTGACTCTTCCTCGGTCATCAGGTTGATGGTCCACCCCGTCAGCTCCGAGGCGAGGCGCACGTTCTGGCCGCTGCGGCCGATGGCGATGGCGAGATTCTCCTCGTCGACCACCACATCCATCGCGTGCTTCTCCTCGTCCACCAGGATCGAACTCACCTCCGCCGGCGCCAGCGCGCCGATGACGAACTGCGCCGGGTCGGCCGACCACAGCACGATGTCCACGCGCTCGCCGGCCAGCTCCTGGGTCACCGCCTGCACGCGCGAGCCGCGCATGCCGACGCAGGTGCCGATGGGGTCGATGCGCCGGTCGTTGGTGTGCACGCCGATCTTGGCGCGCACCCCGGGATCGCGCGCCGCCGACTTGATCTCCAGCAGCCCTTCCTCGATCTCCGGCACCTCGAGCTCGAACAGCTTCATGATGAACTGCGGCGCCGTGCGCGACAGCACCAGCTGCGGGCCGCGCGCGCCGCGGTCGATCTTCATCACCCAGGCGCGCACGCGGTCGCCGACGCGCAGGTTCTCCTTGGGGATCATCTGCTCGCGCGGCAGCAGCGCCTCCAGGCGCCCCGACTCGACGATGGCGCTGCCGCGTTCCATGCGCTTCACCGACCCGGTTACCAGCTCGTCGCCGCGCGACAGGAAATCGTTGAGTATCTGTTCGCGCTCGGCGTCCCGGATGCGCTGCAGGATCACCTGCTTGGCGGTCTGCGCGCCGATGCGGCCAAACGGCACGTTCTCGATCGGCTCCTCGAGGTAGTCGTCCATCTTGGCATCGGGCTTGCGGTCGTGCGCCTCCTCCAGCGACAGCATCTGCGCCGTGTTCCACTCCGGCGTGTCGTCGGGCACCACGTGCCAGCGGCGGAACGCCTTGTAATCGCCGGTGCCCTTGTCGATCTCGACGCGCACGTCGACGTCCTCGGTGAAGCGCTTCTTGGTCGCCGAGGCGAGCGCGAGCTCCAGCGCGCCGAAGACCACGTCGCGATTGACGTTCTTCTCGCGCGCCAGCGCGTCCACCAGCAGCAGAATTTCCCGACTCATCTTTGCTCCAAGCTCACAGTTCTGGAACGAGCCGCGCCCGGTCCATGCCATCCAGCGGCAGTGCCACCGGCGCCCCATCCACCTCCACGGTCGCCGTGGCGCCCTCGATGCCCATCAGCCGGCCGATGTAGCGCCGGCGGCCATTCGCGTCGGCCAGCCGCATCCTGACGTCGACTTTCTGCCCGGCGAAGCGCGCGAAATCCGCAGCCTTGCGCAGCGGCCGATCCAGCCCCGGCGAAGACACCTCCAACCGGTCGTAGTCGATACCATCGACCTCGAACAACCGGGAAAGGTGCCGGCTGACCGACGCGCAATCGTCCACCGTGATGCCGCCCGGCTTGTCCATGAGAATGCGCAAGAAACGACCCCGGTTGGACACTTGCAGGTCCACCAGTTCGAACCCCATCCCGGCAAGGGTGGGCTCTACAATTCCTTCCAGCGCGCTCGCCACAAACAAAAAATGGGCCGAAGCCCACCCGCATCAAACGGCTTGAAGTTTAACCGCTTTTTGCCGTTTCCACAATCTCCGCAACGCGCTTTTCGTCGAGCTCGGTCCAGCGCCCCGGCCTGAGGTCGCGCGGCAGCTCGACTGGGCCGTAGCGCACGCGCAGCAGGCGGCTCACCTTCCGCCCCACGGCCTCGAACAGGCGGCGCACCTCGCGGTTGCGCCCTTCACGCAGCACCACGCGGTACCAGCGGTTGGCGCCTTCCGCGGCGCCCGAGGGCTCCAGCCGGTCGAAGCGCGCAACCCCGTCCTCGAGCTGCACGCCCTGCAGCAGCCTGGCTCGTTCCTGCGGCGTCAAAGCCCCCAGCACGCGCACGGCGTACTCGCGCTCGACCTCGTAGCGCGGGTGCATCAGGCGGTTGGCGAGCTCGCCGGAATCAGTGACGAGCAGCAGGCCCGCCGTATTGATGTCCAGCCGCCCGACCGCAACCCACTTGCCTCCTGGGATCGGCGGCAGACGCTGGAACACCGTGGGCCGGCCCTCGGGGTCCGGGCGCGTCACCATCACCCCTT
>Ga0224500_10000151_pt1 | contig 52439 bp, 54 predicted proteins | sample SF_Oct11_sed_USG_FD_168126 | JGI IMG/M metagenome (GOLD analysis project Ga0224500, IMG submission 168126) | Sediment microbial communities from San Francisco Bay, California, United States - SF_Oct11_sed_USGS_4_1 | ecosystem: Environmental > Aquatic > Marine > Sediment | place: USA: California...
GCCTGCGGAAGGCCACGCGCGAGCTCTCGCTGCCGCACCCGCGCATGCACGAGCGGGCCTTCGTCCTGCGGCCGCTGGCGGACATCGCGCCGGCCGCGCGGGTGCCGGGCCGGGGCGTGGCCGCAGCGCTCGCCCGCCAGGTCGCCGGACAGCGCATCGCCCGCACCCGCAGCCACCCGCGCTACCGCTGATGCAACTCGCAGGCTGCCGCTACGTCGTCGTCGAAGGGCCGATCGGCGCTGGCAAGACCAGCCTCGCGCGCGCGCTCGCGCAGCACATGGGCGCCGACGTCCTGCTCGAGCTGCCCGAGGACAACCCGTTCCTCGCGCGCTTCTACGCGGACATGGCGCGCTACGCGCTGCCGGCGCAGCTCAACTTCCTGTTCCAGCGCGTCGACCAGCTGCGCGGGCTCGCCCAGCTCGACATGTTCGGGCGCGCCACGGTCGCGGACTTCCTGTTCGACAAGGACCCGCTGTTCGCGCGCCTCAACCTGACCGACGACGAGTTCGCGCTCTACGAGAAGATCTACGCGCACCTGAAGCCCCAGGTGCCGGTGCCCGACCTCGTCGTCTACCTGCAGGCGCCGGTCGCCACGCTCGTCGAGCGCGTGCACCGCCGCGGCGTGGAGAGCGAGCGGGAGATGCCGGAGTCCTACCTCGCGCGGCTCGCCGAGGCCTACGCGCGCTTCTTCTACCAGTACGACGAGGCGCCGCTGATGATCGTCAACAGCGAGCGGCTCAACTTCGTCGACAACCCGGACCACTTCGCGCTGCTCGTCGGGCGAATCGACGCGATGCGCGGCCAGCGGGAGTTCTTCAACCTTGGCAACGCCTAGATTAACGACCCCCACGCTCACTGCGTTCGCTGCCTCCCCGGGGGAGCGGCGTTCGCCCAGCGGCGAGGGGCCCCGTGACGCGGAGCGCACGGGGATCGACGCCAAGGCGAATCGCCGCGCCGGCCGACGCGCGGACGGCCGCGACTCGCGACCGCACGCGGAGGCCGGCGGGTCAGTGGCTTGGGACGGCCCGGCGCCACTGACATGACTTCCGCGCCGTACTCCGCGCCCACCGCGCCGCCGGCGCGCCTGACCACGGCCGACCTCGCGAAGATGGCTGCGGCGGGCACGCGCATCGCGATGCTCACCGCCTACGACGCGAGCTTCGCGCGTCTGGCCGAGCGCGCCGGCGTGGACGTGCTGCTCGTCGGCGACTCGCTGGGCATGGTCGTCCAGGGCCACGCGACGACCGTGCCGGTCACGCTCGCCGACGCGCTCTACCACACGCGCTGCGTGGCGGCGGGCTGCGCGCGGCCGCTCGTCATCGCCGACCTGCCGTTCGGCACGTTCCAGGGCCGCGCCGAGGACGCCTATGCTGCAGCCGTCGCGGCGCTGCAGGCCGGCGCCCAGATGGTGAAGGTCGAGGGCGGCGCGTGGATGGCGCCCACCGTCGAGTACCTCGTCCGCCGCGGCGTGCCGGTGTGCGGCCACGTGGGGCTCACGCCGCAGTCGGTGAACACGCTCGGCGGCTTCCGCGTGCAGGGCAAGTCCGACGCGGCGGCCGAGGCGATCGTCGCCGACGCGAAGGCGCTTGCCGCCGCGGGCTGCGCGCTGCTCGTGGTGGAGTGCGTGCCCCGCGCGCTCGGCGCGCGGCTGACGCGCGAAGCCGGGGTGCCCACCATCGGCATCGGCGCGGGGCCGGAGTGCGCGGGCCAGGTGCTCGTGATCTACGACGCGCTCGGCATCCAGCCCGGCAAGGCCGCGCGCTTCGTGCGCAACTTCCTGCCCGGCCACGCGTCGATCGAGGCGGCGCTCGCCGCCTACGTCGCCGCGGTGCGCGACGGGTCGTTCCCCGCGCCCGAGCACTGCTTCTGACGTCCGCGTCCAGGGAGGCCGCATGCAGATCTGCCAATCGCAAGCCGAGCTCGCCAGGCACCTCGAGCGCTTCGAGCGCGTGGCGTTCGTGCCCACGATGGGCAACCTGCACCGCGGCCACCTCTCGCTGGTGGACATCGCGCGCGAGCGCGGCGACTGCGTGGTGACGAGCATCTTCGTCAACCGCCTGCAGTTCGGCCCGAACGAGGACTTCGACCGCTACCCGCGCACGTTCGAGGCGGACCGCGAGGGACTCGAGCGGCGCGGCGTCGACGTGCTGTTCGCGCCCGACGAGCAGGAGATGTACCCGACGCCGCAGGTCTACCGCGTGCAGCCGCCGCCGCTCGCCACCGAGCTCGAGGGCGCGTTCCGGCCGGGGTTCTTCGACGGCGTGTGCACGGTCGTGCTCAAGCTGTTCAACCTCGTGCAGCCCGACATCGCCGTGTTCGGCAAGAAGGACCGCCAGCAGCTCAAGATCGTGCGCGGCATGGTCCAGCAGTTCAACATGCCGATCCAGATCGTCGCGGCCGAGACCGTGCGCGCGGACGACGGGCTCGCGCTGTCGTCGCGCAACGGCTACCTGACGGCCGACGAGCGCAAGGAGGCGCCGCGGATGTACCGCACGCTGCGCTGGATCGCCGACGAGATCGCCGGCGGGCGCACCGACTACGCGAACCTGGAGGTCGCCGGCCGCGCCGAGCTCGCCCGCAACGGCTGGAGCGTCGACTACGTCGCGGTGCGCCACGGGCTCGCGCTGCGCATTCCGCACCCCGAGGGCTACGACCACCCGAACCTGCTGATCGTGCTCGCGGCCGCGAAGCTCGGCAATACCCGCCTGATCGACAACGTGGACGTAGTGCCCAAGCACAACGAGGATTGAGATCAGGTGCGTCGGACCGAAGCACGACACCGGCGCTGACCGGCGATGAAGCTCACGCCCGCCCTCACCCCAACCCTCTCCCCCGTGTCCGGGGGAGAGGGAGTCGCGTTTCCGCTCTCCCCCGTGTGCGGGGGAGAGGGAGCCGCGTTTCCCCTTCCTGCGTGTCGGCGAGGGGCGCGGCAACGCAGCCGCGCTGGCGCACGCCCGGGCAGCGTCCCCTCTCCCGCTTGCGGGAGAGGGTCGGGGTGAGGGCGCCCGGACGTGTCGCCCCTCCAACGAGGATTGAACGCATGAACTCTCTTCGGCGCCTGCTCGTCGCCGCGCTCGCTGGCATTGGCGCGCTTGCAGCCGCTCCCGCTGCGCTCGCGCAGGCCTGGCCCGCCAGGCCCATCCGCCTCGTCGTGCCCTTCCCGCCGGGCGCGGGCACCGACACCGTGGCGCGATTCGTCGCACAGAAGCTCTCGGAATCGATGGCCGCAACGATCGTCGTCGAGAACAGGACGGGCGCCGGCGGCGCGATCGGCGCGGCCGAGGTCGCGAAGGCCGATCCCGACGGCTACACGCTGCTGTTCGTCGCCTCGCCGTTCACCACCGTCGCGGCGGCGTCGAAGCAAGCGGGCTACGACCCGGTGCAGCAGTTCGTGCCGGTCGCGCCGATCGCGGTGGGGCCGCTGGCGTTCGTCGTCCACCCCGACGTGCCGGCGGCGACGATGCGCGAGTTCGTCGAATACGCGCGGCGCAACCCCGGCAAGCTCAACTACGGCTCCGCGGGCCCGGGCAGCGTCAACCACCTCGCCCTCGAACTGTTCAAGGCGCGCACCGGCACCGACGTCGCGCACGTGCCCTACCGCGGCATCGCGGATGCGACCAAGGACCTGCTCGGCGGCCAGCTGCAGGCGATGACGGCGTCGATCCCGGCGACGCTGCCGCTCGCCGCCGAGAAGCGCGTGCGCGTGCTCGCGGTCACGGGCGAGCGGCGCATCGCGCAGCTGCCCGACGTGCCGAGCTGGCAGGAGCAGGGCGTGCCGGACGCGAACGTGGTCAACTACTGGGGCATCGTCGCGCCGGTGGGCACGCCGCGCGACGCGGTCGCGAAGCTCAACGCCGCCGTGCAGAAGGTGCTAGCGCAGCCCGACGTCAAGGCGCGCCTCGAGCGCGAGGGCGCCGAGCTCGTCCCCGGCGCGCCCGAGCGCCTGGGCGCGCTGATCGAGCGCGACCTCGCCGGCTGGCGCCGGCTGATCGCCGAGGCGCGGCTCACGTTCGAGTAGCCGCGCGCGGCCGGCGCGCGGCGAGCGCGATCGCGTTGCCCGCGACTGCGAGCGCGACGCCGGCGACCGCGATCCAGGTCCAGCGGTACGACTCGAAGAAGGTCGAAAGCAGCATCGCGAGCACCGGCGTCGCGATGCCGATGAAGCTCGTCGGCCCGGGCCCCACGCGCGCGAGCAGCGTGAGGTAGGCCGCGAACGCCGCGACGCTGCCGACCACGGCGAGGTAGACGAGCGAGGCGACGTACGGCAGCCGCGCGTCGAAGGCCCACGCGTCGCCCCGCAGGACGGCCGCCGCCGCCGCGACGAGCGCGCCGTAGGCCATTCCCCACGCGGCGCCGGGCAGCACCTCCACGCCGTCGCGCTGCAAGCGCATCGACACGACGTTGCCGACCGCCGCGATCGTGGTTGCGGCGAACGCCCATGCCACGCCGATCGCGAGCGCGGGATCACCGCGCGAGAGATCGACCTCCGGCAGGAACAGCAGCGCCACGCCGGTCACGCCGAGCACCGCGCCGACGAGCGTGCGCGCCGTCACCGGCATGCCGAAGGCGAGCCGCGCGCCGAACGGCGTCATGAACACGATGGTCGAGAACACGACGGCCACCAGCCCCGATGCGACGTGGCGCTCCGCCTCGTACACCGCGACGTAGTTGAGGCCGAACATCGTCAGGCCCTGCGCGGCGAGCCACGCGTGCGTGCGCCGGGGAAACGCCAGGGATCGGCCCGTCGCGAGACACCACGCGGCGAGCAGCGCCGCCGCGAGCGCGAAGCGATACGCCACCGACACGCCGGGCGCGACCGTGCCGAGCTGGAACTTGATCGCGAGCCACGTGGAGCCCCAGATGAGCGTGCACGCCGCGAACAACGCGGGCGCGCCGATGGCGCGCGGGCCGGTCGTCATGGTCGCGTCACACCGGGCAGGCTGTGCGCGACAAGGGGAAGCGTACGGGAGCGACGCAAGGTGTGCGCATGTTGTGCCGGAGCGCGCACCGCGCTGCGCAACGCGCGCTGCAGGACAAACGGTGCGGCGAGCTCGCGCGACGGCGTCGGCGCGCCGGGAATCAGCAGTTTAGCCGACCCGGCCTGCCGCTCGTCGCTGCCCGCACGCTTCTTGCGCCACGCTGCGCGATCCCCCACGCAGGACACTCATGCCTTCGCGCCTTTTTGCCCGCCGCGCGCGCAAGCGCAACGCCGCCGGCACCGATCTCCCCGCGGTGTTCCGCGTCCGACGTCCGCGATCGCCCGTCGTGGCGCCGCCCCGGCATGCGCCGCTGCGCCCCGAGGACGCGACGTGCCCCGATCCCGCCGCTGCGAGCCCGGGCGCGCACGCGTGCCTCGCGCTGGAGCACGTCGACCTCGCGATCGGGGTGCTGCGGCGGCACCTCGACGCGGAGCCGCGGCCGATGCCGGCGGCGTGGGTGATGCTGCTCGACCTGTGCCGCACGCACGGCCGCGAGGCGGCGTTTCGCGAAGCGGCCGTGGAGTTCCACCGGCGCTGCAACGTCTGCACGCCGGATTGGGAACGCTATCCTCCCGACAGGCGCGAGCCGGGACTGGAGGCCTTCCCGCGCATCCTGCGCGAATTGACGCTGGCCTGGGGAACGCACGAGTGCAGCCGCCTGCTCGACCGCCTCCTGTTCGACAACCGCGGCGGCGAGCGCCGCGGGTTCACGATGAACGCGTACAACGACCTGATCGCGCTGCGTCGCGTGGCCGGCGCCGTGCTCGAGACCATCGAGCAGGACTTCGTCGAGGAGTCGAAGGTGCGCGGCGCCCATGCACAGGCGCGAGCCGAGGCCGACGCACAGACGGGCGACGAGCCGCCGCTCCCGGCGTCCGCCGTGCCGCTGGCACGCGAGCTCGAGAGCCAGCTCGAGGCCGACCTCGCGGCAACCGGCAGCGCGCCGCTCGCGGCCGACTGACGGCCGACTCGCAGTGCCAGTGGGCGGTACCGGCCAGATCCGGTCGTAGCGCCTCTATCCCCGAAGCGGTCGATCGCGGGCAACGCTTGGCCGATCCAGCCACTCGACTTCGCCAGCAGCGGGCGTATGGCGCTGGTGATCGCCACGGATACTTGAACTGGTGTTGTCGTGAATACGCCAGCGCCGCGATAGTTCTCATTGCGTCTTCGGGGAAATGAGCCTATAAGCTCAATCACGCGTCAAGTAACCACAGGTCTTGGCGCTCCACCCCGAGAACTAGGCGCATTGCGCCACGACAGGGTCCTGCGTGCGACGCGCAGACTAATCCTGTCGACAAGATCATCTATCGGGGAACCCATTCATGTTGCGCATTCGCAGGCCGGTTGCTGCACTTGCGCTTGCGTTGATTACCGTCTCTCTGCTTGCCAAGGGCAACCTGCTAGCGGAGGTGCGGTTATGAAGCGAGTTTCGTCGTTCTCCGCAGTTGCTGCACGCAGCGCCGCTGCCGCAGTGGCTCACGGGGAGACGATCACCACCCGCATGATGTGCGTGCCACCACCCACAGGCAGTGAAACCAATCCCGGCCTCAATCATTTTGGAGTTGGGTCGCCCTATCAGACTGGATCTAGGAGATTTGCATGAACATTGTTCCGATACTATATTTGGCCGGAGTCTTGGCCGGACCGTTGCATGCCCAAGTATGTTCGGGTGGCAACGACGGGGGCACCGACGCCACCGGCAACCAGTGCAGCACGCCGACCGATGTCGCGGCCTACAAAGCCGGATCGGGGATCACCCGGTCGGCACAAGCCGCAAAGTTAGGCGGCGTTCAGCCATCGGTCGCGGCGGCGCGCACCTTGATTGGTTCCGAGAAGATGTCGGGCCCACCTTCGACGCAGACCGTCGTCGCGGAGCCCGCAAGCCGGATGGCAAAGGCCGCGGCACTGCCCAGCGTGCCTGTGGAAACTGCAAAGATCGAGATCGGGTCGGCATCGCCCTGCTCAGGCGGCGCGGACGGCGGAATGGATGTCACCGGCAATCAGTGCGGGGAAGCACCGGCAGCTACGGGAATCCTTCTCGTTGCACACCACAGCAAACGCTAGACGAACGATCACATGCAATGCAGTCTGGCCTTCGCCACGAGTGACCGAAGTAAGTGGTTCGGGGAATCCGCCAGCGTCCGCCTTCATAGACGATGACAGGCAGCAGAGGGTCGGGAGGCAACCTCGCTCGCCGAGGCCGAGGAAGCCGCGGCCCTGGAAGGCGCGATCGCGCTCCGTGACACGGCAACCAACGATCGCATTCCTCAACCCTCCAGCGCGGCGCCCGGTCCTGGAAGCCAGGGTATGGTTGTGCGCCAGCAAGGCTCGCGCACAACCCCCTTAGCAACCGCAGGCTGCTTCGTGGCCGGCGACCTGTCCCGCCTTCCGGACGATCTTGCCGGGGCCCGCGTTGCGGCTGAGGTAGACGCGCTCGTCGTATCCGCAGTTGTCGTCCGGGATGTCGACCAGGAAGTCGAGGCGGCCATCGCCATCGAGGTCGCCGGCCCAGTGGATCGTCGGCGTGGTATCGCCACCGTAGTGCCCTTCACGCTCGACCTGGAAGAGGAACTGCTTGGCATTGCCCGAGGCCAGGTGATAACGCCTGTAGCCGTCGGGCGTTTGCACCCACGACACCTTCACATCGCTTTGAGGGAATAGCCACTGGCCGGTGCGGCGCAGCGTGCGCACCTGCTTGCCCTCGAACGCATCGTCCGAACGAAAGTGTCGATGGGCCGTCGAGACCGGCCCGGCGGGAAGATTGAGCCCCTGGAACCAGGCGATGGCTGCCTCGCCGTCGGCGAACGTCGGCAGTCCCAGGACATCGACCGGCTCCTGTTCCTCGAGGATGTTGGGCATCGAGGTCCCGGACACGGTGACGTCGACATCGCGGATCTCGCAGTCGCGGACCTTGCACACCAGCGCCTGCCAGGCGCCCGTCGAAGGCAGGGTGCCGCCAGGAAATGAGCGACCGGGTTGAATCACCGCGGTGGCAACGGGATCCGCGGCCAGCGCCGACGTCGACACCGAAAGGGCGGCAAGGAGGCTCGCAAGGAGGATGCGGTTCATTGGCTTCCAGGAGGCGATTGCACGACTACATCCTGGGACAAGCCACGCCAGATGTCGTGGCAAACCGCGGGCAGCTTGCGGAAGAGTGCGGAATTCGACCGCGACCCGGCGGAGGCTACCGGCGCTCAGCCTGTGGCGAGGCAATGCGCGCCACTGGTGCATGGCCCACCGGACACGACCTCAGCAGGAGCCCCCGTGACGAGGCTGGTGGATACGTTGGCCGCCGGCACAGCGCCCCCGCGTTCCCCCAGTTCCCCGTCGGCCCGGGCAGGTGGAGACGTGTTACACCGCCCCCGAGGACGCAACAGGGGCGTTGGATTTGCTGGCCGTTATCCGTTGCGCCACGTCAAGGAAGGGGCCGTTCACTGGCCTAGGATCACCATGGATGTGGCTGCGTTGCCGCAGACGGTGTGGGCATGGGTCATCTAGTCGGCAAGGACGTCTACCGGGCGCTCGGTCGGAAGATTGACGGCCTGACGGCGCGGGCGCCCTGGAGCGACAAGCTCGAGGCGCTGCTGCGCGAGCTCTACTCGGAGGACGACGCCCGTCTGGTCGCCGCGATGCCTTGGGGCTTTTCGCGCATCGGCCGGCTAGAGCGAGTGACGGGGATTCCGCGCGCAACGCTCGAGCGCCAGCTCGAGAGCCTGTGCCCGCGCGGCCTGGTGATGGACGTCGAGGCCGGCGGCGCGTACTACTACGCGCCGTCGCCGATGGTGATCGGCATCTTCGAGTTCACGATGATGCGCACCGGCGGCGCGCTGCCCTACGACCGCTGGGCGCGCCTGTTCCGCGAGTACCTCGAGGAAGGCGGCCTCTACCGCGCGAACTTCGGCGACGGCCAGAAGGTGTCGCTGATGCGCGCCGTGCCGCACGACGGCTCGATCGCCGCCGAGGATTACGTCGAGGTGCTCGACTACGAGAAGGCTGCCACGATCATCGACAATGCCGATCGGTTCGCCATCGGCATCTGCTCGTGCCGGCACGAACATGAGCACGTCGGCGGGCGCACCTGCAAGGTGCCGCTCGACACCTGCTCGACGTTCGGGGCGACGTCGGTGGGATTCATGGTGCGCAACGGGCTCGCGCGCGAGGTCTCGAAGGCCGAGATGCTGGACAACCTCGCCCGCTCGCGCGACCTCGGCCTCGTGCTGAACGCCGACAACGTGCAGCGCAAGCCGGGCTTCATGTGCCACTGCTGCGGCTGCTGCTGCAATGTGCTGCGCGGCATCAGCCGCCACGGCTATCCCAACGCGGTGGTGACATCGAGCTACATCGCCGAGCCTGACCGCGATCACTGCACCGGTTGCGGCATCTGCACCCGCAAATGCCCGATCGAGGCGATTGACCGCGCCCCCGACCCCGAGCCGCGGTTCCGCAAGTTCGGGCGCCCGCTGGTCAACCGGGAGCTCTGTATCGGCTGTGGCGTGTGCGCGCTCACGTGCAAGGCGGGCGCGATGAAGCTCCACAAGCGCCCGCAGCGGGTGCTGCACCCGGAGACGACGTTCGAGCGCATCATCCTGCAGTGCCTCGAGCGCGGCACGCTGCAGAACCAGCTGTTCGACAACCCGGCGAGCCTCACCCACGCCTTCGCACGTGCGTGCCTCGGCGGGTTTCTTCGCCTCACGCCGGTGAAGCGGGCGCTGATGAGCGACGCGCTGCGCTCGCGCTTCCTGGGGGCGCTCAAGCACGCGGCCGCGAGCGAGGGCAAGGGGCAGCTCGCTGAAATCTGAGCAATGCGGCAGCTTCGGGTCGAACTGCGACCGACGAAGATCCGGTCGCTCGTAGGCAGGATCGATAGCCGCGGACCGGCCATGACCGGTCATCGGAGCGATTCGTCGTGCAGGAACTCGCGGCCACTGCGCAGCAAGGTCATTGCCGAGCGAGCACCTGCGTCGGCGGCAGTGAAGGCAGCACGGATTCGCCGGGCGGACGGGAAGCCTCCCCGTTGGTGTGCGGTTCCGGTCGTGTTAGCGAAATTGCGAACCCCGTACCGCGATCGAACCCACGCGCAACGGCACCAAATCGAGTCCAGGCTCGTCCGCATGGCTCATGGCCATGGGTTCTGGTGGGAGTTGGCATTCTTGCTACCTGCCCCGCAAAAGGACCACGGCAATGGACGACCAGGATCGCGTACTTGCGAGGAACGTCGGGCCACTCACGTCGAGAAGTGGGCCGGGGGGCAAGGCGTGGGCGAGCGCTCGCTGCGGACCGGACGTTGCAGGGGCCCGTCGGCGACCCTGTCGCCGCCCGCGCGGCGGCGGGCATGACGCAGCAGGATGTCGCCGACAGCATGCCGAGCACCAGGAGCGTCGTGTCACGCCTTGAAAGCGGCGTGCACGCGCGACCCACGCTGACGACGATCCAGAAGCACGCGCGGGCGGTCGGCGCCATCATCGAGATCCGCGCCGGGACCCGGCGATGACGGTCTGTGGCGTCTCGCGGGCGCATCGGCGAAACGGTCGAATGCGATCCGACGCACGCCTGCACAGGGACACTACCCGCCTTCGAGGGGCGTGGGCGGCGGCACGGCAGCGTCGCCGCGCCGCGTGGCGCGCAGCGTAACCACGGTGAGCGTGGCGATCCCCGCGGCGATAGCCGCGATGCCCCACCACTCGCTCGCCGTCAGCCGCTCGCCCAGCACGGTCATCGACAGGAGCAGCGCGATCACCGGGACCGCGAAGATGTTGAGCGACGCGGTCCCCGCCGGCAGGTAGCGCAGGATGGCGATCCACAGCAGGAACCCGGTCGCCGTCGACACCGCGGCGGTCCACGTCACCAGCGCGACGTAGCCCGCGCTCCACTGCGTGGCCGGGTAGTCGAAGGCCAGCGGCAGCAGCGTCAGCGGCAGCACGCCGACGAGCATCTGCCAGGCCATGAACTCGAGCATGTCGAGGTCGTGCTTGCGCTGGAAGTGCTTGCTGGCGACCGTCCCCGCGGCCCAGCCGAAGCCCGACGCCACCGCCCAGAGCTTCGAGGCGAGCTGCCCTTCCCAGCGCCACGGCTCGACGACCAGCAGGACGCCGGCGAAGGCCAGCGCCACCGCGGTCCACATCCCGCCGCGCACGCGCTCGTGCAGCACGAAGCGCGCGATCAGCAGCGTCCAGAACGGCATCGTGAAGACGAGCACCGACGTGCGGCCGGCGCCGCCCTCGGCGAGCGCCATCGTCGTCGCGCCGAAGTTCAGCGTCGTCTGGAAGAAGCCGGTGACGACGACCGGCCACCACGCGCGCGGCACGCGCAGCCGCCGCCGCCACAGGATCACGCCGAACAGCAGGGCCACGGCGAGCCACGTGCGCTGCAGGTTGAGCACGACCGGGTGCGCCTGCTCCAGCGCGGTCTTCATCACGAGCCAGTTCGACCCCCAGATCAGCGTGAGGATCGCGAGCGCGACGTAGGCGCCGCGGCGGCTGCGGATGCCGAGCAGGACGCCTCCCACGTCAGCGGCTCACCCGAGGAACCGCTCGACTTCGCGCGCCACGGCCCGTGGCTGGTCGTGGTGGACCATGTGGCCCGCGTCCGCGATCGTGACCAGCTGCGCGCCCGGCACGTGCGCGAGTCGCGCGCGGACGCCGGCAAGCGTGCCGGTCGCGCCCTCGCCTTCCGGGTGGCCCTCGAGCCAGCGCGGGATGTGCGAGTCTTCGGCGGCGATCCACAGCGCGCGCGCGCGGATGCAGCGCCACACCGCGAAAACCTCCTCGAGGCGGTAGACGTGCGGGAACGGCAGCTTGTGCCGCGGATCGGAGGCGAGCCGCACCTTGCCGTCGTCGCACGCCTTCGCCCAGTGCCGCGCGAGAAACGCCGCCTTGTCGGCGGAAAGCCGCGGGTCGTTGCGCCGCAACCGCGCCGCGACCGCGGCGAAGTCCGCGTAGGGAGCGAACGCCGCCGGCTCGCGCAGCGCGTCGAGCCACTGCGCGTACTTGCGCGGCGCGTCGTCGGGGTTCTCGGGAGGAATGCCGAAGCCGTCGATCGCGACGAACGCCGCCACGCGGTCCGGACGCACGCCCGCGTAGTGCGTCGCGACGTTCGCGCCGAGGCTGTGGCCCACGATCGTCGCGGCCTCCCCGGGCGCGAACGCGTCGAGCAGCGACTCGAGGTCGGCGACGTAGTCGGCGAACCAGTAGCCCTGCGGCTGCCAGTCGCTGCCGCCGAAGCCGCGCAGGTCCGGCGCGATCGCGTGCCAGTCGCCGGCGAGCTCGTCGACGAGGAACTGGAACGACGCGGCGACGTCCATCCAGCCGTGCAGCAGGAAGAGCTTGCGCGCGCCCGGGCGGCCCCACTCGAGGACGTTGTGCGCGAGGCCGCGCAGGTCGACGCGTCGCGCGCGTGCCGCTCGCCGCGGCGCGTAGGGAGCTACTTCTTCTTGCCGCACTGCCACAGCCCGTCCTGCCAGCCCGTGCGGTAGTTGCCGTCGGCGGAGAAGCGCGTCGCGTCCTTGCGCTCGGCACCCCTGGCGCTCGCGCAGCCGTCGGCATAACCCTGGCGATAGGGCAGCGGGAAGCCGGAGAGATTCACCGGAGGCGGGGGAGGCTCCGCAGTGCGCGGCAGCGGCGGCGCCTGCGGGGCCGGCGCGCCTGCGGGCGGCGGCGTCACGCCCGGCGGGGGCGCGCTCGCGCACGCCGCCAGCAGCATGGCGGCGAGCGCGGCAACGGATCGGGACATGGCGTGAGAAGCCGGCGTCGCAAAGCGTAGAATTCTACACGCGGCGTCCGCGCGTTCCCTCGCGCTCCGCCGCGCTGCGAGCCCGAGGCCCCACCGTTGAGCCATCCGTCCTTCGTCCACCTGCGCCTGCACAGCGAGTTCTCGATCGCGGACGGCACGGTGCGGATCGACGACGCTGTCGAGGCTGCCGCGGTCGACGCGATGCCCGCGCTGGCGATCGCCGACCTCGCCAACGTCTTCGGGCTGGTCAAGTTCTACAGGGCGGCGCGCGCGCGCGGCATCAAGCCGATCGCCGGCTGCGACGTGTGGCTCACGCACGACGCCGAACGCGACGCTCCGTTTCGCGCGCTCCTGCTTTGCGCGAGCCGCGACGGCTACCTGCGCCTGTGCGAGTGGCTCTCGCGGGCCTACCGCGGCAACCAGCACCGCGGCCGGGCGGAGCTGAGGCGCGAGTGGTTCGACGAGGGCACGGAGGGCCTGATCGCGCTCTCCGGCGCGCGCGACGGCGACGTCGGCGCGGCGCTGGCGCAGGGCAATGCCGCGGGCGCCGCGAAGCAAGCGCGCGAGTGGGCCGCGCGCTTCCCCGGCCGCTACTATCTCGAGGCGCAGCGCGCCGGCAGGCCCGACGACGACGCGCTGGTCGCGGCCACTGCCGGGCTCGCCGCCGACCTCGCGCTGCCGCTGGTCGCCACGCACCCGGTGCAGTACCTGCGCCCCGAGGACTTCCGGGCGCACGAGGCCCGCGTGTCGATCGCGGAGGGCCACCTGCTCGCCGACCCGCGCCGGCCGCGCCACTTCACGACCGCGCAGCACTTCACGACGCAGGCGGAGATGGCCGCGCGCTTCGCCGACCTGCCCGAGGCGCTGGCGAACAGCGTCGCGATCGCGCAACGCTGCAACCTCGTGATCCCGCTCGGCAAGCCGCACCTGCCGCGCTTCCCCACGCCCGCGGGCGTGACGATCGACGAGCACCTGCGCGACGAGGCGCGCCGCGGCCTCGAGGCGCGCCTCGTCGCGCTGTTCCCCGATGCCGCCGACCGCGCGCGGCGGCGGCCCGAGTACGACGAGCGCGTCGAGTTCGAGGCCGCGACGATCGCGAAGATGGGCTTCGCCGGCTACTTCCTCATCGTCGCCGACTTCATCAACTGGGCGAAGCGCAACCGCGTGCCGGTGGGCCCGGGCCGCGGCTCGGGCGCCGGGTCGCTGGTCGCCTACGCGCTCGGCATCACGGACCTCGACCCGCTGCGCTACGGGCTGCTGTTCGAGCGCTTCCTCAATCCCGAGCGCGTGTCGATGCCGGACTTCGACATCGACTTCTGCCAGGACCGCCGCGAGCTCGTCATCGACTACGTGAGGAAGCGCTACGGCGCCGACAGCGTCGCGCAGATCGCCACGTTCGGCACGATGGCCGCGAGGGCGGCGGTGCGCGACGTGGGCCGCGTGCTCGACCTGCCCTACGGGTTCGTCGACGGCATCGCCAAGCTGATCCCGTTCCAGCCGGGCAAGCTGGTCACGCTCGCGGCGGCGCGCGAGATGGAGCCGCAGCTCGCCGAGCGCGAGCGCAACGAGGAGGAGGTGCGCGGGCTGCTCGAGCTCGCCGGGTCGCTCGAGGGACTGACGCGCAACGTCGGCATGCACGCCGGCGGCGTGCTGATCGCGCCGGGGAAGATCAGCGACTTCTGCCCGCTGTTCGTGCAGCCGGGCGCCGACGCGCCGGTGTCGCAGTTCGACAAGGACGACGTCGAGGCCGTGGGGCTGGTCAAGTTCGACTTCCTGGGCCTCACGACGCTCACGATCCTCGACTGGACGCTCACCTACGTCCGCAAGCTCGACCCCGCGAGCACGCTCGACCTCGAGTCGCTGCCGCTCGACGACGCGGCGACCTACCGGATGTTCCAGCAGGGGCAGACCTCCGCGGTGTTCCAGTTCGAATCGCGCGGCATGCGCGACCTGCTCAAGCAGGCGCGCCCCGACCGGCTCGAGGACCTCATCGCGCTCAACGCGCTCTACCGCCCGGGGCCGATGGACCTGATCCCGGACTACGTCGACCGCAAGCACGGGCGGCAGCGCGTCGAGTACCTGGACCCGCGCCTCGTGCCCATCCTCGGCCCCACGTACGGCGTGATGGTGTACCAGGAGCAGGTGATGCAGATCGCGCAGGTGATCGGCGGCTACTCGCTGGGCGCCGCCGACCTGCTGCGCCGGGCGATGGGCAAGAAGAAGCCCGAGGAGATGGCGCAGCACCGCGAGATCTTCGTCGCCGGGGCGCTGGGCAACGGCGTGCCGGAGCCGAAGGCCACCGAGCTCTTCAACCAGATGGAGAAGTTCGCCGGGTACGGCTTCAACAAGTCGCACTCGGCGGCGTACGCGCTCGTCGCCTACCAGACCGCGTGGCTCAAGGTCCACCACCCGGCGGCGTTCATGGCCGCGAACATGTCGCTGGTGATGGACGACACCGACAAGGTGCGCGCGCTGTACGCCGACGCGGTCGAGCTGGGGCTCGCGATCCTGCCGCCCGACGTCAACGCGTCGGCCTGGCGCTTCGAGCCGGTGGACGCGAAGTCCATCCGCTACGGCCTCGGCGGGATCAAGGGCACCGGCGAGCAGGCGATCGCAGGGGTGGTCGCCGCGCGGGAGAGCGGCGGGCCGTTCCGCGACCTCTTCGACTTCTGCCGCCGCGTCGACAAGCGCCTGGTCAACCGCCGCGTCGTCGAAGCGCTGGTGAAGGCAGGCGCGTTCGACGCCATCGACGCGCGGCGCCCGATGCTGTTCGCCTCGGTGGGTGCTGCGATCGACGCCGCCGAGAAGGCCGAGGCGGCCGCCGGCCAGGTGTCGCTGTTCGGCGAGGACGCGCGGGAAGCCGCGATCGCGCTCGTCGCGGCGCGGCCGTGGACCGACGCGGAGCGGCTCGCGCACGAGAAGTCCGCGCTGGGGTTCTACCTCTCCGGCCACCCGTTCCACGCCTACGCCGCCGAGCTCGCGCCGCTGGTGCGCGGCTCGCTCGCCAGCGTGGCGCCGCGCCAGGAGCGTTTCCTGATCGCCGGCATCGTGACCGCGATCCGCGTGCAGACGGGCCGGCGCGGCAAGATGGCCTTCGTGACGCTCGACGACGGCAAGGGCACGTGCGAGGTCACGATCTACAACGAGGTGCTCGACCAGGTGCGGACGCTCCTGCGCGAGGACCAGCTCGTCGTCGTCGAGGTACGCGTGCTGCAGCGCGTCGGCGACGACGGCGAGGCGCAGGCCATGCGCGTGATGGCCGACGCCGTGTACGACCTCGACGGCGTGCGGCGGCGCTGGGCGAAGCGCCTGAAGCTCGCGTGCAACGGCAACGCCGACGCGAGGAAGCTCGCGGAGATCCTCGCCCCTTTCAGGGCGGAGGGGATCCCGGTCACGATCCTCTACGCCAACGACGCCGTGGCCGGAGAAGTCGACCTCGCGGACAGCTGGCGGGTGACGCCGGACGGCGCGCTGATCGAGCGCCTGCGCGAGTGGCTCGAGCCGGCCAACGTCGCGCTCGTCTATTGAGCGCGCGCGCCGCGCCGCGCCGGACGTGCGCTCGCTGATCGCGCGCTACGGCGCCCTGTTCCGTCACGCAGGCGCCGCGCGCTTCGCCGCGCTCTCGCTCGTCATGCGCATGCCGCTCGGCACCGTGGGGCTCGCCACGCTGCTGCACCTGCGCGAGCTGTCGGGGTCGATCGCGTTCGCGGGAAGCGTGGTCGGCGCCCAGCTCGTCGCCACCGCCGTCGCCGCGCCGCTGGTCGGCCGCCTGGTCGACAGGCGCGGGCCGCGGGGCGTGCTGCTCGTCACCGGGACGGTCGCGCCGATCGCGCTGGCGACGATGCTCGCCGCAGACCGCCTCGGGCTCTCGCGCCCGGCGATCTTCGCCACGGCGATCGCGTTCGGCGCGTTCGCGCCGCCCATCACCGTGCTGGTCCGCACGCTGTGGCGCATGCGGCTCGAGGAAGGTCCCGTCCGGCAGACCGCGTTCGCGCTCGACGCGGTGATCCTCGAGCTCGCCTACACGCTGGGACCGCTCGCGATCGCGCTCGCCGTCGGCCTCGGTTCGACGACGGCGGCGATGGCCGTGGCGGTGGCGGTCACGTCTACGGCCGTGCCGCTGCTCTTCGCATCCGGCGCGCTGTCGTGGTGGAAGCCGCAGCCGCGCGGCGAACGTCACTGGCTCGGCCCGCTCTCCGCGAAGCCGCTGCTGGTCGTCTACGCGGCCACCTTCGCGCTGACGATGACCTTCGGCGCGCTGGAAGTGGGCTACCCGACGTTCGGCCGCGCCGCCGGCGCGGACAGCTGGGGGCCGGTGCTCATCGCCGTCAACTCCACGGGCAGCGCGGTCGCGGGGCTCCTCTACGGCGGCCTGACGATCCGCACGCCGCTCAAGCGCCTGCTGGCCGTGCTGATGGGTGCGATGGCCGTGCCGATTGCGCTGCACCTGCCAGTCGACAGCCCCTGGCTGCTCGCCCCGTTCGCGTTCGCGGCGGGCGCGCTGATCGCGCCGGCGATGACGACCGTCTCGCTGCTGATCTCGACGCTCGCGCCCGCGCGCTACGCGACGGAGGCGTTCACCTGGTCGTCGACGGCGATCGTCACCGGCATCGGGGTCGGCATGGCGATCGCCGGCACGCTGGTCGAGCGCCACGGCCCGAACGGAGCGTTCGCGTTCGCCGTCGCCACCGCGCTCGCCGGCGCCGCCGTCGCGCTGCTGCTCCGCCGACGCTAGCCGGTCGATGCAAGACGCGCTCGGGAGCGCGGCGGATGCCGCAGCGTCGGCGTAGCGCCGCTTGCATCGAGCCGGGGATCGCGCGAGCGCCCTCGGGGCGGCCCGTCGGGCGCTCGCCGGCAACGGCACGACGGAATGCCCGCCTTGCGCACGCTTCTGTTCCAGTTGCTGCCTTTCGTCATGCCGCCGGACACGAAGGCAACGTCACGCGCCGCGCTCACGGCGCGTGGCTGCGCGCGACACGCCCGCGCAGCTCGGTCTTCAGCACCTTGCCGGTCGCGTTCTTCGGCAGCTCGTCGATGAACACGTACGCGCGCGGCCGCTTGAACCGCGCGATGCGCCCGAGGCAATGCGCGTCCAGCGCCGCCTCGAATGCGCGGCGCGCCGCATCGTCGCGCAGCGCCGCCCGCGGCACGACGCACGCCACCACCTCCTCGCCCCAGTCCGGGTGCGGACGGCCGAGGACGGCGGCCTCGGCGACGTCCGGGTGCTCGAGCAGCGCCTCCTCGACCTCGCGCGGGTAGACGTTCGCGCCGCCGCTGATGACGAGGTCCTTCGAGCGGTCCTTCAGCGTCAGGAAGCCGTCGGCGTCGAGCACCCCCACGTCGCCCGTGTGCAGCCAGCCGCCGGCGAGCGTGCGCGCCGTGGCCTCGTCGTTGCGCCAGTAGCCGCGCATCACGCTCGGGCCGCGCGCGAGCACCTCGCCGATCGCCCCGGGGGGCAGCGCCGCGTCGTCCGGGCCGCCGACCGCGAGCTCGACGCCGAGCTGCGCCGTGCCCACCGATCCCAGCCGCGCGGCGTCGCCGCGCGCGATCGCGTCGGCGATGCACGCGCGGTCCATCGCCGTGATCGTCATCGGCGACTCGCCCTGCCCGTAGATCTGCGCGAGCCGCGGGCCGAACGCGGCGAATGCCGCCTCGAGGTCGGCGACGTACATCGGCCCGCCGCCGAACACGATCGCCTTGAGGCGGGCAAGCGGCAGGCGCGCCATCGCGGACGACTCGCGCAGCCGCTTGACCATCGTCGGCGCGGCGAAGAAGAGCGAGCGGTCCCACGCGCCGACGAGGCGGGCGATCTCGTCCGCGTCGAAGGCGCCCGACTCGGGCACGACGTTCACCGCGCCGCGGGCGACGTGCGGCAGCACGTAGAGGCCGGAGCCGTGCGACAGCGGCGCCGGGTGCAGGATCGCGTCGCCCGGCACGACGGGCTCGACGTCGGCGAGGAACGCGAGCGTCATCGCGTCGAGGTTCGCGTGGGTGAGCGTCACGCCCTTCGGCCGGCCGGTCGTGCCGCTGGTGTAGAAGAGCCACGCCGCGTCGTCGCCCGCCACCTCCGCGAGCGGCAATGCCGCGCACGCATCGACGCGCCGCGCCCACCGCGGTCCGTCGAGGCGCACGACCTCGCGCAGCGCGCCCGCGGCCGGGCTGCCGAGCGAGGCCAGCCACTCGCCGTCGACGAGCGCCAGCGCGGCGCCGCTGTCCGCGAGCACGAAGTCGAGCTCGCGCGGGTGCAGCCTGGCGTTGACCGGCACCGCGCACAACCCCGCCCACCAGCACGCGAACAGCGCCTCGATGTAGGCGGGGTGGTTGCGCGACGCCAGCGCGACGCGATCGCCGCGGGCAAGCCCCGCGGCCAGCAGCGCGGCCGCGCCCTGTGCCGCGCGGCGCGCCAGCGTCGCGTAGTCGGCGAGGACGGCGGCGCCCTGCGCGAGCGCCGGCAGCCGCGGCCACGCGCCCGCGGTCCTGGCCAGCCGGTGGGCGACGTTGCGCGCCGCGGCCCTCATGCGCGGGGCACCCGCGTCAGCTGGCGCGCTCGACCTTCGTCACGAAGTGCTTCGTGTCGCCGCGCCAGAAGAGCCTCACGTACTTCTCGCGGTAGTGCAGCTTGACCTTGTAGTCGCCCGCGATCGCGGCGTCGATGTCCGTGCGCACGGCGGCGTCGCCGGGGGCGACGCTGAAGTCCCAGATGCGGGTCGCCACGCCCCCCTGGGGGTCCGTCTGCAGGTAGCCGAAGTCCAGCGTGCCTTCCCACGTCTTGAACACGTAGCCCTTGCTCGAGAGCTTGATGACCTTGCCGACGCGGAAACCCTCGCTGTAGTCGGCGGAGAGCGCGAACCACACCACGCCGGCGGCGACGAGCACGACGAGCGCGAGGAAGACGCCGAGCGCCTTTTTCATGGCCGGACCGGGCGGAGTGGGCAGGCCGGTAGTCTAGCCCACGGCTGCGCTGCTGCCTTGCGCCGCCATCAGTAGGTCGCGCGCCCGCCGGAGAGGTCGAACACCGCGCCGGTGGAGAACGAGCACTCCTCGGAGGCGAGCCAGCACACCATCGCCGCGATCTCGTCGACGGTGCCGAAGCGCCCCATCGGGATCTTCGCGAGCATGAAGTCGATGTGCGCCTGCGTGATCTGGTCGAAGATCGCGGTGCGCACCGCCGCCGGGGTCACGCAGTTGACCCGGATGCCGGTCTTGGCGAGCTCCTTGCCGAGGCTCTTGGTCAGCCCGATCACCGCGGCCTTCGACGCGCTGTAGGCCGATGCCGTCGGGTTGCCTTCCTTGCCGGCGATCGACGCGATGTTGACGATGCGCCCGTAGTCGCGCCGCTGCATCACCGGCACCACGGCGCGGTTGCAGTGGAACACGCCGTGCAGGTTGACGTCGAACACGCGGCGCCACTCGTCGAGCGGGTACTCCCACGTCACGTGGTTCGGGCCTGCGATCCCCGCCGAGCACACGAGGACGTCGATCGCGCCCCCCAGCGCGGCGGCGCTCGCCGCGGTCGCGCGCTCGACGGCGGCGAAGTCGGCGACGTCGACCGCCTCCGCATGCGCGAAGCCGTGCGCGGCCTTCGCCTGCGCCATCGCCGCCGCGTCGCGGTCCCACAGCGCGACGCGCGCGCCCTCGCGCGCGAGCCGCTGCGCGATCGCGAGACCGATGCCCGCGGCACCCCCGGTGACGACCGCCGTGCGGCCGCGAAAGTCCAGCTGGTTCACGCCCCTCTCCCCGTGTGCGTCGAGAACGCCGAGGATACCAGCCGGCGGCGCCGGCCCCGGGGCTTCAGCGCAGGAAGCGCAGGACGCTGACGACGACGATGATCGCGGCGGTGAGGCCGACGACGATCAGCAGCGCAGTGAGCAGGTGCCGCGTCTCGCCCTGGTAGACGATGAGCTCGTCGGCGAGCTCGGCGACCTGTGCCGACGACGCGTACGAGCGCGTCTCGCGCGGGCGCGTCTCGCGGCCCTCCCACTCGCCGCGGTCCGTGTCGCGATCCTCGTACGGCTCGTCCTCGAACTCGTCGAAGTCGCGCCGCGGCGGGCGCTGCGCGGGCCGGCCGGCCGACTCCACGGGCACGACGAACGTGACGTTCGTCACCGGCAGCCGGCGGTGGTTCACGTTGTCCCAGAACTTCGACGTGCGGCCGTTGCGCGAGCGGTAGATGAGGCCGCGCGGCCCCACCGCGGTGCGCTCGCCGGCCTGCACGAAGATCTTGTGCGGCAGGCGTCCCGCGCGGCCGAGGTCGAGCAGCACCCGGAACTCGCGCGGGCCGAGCGGCACGTCGATCTGGAACTCGGCGGGCGCGCGGTTGTTGCCCGACACGGTCTCGGGCACGAACGTGAGCTTGCCGTTGACCTTCGCGTCGGTGCGCGACAGCAGGCCGCCGCGCTCGCGCACGCGCAGCATGCCGGTCAGCGCGCCCATGCGTCCGCCGCTCGCGAGGTCGACCGAGTCCGTGCGGTGCAGCGACACCTTGAGCACGAGAATCATCTCGGCGCCGTCCTCGATCACGACCCGCGCCTTGTGCGGAGTGAGGCGGATGAGCGGCATTCTCTGCGCTGCGCCGGCGGCCGGTTGCGCGGTCCAGGTCGGAGTGTCCGAGGTTTCGAGGTGGCGCGCGCTCTTGCGCATGGTATCAACGTTCGGCGCGCCGCGATGTTTCCGTGGATGACGACCCTTGCGACGACTCCCGCGCGCGGCTTGCGCAGAGTCTTCCCGATTCTAGCCACACGCGCGGAAATGGAAAGCTCCGCGTGCGCTCCAGCGACGGACGGGCGCGGGCAAACGTCGACAAATTTGACAACCGCCCCCGTATTCGCGGTTGTGCGCTTCAGCCCGGGCGATCGGCGGCGGCTCGCGAAGCTCGCGAGGCGACGGGAGGCGAGGCCCGCGAGGCGGTGGTGCCGGATATCCGAATCGAACGGATGACCTACCGCTTACAAGGCGGTTGCTCTACCGACTGAGCTAATCCGGCGCAGGCCGGCATTCTAGCGCCCGCCGCGGCGGCGGGCGCGCACGCGTGCCCCTTCGCTACTTCACCACCTGAAGGTGCGAGGGCCGCGTCCGCGTCTTGTCGACCTCGCCGTCCGCCCGGGCGCGGGACTCCTCGGCCGGCGCCGTCGCGGCCGCGAGCGAAGCCGCCGGATCCTGCGCGACGTTGAAGGCGAAGCCGTAGCCCGTTTCCTTGGCGAAGATCCCCGCGACGGCGGACATCGGCACCGAGACTTCCTGCGACACGCCGTTGAAGCGGGCGGTGAACTGGATCCAGTCGTTGTCGACCGTGAGGCGCCGCGTGGCGCCGGAGCTCACGTTGAGCACGATCTCGCCGTTCTTCACGTAGGCGGCGGGCACCTTTGTCTCGCGGTTGACGCGCACGGCGAGGTAGGGCGTGAGGCCGTTGTCGGCGCACCACTCGCAGATGGCGCGGACCAGGTAGGGCTTGGCGGACTGCTCGGACATGCGGCGCAGGATACTCCCTGCGGCAAGGGGTGGGTCAAGTGCGGATCGTAAGGATGGGCGACGGGCGCGGTCCTCGAGCGCCCGCGGGCGCGGCGGCTGTGATGGACAGGCTCGGCCAGGAAGGGCGACGGACGGCGTCCGGGCGCGCCGGAACGCCTGCGTCACCGCTCGCGCGAAGCCCGGCTGCGTGAAAACGGAGAATCGCACCCCGGCGCATCGAACTGCTTCCGGGGACGCGATGCTGGAAGCCACCGGGCCTCCGCCCCCGACTCAGGCACTCGGGTCAGGCTTCACGGGCACTACGCGCGGGAGAGACACTGGGTCCCCGCCTTCGCGGGGACGACGGGGAGAGTACTCGCCGGAGCCTCCCCTCGCGAAGCCTGCCCCCGGGCGCCTGAGTCGGAAGCGGGGGCGCGGACGACAGGTTCGCACCGTCCGCGCTGCGCGCGCTCGAAAGACACCGGATCCCCGCCTGCGCGGGGATGACGCGTTCGCGCCGTCAGCGCTGCGCGCGAACGGGCTCCCGCGTCACTTGCGCATGCCGCGCTCGGCGGAGGTCAGCGCCTCGGAGAACGCCGGGCGCGCGAACAGCCGTTCGGCGTACTTCATCAGCGGCGCCGCCTGCTTGGGCATCGCGACCGCGTAGTACTCGAGGCGCCACAGCAACGGCGTGATCGCCACGTCGAGCATCGAGTACTCGTCGCCGAGCATGTACTTGTGCTTGGCGAACACCGGCGCGATCTGCAGCAGCGAGTCGCGCACCTGGTTGCGCGCGCGCTCGGCGTTCTTCTGGTTGTTGCCCTCCAGCGCGTCGATGTGGCAGAAAAGCTCCTTCTCGAAGCGGTGGAGGAACAGCCGCGCGCGCGCGCGCATCACCGGGTCCGCGGGCATCAGCTGCGGGTGCGGGAAGCGCTCGTCGATGTACTCGTTGATGATGTTCGACTCGTGCAGCACGAGGTCGCGCTCGACGAGCACCGGGACCTGGTTGTACGGGTTCATCACCGCGAGGTCCTCGGGCTTGTGGTCGAGGTCGACGTCGATGATCTGGAAGTCCATCCCCTTCTCGTGCAGCACGATGCGGCAGCGCTGGCTGAAGGGGTCGGTCGTCCCGGAGTAGAGGGTCATCATGGCTGGGGTTCCCGGCTGCTGCTAGCAATTCGATGCAAAAGGCGTTCGAGAGCGCGGCGCACGCCGCGGCGTCGATGCAGCGCCTTTTGCATCGAGCCAGGAATCACGCGAGCGCCCTCGGGGCGGCCCGTCGGGCGCTCGCCGGCAACGGCACGAAGCAACGCGCGCCGTATCCGCGCTCGTGTTCCAGATGTCCTTCCGCATCATGCGGCTAGTGAACATCCTTCCAGTACTCGCGCTTCAGCCAGTAGGCGAACGCGAAGAGCACGCCGAGGAACATCAGCACGACGAGACCCAGGCGCGTGCGCGCGAGCTTCGAGGGCTCGGCGACGTAGGCCATGAAGTTCACGAGGTCGGTCGCCGCCGCGCGGTACTCCGCGGGCGTCATCGCCCCGGGCGTCCCCTCCGCCAGCGTCTTCACGACGAACGTGCCGCCGGGGGCGGGCTCGACGAGCGCCAGCCCCTTCGCCGCGATCGCCGCGGCGTCGGCGTCGGAGCGCTTGGCGAACGTGGTGACGACCAGCTTCTGCGCCCCCTGCATCGTCCACAGCGCGTGCGGCATGCCGACGTTGGGGAACACGAGGTTGTTCCAGCCCGTCGACGACGCGTCGTCGCGGTAGAACGCGAGCAGGTAGTTGTACAGCCACTGCTCGCCGCGGACGCGGGCCTCGACGGAGAGGTCGGGCGGCGACACGCCGAACCACTTCTTCGCGTCGGCCGCGCGCATGGCGACCTGCATCGTCTCGCCCGTCTTGGTCGGCACGTACTGCACGCCGGCGTCGGTCGTCTCGAAGCGGCCGGTCAGGACCAGGTTGTCGGCGATCTGCTGCTCGGTGAGCCCCAGGTCCGCCAGCCGGTTGTAGCGCATGTGCTTCGCGGCGTGGCAGTTGAGGCAGTAGTTGACGAACGTGCGCGCGCCGCGCTGCAGCGACGCGACGTCGCGCGGGTCGGCGTTCACGGGCTCCATGCGCGGCGCCGGCGCGCCGGCGGCGTGCGCCGCGCCGGCGAGGACGAGCAGCGCGGCGGCGAGGATGCGGGTGGTCTTGATCATGTCAGTTCCGATGGGCAGCCCCGAGGGGCCGACCCGCCCCCTCCGGGGGCAGCGAGCGTGGAGGCCGTTTCATCAGCGCACCCGATCCGGCACCGGCTTGGTCTTGTCGCGCGCGGAGTACCAGGGCATCAGCAGGAAGAAGAGGAAGTAGACGAGCGTGAGCACGCGCGCGATCACCGTGGCGACGTCCGCGCCCCCGAGGAGCCACAGGCCAGGCGCGAACTGGCCCCAGATCGTGACGGGCACGACGCCGAGGTAGCCCAGGACCAGGAACGACACGGCGAACGCCGCGAGCCAGGCCTTGTAGCGCGTGCCGCGGTAGCGGATCGACTTCACCGCACCGCGGTCGAGCCACGGCAACGCGAACAGGATCACCACCGCCGCGCCCATCACCAGGACGCCGTAGAACTGCGTCGCGGGCAGGAACGGCGCGATCTCCGAAGGCACCGCGCGCAGCATCGCGTAGAACGGCGTGAAGTACCACACCGGCGCGATGTGCTCGGGCGTCTTCAGCGGGTCGGCCGGGATGAAGTTGTTGTGCTCGAGGAAGTAGCCGCCCATCTCGGGCATGAAGAACACGATCACCGAGAACACCGCGAGGAAGACGACCACGCCGACGATGTCCTTGATCGTGTAGTACGGGTGCGAGTTGATGCCGTCGAGCGGCAGGCCGGTCTTCGGATCCTTCGGCTGCTTCTTGATCTCGATGCCGTCGGGGTTGTTCGAGCCCGTCTCGTGCAGCGCCATCAGGTGCGCGGCGACCAGCCCCAGCAGCACCAGCGGGATGGCGATGACGTGGAACGCGAAGAACCGGTTGAGCGTGATGTCGCTGATCGTGTAGTCGCCGCGGATCCACACCGCGAGGTCCTCGCCGATGAACGGCACGGTCGCGAACAGGTTCACGATCACCTGCGCGCCCCAGTAGGACATCTGGCCCCACGGGAGCAGGTAGCCGAAGAACGCCTCGGCCATCAGCGCGAGGTAGATCAGGCAGCCGAAGATCCAGGTGAGCTCGCGCGGCTTGCGGTAGCTGCCGTAGAGCAGCGCGCGGAACATGTGCAGGTAGACGACGACGAAGAACATCGACGCGCCGGTGGAGTGCATGTAGCGGATCAGCCACCCCCACTGCACGTCGCGCATGATGTACTCGACCGACTCGAAAGCCTTGGCCGCGTCGGGCTTGTAGTTCATCGTCAGGAAGATGCCGGTGACGATCTGGATCACCAGCACGAACGCGGCGAGCGAGCCGAAGTAGTACCAGAAGTTGAAGTTCTTCGGCGCGACGTACTTGCCCCACTGCGACTCCCACAGCGCGGTGAGCGGGAAGCGGTCGTCGATCCAGCGCAGTACCTTCTCCATGGCCGTCTTACCCCTTCGCGTCCTCGCCGATCAGCACCTTGGTGTCGGCCAGGTACCTGTGCGGCGGGATCGGCAGGTTGGTGGGCGCGGGCACGCCCTTGTAGACGCGGCCGGCGAGGTCGAACTTCGACTGGTGGCAGGGGCAGAAGAAGCCGCCGAGCCAGTCCGCGCCGAGGTCGGCGGGGCCCACTTCCTTGCGGAACGTCGGCGAGCAGCCGAGGTGCGTGCAGATGCCCACCGCGACGAGCACCTCGGGCTTGATCGAGCGCGTCTCGTTGCGCGCATACGCGGGCTGATCGGACTTCTGCGAGAGCGCGTCGGCGAGCTGCGGCGCGAGCTTGGGCAGCGTCGCGAGCATCTCCGGCGTGCGGCGGATCAGCCACACGACCTTGCCGCGCCACTCGACGTCGATCTTCTGGCCCGGTTCGAGCTTGGCGATGTCGACCTCGACCGGCGCGCCCGCCGCCTTCGCGCGCTCGCTCGGGAACATCGACATGACGAACGGGACCGCCGCGGCCGCGGCGCCGATGCCGCCGACCACGCCGGTGGCGCCGATGAGGAAGCGACGCTTGCGCTCGTCGACCGCTGGGGTGGGATGTGCGTCTGTGGCCATGCTCGCGGGACTCTGGAGGTGGGGACCAGCGCCGCGGCGGGGCACCGCGGCGCGCGGATCGCAAAACTTTCGAAGTATAGCGGATTCCCGCGCCGCGCCGGAAGGGGCACGTCCATTTTCCCTGCGCGATCAGCGGGTTGGGCGCGCTTCGGCGTCCGTGCGCCCTCCGCCTATAATCGGGTCACCGCCCGTCCCCGCCCTGGCGGCATGATGAAATACGACGCTTGGAGCGCGAACGCGTGCGCGGCACGCGTTGTTTCGTGCCGTCGACGGCGAGCGGCCGGCGGGCCGCCCCGGGGGCGCTCGCGTGGTCCGAGGCTCGATGCAGGAGGCGCTGCATCGACGTCGCGGCATCCACCGCGCTCCCGAACGCCTGTCGCTTCGATCTGCTAGAGGGAAACGTGTTGCGCAAGTTCTGGCTGCTGTTCGCGCAGGCCGCGACGATCGCGCTGGCCGCGCTGTTCGTGGTCGCCACGCTGCGTCCCGACCTCCTGCCGCGCTTCTCCGGCACGGGCAGCGTCGTGCTGCTCCAGCAAACGGCTGGACCCGCGCCGACACCGTCCCCGGTGTCGCTCGCCGCCGCGGCGCAGGCGGCGATGCCTGCCGTCGTCAACATCTACACCAGCAAGGAGGTGCGCGGCCGCAACCCGCTGTTCGACGACCACCTGCTGCGCCGCTACTTCCCCGACTTCGCGCAGGCGATGCCGCCCCAGCGCGCCAACAGCCTGGGCTCGGGCGTGATCGTCGCGCGCGAGGGCTACGTCCTCACGAACAATCACGTCGTCGAGGGCGCCGACGACATCCTGCTCGTGCTCGCCGACGGGCGGCGCATCGGCGCGCGCCTGCGCGGCGCGGACCCCGAGTCGGACCTCGCCGTGCTGAAGGCCGACGCCACCGACCTGCCGGCGATCACGTTCGGCGACCTCTCGCGCGTGCAGGTGGGCGACACGGTGCTGGCGATCGGCAACAACTTCGGCTTCGGCAACACGGTCACCTCCGGCATCGTCTCCGCGCTCGGCCGCTCGCAACTGGGCGGCAACCTCTTCGCCGACTTCATCCAGACCGACGCGGCGATCAACCCGGGCAACTCCGGCGGCGCGCTCGTCGACGCCGCGGGCCGGCTGATCGGCATCAACAGCGCGATCTACTCGCGCTCGGGCGGCTCGCAGGGCATCGGCTTCGCCATCCCCGTGACGCTCGCGCAGGACGTGCTGGCGCAGATCATCGAGAAGGGCGAAGTGACGCGCGGCTGGTTCGGCGTGACGCCGCAGGACGTCGACGACGAGGCCGCGCGCGCGCTCGGCCTCCCGCGCGCGGAGGGCGTGCTGGTGGCCGGCGTGCAGCGGGGCGGGCCGGCCGATCGCGCGGGCCTGCGCGCCGGCGACGTGGTCGTCGACGTGGAGGGGCGCCCCACGCCGAACACGCCGGCGCTGCTCGCCGGCATCGCGCGGATTGCGCCGGGCACGGGCGCCAGGGTCACCGTCGTGCGCGACGGCAAGCCGCAGGTGGTCGAGGTGGTCGCCGGGCGCCGGCCGAAGGCGGCTAGCCAGTAGTCTGTTCCGCCTCGCGCCCGCGGGGCGTCACGAAGCGGGCGAGCAGCAGGCCGACCTCGTAGAGCAGGCAGAGCGGGATCGCCAGCAGCAGCTGGCTGACGACGTCGGGCGGCGTGAAGATCGCGGCGAGGACGAACGCGCCGACGATGACGTAGGAGCGCGCCGACCTGAGCTTCTCCAGCGACACGACGCCCAGGCGGACGAGCACCACGACGACCACGGGCGTCTCGAACGTCGCCCCGAAGGCGATGAACATGGCCAGCACGAACGACAGGTACTTGTCGATGTCGGTCATCATCTGCACGCCCGCGGGCGCGTAGCTCGCGAAGAAGCCGAACGCGACCGGGAACACGAGGAAGTACGCGAACGCCATCCCCACCAGGAAGAAGACGAAGCTCGAGACGATCACCGGCAGCGCGAGGCGCTTCTCGTGCTGGTAGAGGCCCGGCGCGACGAACGCCCAGGCCTGGTAGAGGACGTAGGGCAGCGCGACCAGGAACGCCGCCATCAGCGTCACCTTGAGCGGGACGAGGAACGTGCCCGTCACGTCGGTGGCGATCATCGTCGCCCCCTGCGGCAGCGCGGCGAGCAGCGGCTTGGCGAGCACCGCGTAGATCTCCTTGGCCCACGGCACCAGCAGGAGGGTCAGCACGACGACGGCGATGATCGAGCGCAGCAGCCGGTCGCGCAGCTCGATCAGGTGGGACATGAACGTCTCGACGTTCGTCTCCGGCGTGTCGGTCATCGCGTCGTGCCCGGCGTCGGCGTCGCGGGGATCATCGGCATCACAGGGGATCGAACCCGGGCAGCCGGGCCTGCCGCGGCGGCTCGGCCTCGGCGGTGCGCGCGGGCGCCGGCGGCGGCTCGGGCGCCGGCTCGGCGAGCGGCGGCAGCGCCGCGGCCGCCGGGGCTTCCGCCGGCTGGTCGCGCAACCCGTCCTCGACCGAGCGCACGCCGCTCTCCAGGTCGCGCGCCGCGCCGGTCACGGAGGTCTCGATCTCGCGCGCCGCGCCCTGCACCTGCTGCTGCAGCTTGCGCAGCTCCTCGAGCTCCATCTCGCGGTTGATGTCGGCCTTGACGTCGTTGACGTAGCGCTGCAGGCGGCCGAACAGGTGGCCCATCGTGCGCGCCGCCCTCGGCAGCCGCTCGGGGCCGATGACGATCAGCGCCACGACGGCGATGACGACGAGCTCGGAGAAGCCGATATCGAACATCGGGAATGCTCTTGCGCGTGGCCTGGCGCGGGCGCGTCACCGCGGCCGCGCGCGCGGCGGCGCCGGGGCGGTCGCTCCGCGCGCGAAGGCGTCAGGTCCGCGTGGACTCGCGCTTGGCCTCGGCGTCGATCGTCTTGCCGGCGATCTGCGAAGGCGCCTCGCCGGTCTTCGTCGCGTCGGCCTCCTCGTTCGCGCCCTTCATGCCTTCCTTGAAGCCCTTGACCGCTCCGCCAAGGTCCTGGCCGATGTTGCGCAGCTTCTTCGTGCCGAAGATCAGCACGACGACGACGAGGACGATCAACCAGTGCCAGATGCTCAACGAGCCCATTGCCTTCTCCTTCAGGGTCCCTTGCGGACAATCATCGGGCCGAACGGCTCGCCGCCCCCGACGACGTGCACGTGGACGTGCATCACTTCCTGCCGCCCCACGCGTCCGGTGTTGACGATGAGGCGGAAGCCGTCGCCCGCCCCGTTCTCGCGCGCGAGCTGCCCCGCGAGCGTCATGATCTTGCCGAGCACGCCCGCGTGCTGCGGCGTGGCGTCGTAGAGCGTCGCCACGTGCGCCTTCGGGATCAGCAGCAGGTGCACAGGCGCCACCGGCTGGATGTCGTGGAAGACGAGCACGTCGTCGTCCTCGTAGGCCTTCCGGCTCGGGATCTCGCCGCGCACGATGCGGCAGAAGATGCAGTTGGCGTCGTGCTGCATGGTCGTCGGTGAGTTCGGGGCGCGCCGCTGGTACATCGCCGCGGCTGCGGGCAGCCGCACGGCGTCGCGATCGGCACCATTGTACGGCCAACCCGCCCGCCCCGTCCGGCAGCGGGCCGCCGCCCGTCCGCGACGCACGCGCCGTCAGCGCTTCGCCCGCGCCGCCTTCTCCTCGAGCCCGGAGCGGCCGGCCCGCCGCGCGAGCTCGGCGAGCACGTCGCGCGGGCCGAGGCCGTGGCGCGAGAGCAGCACGAGGCAGTGGAACCAGAGGTCCGCGACCTCGTGCGTGATGCGCGCGGGATCGGCATCCTTGCCCGCCATCACGGTCTCGGTCGCTTCCTCGCCGATCTTCTTGAGGATCGCGTCCTCGCCGCGCGCGAAGAGCGCCGCGACGTACGAGCCCTGCGGGTCGACGTCCTTGCGCGCCTCGATGACGGCGGCGACCTCGTCGAGCACGCGGGCGAGGTCGGTGGTTTCAGCGGCGGCCATAGATCACCTCGGGGTCCGCGAGCACGGGGTCGGTCTCGCGCCACTGCCCGTCCGCGAGCCGCTTGTAGAAGCAGCGCTCGCGCCCCGTGTGGCACGCGATGCCGCCCTCCTGCTCGACGACGAGCAGGATCGCGTCGTCGTCGCAGTCGAGCCGCACCTCGACCACCCTCTGCCCGTGGCCGGACGTCTCGCCCTTGCGCCACAGCGCCCGGCGCGAGCGCGACCAGTAGTGCGCGTAGCCGCTCGCCACCGTGGCGGCGAGCGCGTCGCGGTTCATCCAGGCGAGCGTCAGCACGCGCCCGCTGGCCGCGTCCTGCGCGACCGCCGGCACCAGTCCGTCGGCGCCCCAGCGCGGCGCCTCGAGGTAGTCGTCGGTGGCCACGGCGCCGGCGGCTACTGCCGCACCTCGATGCCGGCCGCGCGCATCGCCGCCTTCGCCTGCGGGATGGTGAACTCGCCGTAGTGGAAGATCGATGCGGCGAGCACGGCGTCGGCGTGGCCCTCGAGAACGCCGGCGCACAGGTGGGCGAGCGTGCCCACGCCGCCCGAGGCGATGACCGGCACGTCGACGGCGTCGGCCACCGCCCGGGTCAGCTTGAGATCGAAGCCGGACTTCGCGCCGTCGCGGTCCATGCTCGTGAGCAGGATCTCGCCGGCGCCCCGCTCGACGACCTCGGTCGCCCACTCGACGACGTCGAGGCCGGTCGGCGTGCGCCCGCCGTGGATGACGACCTGCCACTGGTCCACACCGCACTGCTTCGCGTCGATCGCCGCGACGATGCACTGCGCGCCGTAGCGCCCCGCGGCCTCGTCGAACAGCTCGGGCGTCGCAACACCCGCGGTGTTGATGCTCACCTTGTCCGCCCCCGCGTTGAGCAGCGCGCGGATGTCGGCGACGCTGTTGACCCCGCCGCCGACCGTGAGGGGTATGAACACCTGGTCGGCCACCCGCTCGATCATCCCGTAGAGCAGGCCGCGCGTCTCGATGCTGGCGCGGATGTCGAGGAAGGCGAGCTCGTCCGCCCCCTCCTCGTCGTAGCGCCGGGCGATCTCGACGGGGTCGCCGGCGTCGCGCAGGTCGACGAAGTTCACGCCCTTGACCACGCGGCCCTCGGCGATGTCGAGGCAGGGGATGATTCGCTTGGCGAGCATCAGGTATCAGGGATCAGGAATCCCTGAATCCCGCCGCCTTCTGCGCCTCGCGGAAGTCGATCGTGCCCTCGTAGAGCGCGCGCCCGGCGATCGCGCCGATGATGCCGTCGGCCTCGTGCTTCGCGAGCGCGGCGACCTCCGCGAGCGAGGCGAGCCCGCCCGAGGCGATCACCGGCGCCTTGATGGCGCGCGCGAGGCGCACCGTCGCGTCGATGTTGACGCCGGTCATCATGCCGTCGCGGCCGATGTCGGTGTAGATGATCGCCTCGACGCCGTAGTCCTCGAACTTGCGCGCGAGGTCGACGACGTCGTGGCCGGTCATCTTCGACCAGCCGTCGGTGGCCACCCTGCCGTCGCGCGCGTCGAGCCCCACGATGATGTGGCCGGGAAACGCGTAGCACGCGTCGTGCAGGAAGCCCGGGTTCTTCACCGCGGCGGTCCCGATGACGACGTACGTGATGCCGTCGTCCAGGTAGCGCTCGATGGTGTCGAGGTCGCGGATGCCGCCGCCCAGCTGGATCGGAACGTCCTCGCCGACCACGCTGGCGATCTCCCGGATGGCGAGCTCGTTCTTCGGCACGCCGGCGACGGCCCCGTTGAGGTCGACGAGGTGCAGGCGCTTCGCGCCCTGCTCGAGCCAGTGCTGCGCCATCGCCGCGGGGTCCTCGGAGAACACCGTGGCCGTGTGCATCTCGCCCTGCTTCAGGCGGACGCAGTTGCCGTCCTTGATGTCGATCGCGGGGATGATCTGCATTGGGGGGGTCGCCGCAGGCGGGCGGGTGTGCGCGCCGGCCCTGGGCCCGGCGCGGGGCGGTCCCGGCGTCCGTCAGGACGCCGCGCCGCTCCATCCCACGAAGTTGGCGAGCAGGGTCAGTCCGGCGCGATGGCTCTTCTCGGGATGGAACTGGACGGCGAAAATATTAGCCCGCGCTACCGTGCAAGTAAACGGCGCGGGATAGGCGGCCGTTCCCGCGATGTCCGCAGGGTCGGCGGGTACCGGATGATAACTGTGCGCGAAGTAGAAGCGCTCGCCGTCCGGAATTCCCCGCCAGAGCGGGTGCGGACGGGTCTGGCGCACCTCGTTCCAGCCCATGTGGGGAACCTTGAGGCGCTCGCCGCCGACGAGCATCGCTTCGTCGCGGAAGCGCACCACCTTGCCCGGCAGCACGCCCAGGCCGCGCGTGGGCCCCTCCTCGCTGGACTCGAACAGCATCTGCAGGCCCAGGCACACGCCCAGGAACGGGCGTTCGCGCACGACCTCGCGCACCACGTCCTCGAGCCCGCTCGCCGCGAGGCCCGCCATGCAGTCCGGCATCGCGCTCTGCCCGGGCAGCACCACGCGCTCGGCGCGGCGGATGACCGCGGGCTCGCCGCTCACCACCACCTCGCGGTCGGGCGCGACGTGCGCCAGCGCCTTCGCCACGGAGCGGAGGTTGCCCATGCCATAGTCGATGACGACGATCATTCGCGGAGCGCGGCGCGAGGGATGGAGGGTGAGCGGGCCGGGTCGACGCGTCCGCGACGGCTGCGGCCGAGAGCCTCGAGGCGTCGTGCGGGCAGGGGTGCGGGCGCGGGCACGCTCACCCCCGCTTCTACAGCGTCCCCTTCGTCGACGGCACCGCGCCTCCCGAGCGCGCATCGTGCGCCGCCGCCATGCGCAGCGCGCGGGCGAACGCCTTGAACACGGTCTCGCACTGGTGGTGCGCGTTCGCGCCGCGCAGGTTGTCGACGTGCAGCGTGACGGCCGCGTGGTTGACGAACCCCTGGAAGAACTCGTGCACGAGGTCGACGTCGAACGTGCCGATCGACGCGCGCGCAAAGTCCACGTGGAACTCGAGCCCCGGCCGGCCGGAGAGGTCGACGACGACGCGCGACAGCGCCTCGTCGAGCGGCACGTAGGCGTGGCCGTAGCGCACGAGGCCGGCCTTGTCGCCGACGGCCTGGCGGAACGCCTGCCCGAGCGTGATGCCGACGTCCTCGACGGTGTGGTGCGCGTCCACGTTGAGGTCGCCGGCGGCGCGCACGGTGACGTCCATCAGTCCGTGCCGCGCGAGCTGCTCGAGCATGTGGTCGAGGAACGGCACGCCGGTGGCGATGTCGGCGCGGCCGCCGCCGTCGAGGTCGACCTCGACGGCGATGCGCGTCTCGGCGGTGTCGCGTTCGACGCGCGCCCGGCGCGCCGGGAGGTCGGATGGGCTCATGTCGTCTCGTCCAGCGCGGCCAGCAGCGCGCGGTTCTCGGCAGGCGTGCCCACGGTGATGCGCAGGCAGTTCTCCAGCGCGCGGTGCGACCCATTGAAGTTCTTGACCAGGATGCGCCTTTCCTTGAGCCGCTCGAACCACGCGTCGGCGTCGGGCACGCGCACGAGCAGGAAGTTGGCGTCGCTCGGAACCACGGTCACGCCCGGGCGCGCGGCCAGCGCCTCCGCGAGCGCCTGGCGCTCGGCGCGGATCGCCGCGACCTGCTCGGAGAGCACGTCCGCGGCGGCAAGCACCACCGGCGCGACCGCTTGCGTCAGCGCGTTGACGTTGTAGGGCGAGCGGACCTTGTCGAACTCCGCGATCCACGCCGGGTGCGCGACCGCGTAGCCGAGCCGCGCGCCGGCCAGGCCCACCTTCGACAGCGTGCGAAGCACGACGAGGTTCGGGAACTCGAGCACGCGCGGCAGGAGCGAAGCGTCGCCGAAGTCGGCGTAGGCCTCGTCGACGACGACCACGCCGGGCGCCGCGGCGAGGATGCGCTCGATCGACGCCGTGCCCGCGCGCCGGCCGGTGGGATTGTTCGGCGAGGCCAGCCAGACCAGCGCGGGCCGCTCGCGCGCGATCGCGGCCAGCATGGCGTCCTCGTCGAGCGCGAAGTCCGCCCGCAGCGGCACCGCGACGTACGGCACGCCGGACTGCCGCGCGTAGATGCGGTACATCGCGAACGTCGGCTCGGGCGAGAGCACCGCGGCGCCGGGGCGCGCGACGGCGGTGGTGAGGACCTGGATCAGCTCGTCGGAGCCGTTGCCAAGCACGATCGCCGCGCCCTGCGGCACGGGCAGCGCGGCGGCGAGCGCCGCCTTGACCGCGTCGCCGGCGCCGTCCGGGTAGCGGTTGAGGCCCACGCGCGCGACGGCGGCCGCGATCGTCCTGCGCAGCGCGGCCGGCAGCGGGTGCGGGTTCTCGTTCGCGTGCAGCATCACCATGCCGTCGGCCTTCGGCACGTGGTAGGCGGTCAGCGAGCGCACGTCGGCGCGCACGGTCGCGGCCACGCGTGCCGCGACTTCCGCTTCGTCGGCGCGGGGCGCGGGGATGGGCTGGGCGTGGTTCATCGTCGAGGGGTTGGCGGTGTATCCGTCGATGCGCGCTACTCGCCGGCGATCCGCGCCTCGGCCGAGCGGGCGTGCGCGGTCAGCCCCTCGCCGTGCGCAAGCGTCGCGGCGACGACGCCCAGCGACCGGGCGCCCTCCGCCGAGATGCGCAGCACGCTCGAGCGCTTCTCGAAATCGTACACGCCGAGCGGGGAGGAGAAGCGCGCCGTGCGTCCGGTCGGCAGCACGTGGTTGGGACCGGCGCAGTAGTCGCCCAGCGCCTCGGAGGCGTGGTGGCCCATGAAGATCGCGCCGGCGTGACGGATGCGCGGCAGCAGCGCGTCGGGGTCGGCGACGGCGAGCTCGAGGTGCTCGGGGGCCACGCGGTCGGCGATCGCACAGGCCTCGGCGAGGTCGCGCACCTTCACCAGCGCGCCGCGGCGGGCGAACGACGCGGCGATGATCGGCGCACGCGGCATCGTCGCCAGCCACGCGCGCGCCTCCCTCTCCACCGCGTCGATCAGCGCGGCGTCGGGCGAGACGAGGATCGCCTGCGCCATCTCGTCGTGCTCGGCCTGCGCGAAGAGGTCGATGGCCACCCACTTCGGGTTCGCCGTCGCGTCGGCGACGACGAGGATCTCGGACACGCCGGCCACCATGTCGATGCCGACGGTCCCGAACACGCGGCGCTTGGCGGCCGCGACGTAGGCGTTGCCCGGCCCGCAGATCTTGTCGACCGGGCGGATGGTCGCCGTGCCGTAGGCGAGCGCGGCGATCGCCTGCGCGCCGCCGATGGTGAACGCGCGCGTCACGCCGGCGAGGTGCGCCGCCGCGAGCACCAGCGGGTTGCGCACGCCGTCGGGCGTGGGCACGACCATCACGATCTCGCGCACGCCGGCGACCTGCGCGGGAATCGCGTTCATCAGCACCGACGACGGGTACGCCGCCTTGCCGCCCGGCACGTAGAGGCCGACGCTGTCGAGCGGCGTCACGCGCTGGCCGAGCTCGGTGCCGTCGGCCTCGCGGAAGCTCCACGACGCGCCCTTCTGCCGCTCGTGGTAGGCGCGCACGCGAGCGGCCGCGACCGTCAGCGCGTCGCGCTGCGCGGCCGGCAGCGCGTCGAACGCGCGGCGCATCTCCCCGGGCGGAATCGCGAGCCCGGCCACACTCGCCGCACGCACGCGGTCGAAGCGCTCGGTGTACTCGAGCAGCGCCGCGTCGCCGCGCGCGCGCACGTCGGCGACGATCGCCGCGACCGTGGCGTCGACGGCCGCGTCCTGCGCCGCCTCGAACGCGATCAGCGCGCCGAACTCCGCGTCGAAGCCGGGCGCCGACGAATCGAGCCGGCGCACGGCGAAGCCGGCGGCGGCGTTCACCGGAGCGCCCCCCGCGCTGTCCGCTGCGGGGCTCGTTCGCGGCCTCCTTGGCCGGCGTTGCCTGCCGCAATGGCGCAGTGTCGGCCGCCGCCGGCACGAGCGGCCGCGCCCTTCGGGCCTGGCTGGCGCCCCGCTCGTGCAGGCGTCCTGGGGCGGCCCTGGGGACGCGTACCCCCCTCGCCCCGCGGATGCGGGGAGAGGGGTCGGGGGTGAGGGGTCACGCTGCCTCCCCGGCCTCGACCGCCGCGCCCAACGCGTCGATCAGCGGCTGCACGCCGTCGCGCTTGAGCTTGAGCGACGCGGGATTCACGATCAGCCGCGAGGTGATCGGGAGGATGTCCTCGACCGCGACCAGGTCGTTCGCCCTGAGCGTGTTGCCTGTGGAGACGAGGTCGACGATGGCGTCGGCGAGCCCGCACAGCGGCGCGAGTTCCATCGAGCCGTACAGCTTGATCAGGTCGACGTGCACGCCCTTCGCCGCGAAGTGCTCGCGGGCGACGTTGACGTACTTCGACGCCACGCGGATGCGCGCGCCGCGCTGCACGCTGCCCGCCCAGTCGAAGCCGCGGCGCGTGGCGACGACGAGCCGGCACGCGCCGATGCCGAGGTCGAGCGGCTGGTAGAGGCCCTCCCCGCCGTGCTCGAGCAGCACGTCCTTGCCGGCCACGCCGGCGTCCGCCGCGCCGTACTGGACGTAGGTCGGCACGTCCTGCGCGCGCAGCATCACCAGCGTGACGCCGGGGCGGTTGGTGCCGAGGACGAGCTTGCGCGAGGTCTCCGGGTCCTCGGACGGCACGATGCCCGCGCGCGCGAGCAGCGGCAGCGTCTCGTCGAGAATGCGCCCCTTGGACAGGGCGATGGCCACACCGGACACCGGAGGGAATCCTTCGGAAGGGACGCCGATTCTAGCAGGCGCCCCGGCGCGCCCGCGGGCTGCTACTGGCGCAGCGTCGGCGCGAGCGCGCCGCCCGTCATCCCGCGGCTGCGCAGCGGGTTGATGTCCACGCCTCCGCGACGGGCGAAGCGCGCCTCGACGCGCAGCGACTCGGGCCGGCAGGCACGGTCGACGTCGACGAAGATCCGCTCCACACAGTGCTCGTGGAAGCCCGGGTGGCGGCGGAAGCCCAGCAGGTACGCGTACAGGGCCGCGCGCGCGATGCGCGGGCCGCGGTAGGCGATCGAGACCTCCGCCATGTCGGGCTGGCCCGTCACCGGGCACACCGAACGGAACGAGCGCATCAGCAGCGTCTCGTCGGCATGCCCGCCCGTGCAGTCGAGCAGCGCTGCGTCGGGCGCGTCGGGCATCGCCACGGGCGTCGCGTCGTCGATCCCCTCGCCTTCCGGCTCGCGGCGCGCGAGCGCACGCGCCCAGTCGCCGGGCAAGTGCACGCTCGCGTCCACGTCGGCGCCGGTCGCGGCGCTCAGGTCGCGCCGCAGCGTCGCCGCGAACTCGTTCGCGGAAGCGAAGCGCGCGTGCCCGAGCGAGGCGAGCCACAGCTTCACCGACTTCGACTCGACCAGCCGCGGTGATGCACACGGCACGACGAACGTGGCCACGGCGACGCGCGGCCGCGACTGCGCGTCGAGCCAGCACGCCTCCCACGCCGTCCAGCGGTCGACGCCGTCGAACGGCAGCGCCCCGCGCAGCCCCAGCGCGTCGCGCTGCGGCGCGCGCTCGACCGGATACAGCAATCCGGGGTCGTAGGCCTCGGGAACGCGGGCCGCCTTGCCGAGCGGCGAGTCGGGAATCGTGCCCAACGCTACTTCACCCGCCGGATGCGCGCGCCGAGCGCGCCGAGCTTCTCCTCGATGCGCTCGTAGCCGCGATCGAGGTGGTAGATGCGGTCGATCGTCGTCTCGCCCTCGGCGACGAGGCCGGCGATGACGAGGCACGCCGAGGCGCGCAGGTCGGTCGCCATGACGGTCGCCCCGGCGAGCCGCGGCACGCCGCGCACGATCGCCGCGTTGCCCTCCACCTCGATGTCGGCGCCGAGGCGCCGCAGCTCCTGCACGTGCATCATGCGGTTCTCGAAGATCGTCTCGGTGATCACCGAGGTGCCGTCCGCGACCGCGGCGAGCGCCATCATCTGCGCCTGCATGTCGGTGGGGAACCCGGGGAACGGCGCCGTGCGAAGGCTGAACGCCGCGATCGGCCCGTCGCGGCGCACGCGCGTCGCGCCGTCGCCGACGTCGACCGTCGCGCCGGCCTCGCGCAGCTTCTCGACGACCGCGTCGAGCGCGCCTCCGAGCCGGCCTTCCAGCGTCACGTCGCCGCCCGTGGCCGCGGCAGCCGCGGCGAACGTCCCCGCCTCGATGCGGTCCGGCATGATCGCGTGCGCTGCGCCGTGCAGCGCGTCCACGCCGTCGATCACGATGCGGTCGGTGCCCGCGCCGGCGATGCGCGCGCCCATCGCGACGAGGCAGCGCGCGAGGTCGACGACCTCGGGCTCGCGCGCGGCGTTCTCGAGCACCGTCTGCCCTTCGGCGAGCGTTGCCGCCATCATCAGGTTCTCGGTGCCGGTCACCGTGACCAGGTCGAACACGAAGCGCGTGCCGGTCAGGCGCCTCGTGCGCGCCGCGATGTAGCCGTGCTCGAGGTCGATCTCCGCGCCCATCGCCGCGAGCCCCTTGACGTGCTGGTCGACGGGGCGCAGCCCGATCGCGCAGCCGCCGGGCAGCGACACGCGCGCCTCGCGGCAGCGGGCGAGCAGCGGGCCCAGCACGAGGATCGACGCGCGCATCGTCTTGACCAGCTCGTAGGGCGCGAGCGGCCAGTCGAGGTGAGCGGCCGACAACGCGAGCCGGCGCCCGTCCTCCTCGTGGGCGACGCCCATCTGCGCCAGCAGCGTGCGCATCGTGCGCACGTCGTTGAGCTGCGGGACGTTGGCGAGCCGCAGCGGCTCGGCCGTGAGCAGCGACGCGCACAGGATCGGCAGCGCGGCGTTCTTCGCTCCGGAGACCGGCACGCTGCCCGCAAGTCGCGGGCCGCCGGCGATGACCAGCTTGTCCATTGCGGCCTGCGGCTCAGCCCGCGCCCGGGGCGCCGCGAAGTCCAGCTCGATCGCGTCCATGCGCGCAGCATGCGCCGGCGCTGCGGGCGTCGCGGCAGCGCGATCGTGGCAAACCGCGGGCGAATCGTGGCGGCGCGGCGATCGTCGCAGGGCTCGCGAGACCCGCCTGCCGCGCGAAGCGGCACGGCGTCACTGCTGCCCCTGCGCGCGCGCCAGCGCGAACTCGGCGGGCGTCATGGTGATCATCGACAGCGCGTGGACCTCCTGGCGCATGCGGTCGCCGAGCGCCGCGTAGACCAACTGGTGGCGCGCGACGCGCGACTTCCCCTCGAACGCCGCGCTGACGACGAGCGCCTCGAAGTGGTGGCCGTCGCCGCGCACGCGGACCTCGTCGCAGTCGATGCCGGCGGCGATCGAGGCGCGGATCGAGTCGGGGCTGACCGGGGGAGTCTCGTGCATGGCGTTCGCTTCGGGCGGAGGGCCGCAGGGGGGGCGAATGATACCGGAGCGGCGGCGTCAGGGCCGCAGCCGCCAGCCGCGCGCGAGCAGCGCGAGCGTGAGCGCGGAGAGCGCGGCGAGGAAGGCGCCCACGATCGCCAGCGACAGCCAGGGCGAGGCGTCGGAGAGCCCGAAGAAGCCGTAGCGGAAGCCGTCGATCATGTAGAAGAACGGGTTCGCGTGCGAGGCCCGCTGCCAGAACGGCGGCAGCGAGTGGATGGAGTAGAAGACGCCCGAGAGGAACGTGAGCGGCAGCACGACGAAGTTCTGGAACGCGGCGAGCTGGTCGAACTTGTCGGCCCAGATGCCGGCGATGAGGCCGAGGATGGCGAGGATCGCGCTGCCGGCGAGCGCGAAGGCGAGCGCCCACAGCGGGTGCGCCAGCGCGGCGACCCCGGGCGCGAAGCCGATGGTGACCGCGAGCACGCCCGCGCCGACGACGAGGCCGCGCACCATCGCGCCCAGCACGTAGGCGGCGAACAGCTCGGTCGGCGACAGCGGCGGCAGCAGCACGAAGATCAGGTTGCCGGTGATCTTCGACTGGATCAGCGACGAGGAGGAGTTCGCGAACGCGTTCTGCAGCACCGCCATCATCACGAGGCCGGGGATCAGGAAGTGCGTGTAGGACACCCGCCCGTCGTACACGGCGACGTGGCGCTCGAGCACGTGCGAGAAGATCAGCAGGTAGAGCAGCGAGGTGAGCACGGGGGCTGCGATCGTCTGGAAGCTCACCTTCCAGAAGCGCACGAGCTCCTTGCGCAGCAGCGTGAGCCAGCCGGCGCCCTCGACGACCCTCACGCCGCCTCCGGCCGCGTGCCGCGGGCCGCGCGCGCCCCCGCGTCGTCCGCGCTCTCCTGCATGATGCGCAGGAAGGCCTGCTCGAGATCCGCCTCGCCGATGGCGAGCTCGGCGATCGCGATGCCGGCCGCGCGCAGGTCGGCGAGCAGGCGCTCGAGCTCGGCGTAGTCCTGCAGCGGCAGCTCGAACGCGCCGGCGCCGCCGCGCTTCGCGCGCTCGAGCCACGGCGAGGGCAGCCGCTCCGCCGCGACGCGCACCGTGAGCCCCGGGGCGCGCGCGAGCAGGTTGTGCGTCGAGTCGAGCGCCACCACGCGCCCGGCCTTCAGCATCGCGATGCGCCCGCACAGCGCCTCGGCCTCCTCGAGGTAGTGCGTGGTGAGGATCACCGTGTGCCCGCCGGCGTTGAGGCGCCGGATGAACGCCCACAGGCTGTGGCGCAGCTCCACGTCCACGCCCGCCGTCGGCTCGTCGAGGACGATGACCGGCGGCTTGTGCACCAGCGCCTGGCCGACCAGCACGCGCCGCTTCATGCCGCCGGAGAGCGAGCGCATGTTCGCGTCCGCCTTCGACGTCAGCCCGAGGTGCCCGAGGATCTCGTCGATCCAGGGGCCGGCGTCGCGGATGCCGAAGTAGCCCGCCTGGAACGAGAGCGTCTCGCGCACGGTGAAGAACGGGTCGAACACGAGTTCCTGCGGCACCACGCCGATCATCCGCCGGGCCTGCCGGTAATCGGTCACGACGTCGTGGCCGAGCACGCGCGCGCGACCGCCGTCGGCGCGCACGAGGCCCGCCAGGATCGATATCAGCGTCGTCTTGCCGGCGCCGTTGGGCCCGAGCAGCCCGAAGAACTCGCCGCGCTCGACGGCGAAGTCGACGCCGGCGAGCGCCTGCACGTTGCCGAAGCGCCGCGTCACGCCCTCGAACTCGACGGCGAAGTCGCCCAATCAGGCCTCCCTCGCCGACGCGCCGGCGGCAACGCCGGCGCAGCGGGTGTCGAAGGCCGTCCTGCGTGACGACGGCGCGGCGGGCATCGGGGCGGAGAACGCGCGGAGGGAAAGACCGTCCATTCTAGCCGCGCGGGCGCGGCAGACCAACGGCGCGGTCCGGCATCCGGGGCTCAGCCTTCCAGCAGCCGCGCCTCGGCGATCGCGAGCTCCTTCGGCGCGCCGAGCAGCACCACGACGTCGCCGGCCTCCAGCCGGAAATCGGCCGCCGGGCGCGAGGGCGGTTGCCCCCTGCGGCGCACGCCGGTGACCTCGGCGAGTCCTTCGAGCCCGAGCTCGCCGAGCGTGCGTCCGGCCGCCGCCGCGCCGTCGTGCAGCAGCACCGAGTGCAGGCGGGGCTGCAGGTTGTCGGCCGCGTCGGCGGCGTCGGTCGCGCCGTGGAAGAAGCCGCGGAACAGGCTGTAGCGCTCCTCCCGCACGGCGCGGATGTGGCCGAGCACGCGGTTGAGCGGCACGCCGAGCACCAGCAGCGCGTGCGAGGCGAGCATCAGGCTGCCTTCGAGCACCTCCGGCACCACCTCCGTCGCGCCGGCCTTCACGAGCCTGTCGAGGTCCGCGTCGTCGACCGTTCGCACGATCACCGGCAGCCCCGGGCGCAGCGCCAGCGCGTGGTGGAGGATCTTCGTCGCGGAGTGCGTGTCGGCGAACGTGATCGCCAGCGCCTTCGCCTTCGGCAGGCCCGCGGCGACCAGGGTCTCGCGTCGCCCCGCGTCGCCGTAGACGACCGACGCGCCGGCGCCCGCCGCCTCGCGCACGCGCTCGGGGTCGTTGTCGAGCGCGACGTACGGGATCTGCTCGCGCTCGAGCAGGCGCGCGAGGTTCTGGCCGCTGCGGCCGTAGCCGCAGATCAGGACGTGCTCCTGCCGCGCCATCGCCGTCGACGCGATCGTCGTCAGCTGCGCGGCGCGCGCGAGCCAGTCGTTGGCGGTCAGCCGCCGCACGATCGGCTCGGCGAACTCGATGACGAGCGGCGCGCCGAGCATCGAGAGCACCATCGCGGCGAGCACCACCGGCAAGACCGCGGGGGCGATCACGCCCGACTGGCTCGCCAGCGCCATCATGACCAGCGCCAGCTCGCCGGCCTGGGCGAGGTAGAAGCCGGTGCGCAGGCTGGAGGCGAGCGGCGCGCCGAACGCGCGCGCCAGCGCGACGACCAGTGCCAGCTTGAACGCGAGCGGCACGACGAGCAGCAGCAGCACGTACGGCCAGCTCGCCGCCACCGCCGCGAGGTCGAGCGCCATGCCGACGGTGACGAAGAACAGCCCGAGCAGCACGTCGCGGAACGGCTTGATGTCCTCCTCGACCTGGTAGCGGTACTCGGTCTCGGCGATCAGCATCCCGGCGAGGAACGCGCCCAGCGCGAGCGACAGGCCGGCGAGCTCGGTGAGCGCGGCGAGCCCCAGCGTGACCAGCAGCACGTTGAGCACGAAGAGCTCGGAGCTGCGCTGCCGCGCGACCAGGTTGAACCACGCGCGCATCGGCCTCTGCCCGAGCCCGAGGATCAGCGTCAGCGCGACCGCCCCCTTCACCAAGGCGAACGCGAGTGCTGCGCCGAGCTCCTCCGGCGCGCGGCCCAGCGCGGGGATGACGATCAGGAAGCCGACCACGGCGAGGTCCTGGAACAGCAGGATCGCGATGGCGTCGCGGCCGTGCGGTGTTGCGAGCTCCATGCGCTCGGCCAGCATCTTGGAGACGATCGCCGTCGAGCTCATCGCCAGCGCGCCGCCGAGCACCACGCCCGCCTTCCAGTCGAGGCCGGCGAGCGGCAGCGCGATCGCCGCCGCGAGCGTGGTGAGCGCCACCTGCGCGAAGCCCAGGCCGAACACCGCGCGGCGCAGGGCGCGCAGCTGCGCCAGGCTGAACTCGAGCCCCAGCGAGAACATCAGGAACACGATGCCGAACTCGGCGAGGTAGCGCGTCGAGCGCGTGTCCTCGACCCACCCGAGCGCGTGGGGGCCGACCGCCAGGCCGACCAGGAGGTAGCCGAGGATCGGCGGCAGGCGCGCGAGCCGGCAGGCGACGACCACGACGACCGCTGCGCCGAGCAGGACGAGGATGGTGACGAGCGTCTCGGGCATCGGAACGACGCAGGCGCCGTGCGGCGAACCCAATCTACCACGGAAGCCCGCGGGGAAGCGCCGCGCAATCCGCAGGCGCGACGCGAGGACGCGGGCCCCCGGGCCGCGCGGGCGACGGCGGAGCCCGGACGTATACTTGCGCGGTGACCGCGACCGCCGACCACGCAACGCGCGCGCTCGACGAGCGGCGGGCGCTCGCGCTCGCGCGCGACGTCCTCGCCGTCGAGGCGCGCGCCATCGCCGCGCTTGGCGAGCGCCTCGGCGCGTCGTTCGTCGACGCCGTGCGCCTCGTGCTCGCCTGCAGCGGCCGCGTGGTCGTCTGCGGCGTGGGGAAGTCGGGCCACGTCGGGCGCAAGCTGGCCGCCACGCTGGCCTCCACGGGCACGCCCGCGTTCTTCGTCCACCCCACCGAGGCGAGCCACGGCGACCTCGGCATGATCACCGCGGACGACGTGGTGATCATGCTCTCGAACTCGGGCGAGACCGACGAGCTCGTCGCGCTCGCGCCCCACATCCGGCGCAGCGGCGCGAAGCTCGTCGCGCTGACCGGCAACGAGCGGAGCTCGCTCGCGCGCGGCGCGGACGTGCACCTCGACGCCGCGGTCGACAGCGAAGCCTGCCCGCTCGGGCTCGCCCCCTCGGCGAGCACGACCGCAGCGCTCGCGCTGGGCGACGCGCTCGCGCTCGCGCTGCTCGACGCGCGCGGCTTCTCCGCGGACGACTTCGCCCGCGCGCACCCCGGCGGCGCGCTCGGCCGGCGCCTGCTGACCCGCGTGCGCGACGTCATGCGCACGGGCGACGAGCTGCCGCGCGTGCCGGCGTCCGCCACGCTCGCCGACGCGGTGATCGAGATGGGCGGCAAGGGCATGGGCATGACCGTCGTGCTGCACGACGACGACCGCGTGGCGGGCATCTTCACCGACGGCGACCTGCGCCGCGCCGTCGAGCGCGGCGTCGACTTTAGCGCGACGCGCGTGGACGCCGTGATGACGGTGAAGCCGCGCTCGATCGCGCCCGACGCGCTGGCCGCGGAGTGCGTCGAGCGCATGGAGACCCTGCCGCGCGTCATGCAGCTGATCGTCGTGGACTCCGGCGGCCGGCTCGCGGGCGCGCTGCACATGCACGACCTGTTCCGCGCGAGGGTGCTGTGAGCGGTGCGCGCGACTCGCTCGAAGCGCGAGCGCGGCGCATCCGCCTCGTCACGCTCGACGTCGACGGCGTGCTCACCGACGGGCGCATCTACGTCGACGACCACGGCCGCGAGTTCAAGGCCTACTCCGCGCTCGACGGCCAGGGCGTGAAGATGCTGCAGCGCGCCGGCATCGAGGTCGCGTGGATCACCGGCAGCAACGCGCCGTCGGTGCGCCACCGCGCGCAGCACCTCGGCGTGACGCACGTCCTGCTGGGCGCCGAGCACAAGCGCGCGCCCTGGGAGCGGCTGTGTGCGCAACTCGCGGTCCCGGCGGAGGCCTGCGCGCACGTCGGCGACGACCTGCCCGACGTTCCGCTGCTCGCCGCTTGCGGGCTCGCCGTCGCCGTTCCCGCCGCGCCGGCGAGCGTGCGGCGCCACGCCCACTACGTCACCTCGTTGGCCGGCGGGTTCGGCGCGGTGCGCGAGGTGGCCGAACTGATCCTCGCCGCGCAGGGGCTCCTCGCCGACGCCGAGGCCCCGCACGCCGCATCGCCCGCAATCCCGTGAGCGAGGAAGGCCGATGACCGACTTCCCCAGCCGTCGCGCGCTCGACCGTGCCGTCGCGTGGATGCCGGTCCTGCTGCTCGCAGGCCTTGCCGCGCTCACCTGGTGGCTCGACTCGCAGGTGCAGGACGCCGGCCCGCGGCGCGACGGCAACGCGCGGCACGACCCCGACCTGTTCGCGGAGGACGTGCGCGGCGTGGAGCTCGACGAGGCCGGGCGCGCGGTGCAGACGCTCGCGGCGGCGCGCGCGCGCCACTACCCCGACGACGGCACCGTCGAGTTCGACGACCCGCGCTTCGTGATGACGCAGCCCGACCGGCCGAAGTTCACGGTCCGGGCGGACCGGGCGCGCGTGTCCGGCGACCGCGAGCGCGCGTTCTTCGAAGGCAACGTCCGGGCCGCGCGCGCGGCCGAGAAGGTCGCCGACGGCGCCGGGCCCGTGGAGCTCGCCACCGAGTACCTCGAGGTGATCCCGAAGCGCGACCGCGCCGTGACGGACCGGCCGGTGACGATCACCGAGCCGCGTGGCATCATTCGTGCCACCGGTCTCGTGCTCGACAACGCGACGAAGACCGCGACGCTGCGCTCCGAGGTCCGGGGCACGTTTTCGCCGCCTGCCCGCTGAACGCCGCCTCATGCCGACGCCGACCGCACTCGCCCTCGTCCTCGCACTGACGCTCGCCGCCGCCGCACCGGCGATCGCGCAGCGCGACGACAAGAGCCAGCCGGTCAACTTCAGCGCCGACACGGGCGAGGTCAACTACCAGACGAAGGTGGGCAACCTGTCGGGCAACGTCGTCATCACGCAGGGCACGATGACGATCCGCGCCGACCGCATCACGTTCAAGCAGAACGGGGACAACTCGATCTCGGCCACCGCGCACGGCAACCCGATCGCGTTCCGCCAGAAGCGCGACGGCAGCGACGAGTACTTCGAGGGCTTCGCGCAGCGCGCCGAGTACGACGGCGAAAAGGAGACGCTCGAGCTCTTCGACCGCGCGCTGCTCAAGCGCGGCACGGACGAGATCCGCAGCAACTACATCTCGTACAACACGCGCAGCGAGCAGTTCCGCGCCGAGGGGCGCCCGGACGCCGCGGGCGTCCCGGCGAACGCCGGGCCGGGGGCGCGCGTGCGCGGCGTGTTCCAGCCGAAGAGCGAGGAGAAGGCCGGCGGCGACGGCAAGGACAAGGACGCGAAGGCCGCGGCTCCGGCGAAGCCCGCGCCGAAGGCCGGCCCGCTTCCGCTCAAGCGCTCGGGCGAGATCGCTCCGAAGGCCGCGAAGTGACGCCGGCGGCGGAGCACGGCGCGTCGAGCACGCTGGCCGCCGCGCACCTGCACAAGCGCTACGCGACGCGCACGGTCGTCCACGACGTCTCGCTCGACGTGCACGCCGGCGAGGTCGTCGGGCTGCTGGGGCCCAACGGGGCCGGCAAGACGACGTGCTTCTACATGATCGTCGGCCTGGTGGCCGCCGACGGCGGGCGCATCGTGCTCGACGCCGAGGAGCTCTCGAAGCTGCCGATCCACCAGCGCGCGCGCCGCGGGCTCTCCTACCTGCCCCAGGAAGCCTCGATCTTCCGCAAGCTCACGGTCGCCGAGAACGTGCGCGCCATCCTCGAGCTGCAGGAGGAGGACGCGGACGCGATCGCCAACCGGCTCGACGCGCTGCTCGAGGACCTGTCGATCTCGCACCTCGCCCAGGCGCCGGCGGCCTCGCTGTCGGGCGGCGAGCGGCGCCGCTGCGAGATCGCGCGCGCGCTCGCCACCCGGCCCCGCTTCATCCTGCTCGACGAGCCGTTCGCCGGCGTCGACCCGATCGCCGTGCTCGACATCCAGCGCATCATCGGCTTCCTCAAGCAGCGCGGCATCGGCGTGCTGATCACCGACCACAACGTGCGCGAGACGCTCGGCATCTGCGACCGCGCCTACATCATCAACGAGGGCCGCGTCCTCGCCTCGGGCACGCCCGACGAGATTGTCTATAATGAGGCGGTGAGGAAAGTCTATCTCGGCGAGCATTTCCGGTTGTAGAAGTCGCGGAAGGGTGTGAAGGGAGCAGGACCGCTGCACGGCGCGCGTTGTTTCGTGCCTTTGCCGGCGAGCGTCCGCCGGGCCGCCCCAAGGACGCTCGCCTGACCATCGACGCGATGCAAATGGCGCGACGCCGACCTCCCGACTGCCACCGCCAGCGCGGACGCCTCTCGCATCGAATACCGTGAAACAGACGCTCCAGCTCAAGCTCTCGCAGCACCTCACGCTGACGCCGCAGCTGCAGCAGTCGATCCGCCTGCTGCAGCTGTCCACGCTCGAGCTCAACGCCGAGGTCGAGCGCATCCTGCAGGAGAACCCGCTGCTGGAGAAGGACGAGGCCGAGGGCGAGGAGGAGCCGCTGCCGCCCGAGGCGCTGCTCGTCGCGCGCGAGCGCGCGGCGGAAGCCGAGGCCGAGGCGCGCTCCGGCGCGGGGGACGACGAGCCCGACGAGCGCCCGCTCGACGTCACGCAGGCGGCCGACCCCTCCGACGTGGCCGACTACTCGGGCGGCGAGTCCGACTGGGGCGGCGGCGCCCCGCCCGAGGACGACGACTTCTACCCGCAGCAGGCGGCGGCGTCGACGCTGCGCGAGCACCTGATCGCGCAGCTCGGCACGCTGAGCCTCCCGCTGCGCGACCGCCAGATCGTGCTGGCGCTGATCGACGCGCTCAACGAGGACGGCTACCTCGCCTCGCCGCTCGAGGAGCTCCTCGAGATGTTCCCGTCCGAGCTCGGGATCGGCGAGGACGACCTCAAGATCGCGCTCAACTTCGTGCAGAGCTTCGAGCCGGCGGGCGTGGGCGCACGCGACTGCTCCGAGTGCCTGCGGCTGCAGCTGCGCGCGATGCCGGAGGAGACGCCGTGGCGCCCCGAGGCGCTCGCGGTGGTCGACGGGCACCTCGCGCTGCTCGCCAACCGCGACTTCACGCGCCTCAAGCGCCTGCTGCACGTCGACGACGCCGGCGTGCGCGGCGTACGCGACCTGGTGCGCAGCCTGAACCCGCGGCCGGGCGCCCAGTTCGCGCGCACCGAGGCGAACTACATCGTGCCCGACGTCGTCGTGCGCAAGGTGCGCAACCAGTGGACGGCCAGCCTCAACGAGGCGGCGATGCCGAAGCTGCGCCTCAACCGCATCTACGCCGACATCCTCACGCGCAACCGCGAGGCGTCGAACCAGCAGCTCTCCGCGCAGCTGCAGGAGGCGAAGTGGCTGATCCGCAACGTGCAGCAGCGCTTCGAGACGATCCTGCGCGTGGCGCAGGCGATCGTCGAGCGGCAGCGCCGCTTCTTCGAGCACGGCGAGGTGGCGATGCGGCCGATGGTGCTGCGCGAGATCGCCGACATGCTCGACCTGCACGAGTCGACGATTTCGCGCGTCACCACGCAGAAGTACATGCTGACGCCGCGCGGCACCTACGAGCTCAAGTACTTCTTCGGCAGCCACGTCGCGACCGACACCGGCGGGGCGGCCTCCGCCACCGCCATCCGCGCGCTCATCAAGCAGCTGATCGGCGCCGAGAACCCGCGCGCGCCGCTCACCGACAGCCGCATCGCCGAGGTGCTCGGCGAGCAGGGCATCCTGGTCGCGCGGCGCACGATCGCCAAGTACCGCGAGGCGCTGCAGATCCCGCCCGTCAACATGCGCAAGGCGCCTTGAGCGCAGGCGGCATCCGCCGGCCGCCCGGCGGAAGCGCCGCGGCCTTGCCGCGGTGCGCGCAAACGGCGACACTTGAGCTTGCAGCGACACCCGATCCACCGCGGGACGTTCGACAGCGCCCCGCACCGCAGGCCGCCGCGGAAGAGCGGTCCCCGCCCGAAGGAGCCCCTCGATGAACCTGACGCTCACCGGACACCAGCTCGAAGTCACGCCCGCGATCCGCGCGTACGTGATCGGCAAGCTGGAGCGCATCACCCGCCACTTCGACCACGTGATCGACGTGGCGGTCGTGCTGTCGGTGGACAAGCTCAGGCACGTGGCGGAGGCGAACGTGCACGTGCGCGGCAAGGACCTGCACGCCGAGTCGGTCGAGGACGACATGTACGCGGCGATCGACGCGCTGGTCGACAAGCTCGACCGCATGGTGCTCAAGCACAAGGAGATCCGCGCCGATCACCGCCCGGTGACCGGCGCGCCGCGCCGCGCCGCGGGCGCCGGCGGAGCCGAGTAGCGGGCTATAATCCGCGCGCCGCGCCCACCCCGGCGCGGGCGACCGGCCCGCGGGCGCCGGCCCGCGCTGCCCCCTGCGGATGAACCAGATCGTCGACCTCCTGCCCGTCGCCAACGTCGCGCTCGACGTCGACGCGACGACGAAGTCGCGCCTGTTCGAGGCCGTGGCCGCGCTGTTCGAGCGCGACACCGGGCTGCCGGCCGCGACGATCGTCGCCGCGCTCGCCGCGCGCGAGAAGCTGGGCTCGACGGGCCTGGGCCAGGGCATCGCGATCCCGCACGGCCGCCTCAAGGGGCTCGCCGAGGCGCGCGGCGCGTTCGTGCGCCTCGCCGCGCCGATCGCCTTCGACGCGCCCGACGCCCGTCCCGTGTCGCAGGTGTTCGTCCTGCTCGTGCCGGAGCACGCGACCGACCGGCACCTGCAGATCCTCTCGGAGCTCGCGCAGATGTTCTCCGAGCGCGCGTTCCGCGAATCCCTGGCGGCCGCCGCCGACGGCGCGCAGGTGCACGCGCTGATCCGCGACTGGCAGCCCGACTAGCGAATCCCGGCGCGACGAGAGAGAAGTAGGATGCGCCAGGTCAGCATCGAGCGGCTGTTCGCCGACAACCGCGACAAGCTCTCGCTCGCCTGGCGGGGCGGCCGGCAGGGCGGCAACCGCGTGCTCACCGGCGAGCAGGCGCTCAAGCCGACCATCGGGCAGGTCGGCCACATGAACTTCATCCACCCGTTCCGGGTGCAGATCCTCGGCGCGGCGGAGATCGCCTGGCTCGCCCCGCTCGCGCCCGAGGCGCTGCGCAAGGCGATCGACGACCTCTTCACGCCCGAGCTGGTGGCGATCGCCGTGGCCAACGGCGAGACGCCGCCGCCCTACCTCGTCGAGCACTGCAACGCGAGCCACGTCGCGCTGTTCACCTCGACGCAGCCCTCGCCGCACCTCGTCGACGTGTTCCGCTACTACCTCGCGCGCGTGCTCGCCGAGTCGACCACGCTGCACGGCGTGTTCCTCGACGTGCTCGAGCTCGGCGTGCTGATCACCGGCGCCTCGGCGATCGGCAAGAGCGAGCTGGCGCTCGAGCTCATCTCGCGCGGCAACGGGCTCGTCGCCGACGACATCGTCGAGCTGCACCGCATCTCGCCGGACACCGTCGAGGGGCGCTGCCCCGAGGTGCTGAAGGACTTCCTCGAGGTGCGCGGCATCGGCGTGCTCAACATCCGGACGATCTTCGGCGAGACGGCGATCCGCCCGCGCAAGCTGCTGCGGCTGATCGTCCACCTCGAGGACCACAGCCACGAGTCGTTCTCCGAGCTCGACCGCCTGAAGGTCGACGCGACCTACCAGGAGGTGCTCGGCGTGCCGATCCGGCGCGTGACGATCCCCGTCGCGGCCGGGCGCAACCTCGCCGTGCTCGTCGAGGCGGCGGTGCGCAACTTCGTGCTCAACCAGCGCGGCATCGACAGCACGAAGGAGTTCATCGAGCGCCAGCAGCGGCTGATGGACTCCGGCGGGGACGGCGTGCGCTGACCGCGCCATGGACCTGATCCTGGTCGGCGGGCTGGCGGGCTCGGGCAAGAGCGTGGCGCTCGCGGCCCTCGAGGACTGCGGCTACTACGCGGCGGGCAACCTGCCGGTGTCGCTGATCGCCCCGACCGCGGAGTACCTGTGCGACTCGGGGCAGGAGCACGTCGCGATGACCGTCGACCTGCGCATCGGCGAAGGCGCGGCGGGGCTGCCGTCGGCGATCGAGCGCCTGCGCGCGGCCGGGCGCAGCGTGCGCCTGCTCGTGCTCGACGCGAAGACCGACACGCTGGTCAAGCGCTTCTCGGAGACGCGCCGCCGCCACCCGCTGTCCGGCGGGACGCGCACGCTGACCGAGGCGATCGAGCACGAGCGCGCGTTGCTCGACGAGGCGCGCGAGCTCGGCTACGTGTTCGACACCAGCGACCTGCCCGCGGCGGCGCTGCGCGCGTGGATCAAGGACTTCGTGAGCGTGGACCCCTCGCGCCTCACGCTGCTGTTCGAGTCGTTCGGATTCAAGCACGGCGTGCCGCTCGACGCCGACCTCGTGTTCGACGTGCGCTGCCTGCCCAATCCGCATTACGAGCCGCTGCTCGCGCCGCTCACCGGCCGCGACGCAGCAGTCGTCGCCTTCCTCGAGGCGCTGCCCGAAGTCGAGCGCATGTACGGGGACGTCTACCACTTCGTGGCGAGCTGGCTGCCCGACTACGCGCGCGACAACCGCAATTACCTGACGGTGGCGATCGGCTGCACCGGGGGGCGCCACCGCTCGGTCTACCTCGTCGAGCGGCTCGCGCGGGCCTTCGAGTCGCGCTACCAGGTGCTGCGGCGGCACCGCGAGATCGGCTCCGGCGCGGAGCCGGCAGGCGCACCGGCGTGACGCGGCGCACGATCACGCTGGCGCTGACCGGCGCCTCGGGCATGGCCTACGGGCTGCGGCTGCTCGAGTGCCTGCTCGCGGCAGGCTCGCGCGTGTACCTGCTCTACTCGCCCGCCGCGCAGATCGTCGCGAAGCAGGAGTGCGGCCTCGTGCTCCCGGCGCAGCCGCGCGAGGCGGAGCGCGTGCTCGGCGAGCGCTTCGCGGCCGCGGCGGGGCAGCTCGCGGTGTTCGGCCGCGAGGACTGGATGGCGCCGATCGCCTCGGGCTCCAATCCCTCCGATGCGATGGTCGTCTGCCCGTGCACGATGGGAACCGTCGGCGCGATCGCGGCGGGACTCGCCGACAACCTGATCGAGCGCGCGGCCGACGTCATGCTGAAGGAGCGCAAGCCGCTCGTGCTGGTGCCGCGCGAGACGCCGCTCTCGCTGATCCACCTCGAGAACCTCGCCGCGCTGGCGCGCGCCGGCGCGGTGATCCTGCCGCCCTCGCCCGGCTTCTACCACCAGCCGCGCAGCGTCGAGGACCTCGTCGACTTCGTCGTCGCGCGCGTCCTCGACCTCTGCGGCGTCGCGCACTCGCTGGGGCCCCGCTGGGGCGGGGAGCGCATCGCGCCGCCGCCCGGAACGCGGGCGTGAGCCCGAAGCGCCGCCC
>Ga0224500_10000152_pt1 | contig 51325 bp, 74 predicted proteins | sample SF_Oct11_sed_USG_FD_168126 | JGI IMG/M metagenome (GOLD analysis project Ga0224500, IMG submission 168126) | Sediment microbial communities from San Francisco Bay, California, United States - SF_Oct11_sed_USGS_4_1 | ecosystem: Environmental > Aquatic > Marine > Sediment | place: USA: California...
CTGTGGTAAACTGCCCGGCTTTACTCGTTCCATCGCCCAACCACAGACCAAGAACATAGGGGTCTAGCGGCAGGACGGCTTCAGGCAGCGCCAGCGGTGCAGTGACCGGGATGGCATGATTGGTTCGGCCACGCTTTGTGCGGAGCGTCGTCGCGATCTCACGAGTCGTGCGAACCGATCCAGTCGGCCTGGTCGGAAGCGGTTTTGGCTGCCGATTTCGCTTGGTGGTCATTGCGGACAGAAACTGCCGATGCGATTCGGTGAACTTTTTCCTGTTACCGCTGCCAACTGCTGATCTGCTCGCCCGCTTAGCTCGGCGGGAGGCCATCCATACTTCGTCCGTCTTTGTCAACCGGCTCAATTCTCTCGCATCGTAGGTGAGCCATTGATGATCGGCGCAGGATACGATTTGGGTGCCATCGTCGAACGTCATCCGATACGCTTCAGGAGCCAAGTCTACGGGTGATAGCCATTTCACTCGGCATACCTGGCCTAGTTCATCAAACACCTCGTCCCCGATGCGCAGTTCGCCAATCGTCATCCATCCCGTAGGTGTGACAATTGGCTCTGATAGTTGGACCTGCTTCCCGCCGCCGGCTGCGCCACCGTAGAACGCCTCGCGATTATTCAGGCACAACAGCGCTCTTTGCTTTATTGTCGGTGCATGGGGGATGTACCGCGTTAGGCGTGGCGATAGGACTTGATGCAGACTTGGGTTTTCTTCAATCGCCCGTGCTAGATGCCCCTGTTCCGTCAACGATGCTGCCCTCCACGACTTGGTTAACAAGCCCGAGGTCTGACAACAGCAACAACGTCTGTGCCTTGCTTTCGGCTGATCCTCGGTCCAGATATGCCACTTGCTCAATTGGCTCTTGCTCGATCCCTGCCGGCATCGGCGGGTTTCGCATCACCAAAGCATGGTATTGCAATTCTAGCCTTGCTCCAGACATCAGAAGTTCCATCATATGCGATAGCGTTTCTGTGTCGTGTCGTTGTGCAGCTTGCAATGCCTCCAGCCCGACTCCATTTATCAGCGCTTCAACGGTTGATTCTTTCAGAACCCCCAACGTTAGCAGCCGCGCCGCCACCCTCTCATCCGGTTTAATGAATACGCGATCGTAAAGTTCATCGGCCATTGTTGCTTTGCTCCCCAGCTTGTTGCCGCAATCGCACCATTTTCTTTGTTTCCCATGACCTTGAATATTCGGTGTTGGCGAACAGGGCCGAAAATCCGGTAATGTGCTTCAACTTCAACAACTCGTCCGGCTCCAACCCGAGATTATTGCAGATCTCTGGATCCGTCCAACCATTTTCAAGCATTTCGAACACAATCTTTGCCATGCCGTCAATCGAATGCTCCCCTCGTGCCCGATTGTGTCGGATCGTAGCCGCCATCCGTTCGTTGGGGCTCTTGTCCAGGACGACAATCGGCAACAACCCATTCAGCGATTCGCGAATGTCCGGGAATGTCTTTGCCACATGGTATCGGTGAAAGCCATCGACAATAACGAACTTGTCAAGCGCTGCGTCCCAAATCGTCACGACGGGTTGAGTGTAGCCGTCTTGCTTGATCGACACATACAACAGCTGCAATTCCTTGCTGGCCACCGCATTCGGGTTGTACGAATTTTGAATCACCATCTCGATCGGAACCCACCTGACATGGTCTATCGGGTGCGCACGCTGGGGGCTTTGTTCGTGAAGCCGCAACCGGTCCAATTCGATTTCGTCTGCGTCCATTTACTCGCCCTCGCCGAATCCAATAGCCGCCGCTCGCCGCTCCACTTCTGCCCGAGCTTCCCGCGGAATGAACTTCGTCCGTCCTTTCATATGACGCCTTATTATGCCACGTCGCCAGAAGTCGTATGTAAACACGTCTGGACGATTCGTGAACTGGTGCAGCAAAGTGTAGTCCCAATCAGACTTCAAAACGGTATCGATGACCTTTTGATAAAAAGCAGCCGCGATCTCGTCATGCACGTATATTTGGGCTCCGCGCGACATCCGCTTTCGCAACTCCACTTTATGGCGATCGTCTTGCACTAGATTGTCCACAATGTGGTTGGCATAGTCCGCCCAACTCTGGAACATCAGCGGCAGCTGCTTGGGACAGGCGAACGCCGACCGCTTGAGATGCTTGATGGTATTGGCGCCGGTGATCCTCGGCGCGACCCGCTCCCATGTCGCCGGCTCGATCTCTTGCACCAATAACAGCGACTGTACCGCCGTCTCGTGGTGCAGGTTGCTTATCCGCATGTCCGGGACTCCAACCCCGTGCCGATACATGGAGTCATAAACCCGATTGTATGGCCATCCGTTGTCGTGAATCGCTTTCCAGACGTCTTTCCAGCCCCAATCATAAATCGGGTAAAACGTGTAGTGCTGGTATTGCTTATCGTTAACCCGTGCCCACGTTACCCATTTGTAGCTTGGTTGTTCGGTCATCGCCACCATATATGGAATTCCTCGCCACACTTGGGGCAGATGACGAAAATCTTGTCGGCCGCAGCCTCTTGGACGATGGAATTTGCCAATAACTCGGCAGCCGCGTCGACGTCCTCTTGTGTTACTGACGCATCCGCGATCGTCGCGACTCCAGCCCTGGCAATAATCCTTGACGCCTCAATCGTTGTGTAGCCGACGGCTTCAATCAGAGATGCCTCGAATGACTCCATAGCTTTTAGCTCAACCGCCAGCGCGTTTTGGTTCCAATTGCTCAGCTCGCCAATGCGGTTGTCAGCCACCCGATACGCCTTAGCGGCCTCCGGTGACAGGTCAGTGATCTGGCACATGACCGTTGGCCACCCGAGTGTCTTGGCAGCCGACAGCGTCCCGTTGCCCGCTAATACGGTATTGTCCGCCGTGATGACCAACGGCTTTTGCTGGCCGAACTGCTTGAGGCTCGCCGCAATTGCAGCAATGCTACGCTCGCTGTGCTCCCGCGGGTTGTTCGGGTCCGGTTTCAGTTTGTCCACCGCGATCGCCTTGATTTTCATATCGCTTTTCTGCCAATTTTACTAGAAGTTTCATGCACTGGTAAAAGCCGCGACGATTGCCATGCTCCCGACAGTCTCGCGCCATAGCCCCCGCAAGGGCCGCCATTTGCTCCAGCTCGCGTTCTGATAGCCGCCCCGCGTTGGCGGCCGCTGCTGCTGTGCGCGCGTCCCCGCGGACGTGTGCTCGATCCTGGAATAGTGACCTGAACCAACATCGTGGGATCCCATCCCTGACCCTTGCCAAACTTCGGCCAGTCAGATGGTTTTGGACGAATTCCGCCTTTTCCCCTTCATTGACCATTTTGGCGTTTTATCGCTTGGTCATGGTTTTGGCAACTAGGGAGGCGCGCGTTACGATCGCTTTCGCATAGCACTCCGGGTTTGAGTCATTGGCATCAGCAACCCATGCAGTCGACCGTTATACGCCCGGAATGCAAGCAGTTGCTCCGTGCCATCTATGGTCGTAGTTACGTTTCTTGCTCTCAATCGCCTAGCCATTTGAGCTGCGGATACCTGGCCGATTGCCACGTCTGGCAGCTTGCTTATCAGCTCGGCATAGGCTGCGGAATAACACCAACCCCCGAATGCGTAGGAATAGTCCACGTCGCCGACCCCCTTGCACATATTGCAGGGGTTAATGCACCCCCGGGAATCGCATTTGTCGCACCCCCAGCCCTGGCAGAGTTTGCATTCTTCCGGATCGCTTCGAAAACATTCCGGACATGCCGATTCGCGACGTACTCGCGACATCCGCGATGCTTGCTTCATTCCTGTCAGCCGTTCCGTTTCCAGCATTGGCAGATGGCCGATGCTCGGCCGCTTTACCGCTTGCAGCTCGTCGTCACTTGACAAAATGATGTCCTGCGTCCAGCCGATGATGCGGGAGTCACTTGCAACGCTGACCCCCTCGGCTTGCCATGGGGACGAAAAGTCATATTTGAACAATTTGTACTGGTCATCGCCGCAAAAAGGTGACAGGTCGATCGGCGGTTTCGGTTGGCGAATCAGCCACCAGGGAAGCGCGGCTGCCGATATGAGCTTGTTAAACGTTCGTCGGTCCATTGTTGCTCCTTTTGCTTATTCCTGCGCTAGAATTTCCACGACGTTTCCGCGGAGGTCCACGATTGCCACTATGGTGCCCTTGACGATAGCGCCAAACTTGTTCGTGCCGCGGAACTCCACATAGATGCGGAGGTGATCGCCCTGGTCCCAATATCGCGTCAGGACGTGTTCGTACGACCTCGGGTTGTCCATCGCCCGCAGGATCAACTCGGTCAGGCCCTTGTGTGACCCATCACGGTTGAAATGCTCCCTGATTCGCTCGACTCGTTTCCTGGCTCGCTCTTGCCGCTTTTCCTGCGGCGTCATGTAATCCGCCATCGTTGGCAACGGTTCGACGTTGGCTGGCGGGTCCGGAACAACTGGTGGTTTCGTTTCGCCTGTGCAGCCAACAGCAGCAACAATAAGCAACACCGCGGCCGTCCGTTTCATTGTTGTTCCCCCTGGTCGTCCGGACACATTTCAATCAGTTTCTGATAGCAACACGTCAACGTCCGCAACCGCTGAATGTCGTCATTGGGCGTTTTAGCCAGCAATGCTTCGACCAATTTCAACCGCTTCTCAATCTGGTCTGTTTTCATCGCAACAACTCCGGGTACCACCTCTTAGCATCGGCTTCCCACAAATTTGAGAACCGCTCGACCTCGGCTTTCCATTCTTGCCATTGCCCGCCAACGGTTTTGTTGAGTTGCCACTTTGGGGCCGGCATTCCTGGCGGAAGTGACTGAGGCCAACGCTCCAGTCGCACCGGATAACATACCGGGACGTCTGCATACCACTCAGACAGCGTCAGCTGGAACCACCACGGCAAGGTCCGCGATGCCATACGCTGACAGAACTTTGAAAACGTATCCCGGCTTTGGCTCCCGCGCTCCAGCCGCCAATGTTGCCACAATGACACCAATCGTGACCGAGGGTCTCTGACCGTGACATACACCAGCTTCCGCGATCGGGCGGGGATGGTCATATTGTGCCACCCATCCCCGACTGTCCACACCCGAGACGCTCGCCCGATAGCTCGCTGTTGTGCCTCGCGAATAGCTTCATAAAGCGAAGTGCAGCCGGTCTTCGGCGCCGTCAGCATTATCCAGTCGTGCGATGCAATCACGTTACAACCGTAGCTCCCAGTCATATTCGACGCCGTCGCACACCGCGCGCCCCATTAGCGGCGCTCCAACGCATTGCAACCACGAAATCACATCACCACCGCAATATCGATCGATCACATCGTCAATGCTGTTCTCGATTTCCTCATAGATCCCAAGGGTTTCATCCTCCGTTTCCCCCAACGCGGCATCGCACACTACCCCGTCTTGGTTGCTCCATTTGCCGTGGCCGACAATCACGCCCTTTTTGTGGATTTCGATATACATTTCACCACCTTGGTTGTCAGAGAAAAACACCCCGTAGCGATCAGCTCTACGGGGTGCCCGGGTCGTGACTGGTAACGCAACCCAGTCACTTCCCTGCGATGGTCGCATATTAGCGATCCTCGAATTCTTTCTTCAATGCGTTGTATTGCTTCAAACGTTCCTCCCTGCGTCGCGCTTCCTTTAACATCTCTCTTTTATCGCGTTGCGTTTTGGCTGTTTGTAATATTTCGACAGCGTCTTCACCGAATGCGGGTTCCAACACCAAATCCAGCCGATATCCAATCGGGTTGAATTCTTGGGTGTCGGTGAGCTCTGCATAGTCGCCCCATCGCTCGGCTTGTAAATAAACGAACGTCTTATCCGTAAACGACACAATGATGCCCGCTTCCCAAAATGCACAACCGCCGACAGTTTTCCCTTTTATGTCTGTCGCATTTATTTGCCTAAACATGTCCGTATTCCTTATCCAATCGGGTTGAATTCTTACGGTCAATAGTCGGTGTCATCTGGGAGGTGCGCGACGATTTGGCTGGTGGGGATGTGCGTCGATCCGCCACCAATGTCGTCAAACTTAAACCATCGCAGCGCTTTCTTGACCATCGCCAGTTCCTCATACGCACTCGGCCAATTGTCCCACGACGCTACAAACACCCGCTGCGGCCTCCCAGCAAGAACGCTGGATCTTTCGTAGGTGCTGTGGCCGTACAACGTCGGTTTATTGGTGGCATACGTTTCGCCGCGGCCTGGCTCCAACGTGAAGGTCCAGCGCTTGCGTCCGACCTTCATTTCCGTCAATGTCAAAATCATGTCTGCAACTTGATGACTGTTCATATCCGTGGCTCCTTGTTTTGTTCAACCCAGTTTGTAACGACGTTTCATAGCTTCCATACCGACCGCGACCAGCGCGGCCGGATCCTGGTTCATCTCCCGGTAAATTGCCGGGTTCGTTTCGGCCGCCCAGCCCCTCTGTATCGCTTCGCGATCTGGTCCGAGGGTCCGGAAGGTGGCAGCGATTTTCAACGCCTGGCGCCACTCTCCGGCGGCCGCATGGTCTCGCATTTGGCTCAGTTTGGTTTTCATACCTTAGCTCCCAACGCTCACCCAATCGCAACGGTTTTCACGCGCGAACTTCATCGCCCACCGCTTGGCTTCGCTGAAGGGCATCGTTGCGGGTGCCTCCTCTGTGCACCATTCGCCGGTGGGGCGATGGAAGTCGAAAAACCAACGCCCGACGCCGCGGGGCTTGTGTCCGTGAGCAGCTTCAAAATTCGTAGTGCAGAATTCGATTCGTGACATTGCTTTGACCCTTGTTTTAGAGGTTTGGTTGGCGGCCAGCCAACCGTTTCGTCTTTCGCTACCCCAATTATACCGTCTGCTCTTGGCGACGCAAGTGGATTTGTGGAAAGTTTCCTGAATATTTTCTGGTCATTCCGAAAAGTGATGTCGTTGGTAATGTTCCGTCGCCAGATACCTGCCGAGGTCTTGCCGAAAATCCGGCAGGCCGTCCAAGAACTCCAAGTAATCAGCCGGGACGTCGCATATTCGTTCGCCGGCATACTTCCCGAATGGCATCGTCGTCTCTTTGCTCCATTTGAGGGCCTGTTGGTCTGTCCAGCCTTTCGCCGCGGTCGCCGGCTTCGTTGGCGCGGTCTTCTCGATCCCTAGCAGCCCGTCCAGCGCGTGGCGGAGTGCCTCAAAGTATTTACGCTTGCCATCCGGTGACAGATCTACACCTTCGCTCCCGACGGTCAGAACAAACGCCATTGCGACGTCCGCATACTGTCTTGCGATAACGTTTTCTTCGATGCTCATCGTTTAGCCTCCATAAGGTTCCATGCGGCATTCCTCAAACGGCCTACGCGATCGGCACCAGGCCACCAGATCCCGCTCCGCGCCGATCTGGCGAGCCAGCTCCAATGCCCGCGTGTATCGGATCCACCCAGGGCCAGTCGTCCGCTCCGCAGACCAGATGTAATCACGCATCGTCCCGCACGGGATCCAACTACAGTGGATGTAGGGCAGAGTCTTGTTGGTCATACGTCTGACTCCTTATGAATTGCGCCGACAGTGTTACCGCGGTATTTCCCGCCCGCCCTGACCAGCCGGGCATATTGTTGCCCCTTGGGCAGCCAGTCCTGCAAGATCGCCACTCTCCCGTTGAAGTCGGCTTGAATATGCACCCGCGTCAGTCCGTGCCGACGGCACAGCTCTACGGCCTCGGCGACTGTGTACGTTGTGTAGTTGCCAGTGCTGGCGACTCCGGCGCGGTGCGTTGTCAGCGTTGCTTTCATCTCACTCTCCCCCGATGAATTTGATAGCCAGCCGCCAAGATGGCGTCCAGACGTCCATAACGTCGCTGCCCTCTCGGTCCAGCATCACATACTCGACATCCTCCTCACCTAATTGATCCAGAGCGACAAGCACATCGCCGCTGTCGCAGGCAACTTGGATGTGGACGATCTCATCCTGTGTGATGCTTCGGTAAATTGCGTTGCGAAGAATGGTTTGATTCCCGATCCGCATTTCATTTCACTCGCTTATGAATTCTGTTTCGTCATACACCAGTTCGCACCAACTGTGACCATCCTCGTTGTGTCTTTCATAATGACACGGTGTGAGCATGACGGAATGCCACCAGTCTTTCGGTAACACCTTCTTGGCATACGACAGAGCGTCGTCATATCCCTCAAAACGTTTTACGACGTTTGTCGCTTGGTCAAGTAGAGCGTCACCGTCTTCATCCAACGGTACGCTGCTTGTCCACTCAACTTCATAAAGTGTTTTACTCATCGCACTCTCCCCCGATGAATTCTGCGCCCCGCAGGGCTAGGCGAAGTATTTCGCCACTAAATGGTCCCACCATGCCCAATCATCCGCGGGATCGACCACCTCGACATCGTTGGCATAGGCAACGGTCAGACGGCTGCTCTTGTGGTTCAGCGTCATGGACAGGATACGGCTGCCGCTCAGCGTCACAGAGGTGATAGTTACGCCATCGATGGTTTGGGTGACTTTTGACATTGTGGATTGACCTTTGGAAAACGGGGCAGGCGGCCAGCCCGCCCCTGTGACCTAGTGATTACTTGCTATTCTCGATTTGGTTCCGACATTCCTTGACGTGTTCCAACAACCGCACCACATCCCCCAATCCATAAAACGCGCGGTCCAGCGGGTGCTCCTTGAATCCGCTACCAGGACGCTCAGCAAATGGGGTCGTCAGATTGATACCGTTTTGCCCCGCCCAGATTTCCATATCGGCCAGTTCCGATCGCATTGCGTGCAGGCGGCCGATTACTTGTTCCAGCGTTTGGTTGTTCGTCGTCATTGTCTTGACCCTTGTTTTGAGAAGTTCGGTTGGCGGCCAGCCAACCCGTTCGTTTCATCTACGTGAATAATACCACGGTTCAAAACTAACGCAAGTGGATTTGTGGAAGAATGTTGAAAATAGTTCTGAAAACCGTGTTTTTCCGGGGAAATATCGCCAAAATATTTTTTCGGAATGTCAAGGGATGGTATCCGAAACAACCCTGATTGGGCGAGATGACCACGTCAACCGGCGCCCGCCAGTGGTGATCTGTATTTCGATTTGGGCTGGCTGCTCCGGTAGGGCCTGGGTGTCGGTACCATCCACCTCCACAACGACGATGCCATTCGGCCAATCGCTTTCCGGTGTTGCTTCCAACACGAGCCATGGGCCTGCCAACAATACGCCCTCAATCGTCCGCAATGCAGCTTCCACGTTGTCGCCCGGGTCGATCGCCATGACGACTCCCCCGTGCATAATTTGGAATGGCATCCGCGCATCATCGCCTGTGTAGAGAATCTTCACCTGACCACCTCCAGAACAAACCGATCATCAATGATTTCTGTATACGCCACCGATCGCAGAACTTCCACCCAATGTCTGTCATCGACGATTTGCAGCGGCCAATAAAATCTGCCTTCCTCTGTTCCCGAAATGGCAATTGCTATCGCAACTGCAACTCCCGGGACCAGCGTTACGCTGGCGACGATTGACGGGGCAACGACTTCCGCAATCCCTACTGCTACAGGCGCTGTTGACGACACAACAACCAACGGCGCAACAGCTATGGCGGTGCATCCCGCGATCCCTGGCACTGCTGCAATCGTGGCGTTAACCGTTGGGGCAATCGCTGAACCGGTGGCATTCCCCGCAGGCACAGCTACGGCAACCGGTCCCCCGATTGCAACTGGCGATATTGCCGCGGCACTTGCCCCCGCTTGCCCCACCTGCACGGCAATGACCGCCGAGGTCGTTGGGGTGACCACGGACGCTACCGCGCTGGCTGTTGGCGCTGTGACTGCAACAGACGTCGTTACCGTTGGCGCGACGATTGCGGCGCTCGCCGACGCGACAGGAACAATACCCGCCGTAATGGCGAGCGGAGGCGTTATTGTTGCCGCTGCATTGGCCAACCCGACTGATACTGTCGCAGTCGTCGTAACCGTCGGACTCGTCACCGTTGCCGAGGCGATGGCAATGCCGACTGTAACGGTTGTTTGCGCGCTTATTGTGGGGCTCTCAGCGGTAGCGCTCGCAACTATCGTCGGGACAATCCCGGCTGTCGCCACTGACGGTGGCAGCACCGCACCCCCAGCTGTCGCGACAATGGGGCTGAGCACAACCGTACCAATCGCATTCGGCTGCACTGCCGAAGACGCCGCGGCCGCTATTGGCGGCGACAGCGTAACCGTTGTGGTCGCTGTGGGTGCGATTGCACTTCCGGCCGCTGTCACAACCGGCGGTTCGACAATCGTTTCTGACCCTGCTACAGCCGGCTGGATGACCGTCCCAACACCAACCACCGCACCAACAGCCACCGTCACAGTCGTCGTGATTGACGGCGCCGTTGCGGATGCCGCGGCTGTAATCGCTGGCGGCACGACGAATGTCGTTTGGAATACCGTCGGCGGCTCGGCGGACGACGCCGCCGCCGCGATCCCAACCGCAACCGACAGCGACACTGTCGGCGAGATGGCTGCGGCGGCGGCCGTTACCACCTCCCCAACCGCCAGCGTTACCGTTGCCACTGGCGTCGGTGCGATTGTGGACGCCGCAGCCGTCGCCTGTGGGGGTGCGACGCTCAACGTTGGCGTAACACTTACCGCTATCGCAGACGCGGCAGCGGAGGCGACAGGGGCCGTTATCGCCGTGTTAGCGATAACCGCCGCAGTTATTACCGAAGCCGCTCCCGATGCAACCGGCGGAAGAACAGTCACCGTTGACGTCACAGCCGGTGGCAATATGCTTCCCGCCCCAACCACTGTCGGGACAACCACCGTAGTCATCAATGATACGGCTGGCTCCACCGCTGTCGCCGCTGCCGAGGCAATCGGCGCCACAACCGTCACCGTTGACGCGATACCTGGCGGAACGACTGACGATGCACCTACAGCAGTGGCAGGCAGTGTTGTCACCGTCGCGATGACCGTCGGCGGGATCGCCGCACTTGTCGCCGCCGCTATTCCTGGCGTCAGACTGAGGATAAATGGAGGTGGCAGACTTGTCGCCGATGCAGTCGCAACTCCAACCGTCAGCGATACCGCCCCCGTGCTGGCCGGTGTGACGATGGTCCCCGCGGCTGACGCTATCGGTGCTGCTACGGTAACATTGCTAGTTATTGCTGGCGTTACAGCCGCGGCCGTTCCACTGACGACAGGCACCGTAACGACTCGCACAGCGATGACAGTCGGGGCGATGCTCGCCGAGGTCGCCGCCGCGATTGGTGCGGTGACTGTCACTGCACCCGCGACAATTGACGGGGCAATGACGGTTGCCGTTGCCAGCACATCGGCCGCAGTAATGACGGTCGGACCCTGGGTCCGCCGTTGCATGTATGGCTGTATCGGGATTCCGCGCCCAAGTCTAGCCATACATCACCTCTCCCTTGCGTCGTGCGCTACACGTCTATTCCGACCCAACAGATAGCATTGCACGCAGTAGCAGCCTTCACCCGAATGCGTAAATATTCCAGATTGCTGAATTCCTTTTCGAAGCCTAGCGGGAACCGCTCAACGAATGGCCCATTCGGGATGAGCTGGTGACAGGCAAGCATCCGCGTAGTGGTAATCGTTCCTTCGGCCGATGCGGTGTAGCCCGTAGTGGACGTGCTCAATGTGAACGGGTTTCCGCTCGTCGGTGTATCGGCTTTCGGGTCAACGTTCTGAATCCCGCTCGCAGCGTGCGCCGTCACCGTTGCCGCGACAGTGCCAGTGGTAAGCAGCTCGGTGATTATAGGCGCTGCGGACGCTGCACCATCGAACGAGATCCCCCATTCAAACACAAAACCGCGCCCGACACTGATCCCCAGTTTGGCCTGCAACAACGTCTTAATGGCTGTCCCAGTGGTTACAGCTACTTGCGATGCTGTCGTCGGCGCTGGGCCGTTGAATATCACATATCGTTCAGCCATCGGATCGGCTCCTTACCAGTATGCGGCCCGTTCGACGGCTCGCTGAAATAGGATCGGGTTTCGTGGATAAATTTCTGCCGGTGCACTAATCACAAGCTCATCATAGTACAAGTCGCCGCCATCCGTTACGACGAACGCCAGAACATCATTACTGCCTCTTGTGAATACATTTGCACTTATCCTCGTTGTTGCCCCTGACGCGTCATACAATAGTGTCTTAGAACCAAATGCAGCCCCGTCGTCAGATATTGCATAGTATATGTCACCCGCAGTATTATCTTTCCAAATCGCGTACACCTTTTTACCATAGACGGCACTCATAGGGTACGCTGGGCTTGCATGCCCCGATGCTACAATCGGCGTCGACACAGTTCCGCTATTTGTCCAAGTTTGATTGTAAACGCCTAACGTTCCGAGTTGTAATACATGGCCTATTACCTCATTACCGGACGAATCAAAATACGTACATACCGGGCTTCTGGCTGTCGACCCAGGAGTTAGGTCCGATCCGCCTATTTGATATGAGCTTAATGTGTTGGCATTATCTAATGCTCTATAACCGTACCAGTTGCTTGCTGATTGCCAAAATACCATGTGCATCTTATCCGACGCGCCGCGTCCGATTGCATATGGTTCTGCCGAATATTCCAATCCAGAAGCCGATACAGCAATATCCGTTACCCAACTGCTTCCCTCCCATCGTGCATACACTACACGTGCGAAGTTATTGCCCATGATTCGTTCGCGTGTTCCGTTATACAGGCAAATTCTATCGCCATCAGCCCGCATTGCGAATAAACAAAAGTTCCACCCCGCATTTGTAATTCCTCCCTGTATCGTTTCATTCACCGTGCCCCATGTGTTCGCCGAACCGTGGCTTGCACTACGGAATACTGAATATTCGGCATTCGGCCCTGTATCGTCATAAAAGGCCATATGTATCTGATCTGATAATTGGTAGGCCGCTCCGTACGTATTACCAGTTCCTAGACTTGGTTCGTTCGCTGAGTCCTGTTGCGTCCAACTATCAACCAATGGATCAGTGCCACTTTTCCAGACTTCCGGTTGATTGCTCCCATCAAGGCACAGCACGTACACAGAGCCAGCGTCGATAAACGGCCCAGCCCAACCAGAGGGAAGAATATGCGACGTATTGATTTGCTTGACTGCCATCAGACCACCGACCAGTCATTGAGGCTCATGAACGTATGCGACGGTACCAACGCCTTCCAGCCTTCGATAGTTTTCCAATTGAACACCGGATCGGCACCGGTCCCGAATCCTGGCTCCGTGACCATGTGAATCACTTGATCGAGAGTGTCGATCGCATCGATCCAGCCGGCGGCCTGAACTACCTCGGCATCGCTGAATGCCGGTATCAGATCCTCCGAAATGGCAACGTCGACGCCGCCAAGCACATTCTTGATTCGATTGCGGCTGCCGCCGTTGCTCAGATCTTCGTTCCGCACCGATCGAGAATGTCGGCGGCGGTTGCCAGGTGAATACAGCCGAGCCTTCTTTGTCGCACCTTCACCGGATGCTGGATTCAGACCGACAGCGGTGATCGCCGCATTGATCTCGGCTTCGTCCGATTGGTCTTGCGTCGACTGGATGTATGGCGATGTGTCCGAGGTGACGATGTTTGTATAGCCGTAGGTTTGCTCAAGCACCTCGGCCGTCCATGCATAGCCGGCACCGATGATGAATATCCGCGTACTCGTCGGCCATCCGAAGATCTCTACCAACTTGGCTGCCCTGACTTGGGCGACAGGCAGCATCACAGCGCGGCAGTAGCCTAGCCGAATACCGGGCCGCGTATTCGGATGTCCTTCAGGCTCTCCGTTCAGATCGTAATCTGCATCGAAGTCAGCCTTGCTGTTGTACTGCTTGAGCGGCACAGCTCACCCGCCTATGTGCTGATTCGCAAGTTGCCGCCGGCGCCCAACGTGTTGAAGTCGAATGTTACGTCACCGCCATTCGTTGGCGTATCGGTGACATCGAAATAGGCAATCAGGCGGCTTGTAGTGTCGTTCGCGCCACCCTCCTTGATCAGAATCATGCCCGCGATCGTTTCGCCGGCAGACAACGCCGTCCAGGTCAGATCTGCAATCGCGATATCAACACGGTTGTCCGTGTTGTTCGCCTGCATGGTAATCGTAGGCGTCTTGCGCCCGGCTCCGCCCCACCCTGGAGTGTAACCGCCGACGGTCAGTTCATGGTCGACCGCGTCGTTCGCGCCGCCGGCATCAACCACTAGGTCATCCTGGTTTGGCACGTAACCGCTTTTCACCAGCATGACTTTCAGCGTGGTCGTATCGATGTCGATAGTTCCATCAAGGCATTCCTTCAGCCCGAGGTTGTACCAGAATGAGGCCATTTGTGTTCTCCGCTTTCTTGGGATGTTGTCCGCAACACTCCAGATTGTGGAACAGCTGGGGTCCGGTAATCAAGTCCCGCGCATAAAAACGGCCAGCACCCCCGCGACGTTGGCTTTCGGTGTGGGGTACTGGCCTAGTCGGGCCGCTCTTTCGCCACCTGCACGAATCGGTCAAGATGGCAGCCCGGTGTTTCGCCGCTATTCCTTTTCGCGTTCGTGTTTCAGCCGTGGCAGACCTCGGTCAGGATAGCGGGCAGTCAGCCACCCATCTTCATCCGGGATCCTGTAATGGCTGACGTTGGCCTCCTGCATCGCCGCATCCAACGCCTCGGCCGCCGCTTTGCGGGCATCGGCCGCCTTTTTGGCTTTCACCTTGGCATTTGCCAAGTCCTTCATCGCTTCCTCGACTTCTGGGAATATTTCCGGACCCAGGCTTCCTTCACCGTCGCCAAGATATGCCTGCCCGCTTGGCTCGTGGGTTGCGACTGTTGCTTTGCCATTCCTCTTGTGCCCTTCTGGCTCCTTCCTCGGTCGCCCTCTGCCCCTTGATCCCGTCGGAAGCTTTTCAGCTGTCTCTGTCTTCGCCATAGTTTTCCCTCTTAAATGACTGCCTTGGCCTTCAAATACCCGGTTTCATCCCAAGTTATCGCCACCGCCAGCGCTGACCATAAATCGCGCTTCAGCCCGTACAGCGGGCCTGGCGACGTTTTTTTGCCGACCGCATTTTCCCTGGTGCCGCCATATCTCGCAAGTATGGCTTGCGTAATGGCGGCATCGTTTCCGGTTGCACGCCCAAGCAGGTGCTTTTTGACGTCCATTCGGCTGACCAACACCGCGGGCCGTTCATAGACGCTCCAGAGTTGCACAAATCGCCCGATTTCGATCGCTGTCAGTGCGACTTGGTTCGGGACGTAATGGCGTCCCGAGGTCGTCTGCAACGAATATGGCGGCGTGTATTCGATCGCCAGCGTCGTTGCGTCGTCATATCGACTCGCCATATCTATGATTTCCCGACGTATGTATTCATTGGGGCCAATTGACCACTCGATCGGCTGCCCACATTCATAGCCCACGCTTGCCGACTCCACGTAGCACACGATTGCCGACTCCTCGGGTCCGGGATCGATTGCGATAATCATTGTTCCCCCAATTGCTCTGACCGCGATTTGGCCAGAATTGCTAGGTAGTCGATGGCGTCGTCAATCAGCCCTTGGTCGAATCCAGACGGCACCTCTGACGTTCGCCGCGCTAACACCATGCCGACCTCGGCAACGGTTCCACAATGCTCGAATTCCTCCTCGGCGCCGAGGATGAACCGCTCGCCGTTGAATTTCCGTTCTATCGGGCTCAACTCCCCATCCACTAATGGTATGGCGCTCGATTCCTCGGGGAACTCAAATTGCTCCAGGGCTGGTTGTTCAATGCCGGCTTCCACGCAATTGTCCATACATGTGGCGCCGCCTAGCTCCCGAGTAAGTTGCCACAACTTGGCAGCCCGTCGCACTGGCGTCTTGAGGCTCATCGGGATCGGGTCCGAATCCCAGACATTTTTTTGACGCGACTTCAACCGCTGCAACTCGTCGCGCTGCACAATGACGATGTTGGTGTATCCGGCTTTCGTCCGATACATGCAATAGCTTGCCAACACGTTGGGCCATACTTCCTTCCTCCCTAATGCCAGCTCGTGTTCGATTTGGGTTCCACCGATGGAATTCCAACGTCTGAATTTGTCTTCCTTCAGCACTAGCTCGGTTGTTAAGCCGGCCAGCCAGTCGCTCTTAAAGGCCAGCTCGATGTACCCCTTGTACCCTACAATCAGTTGCACAATTCGGCGCTGTTGCGGTTTGCCCTTGTTGATCAGGAATGGGACTAAATACCCGTGCCCCATCGTCGGACCCAGCATCAGCCCCAATGTCGCCGCGTTGAAAATGGCGATCTTGATGCTATTCACGTCGACATCCTGGTGCGCGGTTTGCAGCTTGAGAGCCTCCACGGCTGCCAGACTGCAAAACCTAGCCGCGTTTTCCATGAACCAGGGAGGCATATACTCGGCCGTCAGGTCCAGTTGGCGGAAAACCCGGTCCCTCATCACAGGATCCCGACAGGCCGGAAGGTTAACCCGCCGGTCAAACACTGTCACCGTAATGCTATTGCTCGCGTCTCTTGGCATCGCAGTACCCTCAATTCAAATGGCATTGTTGGCTTTTTTCGCGCTCTACCCGCTCCTTCTCATCCAGCATCGGCAGCGACTCCCATAACGCCTGGGCTGCCTGTGATGCCGTCGCCGCAAATGTTGCTGCTGACCGCAACTCCTCCTTTGATCGTGCCCCGCGCTTGCGCTCTCTGTCGTGTATACGACGCACAGCCTCCAACGCCTTCTGTGCGTCATGCAGCACTCCATACACTGCCCAGCCAGTGTAGAACGCATGCGCTGCATCGCTCTTGGTAATCGGCGGCGCAAACTGCTCCACCTCCCGCCACAGCTTGCCGAATATCGGGCCAGCAACGGCCAGAAACGCCGCCATTTCTTCCGTCGTCGCATCTTCACCTATCGACAGACGATAGCAGACGTCTTTATTCAGGCACGTCCGTATTTTTGTTGCCACATCCCCCGGGCCTGTTCCGCTAACACAAATATCAATTGCATGGATCTCCATTGTCATTTCTCCTTACACGGTTTCATCCGGGGTAACGGCTTGCATCGCAGCCGCTGGGCTCGATTGGCTCATCGCGTCGAGCATCACGTCCAGTAACGCCGCCCATGTCTTGCTGTCCGTCTTGTCGTCCGACAGTTCTGACAGCTCCATTATTTTGGCCAGAACTTCCGGCCGCGGCTCCAATTCGGAATCCCAAAGATTATCCCACCCGACATCACGCAACAGGTGCCGCATGATGTATTCACAGGTAATCCATTGGGGCAAATCAGCATTTACGCTTTGTGCTGTGTGAAGCATACCAAAAACCCTTTGTGAGAGAGGAAACAGAAAAACAGGGCGGGTCATTGCCCGCCCCACTTTGGCAACTATCGCTGCTTTGCGCGCTCCCGGGCCTCCCGGGCCTCCCGGGCCTCCCGGGCCTCATGCTCCCGATTCGTCGACAAATGACCGCACCGGTTGCATTCCCATACGGCCCGCATCGGAACTCCGTAGGCGCAGGCTCGTGTTAGCTCCCGAGTCGCATTGCACTTTGGGCAGAACGCCGTTTTTTCCCACATTGTTTTCCCCTTTTTTTGGTGACCAGAAAGATTCTCGGCTTAGCCGGCCGGGCCAAACCACTCCAAAATTATACACTCCTGATTCAGTAACGCAAGTCCGCTTTTGTTATTTTGTGAAAAAAAACCCGCCTTTACCCGATGCCCCAGCGGCGCAATTCCCACTCCGCTGGATCGACTTCATTCACGCCTACTGCGTAGCCGGGCCAGCATTGGTGTTCGCAGCATTCCCGCCACCGCATGACTGTTGAGGTGTATTTCGCCCGCCCCAACCGCAACATAGCTGCTGTCGCCCGCACGACATGCACGTCGTATGGCTCCTCAGTCTCGCCAAATATCCAGATGTAAGCCGGCGCCCAACCCGTAATACAGCGGTACAAGTCCACGTACCACGCGGCCTGCACGTCGTAGCCGAACTTCCGTATGGAACGCCTGACTCCTTCCTCGGTACCGTCTGCCGTCGTCTTGACGTCGCAGATGTACTGCGGATCCGATGCCAACAGCCTATCGATGCGGGCCTTGCCGCGTAATTCCGGGCAGCCCATCCATTCCAGACTGCATAGCAGCGACGCCTCTGACCAGCTCCGCGATCGCCATATCCGTATTACGTCATTGCGTGACAATGACCGGGCCATTGCCCGGATCCGATAGAATTGCTCCTCCGTTACAGCGTCTGTCACTTGCTTGGCATCCGCGCCGGCATGCACTCCGCATACCCATCCATCCGTGCTCAGCCATTCCGCTGTATTGCCGCACGGCTCGCCCTTACGCTTTCCAGTCTTGAGGATAGCGGAACACGCCTCTGCGACTTGATAGCGGCTGTCGAACGCCTGGGGGCCTTCAAGCAGGTAACAGTGCAACGCCGACCCAAACCGATTGGCTGGCGTACTCGTTGACGGCATCCGCCCCTCTTTAGCGGCCTGCATGTGCAGCATAGAACGCTGCAACCCGATGTTTATGAGCGATTGGCTTAATGCCGGCCAGCCACAATATTCCGCCCACGAAACGTCATGATACAGCCCGTCGGACCTTTCTGTTTTGCTTGTCATCGAATTCGCTCCTTAATAGCAGTTGTCTCGGATGGGTTGCTTGGACTTGCCCACGGCCGCGCTCGCCATATGCCACAAATACCCACCAATCATTCACGGACGACACAATGCCCGGCTCGCAGTCAGTGTGCGTTACGTCACCGTGTGCATGATCAGGCACGTACAACACTCGATCCCCAGCTGTGAATAATCCTGTCCTCGCCATCGACATATCCCCGCGACATGTTCTTGTTTTCCGTAAACGCAACCATAAAAGATGCCAGCGGGCGCAGCCCTCCCCAGTCTGCTCTCCCGCTGGCACCCCTCTCACGCGAAATGGCCAGGGGTTGGCTCGTCCATTCCTTGCCGCGGCCAGTCCGTCGGCCGCCCCCCCGCCAAATATCACTCAGCCAGTGCCAACGCAAACACTCGGCGGGTCCGGTCCGAATTTAACCCGAACAGATTGCTTTCCTGACGCTTGGCGACTCGATCGGAATCATCCTTGCCACGCGCCTTCATATCGTGTTGGACGAGCCCAGTAAACGCATTGTAGGCCGTCCACATTGTCCGCCCGCTCAGAGGTGCTTCGTCGTCCCAGCGTCGCGTGAACGACTCCAGCGCGCTCATCGCCTTTTTTTGCGCCCGCTCCTCGGTCTCGTTTTTGGGGTTTTCGTGCACTGTCCCCAACGTTTCCACATACGCGCGGGTGAAGAACGCCAGCATAGCCGCTTGGTTGATATCCCGAGCTGCCAGATGATCGACCTGCGCTTGCGTTGCTTTTCCGGCTTGCAGATACATCTCGATGGCCTCCCGGGCTTCCTCCACTCTGTTTTTCAAGCCAGCGGTATGCCGCCACCGATAGCACGCATTTCTCAACTCGCCATTCTCGTCGCCGCCAGTCGCGGCATAGTGGGTGTTGGCACATACCACGCGGATGTCAGTCGGCGTAATGCTTACGCTTTGGCTTCCATCGTGCCCATTGCTGACTAGCAGATAGCGGTTGATTTCATCGGCCCTGTAACGGGCCGGCCAGTACGTGTCACCACGCAATAAAAACCAGACGCGCCGCCCTTCTCGAATTGACCCAACCGTTTCGCAGCGGATGCCGCCAGCCCGCCCGAGGGCCTCGCAGAAGTCAGCCACCTCCCAGTTTTGGATCGCTTGGTAGTTTGCACCTACCACGCCCAGTAACTGCTCCTCAGGATCCCTGTCGTCCCGCACATTGGCCACATGCGTCGGAACCAGAACGTACCGCGGATTCCCATCAGGATACCAGCCGGCCTGCCGGTACAGTGGTTGCGATTCCACTCCCCATTCGATTCCCGCGATCTTCATTCCCTCCCGCGGGGTGAATCCATCTGGAACAACCGTTCCCAACCCGTGCCATGCTGCTTTACTCGCCAGTGCCAGACCGTCGTAATTCGTCATTTCGTGTGCCATCGCCATAACCCTTTTTGTGAGAGAAAGAAACACCAAAAAACACCCGGGGGCGAAGTACACGCGCGCCCCCGGGCTGGCGGCTTATGCCGCCCACAGTCGTCGCAGTTGTTCGTCGATCTCGTCGCACGTCCGCCAATCCTCTATGTCGCTCGCCATATCACGCAGCGCGAACAGGTCCAAGATTTGATCAGCTCGGTCAGATACGGCAGCGAAAATCTTATTGACTTCATCGCTCGAAAAGTCCAGCGTTGTTGTGTAATCGTCGCCCAGTTGCCGGCGGATGCGCCGATATTCCTCAGAAGCTCGGCCATCCTCAGAAGCACGATGCTCAAGATTCGTGATGCCTCGATCCCGAATCACGTGCAGCGTGCCATCGACGCCGTCCAGATCCCACTTCATTCCGTTGATGAGTTCATAAGCTACGTCAAGCAGCGTCCATTGGGTGGTTGCCATTTTCGTGACCCTTTCAGTTTGTGTTAGAAGTCGGTTCGGCGGCCAGCCTCACCAGTGACTTGTTTGTCCGTCACTTCCCCAATTATAACGTCTGACTTCGCCGACACAAGTCCACTTTTGCCAAATTCCCGAAAATATTCCGGATTATTTCGCCGCCTTGTTTTTTGATTTCACGTTCCGGCTGCCCTTTTTTAACAAACCGTGCTTTCTCGCGACGATTTGCAGACGTCGTGCGAACTGCAAACCAATCGTGCGCCGTATTTCCTCAACCACGCATGGGCCGTCCACCGTTCCGCGGCATTCGTCACACATCGCCATTTGCTCGATCCTTTTCGATGAAATACCACCAGCCGTATTCCTGCGACAATGGTCGCGACTCATACCATTGTTCTAACCAGCGAATGAGAACCCAGTCGATACCGCCGCCCCATTCTCCGGTGGGATGAAACGAGACTGCTAAGTGTGGTGCCATTGGTTGGGCGACTGACACCAAAATGGCGTACTCCGCCCATTCGGCATTTATTTTGACGATCGCCGGCCGCAATTCGTTGATCAGATCGCTTATGGCCAGCATCGGGTACCGTACGGTATTCGTCTGCTCTGGCGACACAATCAACCCGCTGGCATCCGGATTGATTGCGCTGACTTCAAGGTCCGCCGACCCGCTCCATGGGCCGACAACCGCGCGCCGCAGCTCAACGCCGCATATCGCCGTTGCCAATGGGTCGACTCCAACGACTCGTTTCAGCCCAATGAATGGACGCGACCAATTCCAACCGGCGCATCCGATGTCCAATACGGGTCCAGGAATGTCGAGAACCTTACGATTCCATGACAACCATTGTTCCGCGCCGTCAAACCAATCATTTATCACGCTGCGACCCCCTATACAGCTCCGCTGCATATCGATCCGACGTCACTCATGGCATTTTTGCACAATTCCGCCGCACGTTGCGCCAATGGCCACACTACGTCATACCGCTGCCTCAAACATCGCGCGCGGTCATCCAACTCCTTTCGCCTACGATGTGCCGTTTGTATCCCGAGGTCGATCGCCTCTTGCAACCGTTTCCAATCATGCCCGGCCTCAATGATCGTCGCGTATTCGTACAAGTCATGGGAACATACAGCCCGCGGCTTTATCAATACGCATCCGCTGATCATGGCTGCAAAATCACGCCACGAAATGTCAGTCACCCCCTCTGGGCAAATTGCCGTGTCAGACTTTGACAATACCGACAACTCATTGGCCATATTCCATGCCCGGCACCACGGCGCGCCGTTGGCCGCAATGATAATTCCTTGCAACGACTCGATCCGCGCCATCTCGTCTAGCAATTTTCGCCTGTGTTGTTTTGGCAGGGTAAGGTCGCCGTAGTCGCACGTCATCATGCACGCCGCCCGTACCGTGCGCTCATCGCTGCGTGGTTCGAACCGCCGGTTGTGACAACGGCCGAATGTATCAAATGCGCCGGACTGGTAGACTTCCCACGGGAGCGCACACAACGTGAAGACGTTCGAATGGATTCCACGCACCGATGGCAACCAGGTCGCTTTCGGAATCCACCCCTGCGGCTTTGCTGGCGAATATGTGTCTAAACACCGGAATAAGATCTTGCGAAAGTCGCCCTCCTCATGTTCCGGGATGCCGTTCGGATCCTCACAAACGACGACGATGTCCGGTCGCTCAATGGCATCACCCCAAATAACGCCGCAGGCTTCCATCGCCGCCGCAAACACATTGGTTCCCATCGGGGCAAACCACCGCTGGCCAGGATCTCGAACAACGTACTTCACTCGCATATTTGTGCTCCTTTTTATTTAACACCATCGTTCGCCGCGCGAATTGTGGGAATTGTTTGTGGGAGCGCTTTTCAGGCTTCGTGTCGGTTGCTACACAGCGCTCCCGATATTCCCAGAATCTCAACGCTTGCCATTTTACGGACATACAACACGATCTTGACTTCGACTTGATGCCAACAATCGTCACAAGCGTCCCATTTGTCGTTTCCAATCTGCCGTTCTTTAACGACTTGGCCAGCTTTCGCTCGTTCCATGTCCTTGCAAAAATCGCAAATCCGCATAACAACACATTCCACCGGAGCGGCGGGCGGCGTCGCTCCTCAAGGTTAAGTCCATTCACCGCCGCCCGGTGAATGTGAGCGTTATCCGCCATCCCCGTTGCCGAGCATCGCGGAGCGCTTTTCAGGTATCATTCCTTCCTCTGTCGCGCCAACTCCACGTTGTTCTCGAAAATCCTAATCTTTCCCGTTTTGGTGACATACACTTGAATTTGCTGCCTGGGCGTTTCGATACCCAGTACGACCCAACCTTTTTGGTCGTCTGAACAAACCCGTGTCACCTTCGCCGCACCGTATTGAAACCCGTATTGCAGCTCCGCATACGGAATAGCGGTCGACGCTTTCTTTTTATGCGTCATGCTTAAAATGCCCCCTCCCGTTCCGCCCGTGCTTCCAGCAATTCTGCAACTCGCTCGCCGAGGTAGACAACTCGCGCCCGGCTGTCGTCTTGATGCACTGAGACATGCCACCAATGGTCGTGCAATACCGGCAGCCGCGAATCCCTATGGGTCCATTTCCGCTCCGGCCCGGCGGCCTCACAAGTGCACTGCACGGCGCATTGTGCTTTCGGGTCATCCCACGGCACTTCATCCGGATTCCACCCCCGGCTTATCTTGGAAATCAGCTCGGGATGCCAAATCAGACAGATCCCCGAATCCTGGCACAACAGGCACCGATATGACTTGGCTTCCGGGTTGTATACATACGATGCCCGCTTTGGCTTTGCGATACGTTTCTGCTCCTCCTCGGTCCACGCGCGGCAAATGGCGGGGATTTGCGACGCAAATGTAATTACGGAATCCCCAGCAATCACCGCCCGTATCCAACGCACACAATCATCAAACTTAAGATCGGCAAAAACGACGTCGTACCACAACGTTAACCGGTCCTCTGGCGCCTTGGCCATTAACTCCGGGAATGCCGACTCGGCCGCCGCTATCCAACGCTTGAACTCTCGCATTTCCATTTTCGTACCCCTTTGGTAAACTTGCTATTGCTTGGCTCGCGTGTGGCGCCGGGCGTCCCGTGCTCCTTATCCGCCCGGCGCCACTTCTTTCCGACCATACCATCTAAAATCGCACAGATTGCCCCGTAACGCGTTTCTGTCACTTTTCGACCCAAACCACCAATTGCATACGTTGCGCTTGCTGGTGACGACGCTAGTGGCCTTCTTGACGCTCCTGACGCTTCCGCTCGTCGACTTCGGCCAACATCTGGTCAAGCTTGTTCGATTCGCTCATCCGCCGTGCCGCGGAATGTCCGTTCCCATTTCGGGCAGGTTGCCAGGACGACGGGTGATCCCAGCCAGCCCAACCGTTGGCGATGGCCGTGTCGATCGCCGCAGCCACCCGATCGGCTCCGTGCAGCTCGGCTCTCGTCAGCACGATCGACACAACGCGCGGCAATGCCGCCGGCTTGTAGCTCTTGATGGCAAGCCAGGCCTCCAACGCGTCAAGCAGAACCGGCTCCCGCTCGATCGCTTCGACGCGCTCAACCGAAACGTGCCGCCGCCAACCGGTCATGCTGCTCTCGAATTTTCGCGCCGGCCGTGGTTCGCGCGCAACCGGATCGTCGTCGAACGAAAACAGCGCCGGCATCCCCTCCCCGGACCCCTCCTGATTTGAAAGAACTCCGTTCTTTCTTTTCCTTCCTCCTTCCCCTTCCAGATTTGCCATCGTTTTGCCATGGCAATTGCCATCACTTTTTCCCAGATTACCAACGCTCGTTTTAGCCTTGTTTTCAGGGCTCTTTTCGCCCTCTGCTGGTTCCGATAATGGCAATTGCCATCCGTTTTGGTCATCCGCGCGGTCGTCAAACGTGCTATTCGCGCCAATTTTGCCATTAGGTTTGCCATGGCTTTTGCCATAGCTTTTGCCATGGCTTTTGCCATCGGTTTGCCATCGTGATTCAGCGCCTTTTCTGCCGGCTTGTCGGCGCTTCTCAGCAACTTGCTTTGACGTTTGCCACCGCTTTATGGCCTTGGGACGGTCCTGCTCCATCCGCAAGTTGCACATCTTGCTACCGTCTGCTGATGACGAAACAAACTTGTCTGCAATCTCTGACCAGACTTTATCGAAGTCCTCCCTTGAACAGACACAAATCCGGCTCAATCTGCCAGGATCCCGAGGGATGTCACCGTTTTGCCATTGGTAGATGAGCAACCGCACGTAACAGCCAACCGCTGCTGGGCTCATGTGCGACGTTCCGCCGGTAAAATCGTTGTAATAGAAGTCAAAACATGGGGGTGCTTTGGCCATAGGGCTCGACTCCTGGCGCATAGAAACACCCAACCGACCCCGCCGAGGTGTCGAGCCAGTCAGCAGTACAATTCTGCGAGTTCCGGCGGGGCCGTTGGGTGTGTTATTGTTTTGTGTTAGTTAGCTCGACAGGCAAACCATACCACAACTGGAGTTGTGCGTCAATTGAGAATCAAGACCAACGCCACCATCAGCGCGAAAATGATTACTGTCATAGCTTATTCCCCGTCTTCGCTGGCGTTTGCCATCCCGCGTTGAATGCGGGCCGCAATTACCTCGCCAGTCAATTCAGTCAACGTCAAATCCCGCTTGCAGAACTCCAACACGGCATCCGTCACCATGTAATGCTTTGTTTGCGGGACTCCGACAGTGTTCAGATATTTCATGACTGCCACCTTTACGCGCCGGCGGGTGAATACGTTCGGATGCTGCAATGACCGCGCTACCACCTCGGGATCATTCGATGCGCAATTCGTGGCAAGTGCGTCCAACACCGCTTGTAACAACGCTAGCCACGTTGAAATGTCGATGCCAAGCGATTGCAATGCCGGCTTAACTGCTGCCTCAAATTTGATTTTCGTGTCCATGGTTGCTCCTTGTCACGTAGTAATGCAACGGTCGGTAATGGCGTTCAGCCGGTTCACGCATGCTTGCCGTTTTTTTGCGAACGCCTTCGGGTCCGTCAAGACGTCCAGCGACGTTCCCAACGCTTCGGCAATATCCATGGCCGTAGCAAGCATAATCGCTTTGCCGTACTTGATAAAATTCCTGAGACTCTGGTCAGAAATGCCGGACGCATCCGCCAAAGCCGCATGCGATCCACGACCCGTCACAGTGCATAATTGCCCGATGTGGTCTCGCATGACTTGAATCTTTTGCTCGGTATTCATTGGTGCATACCTCCGAATGCAATAATACCACCACAACCGGGCTTGTGCAACTTATATTCCCTTTGGACGACGATAGGCCGGGTCTGGTGGCAGTCGCTCGGGACGATGAAAGTATCCGGAGATGTTCGCCCGCAATACCGCCGCGATCATTTGCGTTACAGTCAGATTGCTGGATAGCGACTTCCCCTTGCGCCTGGCATACCAGCGGACCTTGGGATGTGGCGGGTCCGCAAAGGTGTGCATCGCCCGCCATGCCGACAACTTGCGCAACCGAATCGGCCGGTGCCGCCGATACCATGCTGGCGTCCCGACTCGCGTGGAACGTACCAGCTCCCGAATGTGCCCCCACCGCACGCCAGACCGTTTGAATCTGGCGACTTCGGCTCTTGTCCAGCCAGTCATGTCCACAAACCGGCCGCGCGAATTCTTTCCGAACTTTCGCCGCTTTCCGCCCCGTGCCCGTCTGCGTGCCATGCGTCCCTCACTGGCCGAGGTCCGCGACTCCGTAGATGCCCGCGGACAGCCACCCTGTGACTAGCTGAAAGAACAGCGATTCCCACCTTCCGACCATCGCCGCGGCTGACATTTGCTGCAATGCCAATTCCTGCAACGCCTCTATGTCCACCGGGTCCGACTCAGCCGCTTCCAACACGGCTTTTGCAATGTCTTGCGCCGTCGGCCGTTGCAATGGAACTCTGATCGCTGCCTGAGGCGCGTTATACGTTGTCTCGACCTCCCGTAGAAAGTCCAAATCAGATGCCACCACCGGTACGCCCGCTTGCCATGCCTCAATCACTGACAGCGGGAATGCCTCCGACTTGCTTGGCAAGCAAAACACGTCAGAAGCCGCCAGGACGTCGCCTAACGAGCGCACTCCAGGCAACGGGAAGATAACACGGCTTTTGGTTCCAAGACTACTGCGGGGCATTGTGGCGGCTTTGGCGCGTAGGGAGGCCGCCATTTCACCCCAACCATGCAACACTAGATGCCAGTCGTCCGGTAGGAATTGCAACGCATCAATCAGCAAGTCAGGCCGTTTGCCGTCATTGAATCGGCCGTTGAACAACAATACCCGCGCCTCCTCGGGCAGTCCCCAGCTAGTACGTTGCCATTGCGGGCCAAATCGTGGCGCCACTCGCTCGACGTCGCTGCCGTTGTGCACGATGTGCACCTTTGACCGACGTGTCAGCCGCTCCGGGAATATCTTGGCTGCACCGCGGCTAACCGCCGCCAAGTAATTGCATGCGGAATCGCCGATATGGTCCACATAATGGCGATGGCCCTCATTCGTTTCCTCGCCGGCCTCGCCCGTGCTGTGCGACACATGCAGCGTCGGGACTCCCAACCCGTGTCGGAATAGCGATACAGGGGACAGCCCCCACATCACCACCAGATCAGCACCGTATTGCCGCACGGCATCCCGGGTTGTATCACCAATCGACCCGCTGTCGATCCCTGGGCTCTTACAGATCGGGACTCCAGCGAACGTTGAACCCAGAATATCCCCCGACATACCGGCATGCACCAGCGCCGTGTATCGCACGCCGACGGCGCGCTGCACCAATGTGCTCAACCAAATTTCCGCACCCCCAGGCGATAGCCCAGGCGTTACCACCACCACCCGAAGCCGCGGCTGGTGAAACTGCTCATACAGTAGCATATTCGTCGTCCTCGCCAGAACGCTTAAGGCCAATTGAAAGACACTGGTCGTCTGATGAACTCAGATGCAGTCGGAATACAAAAAAACGACAACGTGGTTGCCGGCTCTTGCTCAGCAGATGGGTATGTCTTCAAGATGGATATTGACCAATCGTCCCCGCGTATGAACGGTATGGGACGGTTTGCAATCACGCTGGGGACGTGAAATACCGCCCGATAGGCCCATTGTCCCTGTTGCGTGCCCAACGTATGCGGCAGCTCGAACAACAGTGACTGGAAAATGTTGGTGTCAACAGTCCTGGTCGGGAATGCATGATTCGTGGAATCCCGAAGTTTCCATTCTCCCCCGTCTCGCTGGTACCATTTGAGCGTTATTTGCACGCTGAATTGCTGCATGGCCGTGTAGTTCAACGGCAGCTGATTAGTCGCTGGCCAACCGAACGGAATGGGAACTCCGGGGGTGCCATTCATTTGTGGGGCCGCAAACCCAGCAAATAGCCCCATTTCCTCCGCTACGCATAGGCATGCCGAGCATGCCACCAACATCATCGCTACAACGCTTCGCATATTTCACCTCACACAATGCCCGGCAGAGCGGCCGGGCGCGCTTTTGGGGTTTTAGCGTCGACAATAAACGCCAAGCAGGCCGAGCAGTACAAGCAGAATTCCAGACGGCTCCGGTACTGCTGCTGCTGGTGGTAAAGTGATATCTGTCAAGGTCAACGGGAATTGAAACGAGTTCAAACCCGGACCAGTCCACGAGTTATCCATGGCAAAGATGAACGCTTTATCACCGTACAGTTGCACGAGACTGTAACCATTCTTGTTTCCGCCGACGAGCAGATCAGCTGGTGGGTCAACGAAATCACCTCCACCACCGGGAGCATATGCCATGTTCTTGGCATCGAATCTAAAACCGAACGAGCGAATATGATATGGTTCCTCCGCTTCAAAATTCTCACCGGGAATGTTGATAAACAGCGACCTATCATCGATGTTGATCTGTCCTGTTAGATTCTCTTTTCGCAACGTATCGAAGCCGGTGAACGAGTAAACCTGTGCTTGCACAGCAGACGCACAGCACAACAACGCGACGCACAGTATCGATTTCATTAGTCGTCCTTTCAAAAAACGTCCAAATCCGGACCATCCAAATCGTCCGGGTCCAAGTCAGGATCAAAATCATCGCCGAGGATGTCCAGATCGTTTCCGCCGTCGGTTGTCCCATCACCCAACCCGACATCGCCTTGATCGCTCGGGGCTTCGCCATCCTCGCATTGGTTCCATTTCGGACCCTGAAGGTCGGCATAGATGCTTCCGCCCACATAAGGCGGGTACGAAAACAACCCCGGCGGGCCGCCAACTAATAGCCCATTATTGAACGACAGGATTATGCACTCTCCTCCGCCGCCTGAATAGCTCCCTCCGCACGGCTCAAGCGCGACGCTCCCAGTCAATCCAGGCCCAATCCAGTCCAGATTCGTGCTTAACCCGATCGATGGGCCGCTGATCAAATAACGGTGCGATCTGGTGGGCGCCGGCGGAAGTCGCATTTGTACCGACCCGAATAATGGCGGGCCGAGCATCGTTGTCCCAACCACATAGCCGAGGTCGCTGGCTCCAGGACTCCACTTGACCCATTTCCTGACCCGCACGCTGCTCGTCAACGGCTCGGAATGCCAATACAGCCGCTTGCCGCCGCTCCACAACACCGTTTCGTCAGGCCCAGCGACGAAGTCTATCAGAGGCGGTCCCTCCGGATCCGCATTGTCGCTCACGATTCGCAACATCGCATCGCGACGCACTCCCAAACCGCGGGCCATCGATCGCCGCGCAATGTGCCGAACCGCACGGGTGCATGTGCTGAATACGTCACTCGCCCCGCCGTCGCTGCCGCCGCCGAACGCCAACCACCGACCGCCCAACCCGATCTGGTATTCGTAGCGCAGCTCCACCCTGTTGCCCGGGGCAACCTCAGTCACTCCGTACGCCAGGATCGTTGCCCTGTCTTGCCACTCCACCCGCGACTGTCCGGGTGTTAAATGGCCGCTTTGCAGCATGACGACAATCGCCGCCCCCGCCGGTATGACGGCTTCCGATGTTGTTTCGCCGGGGCTCGCATCCGCCCGGCTAATCACCCGCCCCACGCCAAACCGCCAATGCGGCAAATGGGTACGTGCCAGATCTGGGGGTTGCGGGGAATAATCCTCCAGCCGCGGTTGTCCTGGGGTCGCTGATACTGTCGTCGTAACACCGACCGTATCCAACGCCCATGTAATGTCGGTCAGATAGCCCAATTCTAGGGCATGCACGCCAGAAAACTGCCAATGCTTGGGGTCCGAATCCACTTGCCCCAACACCCAGGCTTTCGCGAGACGCTTTGCATGATCCGTTGCCGACGCTTGATTCTGCACAGCTCCTGTGTCATCGGTGATCACCGGCATTGTTGACCACAACGGCATCGACGTGCCAGCCACCAACCGCGACTTATCCAGGCCTATAAACTGGGCGACTTCCACCGGGTGTCTGAACGTTGGCGCTTTCCGGTAATGGTCAGTTGCGCACCGGGACTGCTCCTCCGTCCGCCACCATTGGTAATCGTGCGAATGAAACATCACATGGATGGTTTCTGGCAACGCCGTCGGCACCTTCGGCCATTCAGCGTCAATCAATTTGTTTTGCACAAGGGCCGCCAACGACTCCGGCGCCGCCGGTCCCGCGCCGCCAGGATCCACGACAAGATTTCCATCCCTGTCGATCCATACACCCCAATTGACATGCTCACAGATAGCCGCGAACGCCTCCCAGGCTGAGACGCCATGGAATCGCAGTTCCTCCACCGCAATGTCTTGCGGACCCGATGGCATTATCAACGTGCCGCCGAACGCTGGCTGTAGGCTGTCGGTGAATATCGACCGCAAAATGTCGCGAACCGTGTCTGTCGCCGTCAGCGTGCCCGTGGCAAGGCGCCGGTTGTACGCCCGGCTTAACAGCGTCATTCCGCCGTAATATCTGGCGTCGCACAACGTTACCAAGACCAGTTCGCTGGTCCCTGGTATCAGAACGCGGGCATCGGTAATCGCCAACCGCGAAATCGTCACCGAATTGCCGGAATCAGAAAACCTCAGTTCATGCGTCAGCGCCGAGGGTTGCACGATCCGCGCGAAGTCCTCGCCGGCCATTAACACCGTGCCGCGCCCGGGATCAACGCCAGTTCGCTGTGTGTAGGTCTGCCGCAACAGAGACGGGTCAATACTGGCCGCGATTGCCCCCTTCAGCAATGGCAATTGCGCCAGCTCGTGCCGAGGGTCCACCAGACTTATCCCGTCTAGCGTCACATTCATGATGTGATCTTTCCGGATTTAGCGGCTTGCTGGGCGCCTGGCGGCGGCTGCTTGCCGTCCAATGACACCATCTTGTCCTGACCGCTCTCGTCTTCCACGAAACCAAACGGGACGATTGAGTAATCGCAGGCCGCTTCCCCAAATTCCGCCTTGACCGCTGGCCTCAGCAATTGCGTGTCGATGTCCTCAAGCATCCAAAACACGACTTCATGCAGCAACCCCTTAAAGGCCTCCTGGGGAATCTTGCGACCGCTGTACCCGCTGCCTGTCTCCGCCGCTTCAATGACCTCCGGCATCACTCCAACGCCTTCTAGGATCTCGTCCTTCAAGTCATACACCCATTCGCGCACGTCTGCTCCGCCCTCAATGGCTTCCAACGGGAAGATCTCCCACAACTTGTTACCCATGGGGTCGTATTCGGCTGGTAAGGTAACGTCCGAACCGGCGCGCATTTTCTGGAGCATCTCACGAGCTATGTCACGGTTTGGCGTTCTGATCTGGTCCACCTCCGTAGCGCCTGGCGGGTGGTAACACCCGCGGCCAGGATACGCATGTTTGTGGTAATACGTTCTGGCAATGTCCCTTGCGCCGAGGCTCCCGGCCAAATCCATCCATGGGCTAAACGCTCCGAACAACCGCGACCGCCCAAACCATTCGTCATGTTGTCGCCAATGCACGTGCCAGAAAGACTTGATGCCAGGAATGTATAGCGGCGTTTGCTCGCCTCCGGGATCGTCCCGTTCCCGCATCCGGCATTTAATACCGACCCGCTTGCCATGGAGCAGAACCGGAAACACCTCGTGGGTGCCCAGCGAACGCATTCCGCTGATCAGGAACTGATATTGATGGTGTGGCCGATACAACACCTCCGCCCCGACGTAACCGTAGTCCAGCGCCTCCAGAATCGTCGATGCCGAGGTCAACCACAGCCGCGTCAGCTGCTTTATCAGATACTTCTTGACTGGCGAATCGTCGCCCTCATCGCATTCCACGTAGAACCGCGTGTTGCTTATTATCGTGCCCTTGATGACCCACATGGCCAGGCAGACCCGAGGTTCCAGCATCATCAGGGGGACGTGGTATTTTGGGATGAATGGCGGTCGCCGTTGCCCCATCGCACTGGCCACCGTTAGCGATGCCGACGGCCTGTCATAACCCGCTGTCAACGTGCGAAACAGCTTCTTAAACATTGGTTCCCCCTGGTGGGTTTCTGGCCAGAATTACTTCGGCCTCCGCTCGCTCCGCCGCTTCGACGTCGCCGGTCAGACCAAGCCATAATGTATAGGCTCTCTGTGGCGACAAGCTAGCGCTAGCTGCCCGATGGTCCAGCTCCGCTTGGGCTCGCAACCGCGGCAGATGTGCCCGTAGAAAACGGAAGGCGCTTGGCGACAACCAATCGGGAGACAAATGGAAAAACGCGCAGACGTCCGCTATTTCGGCCGTTTTTTTTTCCAGTCCTCGAAATACTCGGCCGCTGTCATTTCCAGTTGATACGCTTGGCTTCGGCTCATCCGTCCGCCCGTTTTGGATGCCACCCAGTCGACCAACAAGTCCAGCCGGGCCGACGATTTCACATATGGCAACTCGTCTTTATGGTCTCGCTCCGCTTGATCGTAAAACAGCTGGGTCGTGCCAACCACGTCAAGAATATCGTGTTGCAACGTGTATTCAGTGCCATCCGAGGTGAACTTAAACGCAATGAGGTCCGGAATTGCCTCAAATGCCTTCGCCGCTTGCTTCGCCATTCTGTTTTTCCTGGAAGTCACCTTGTTTCGTCATGCATCGCATAGTAAATCATGCCGATAACGGCAACAAACACAGTCGCATTGCCTACAAGTAGTACGATTACCAGTAGGTCGGACCAGGTCTTAATCAGGATCGGAATTATCATAACTAATTTCCTGGAATCATCGTTGGCGCTGGCTTTTCGTCGAATCCCTCACCGTTTGGCGCTGATGGCAACAGGTATTCGATCGACCATTTCGCCGCCCATATCCTACAGCCATCCACAGTCCCCAACAATTGCTGCTCGAATGTGCCGTCACCGATTCTCCCCATCGGTTCGACGCCGCCATACAACAGCAATTCTGGCCTCGGGACTTTATAGCCGACGCGAACCGCCGACCCTTCATAAATCACGTGCCATTGGCTGTTGGTGATCTTATTTCGGATCGGGCGCTTCGCTTCTCCTGGAGAGCCAGCCAAGTTCAACTTCCCGTCGCTATCCAGCCGCACTTCCGACGCCTTGACGTCGCTGGACCCGCCGAGGATGTAATGCTCGCTGGTGTTCGTGTCCTCCACTAGCGTGCATTTGCTCTCCCACTTGATCCAGCTTTCCGCTGGGTTGGGGCATTTCGTCGACAGCAACGCTGCATTTGGGCTCTCGGTGTTTTGCCCAGTCTGCGGGTCCAACAGCGATGGCGGTTGTCTCGCGTCGCACAACCCCACGACCGCATCCTCATAGGGCTGAAACATCAAATCCGCGTAGCCGCGCGGTCCCCATTGCTTCACCAACGATGCCCGGTACTCAGGCCAAGTCGAACCAGGAACAGGCAACCACAACCCCGACGCATCCAACAGCTTTGACAACGAACAGGCGAACAACCACGACATCGAAAACGACATGCCGCGACCGAATACCTCCTCCTCGATCGACATTGACGTAATCAGCACCGCCCCTTTTCGCAGCTCCCCGGATCCGCTTTCATACCGGTCGCCGGGGCTGACCAGTGCCGCCGCGTTGTTCCGCGCCCGGTCCATCCGCGACCGCACCACCCATAAGAACGCAGCCCAGGCGTACCACCGCGGGTAACCCATCGCCACCGTAAACGTGCCAGAACATGACGCTGACCATTGCGAAGTCGTCAAACCTGTCGCTGTTGATACCCGATAGGATACATCGGCTTCAACAATGCCTGGATACAACGGGTTGCTGCTCGGGTGCTCCTCATCCACGACGTTAAACGATAACCGCGACCGGTCAGGTGACATCGTGTAGCTTTGGCTCTTGCGCTGGAATCGGATCGGTACAGGAAATGCCAACCGCTCCCGGATCTGATCCGCCGCATTTGCCACCACTCCCCTGACTACCTGTGCGTTTACACCCACTTCGCCAGATATAGTTCGGCTCGTCCTGCCGTCGCTCGACAGACCCCACATGACTTCATACGACAACCACGCGATTTTGTTGTACGCATACGGCGCACCGAACGGACAATCAACCACCACGACATCGACTTCCCAGACTATGCGCACCGCGCGGTTGTCGCCGATCGGCTCCCACGCCATGACTGTCGGGTTGGGTCCGTACCTGACATCCTGATGCAGCCCGATGCCGAGTTGCCCCACTCGCAGATCCCACCCCAACCCCTTGTCAGTGAATACAAGGGCTCCCCGGGGCTGCGTCAACAGTTGCCGAAGCAAAACCATGCTTGGCGAACCGCCATTCGTCCCGTCCAGAGGTGACGCCTCTGGCAACTTGGCCTGGTATGACACCGACGCATTTGCGGGATCGGGTAACCCATTCCGGCTTTGATCGACTCCGGCATACGCGACGAATTCCACCTGGATGGAATACCGGTTCCACATATTCGTCCGGCCAGTGGGGTCTTTTTCAGGCCGGATCTGAACTTTGGAATTGATAATCTCAGGGAACCAGAACCCGTTGTAGTACAGCGTGCCCGACATTAGTTTGCCCTCGGGTGCACTTGCTCACGGACTCGCGCGGGGTCCAAAAATCTTGCCAGCTCGCGATCAAATGGCGTATCTCCTTGCTCTTGCTCGGCCATCCATTTCCGAATCGCCCGCACGATAATGTTCAGCGGTCCGCCGACGGCATCAAGCACAGTGACGTCCAGTTGGCTCAGGATTTCGATCAGCTTGTTGACGCCGGTAAATTCCGCGATTGCTTCAAGCAGCTTCAACACATTCGCCACATCTTCCACCACTTCGGTCGCCAACTTGATTCCAGCTGTCAGAAATGGCGCCAACTCCCGAACAACGACTGTCCGGATGTCGTCCATCGCAGCCGCCAAGTCGCCTTGGGCAGCTACAATTGCCGCGAACTCTCCCTGTAACTCCAACGCTCTATCCCGCGTTCGTTCGATTTGCCGGACTTGGTTTTCCAGGGACTGTGCCGCGACCAGCGGGCTGAACTGTGCGGCTTCCTCCGCCACGCGCGCCGTTTCGATAAACGCCCGCCTGAGTATTTCCACAGGCGCGATCAATCCGGCCAAAGCAACTGCCGTTTCGCCAATTGCAACCCACGGAATGCCGCCGGAAGCCGCCGCCGCTCCACCAGCCGCACCGCCGCCGCCACCACCACCACCAGCGCCGGACGCCGCCGGTGCCGCTCCCGCATTTGCCCCAATGCGGGCCGCAGCCCGTGCCGCCCCTTCCGTATCGCCGGCCGCCAACCGCTCACGCCGCATCTCATCGTACATGTCATCAAGAACGCTCCGCCGGGTCGCTCCCGCTTCGACCGCGCGCGATGCTTCTTCCGATCCAGTCGTTCCGGCCGCGGTGCCCGCTTGGCTGCCGCTCGGCTTGCCCTGGTCGGACAACTCGACTGATACGATGACTCGATCGTCCATGTCAGCTTACGGCAATGGAGTTGTACAGATAGGTCACGCCGGACTCGACGAATGGCAAACACAACAGCTGCAACGGGACGTTTCTGTGCCGCGACCCATAAAGCAGACTCATTTCAAATCCCGGGGCCAAAATCGCTCGTTCCATCCGCAGATATGTCGGAACCACGATTGTCGGGTCGATCGCCGTTGCTTCCAGCCGCTTCGCATAAGTCAACAGCCGATCCCCGACTTGGCCAATCCGCCCGAATGTGTTCGCGTATGGCCAAAACGCCTCCTGGGCAGCCGCCGCGTTGAATTCGTTAAGAATCAAGTCCACATACAGGTTGTGGCCTCGGAATACACCATCCTGGATCGTGTCGCCAAGATTGTCTCCGACAATGGTGTCGACAGAATTCGAAAAACGCAGCCGCGGGGCATCATTCATGACCCCCAACGTAAACGAGTTGTAGGACCACGCATAAGGTCCAGAAATGTGAGCCATATTTCGGCCTCCCTGGTGAGCGGATGCAAGCCAGTTTAGACGACTGACCGCCGAGGTTTCTACGGCAGGGGTGCCATGTAACGAAGTCGGCCAAAATTGACGAGCGATAGCAGGCCATTATTTCTCGCCGACGGAATCGCCGGATCCGCTTGCCAATGACTAGGTCCAACGAAGCGCGGTGCAGACATCGACAACATGACAGGCGGGTCATGCCACAACCCCGTCACACCCTCCAAGGCCAATGCCGCATTTGCCGCTTGTTTTATCTCGTACCGCCTTGCTCGCATGACGGTTACCACCGCCCACGCTGTATCGATGACGCCATACGACGCAACCGAATGGTCATACAACCGATCGTCCGGCGCCACCCCGGTACGTACGCTGACGGATACCCCAAACCCCATCAAATAATCTTGCCCCTCGTGCTCATCGGGACTCAACCCGGCACTTAACCCGCCAAAATAGACCCCCAGAAACACTTCGCCGGCTCTCGCCTCCGCCGTTGTATCTGGTCTGCATTGGACTGACTCGCCCAAATCCAACCGAATCCGCAGCTCATCCCTTACAGCTTCCAGGTACGTTCGCACGATGTTCATTCGAAATATTCCTGGATTCGTGGCCTGATGTCACGTAATGCCGCAACCGCCGCCCGTTTTACCCACCGTAACATTTGCGGGTCCGTAAATATCGGCCGCATCTTATGGAACCAGTGGGCATATCGACGCCCTTTGTCGTTCTCGACCTCGGTCCCAATCACGATTTCATGGGCAGTCCGTTCCGCCACTTGGAATGGGCTCGATCTGCCGTAGTTATTGCCGGCAGCCGTGCCCGGTTGCAACGACTCCTCCAGCCTGTGCGTTTCGATTCCAATCGGCACCCTGTCCGCGGGACGGAACTGTGCGGCCCTCCAGGCCCACGCAGCGGCTCGCTGGCGAGCGCTAGCGGCATCCACGCCTTGCCGTACCAACTCGGCTGTGAATCGCTCAGTCAACGTCCTGGAGCGTTCTGTAAGTCTGTCCGTCTGCCCCTTTAGCTTACCAGACTCCAGCCCCCGCACTTTCCTCTGGATTGTCTCCTCGGCCAATGGCTTCCAGACCTCGCCATCGTCGTCGGCCTCGCCGTCAGTCTTTTGCATGAATGAGACGTGCCATTGGTCGAAAATCCCTCGGATAAGTGCCGCGCTGAACTCGCCGCCGATGTCGGTAGTCGTGTCCATCAAGTCGGTCCCGACTCGTTCCGCAACGAGTTTAACCCACTCAGCGCGACCGCCCGTTGTTAACCGGATCGGCATTACCAGCCCCCGTCATAGAACCCGCCGCCTGGATATCCAACGTCGACGTCTTGTTGCGGGACATCGTCGCCGGCGGAAATGGTCGGCAGCACCTTCAGCTTTGCGACCTGGAACCGCCGATCGACAACCTGGGTCGATACTGTCGGGCCGTAATTCTCGGAATATGGCAGCGCCGGAACTTTCAGCTTGCCCCACCGGATTTCATCAAGCACCTTGGTCAGCTTCGCGATGGCATCCTCAAACTGCGCTGGGTTGCCACGCCGCTGGCTCAGCAAATGACATGCGTAAATGGACGCTTGCCGCCGGATCCACGAATTGCTAACCAAATCCGCTTCTGTGTAGTAGTATTGAACGTACATCAAAATCCAGTCCGTCGCTTCGTCAATTACATCCTCCCCATAGCTGTTCTCGGCTGAACTCAACGTGCCTGTTCGATCGTCGTCCAGCCTCCAGGTAATACCGGCCGACGAAAACACGGACTCGATCTCTGGAATGCTTGTGAATTGGTAGACGCTCATGGCACAACCCCCGCATTAGAACCCAAATCCCTCGTCAAACCCCTCGTCAAACCCAGAAATGACAATCTCAAATCCCGCTGACGCTGTGGCCGCTGCTACTCCCGGGACCAACGTGTTTGGAATCGTCGGCGCAATGGCACTTGCCGACGCCACAGCTTGACCCGTCGGGACAACCACGTCCATTGATACGGCAGACGCTGCCGTCATCCAGACCTCCATTTCCCAGGCTCCGCCCGGTTGTTCGGCTCCGATGTAGGCCGTCCGGCTGGTAAATATAGTCTGGCCCGTGTCGTATTCCGCGCCAATCACAATGCCGCCGCCCGCCACGATTTCCCCGTCCACGAATGACAGACGAATTGGCAGTTGGTTTGCTCCCGTCCTCCTAAGAACAATGCGCCGGACGTCCACTGGCAACGTATACGCATATTGCGTGTTTGCCTCAGCGATTACTCCGCGGACGATTTCCCGGTGCATACGGCCCCTCTCACTGCAAAACGGGGGGAACAACCAGTTGCCCGGCTGCCCCCCCCTGGCGAAGACGTCTGGAGTTCGCCTCAGCGGCTTATGCGTGAATGGTAGCGTAATACCATGCGGTTGGGACTTTGGGCGCCGCAATGCCGTTGTCCAGCATGTGCAGCAACACGTTTGCCGGCATCGCTCGCTCAGTACGCCACCCGTATAGGCCATACTCCTCGTGGGGTGGGTCGAAGTCGTGATCCTTGACCAGCTCCGATCCGTTGCCCCACGACAACCATTCGGGGTCAGGATCTGGCGTGAAAATGCACTTCCCGGAAGGGATGAACTTCGTGTAGCTGCCGTTGACGTTCAAGCCGCCGTCATACACGTGCCAGTTGATCCAGGGAATACCGCGGAGTGTGAAGGTCAGATCCGTGCTTTGCCGCCCGTCAGGTCGCACAACGCCGGTGGGACCAAAGTCGGTAAATACTTGGTTGCTGGATCCGCCGAGGTTAATGACCTCCGCGTTTTGCAACACATGGTATGCCCCGACTCCGTTTACCCACGCATGCCGGATCGGAAACCCGGACTGTTGCTCGCTGAACGCATTCAGGTCCAGAATCTCTTTCAAGATTTTTGCTGTTGCATGCGTTTGCCAGTCGCCAGCGAAAATGCCGCCAACTGTGCCCTGATTGCCGGCTGGGTGTTTGAAGTCAATGGCGATCGTTCCAGCCCCGCTTGCGACTGGAATCCAATCGTCCCCATCCGACAGGATGTCGAAGCCGCCCTTGAACATCGATGCGACGATGAACTCGCGCGCGTTGCGGAATCGTTCCCCGAGGGTCCGGATCTGACGAGCGATGTAGCTCTCGCCGGCAGTATCGACCACGCCGAAGGGGCTGCCGAGCGGTCGCATTCGGAAGATGCGGTCATACGACAGCGGGACAGTTTCCGCCGAACGATAGAACCGACCCGTAACCGTCCCGATGGTTTGTGGCGTTTTCTGGACGGGTGCCGTTCCTCGAGCGCGGCCGCTCGCGATGTTCCGCGTCCTGTCGTAGACATCCCAGCCAAAATTGGCGCCTCCGATGTCGTCCTCAAATCGCCCACCAGGGGACAGGCCGTAAAAGTCCTGGAATCGTGACAGGGGTGAAGCAGTGCGCGATACCACCGTCCGGATGAATACATTACTCGTAAGGGTTTCTAGGGTTGCCATAGTTATTTGACCTTTTTTGGCGGTTTCGCACTGGAACTAGGGATGCTCACGACTCGGTAACCGTTAGCACCCTCAGAAATGAAAATGTGCAGACCTTCTGGAATCGACGTCATGCCACCGATTACCGACCCGTCCGCACCGTTCGTTTGCACCAGCTTCGCCATCTGGTCGACAACTAATAGGGAAAAAACACAACCTTTAACCGACAATCCAGGCGGGAGTTGCACGTTAGCGCCGTTGCGGATGATCGATAACGAGCCATTGTGTCGCCCGAACAGCAACACTTTCTCGCCACCGAATTCCTGAACCTTGCTGAACATGTCTCCCCCTTAACACCTGGCCAACTGCGACGATTACGGCTCTTGCCAAAAATCGTCCAAAATGAACCGCTTGTCGTGCATCTGACTACGGATAGTTGCTTCGTTTCCGTCGCCGTTGATCCCAGGGGATGCGTTGCCAGGAACAATCAACCCCGCGGACTTGACGCATCCACCGATCAGCATGTAGCCGAACCACCGGTCTTGATTCGCAGCGTCCCGTTGGGTGTCGACTGCGTACAGCAACACGGCTTTGATGTCCTCCAACCCCACCCCGCCGACGTCCCCTGGCACCCACTGTTGCCATTTCTTTGTCGTGGTGTTTGCGGTCATCAACAGACCCGGCCGCAACACTGTGGTGGGGCTGTTGCCGGCATCCCGGGCTGCGCCATTCAGTAAGTATCCGCGGATGAAATATCGGGCGTACTCCCACGGTCCGCTGATAATGTTTGACTCGACGGACTCCCGGATGTCGTCGATCCCCGGTAGGGCTGCAAAATGTTCTGTAAACGCCATGATTTTATCTCCGACAATGTGTTATGGATCGACGACGTACGCCCCGGCTTCGCCAATGCTAAATAAGGCCAGCCGCGGCCAATACCCGGTCAGCTTCTTTGACAAGCTCATCCGTCGGCAGTTGCTCACCAGGTTGTTTGCCGGGCTGCACGACTTGATATTGCGGCCCCATCGCGACCGGTGCAGTCAACACCGAATGGTCAGGCAACGCTTCCCACGCGGACAGGACAGCCTCCAGGACGGGTGAATCAGGGACGCCAGCGGCGCTTAACGCGATTGGCGCCTTTTCGACTTGGTCTGCCAGGAACTTATCGGCAATCGCCTTCGTCACCTTCCCATTCGCGACGCATTTTGCGACTCGATCCCTGAACGTTTGCCGCTTGGCGGAATTGGCAAATGCCAGCTCCGCCGATTGCTCTGGCGTCAATTCTGCCGGCTTCGGCTTCTGTGCCTCAAACAAGATGCGCAACTCCGCATCCGTGTAGGGTTTTCCATGGTCCGTTGCCGCCGTACCGGTCAGCAACGACATCGCGAACGCTTCGAATGTCGGGTAACTCATGACTACTGCGGCGGGCTTCGCCGGCTTGGACCCCTGCGGGGCCTCGTCGTCGTCGCCGCCTTCCTCCATTTTCTTTGTGGACTTGATGGCCATTAGCGCCGTCCCCAACCGGTCCATGAAATTCATATCGGTCGTGTCCGGCGGCAGCTCAATGCCTAAGTCTGCCAGAAGCCCCAGCACAGTATCAAGTGTCAGCAACACCCCGCGGTCATTTGGCTTTTGCGGTCCACCGGGTGAATCGGCCGACATCGACAACGCGATAGCCGCATCCGCCGGTATGAACCGTTTCTGCTTGTTCATGATCGGTTGGGTGACCAACGCGATGTGGGTGATGGCATCCTCAAACTTGTTTCCGGATCCATCCTCAACCAGCCGTGGCGCAAACAGACTGACCTCCCGGATCTTATTGACCGTCTCGACCGGAAGTTCAGCCACGCCGTACAACGTGCCGTCCGCTGCTATTTCTAGCTGCTCCCAATAGCCCTGATTGTGAATTGCTTCCGGCGGGGCTTCGTCGACGCGTACCGGCTTTGCGTCATTGAAATGCCCTATCGGGGCCAATACCTGATTTCCGGCCGCCCGGTATTTGTCGAATGTGTCCTTCCATCGCCGGATCCTGTCCGCCGTGATTTCGATGTCATACCGCTTGCCGTCCGGTCCCATTGGCCGGTATTTCCCCGGGCGAATAATGTCTTTGATGTATTTGGGCATTTTTGTCCATTCCCCCGCAAAGGTTTTGAATCCCGCACCTGTGAGCGTAGCACAGCTGGAAACCAGCTATCAACACCTGCTAACCTGACCGAGACAACTCATTCACCAGACGGGAGCGCCCCACATGGCCATCAATTACGCCCAACTGTTTGTCGAACTCGGAAAGATCGTCAAGACCTGCGACCAATTGCGTTTGTCAGCCGTTGGGGGTGGGTCGTCCAAGCCAGATACGCCAGCGTTACTGGGCGAAGTCCGATCCGCATACCAAGCAGGAGGCCGCCAGGATCTTCTCCCGGATGTCGAATCATATTTCCGAAACGCCAGAGATTCGCTGTCATCCTCAGCCGGCTCCGTCGCCACGCTAGCGGACTCCCGTCTACGCCACCGCGACAGCGTTCTAGTCATGCTTTCCAGCGTGTCGGAAGGGGTGTCAATGGACGAATTGCTTACCGAGCTGGCGCGAGACATGGTCCAAAACGTTGAAACCATTCAAAACGGCATCGTTACCATTGGCGCCGTACAAACCGCCGCTGGGAACTCCGGTAATGGTGTCGTGTATTTGACCAGCGTGCTGGATGGCGTCAGCGCTCCGACTCGCCGTTCAGCTGCGAATTTGCGGTATGCGGGTCTCGAAAGTGCGCTTGCCGTTCCAGCAGAAACGATGGCGTTTACTTGTTCGCGAGACTCCGACACAGATGGTACGGCTATCGGTCAGGAACGTTTCGCCTGGGAAGGCCAACCCGCGCCAATCGTCGGGCCATGGGACTGGCGATCCGAGGGGTCAGGCGAATCTGTTGACGTCCCTTGTCTGGACACATACGACATCCTGCAAAACCGATCATTTTCCCTTTATTCAGGGGTCAACGTCCCGAGCAGTTGGGACATTGACGACGGGACGCCTGGGGTTCATATCGTCCAGGAAGCATTGGCGGCTGACGTATTCCGAGGCCCGTTTAGTCTGAATCTCGTCGGCGATGGCGTCCAATCGCAGATTCGATTACTCCAGACGGTTTCGCCGCTACTGCTCCAACCACGTCGCCGGTATGGCTGCGTGTTGTGGTACAAGGGCGATGCCGGTGTTTCCGCGGGGACATTGACGTTGCGTTTTTACTCGGACTCAGGCGAATATGTGGCCTCCGGTTCTGAGACAATTACGCTCAATTCCGCGACGCTCGCCGCAAACACCACATGGACGCCGGTATTGTTCGAACTCAATACCCCGGCTGCGCTGCCGGATGACCTCCAATTTGAAATCCTGTGGTCTGGAACCCCAAACGGCTCGATCCATCTGGGGAACGTCTCATTCGGGCCGTTTGTCTACGCCAACGGCATTGGTGCCATTGTGTCGGCTGGTAACGTCCAATTTGCGTTGCGCGACCGCTTCACAGTAGCAGTCAGCAATGCGGAAGGGGTGTTTGGGCGCTTCTTCCGTCGCGCTTATGGCGCCCAGTTGCCGTTCTCAGGGACGCCAAGCATTGCCGACAGTCTTGCCACATAAGACCTCGGCGAATGCCCGCCGCAAGACAGGATCGACCACGGACGCCGGGTTCGCCCCTTTGCTCAAGTGCAATCGCTCCAGGCGAGAATAACTCAGATAGCGGGGACGCAAGACGCCGCCCCCTTGATAGACAACCGCGGCTGGCACCGATGGATGGTCGCTGTCACCCCAAGACGGGATCTTGATCGCCCCATGGAAGATGGCGACTTCGCAACCAGCCACGTCCGCCAAGCATGCGGCAAGCAGAAACAACCGGTCCGGAATGTCATCACTCGGCGTATAGTCCACGTAGATGCCGAGGTCATTGACGAACGCCAACGGTTTGTAGACATGCTCATGTTGTACGACGATTTGCCGCGGAAACAACCGAAACGTTGCGCCCGCGGCTTTAATCGCCTGCATCAACTGGGCTTCGCCTTCGCAGCGATAATCCAATTACCGCCCCCGTGCTGATCCGCGGTACCTGAAGAATGTCCGCTGGCGACTTTCGCCACTCCGGGCCGCATAGAATGTCGTTCCAGTCGCACAATTCCCTGCAACGCAGACTTGTTCCGGGATCGGCTCGAACGTGTAAGACATCGGCATTGCGACTTGATTCCTTGCCACGATTCGCGACCGCTGCCGCATGAACAATCGCGCCCGCATTTCCGGCGGGGCGCACACCTGAACGCCGTTAATGATTTGGCATTGCCCGTGTACTGGCCCGATTACTCCCGCACCACTGGCCGCTACCACTGCAATACACATTAGCCGCTTCATAACAGTCCCTCCTTACAGGTCGTATGTCCTCTTGGGGATGTGCCCCACGACGATATTCGACCTTTCTTGAATCATCGCGTCAACGGCGCTTAACAACGCGATAACGCGCCCCTTATTTCCCCAGCGGGGACTCCATGAATTGAAAATGACGATTCCAGGCTCCGGCAGTGGTTTCCCTTGCCAATCCCCCAATCGATAGCAAGGGGCCGCCAGTGCATGGCCACCGACAGACGGCCGCGGGCTGTAAGAACGCACAATCCCATCCCGCGCCGCTTGGGAGTCCAGGCTGTTTGTCCACAAAATGCCAAAATCCAACGGTCCGACGTTCGCTACATGCAACAAGCATTCCTTGGCGCTTCGCATCACCAAATGACCCGCCGTGCCGTACTTCTTAACTCTGTCGTACCCAGCCGGCCGTTGCGGTGAATATCGTTGCGGGTATGGCCAATCCTTTTCCAGACAAATGCCGACCTCCTCCGCCAATCGGCAACCGCCCTCGATAGTCGATCCATTATCGCCGCGAATTCCGTCAATGCGCTGGGTCTCGTAATAGCCGCACGCCCTAGACAACTGCACATGCGGGCCGCCGCTGGCGACGATGCAATCCTCAATCGCTGTCGACAACGAATGCCCGCGGCAACTCCCTTGGTTTCCTTGATCCTCAATTGGCATCCATGCCTCTTTATTCGTCCCCTCACTGGCAAGGATGGCGTCCCAATCCTTGATGTACTCGATCGGGGATGCTTGAGACATCGCCAACCTGTCGTGGCGCTCCAACTGCCATGCCCAACCACCAACCCGCGTGTCAACGTGCTCGAACATGTTCACAGCTCACCCCTCCCTAAAACAACCGCCCGCTTGGCAACATGAGTTCAACACCGATAGCCAATTCCACCAATCGCAAGATTACGACAGCTGCCACCTCAGCGGCTTTGGACCCGACGACAACGATGACGAACAACACGGCCACTGCTATGTAGTCGCTGAACTTCGGTTGCTCGTTTAGCCGAGAAGTTCCTGGAGAATCCATTTGATGATGTCGTCGCCGTACGCTTCCACCAGCCGCTTGATGATAAACAACAACATTCCGCCGTGTGATGCCATTGGTGTTGTGCACCCAAGCGCAACAACCAGCTGCTCAACTCCTGTTTGTGTTTCTGGTGCCGCCGCCAGCAACACAAAACTCGGATCGGCGCTCGGCTCGACTCCGTCAAACTTGCCGATGTAATACGTGCCGATGACGCCGATCAACGTTCCCATCTGCAACTTGTTTTCCACGTTGCCCGAGGTGACTAGCTCGATCGTTTTCGCGATGGCTGCTTGCAACTGATCCTCCGTGACCTCGTATTGCGATGCGTCAATTGTCATACAGTTCCCCTTATGGTTTGCCGATCCATTGAACCACCTCATCATAGGCAGCTCCGTACAGCAACGTCATCTTAACATTCTGCTGCAAGGCATATTGCCTAAACGTTGCCCATATCGCCTGGTGTTTGTCGTAAATCGGGCCGGACGCTGGGACGCCGTTCGCTTTCAACACCGCCCACAGCGTGGCCGTGACCTCAGGCAGCGTTTTTGATTCAGTGCTGCAACTATAGGCCGCTTCCTCGAATGCGGACCTTATCGCCGCGGCTTGTGCGTCTGATACCCTGGCTTCCAACAACACGTTTCGAACCGCTGGACCGACGTTGTACGTTGTCTCCTCAATCGGTGGCAATGGCCCTGGCGGGTTCGGTCCTGGTCCTGGGCCCGGGCCTGGCCCTGGTCCCGGGCCTGGCCCTGGGCCTGGTGCAACCCCGCCGACAACCACAATGGAATACGTTTCCTGTGTGATCGTCTCACGCTCCCAATCCACCGCAAGTAATTCAGCGATGATCGTCCTGTCGATCGTTCCGGTTGGCAGAACCAACGCTTGTGTTTGCGTCCCATCCGCGGCAGTTTCGGTGAATCGTTCCGACCGCCAACCGACAGGGCTGATGCGCCAGCTTATCGCAACCCGTTTGCCGCTTGTTGCTCGCAATACAGCCAAGTCTCCTGGCTTGTAGGACGACTCGACTCCGCTGACCGTAACTTGTGCGATGCTCGACGCGCTGAGCGCCAACGCCAACAATACGCTTGCCAACCGTGCCATATCCGCCATGTCTTCGCCCTTGTGTCTTACGGGTGTCTGCTCGTTTGCAACGACATCGTTTGCAACGTTTCGATGCGCTGGTCCATGTCTTTTACTCGTTCCTCAATTTTGTCAGTCGTCTTGACCAACTCCGCAATGTTGCGTCTGTTTTGCATCATTTGTTGTTGCGCGTCGTGTATTTCCGCTCGCCGTTGGCGCATGTCGCGATAGCCAAGACCCATCATCAACACCAACATCGCAATTGCTGACGCGATGCAAATTCGCTCACTCACGTTCAGCGTCGCTATCCACTTCATATACGCCCATCTTTCTGGCTGCAAATCGGATAAACCCCACACCAATCGCTATCAGCGGGTCAGTCATTTCCTTGCCCGCCATGCCGCAAAGCGCCGCGACGCCATAAGGGCCGATAGGATTAGACATAACACCATCAAGTCCAAGAACGGCCACAGTTGCGAAACCTGTAAACCCAGAAATGCCACAGACGCCGACAACGTAGCTAAAAGCGCGAAGATCCCTAGTAGCAGCGAGACGACACAGTGAAGCGATGAACCCCACTGTGAAAATTCCCGCGTGGAACCAGACTGTTTGGGGATCGACACTCGGCCCTGGGACAATGGCGGCGAATAAGTCATTCAATCGCGTCTCCCGATATTAAATTCGACTGCACTATACTCTCAACACGTCATATGAGGTTCCATTGACCTCGATTCGAATCGTGCCCGCTGGAGTGGTGCCGCCTGTTGTCGTACCGTCTGACGATACAGCACACTCGTCGATCACGCTACCGCCGATGCAAAATGCAAACATCGGCTCTTTCGCAGTGTTTCCCACTTCGCTGAAATGTGCCCAGAGCTCTCGGCCTTCCTGGTAATTCGCATTGCCGATGTGATCGGTAGTCGATGCAGCTGTAGGCCAGTTTGTAGCACCATTGAGCCATAGCGGACCCCAGCCGTTGCCGATGTATAGAATGTTGCCGGAAGATGGCGGCTGAATTCTGATCGGCTCGTGCGATCTCATCCAGCCCTCTGTTGTATCGACGCGGACGCTGGTTACTGTGTCGTAAGTATCGGCCTGCTGATTCGTGCCCGCGATCTTCGGAATGTAGACGCCATCGAATACGACGTTCACCGTGTGCACTTCACACATGCGGTCCATCTGGTCGCTCGTCGCAATGGTCGACAGGTCGCCAGCCAGCATGCCTCGGGGACGCTCCCAGACAGTCGCTGCGGAGGGTGTACCAAATACAGGATCTATTCCCATATAGACTCCTCCAAATAACTTTAAATTATTACTTGTTGGAGCAAAGTACAAATTAGATGAACCTGATACTGTGTTACTTCCATGCATCACTTGCCCGAAGAACTGAAGTCTATCAGTAAAGTCTGATGTCTGGATCTGGTATTGTGCCGTTGCTGCTGGATCTGAATACATCTCACCAAACGCCACTGTATCCTCACACCCAAAATAACTGTCGAAATAATACCCCTGTGCATAAGCGTTTCCGAACAGAGCTAAACGTGATTGTGCGACTGCGTAATTAGCTCCAAAATCCGTTTGTGTATAGTATTGGCTATTCCCCCCAACTGACGGATTTGTATATCCAGCTGCCGTCATATCTGAAGCATTCGACAACATTGTATTGGCAATAATCCGATTATCGTGCATTGTTTGCTCTGCCCACGTATTGCCGCCAGATTTCACAGTCAATCCCGCTCGCGGATTATCACGCAACAAATTTGCAAACACTACACCGTACTCGGTACTAGCAAGATTCATTCCGTCCGCGTGGCTTACGTCTTGATGAACCCCGTTTTCGTAACTGTGATTCATCGCGAATATCGCATGAATACACCGTTGTGCAATATCTTGGGCAATGCCGGTTGTTCCACCCCATCGCGTAACGTTTCCCTCAACGATGGTACCGAATGATTCCATCACAGCGATTAGATCGCAATTGTATATGTCATTAAGTGCAGTTATTGTGTGCGTGCCGCTGCCGCCGGACACCGAGATCGCTGCACCATTCGACGTCGCAGCCAGTGACAGCGTATTGCTGCCATATACCGCATCGCGAGTGTAGTAGGTCGTCGCGAGCGAGAAACCTGTCGGCAGCGTACCAGTCGTGGTGAGCTGCACCGGGCAGCCGTCCGGGAAGCGGTGGCCTGTGCATGTGACCGTTGTACCAGTTGCAGTAAATGTTTTCGATGGATCGAATAAAGCAGTCGGAGCGGATAACCATGTTTGCACCACATTGTTCCGCACCTTGCAACTGATCGAACCGCTGTCTGCATCTCCACCAACGCGAATGCCGTAGGATCGTGATCGTTGGATCAAGCAATCTGCTACTTCCACATTTGTAGATTGGTAAATGTCTACGATGCCATGGCTATAAGTCGATGATGAAGCGTCGAAATATTGACCGCAGCGATCGAGGAATACATTACGGATCTTGCCATGCAGGCAGTCGTCGCAATAGATCCCGATCTGCAGGGAGTCTTTGATGGCGCCGCCGTCCACGCTGAATTGCGTGCAGGTATCGAATGTGATGGCTGCGTGCGAGTCTGTCCTATCGACCCAGTATCGTGTGAACCAGGTATGCGTGCCAGTTCCATCGCTCGTCAGATTGATCGCAGCCCCACCAGGGGTCGTCGATACTTTCCAATGATAGGTTGAATACTTGACAGTATGCGTGCCGCTGCCAACGCCAGTAATATCTTTCGCACTCCCACCCTTTGTCAGCGATACCTGAAATGTGTTTGCCGTCGCTCCCACGATCCAATATACCGTATTCGTTAGAAGTCCAGCCGGAACGCTTCCTGTGCTAGTAAACTGTACCGCATCGTCATTTACGAAACCATGCGATGTGATCGTTATTGTTTCAGTGCCAGTATCGACATCCGTAGTTGCAAACGTCTTCGTCAGTTTCTTGACATAGTACAACGTATCTGCGACCAATGGCGATGGTAGCGTTCCGGTGGAACGGAAGCGTACCTGGTCCTGATCGATGAGCTGCTGTTGGCCGGTCGTGATAATCGCATCGTGCCCATTTTCTGCGACGCACGTGCCAGACCTGATCGAGACTTGCACCGGTCGCACATTCAACGCATAGCTTTGCGACGTCGGGGCCGAGGCGCAGGCATTTAGGATCGTCGGATTCGTGATGCGGACGTTCGTGCATGTCGTCGCGCGTATCCCGTCTCTGTCTGAGCCCTCGAATACGCAATCCCTCACCTCAACATCCTCGCAGCTTACCAATGCCAGAGCGGCCGACGTGCCGGTACGAAGCGGCCACACGCAGTCCACAAATCGGAGATGCGTGCAGGTCGTCATCGTAACTGCCTTCTCAAACGTGCAATTACGGAATTCCACATAGTTTTGTGACGTCATTGACGCCGTGTCTTGGAACGTTGTTCCCTCAATCACTCGCCATCTTCCGGCCTGTGCTGTTGGTGCCGTGATGGTCGTGGGGCTGGCTTGCGTCGTGAAAGAATAGGTAGCATCCCCGATTAGCGAATGGATGGTGTCGATGATGCTTGTGCGGGCATCAGCAGGCGAGACGGCGCGCGACGTATTATCAGGGATCGCCGTTGCAATATCTGACAACAGAGTTGTGATTGTTTTGACGGCCATTTATTGATCCTCTACCCTAAATTGCCGACGGCATGTCAGCCGCCGTTCGATTTTCCGCGAACGCTTGCGAACTTGCATGAATTGCCGCATACGATAGGCAATCCACCTGATCATCCACCGCGCCCGGGTCTCCCGTCCACGTGAAAATTTCGTCTTCCCAGTCATCCAACCACGCTGGCCGGTCCGCTGGAAACCAAATCTTGCCGGTATACATCCTGTTAGCCGCGTCAGCACTTCTTGCTATCTTGTCCTGGCTTTTTGGCGGGAATGGCCTCATCGGAACCCCCAAATTCCGCAAAATCTGGTACAGGTGAATCGATTGCGTGGTGTATTCCAACCCCACAAATGCAACGTGCCATCGCTGTGCCACCTCCCGCAATTCCTTGATCAGCTCCGGGCTTTCATCCCGGAACTTCCTGACGTCCCGCAACAGCAAATGACCGTCAAACGTCAGGGCCCACACCGTAATTACGTGCCATGACCGCTTTTGATTCCTCCGCGATTCGAACGGCTTTTCAGCTGGGGAATTTGTAGTCGTACTTGCCGAGTCTGCCATCACAAACCGCGTGATGTCCGAGTCTAGCACAGTCCTCCCGGCGAAAGTCAAGTATGCGCCATTCTGGTCGTAATACTTCGCCCACCCCCTGCGGAATCGTCCATCGACCGATACGCCCCAATCCCCGGCCAGCAACTGTGCCCTTGTAATCGGATCCTTTACCGACGCCGTCAAGTCGTCGATGTAGCGTTGTTGGTCCAGGTAGGGGTTGTCTTGGATAAACGCTGGGATGTGCGGTCTTTGGGGGTTCAGCCCCACGTAAAGGGGCTGCCCGCTCGGACCCAATAGCGTTGGGTGACGTCGGATGTCGAATCGCCGTTTAATCCATGCGTGACCGCGGCCGCCCGGGTTGGCTGCCATCCGGATGCGAAGCGGGATCTTTGCCAAACCGGAATACTGGAGGCATGTTACGCAATCGTCCGCCGGCGCCTTGACGTGATGCGGGCATACTGTCCGACGCAACCGGGTGCAGACGTATTCGACCCAATCTTCCTCGAAATGACCGGCCTCGTCGAAGCCGATGTACTGGAATTCCGTGCTTTGGTACGTGTAGGCGTCGGTCATGTTGCGCAGCATGCCGAATTTGAGAATTGCCCCGCTTGGGAAATACCAGGTTGCGTCCTTGTGCCGCGCGTCCGTGCCCCGCAACCATTGCCGCGACCGGTACAGCAGACTCCCCGGCGCCGACGCATCCGCAATCGTTTTCCGCACGATCAGGGCATGGTAGTTAGGGATGTCGACGTATTGCAGCGCAGCCATCAGAAGGGCATCAGAATTGTGCGTCGGGACCATCGACCGCCCCACCAAAAATAACCGGCTCGGACTGTCAACGCCAATACAGCGCATTGGTGCTGTTTCGCAGCGCTCACAGGCGATTACATAACGGAATCGTGTCGTACGACGAACCGCCAGTCGTTGTTTCTCGCGTTTGCGTTCAAGTCGAAATACGAATTTATCAGGCGTCCATTTCATGTCCCATTTGGGACCATAATCCTTGCCGTTGCAAAGCGCTCGCGATTTCACGCTGCGCACCTTCCATCCCAGGGAGCAAATAACCTCAAACACTCCCGCGGCAATCTGCTCATTGGTGGTCGTGAATTCAACCGAGCCACTACTGCAAACTGTCCCGTCGGTGTCCATCAGGCCTTGGAGTAGCGCCAGCCGTTGCTCCGGGGACGATCGCAGATATGCCGCGGGGAGGTGTTTGTTGCCAAACAGTCCCATCTGGCGCAAAACAGTCCGCAGCCCCAGAAACGAGTAGGTTGATGCTCGATTGTCAGGTTTCGATTGCACGGCTCCTGCACGGAATCCGGCGCCGACGAACGCCTGCAATAGTTCTGAATCGGCTGTGGTGAACGACCCGGCTTTACTCGTTCCATCGCCCAACCACAGACCAAGAACATAGGGGTCTAGCGGCAGGACGGCTTCAGGCAGCGCCAGCGGTGCAGTGACCGGGATGGCATGATTGGTTCGGCCACGCTTGGTGCG
>Ga0224500_10000155_pt1 | contig 51036 bp, 45 predicted proteins | sample SF_Oct11_sed_USG_FD_168126 | JGI IMG/M metagenome (GOLD analysis project Ga0224500, IMG submission 168126) | Sediment microbial communities from San Francisco Bay, California, United States - SF_Oct11_sed_USGS_4_1 | ecosystem: Environmental > Aquatic > Marine > Sediment | place: USA: California...
TCGAGATACATGGAACCCCCGCGGCTACAATGCCGGCGGCGCCTCCCGGGGCGTCGCCGGTATGATAATGTCATGAAACTTCACGTTTTTCGCTGCCGGCCGTCGCCCCGCGCTGCGCGGCACAACGCGACCGGCAGCGTGAGCCCGGGCGCCCGTCGGGGCCCGGATTCCGCCAATTCAAGGGGTTGAAGCAACTTCCATGCTCGCCATCATCGGAGGCAGCGGCCTCACCCGGCTGGCCACGCTGGCCGTCGCCCGCCGAGAGATCGTCCGGACGCCCTACGGCGAGCCGTCGGCGCCGCTGGTGTTCGGGCAGATCGCCGGCCGCGACGTCGTGTTCCTCGCCCGGCACGGCCACGGGCACACGATCCCGCCGCACCGCGTCAACTACCGGGCCAACATGTCGGCGCTGCGCGAACGCGGGGCGCACGCGGTCGTCGCGGTCGCCTCGGTCGGCGGCATCCGGGGCCACCGGCCCGGCGAGCTGGTGCTGCCGCACCAGCTGATCGACTACACGTACGACCGCCAGCACACGATCTTCGACGGCGGCGACATGAAGGTCGTGCACGTCGACTTCACGCATCCGTACACGCCCGCGCTGCGGGCGGCGTGCCTGGCAGCCGCGAACGAGGGGGGGATCGCGCTCTCCGACGGCGGCGTCTACGGCGCCGTGCAGGGACCGCGCCTGGAGAGCGCGGCGGAAATCGACCGCATGGACCGCGACGGCGCGACGATGGTCGGCATGACAGGCATGCCGGAAGCCGCGCTCGCCCGCGAGCTGGAGCTGCCCTACGCGGCGATCTGCGTGGTCGTCAACCACGCCGCCGGCCGCGGCGACAGCGCGCAGTCGATCTCCATGGAGGCGCTGGTGCGCACGCTGGAGGCCGGCATGGAGAAGGTCCGCGCGCTGCTCGACCACCTCGTCGCCCTGGTGCCGGCGCCGGACGACGCGCGATGATCCGCGAGATCCTGCGCATGGGCGACCCGCGGCTGTGGCAGTCGTCGCGGCCGGTCGGGCGCGTTCCTTCGCAGGAGCTCGACGCGCTGCTCGCCGACATGCGCGACACGATGCGCGCGGCGAACGGCGCCGGGCTCGCCGCGCCGCAGATCGGCGTGCCGCTGCGGGTGGTGATCTTCGGCATGGACTTCAACCCGCGCTATCCCGACGCGCCGCCGATTCCCTGGACCGAGCTGGTCAACCCCGTGCTGACTCCGCTGGGCGACGAAGTCGAGGAGGGCTGGGAGGGCTGCCTGTCGGTGCCGGGGTTGCGCGGCGTGGTGCCGCGCTACGCCAGGTTGCGCTACGAGGGCTTCGACCCGCAGGGGCAGCGCATCTCGCGCGAGGTCGACGGCTTCCACGCGCGCGTCGTGCAGCACGAGTGCGACCACCTCGACGGCATCCTCTACCCGATGCGCATGCGCGACTTCGCGCGCTTCGGCTACACCGACGTCCTGTTCCCCGACATGGCGGCGGGGGAGGAGTAGCGGCGGTTCAGCGCAGCACGTCGTCGGCGCGCACCTGCAGCGATTGCGGCACGGTGAAGCCGATACCCTGCGCCGCGCGCAGGTTGACGACCAGCGCGAACTTGTCGGGCTGCTCGACCGGCAGGTCGCCGGGTTTCGCCCCCTTCAGGATCCGGTCGACGTAGGCGGCTGCACGGCGATACGTGGTGAGGAGGTCCGGGCCGTAGCTCACCAGGCCGCCGGCATCGACGAAGTTGCGCGCTTCGTAGATGGCCGGCAGCCGCTCCTTCGCCGCCAGCTCGACGACGCGCGCGGCGTGCTGCAGGAAGAGGGGGCTGACCTGCACGATCGCCACCTGCGCCTTCGCGCGGCCGAAGTCGGCGAACGCCGCCGGCAGGCCGGCGGCCGAGGCGACCTCGATGGAGGTGAGCTGCAGGCCCGCTGCCTCCACTGCCGCGCGCGTCTCCGCGACGAGCGTCGCGGTCGTGCCCTGGGCGGGGCTCGCCACCTTCTCCGCCAGCAGCCCGATGCGCTTCGCCCCCGGCACGAGCTCGAGGGCGAGCTGCAGCCGCTTGCGCGCCATGTCCGTGGTCTGCAGCGACACGCCCGTGACGTTGCCTCCCGGACGGCCGAGGCTGGCGACGAGTCCCGCGCCGACGGGGTCGGCGGCGGCCGCCATCACGATCGGGATCGTTCGCGTCGCTTCCATGGCAGCGCGCACGCCGGCCGTCGTCGCCGTCACGATGACGTCGACCTTGAGGGCGACGAGCTCGTCCGCCAGAGGCCGCAAGCGCGTCATGTCGTTGCCCGCCCAGCGGTATTCGATCGCGACGTTGCGCCCCTCGGCGTAGCCCAGGTCGCGCAGGCCGGCGACGAAGGCGTCGTCGATCGACGTGCGCGATGCGCGCGTGCTGAGGTACCCGATGCGCAGGACCTTTCCCTGCGCGAAGGCCGGCCCTGCGGCGAAGCCGGCGATGGCGAGGCACAGGATGCGGCGGCGGTTCACGCGGTCTGACTCCGGGGCCGGGACGGACGCGCCGATGGTACTCCGCAGGGCGGGAGAACGCGCCTTGACCTAGCAGGGACTCCGGCGTAGCGTCGGAAGCCTCGAGTTCGCGCCGCGATGAGTATCGTCATCCGCTTCCCCATCGCCGTGCTGGCGCTGTTCGTCGCCTCGACTGCCGCGACGCCGGTCGCTGCGCAGGCGTCGAAGGTGCACCGCGTCGGCTACCTGCAGACCGCGAGCGCAGAAGAGCAGGCGCACTTGACGCGCGCGTTCGAGGACTCGATGCGCGAGCTGGGCCATGTCGAGGGACGCAATGTCGTCTACGAGCGGCGCTTCGCCGACGGCGACACTCGCCGCCTGCCCGCGTTGGCCGCCGAGCTCGTCGCCCTCAAGGTCGACGTCATCGTCACCGGCGCCAACCCGGTGATCGACGCGGTGAAGAAAGCGACCTCGTCGATCCCGGTGGTGATGGCCGCGAGCCGCGATCCGGTCGGCTCCGGCTACATCGCGAACTTCGCCCGGCCAGGCGGGAACATCACCGGAGTGACGTCGGCGCCGACAGTCGAATCGATCGGCAAGGCGCTGGAGATCTTCCGTGAAGCCGTCCCGCAGGCGAAGCGCATCGCACTGCTGTGGAACCCGACGCCGTCGGACGCGACCGCGAGCAGGAAAGCCGCGGAGGCCGCTGCCCAGCGCATGGGCACGGTGCTGCTCGTGGTGGAGGTGCGCGCCCGCGACGAGCTCGAGGCGGCGTTCGACGCGATGGTCCGCCAGCGCGCCGAGGGCGTCTGGGTGTTGCCGGACCCGCTGACGTTCACGGCACGCAGTCGCGTTGCGGCGCTGGCGCTGAAGCACCGCCTGCCGTCCGTGTACTGGCAGCGCGAGTTCGTCGATGCCGGCGGGCTGGTCGCCTATGGCGCGAGCGTTCCGGAGCAGTTCCGCCGCGCCGCAGGCTATGTCGACCAGATTCTGAAGGGCGCGAAGCCTGCCGAGCTCGCCATCTACCAGCCGACGACCTTCGAGCTGGTCGTGAATGTCAAGACGGCGAACGCGCTGGGCCTGACCATCCCGCAGCCGCTGCTGCAGCGCGCCGCCGACGTCCTGCGCTGACGGCGGTCCGGGCGTGCAGCTGCTCGTATCCTCGAGTCGTCGTCCCCGCGAAGGCGGGGACCCAGCGTCGTGCCCGTGGGTTGGCTCGCTGGCACGAAAGACACTGGGCCCCCGCCGTCGCGGGGACGACGAGTGAACTGAACTGCTGCACTGGTCCTATGCCCGCTTGGGGGCTGACGACTAAACGCGCAGCTGCTCGTAGAGCGCAGTTTCGAGCTTCAGCAACGCCTGCTCGTCGTGCAGGCGGTTGCCGTCGACGAGGAAGACGTCCTCGGCGCGCTCGCCCAGCGTGTTGATCTTCGCGCTCACCACGTTCACGTTGGCCTTCGCCAGCACGTAGGCGATGCGCGCGAGCAGGCCCGGCCGGTCGCTGGCGACGATCTCGAGGATGTAGTGCGTGCCCTTGTCGTCGGGGAACATCTGCACCTGCGGCGACAGCGGGAAGTGGCGCACGCGGCGGCTGACGCGCCCGTCCTCGGGAGGCGCAAGCTGCGCCTGCTCGACCAGGATGCGGGCGAGCTCGTGCTCGACGTACTGCAGCGTTTCGCGCCGCGGCGGCGCGTCGTCGTGCGCGTCGTGCACGAGGAACGTGTCGAGCGCGTAGCCGTGGCGCGTGGTGTGCACCTTCGCCTCGAGGATCGACAGCCGCGCGCGGCCGAAGAAGCCGCACACGCGCGCGAACAGCTCCTTCTGGTCGGGCAGGTACACGAGCACCTGCACACCCGCGCCGCTCGGCAGCAGGCGCGCCTTGACGACCGGCTGCGGGCGGTCGACGCGCCAGTGCAGGTGGCGCGCGTGCCACGCGATCTCGTCGGCCGAGTGGCGCTGGAAATACGCGGTGTCGAGCTGCCTCCACAGCGCGCTCTCGGCGCCTTCCGGCACGGCGTGGAGATTGAGCAGCCGGCGCGCCTCGTGCTGGCGTCCGGTCAGCGTGTCCGCCAGGGCGGTCGCCGCGGCACCGCCCTCGATGACCCGGCGCGCAGCGTGGAACAGCTCCTCCAGCAACTGCGCCTTCCACGCGTTCCACACCTTCGGGCTGGTGCCCCGGATGTCGGCGACGGTGAGGAGGTACAGCGCGGTCAACCTGCGCAGCGTGCCCATTCTCGCGGCGAACGCCTGCACCACGGCATGGTCGTAGGTGTCCTGCTTCTGGGCCGTCGACGACATCGCGAGGTGCTGCTCCACGAGCCAGACGACCAGATCCGCGTCATCGTCCGGCAGCCCGTGGTCGCGGCAGAAGCGCCGCGCGTCGCGGCCGCCGAGCGCCGAATGGTCGCCGCCGCGCCCCTTGGCGATGTCGTGGAACAGCCCGGCCAGATAGAGAACCTCCGGCCGCTCGAAGTCCGCGATCAGCCGCGAGCACAGCGGGTACTCGTGCGCGTGCTGCGCCTCGGTGAAGCGGCGCAGGTTGCGGATCACCATCAGGATGTGCTCGTCGACCGTGTAGACGTGGAACAGGTCGTGCTGCATCTGCCCGACGATGCGGCCGAACGGCGGCAGGTAGTGGCCGAGCACGTCGTAGAGGTTCATCCGTCGAAGCTCGTGCAGGATGCCCCGCTTCGCGCGGAACAGGCGCAGGAAGGCCTCGCGGTTGTGCGGGTCGCGGCGGAACCCCGCGTCGATGCGGTGGCGGTTGCGCCACAGCGCGCGCAGCGTGCGCGCCGACATCCCCTTGAGCTCGGGGTGCGCCTGCATGTGCAGGAAGGCGTCGAGCATCGCCGACGGCCGACGCTCGAACAGCCGCTGGTCGCGCACGTGCAGCAGCTCGTCGATCGCGACGAACTCGCCGTCGATCGGCACCGGCTCGGCGGGGATCGGGAACAGCTTCGCGTGCAGGTTCTGCAGCAGGACCGTGTTGACCTGGCGCACCAGCCGCGCGGCGCGGTAGTAGCGCTGCATCAGCTGCTCGGTGGCCCGCTTCGCCGGGGTGTCGGCGAGCCCCAGCTGGGCGGCCAGCGCGGTCTGCTGGTCGAACACGAGGCGGTCCTCGCGGCGGCCGGCAAGGTAGTGAAGACGGATGCGCAGCGCCGCGATGAAGTGCTCCTGCCGCGTCACGTCGCGCGCCTCGTCGGCGGTGATGAGGCCGGCCTGCGCGAGCTCCTTCCAGCTGCGGCCGAGGCCCGCTGCGCGCGCGATCCAGATCACCGCCTGCAGGTCGCGCAGGCCGCCCGGGCTCTCCTTGACGTTCGGCTCGAGGTTGTAGGCGGCGTCGTGGTGCTTGAGGTGTCGCTGCTGCTGCTCGAGCGCCTTCGCCTCGTAGAACGCGCGCACGTCCAGCGCGCCGGCGAAGGCCTTGTCGAACGCCGCGTAGAGGCGGCGGTTGCCCGCCACGAGGCGGTGCTCGAGCAGGCTGGTGCGGATCGTGGCATCCGCCGCCGCGTCGCTGACGCACTCGTCCACTGTGCGCACCGCGTGCCCCACCTCCAGGCCCACGTCCCACAGCGCGAGCAGGAACTGCTCGATGCGATCGCCGTCCTCCGCCGTGGCCGCCTGCGGCAGCAGCAGCATGACGTCGACGTCGGAGTGCGGGAAAAGCTGCCCGCGACCGTAGCCGCCGACGGCGACGAGCGCGAGGCCTCGCGGCAGGTCGGCGGCGGCGAGCACCTTGCGCGCGACGACGTCGACCAGGCGCGCGTGATCGCGCAGCAACCGGGCGGTTCCGCCGCCCGCGAGGAACGCGTCGCGCAGGCGCTCCCGGCCCTGCCGCAATTCGCCGCGCCACGCGGCAAGCGCCTGCCGCCCGGCCGCCGGCTCGGCGAGGGCTTCAGCGGCGGGCGCGCGGGCCATCGGGGCGGTCAGCCCGGCGGGGCGGGCGTGCCGGCGGACTGCGTGAGGATCTCGTGGCCTTCGGGCGTGACGAGCACGGTGTGCTCCCACTGCGCGGACAGCGAGTGGTCGGCGGTGACGATCGTCCAGCCGTCGGCCAGCGCGCGGATCCCCGCGCGGCCGGCGTTCACCATCGGCTCGATGGTGAAGATCATGCCCGCCTGCAGCACCAGGCCCGTGCCGGCGCGGCCGTAGTGCAGGACCTGCGGCTCCTCGTGGAACGCCTTGCCGATGCCGTGGCCGCAGAATTCGCGCACGATCGAGTAGCCGTTCGCCTCGGCGTGCTTCTGGATGACGTGGCCGATGTCGCCGAGGTGCGCCCCGGGGCGCACGACGCGAATGCCCTGCCACATCGCCTCGTAGGTGACCTCGACCAGCCGCTTCGCCTGGATCGAAGGCGCGCCGACGAAGAACATGCGGCTGGTGTCGCCGTGGTAGCCGTCCTTGATCACCGTCACGTCGATGTTGACGATGTCGCCGCTCTTGAGCTTGCGCTCGCCGGGGATGCCGTGGCAGACGACGTGGTTGACCGAAGTGCACAGCGACGCGGGGTAGGGGGAGTGTCCGGGCGGCGCGTAGTTGAGCGTCGCCGGGACCGTCTGCTGCACGCCGATCATGTGGTCGTGCGCGAGCCTGTCGATCTCGGCGGTCGTGACGCCGGGCTTGACGAACGGCGTCAGGTAGTCGAGCAGCTCGGCCGCGAGCCGGCCCGCGACGCGCATGCCCGCGATCTCCTCGGGTCCCTTGATGCGGACCCCTGCCGGAAGCGGTGCGCGCATCAGCTTCTCAGCAGCTCGTTGATGCTGGTCTTCGACCGCGTCTGCGCGTCCACGCGCTTGACGATGACCGCGCAGTAGAGGTGGCAGCTGCCCTCGGACGAGGGCAGGCTGCCGGCGACGACCACCGATCCGGACGGCACGCGCCCGTAGCTCACCGCGCCGGTCGCGCGGTCGTAGATCTTCGTGCTCTGGCCGATGAACACGCCCATGCCGAGCACCGAGTTCTCCTCGACCACCACGCCCTCGACGACTTCGCTGCGCGCGCCGATGAAGCAGTTGTCCTCGATGATCGTCGGGTTCGCCTGCACGGGCTCCAGCACGCCGCCGATGCCCACGCCGCCCGAGAGGTGCACGTTCTTCCCGATCTGCGCGCAGGAGCCTACCGTGGCCCAGGTGTCGACCATCGTGCCCTCGTCGACGTAGGCGCCGATGTTGACGTACGACGGCATGAGCACGACGTTGCGCGCGACGAACGCGCCGCGCCTCGCCACGGCGGGCGGCACGACGCGCACGCCGGCGGCCGCGAACGCGGCGTCGTCGTAGCGGGCGAACTTCGTCGGCACCTTGTCGTAGAAGCGGAAAGGAGCGCGCTCCGGCGGCGGGCCCATGCCGGCGTTGTCAGCGAGGCGGAACGAGAGCAGCACCGCCTTCTTGATCCACTGGTGCGTGGTCCACGCGCCCGCGAGCTTCTCGGCCACGCGCAGGCGACCGGCGTCGAGCTCGTCGATGACGTGCGCGACGGCTTCGCGCACCTCGGAAGGCGCGCTTCGTGGCGAGAGGTCGGCGCGCTGCTCCCAGGCGCCCTCGATCACGGTCTGCAACGACATGGGGTATCCGGCAGGAGAAAGCGATAGTCTACCGTGACCCGCTCGCGGCGTTGCCGACCAGGCGCCGGTACGCCCTCGCGAGCAGCGCCGGCAGCGTGTACATGGGGATCTGCGCCAGCGCGAAGAACACCACGACCTCGAACGCGGCCTTGCCCTGGAGCGCGACCAGCACGAGTCCCATGTTGCAGTTGCCCGAGACCAGCGCCGCGGCGAGCGCCGAGCGGCGTCCGAGGCCGCGGAACGCCGCGTAGCCGAGCGCCTGCAGCGCGAGGTTGAACGCGAAAGCGGCCAGCAGCGCTGCCGCTGCGTAGCCGGGGCGGGCGACGGCAAAGGCCGTGACGCCGTCCATGATGGCCAGGCCGAACAGCACCAGGTTGAGGACGGTGAGGCCGTCGAGGAGTTCGGTGTTGCGGGAGAGCACGCTCGCCGGCACGAAGCGCCGGACGGCCCAGGCGACGGCGAATGCGCTGCCGACGAGCAGCGCCAGCCGCAGCATGAAGGCCGCGATCCCGATGTCGAGCGTGACGCCGGTCAGCGCCTGCGCCATCGGGGGGAGCGTGAACGGCACCAGCGCGGTGGCGACGAGCACGGCCACGATCGCCAGCGTCGCGTCGAGCCCGACCATCAGCGCAATCGCCACCGACGAAACGATCGGGGACGAGGCTGCCATAAGCACCAGCGCGACCTGCAGCGGCGGCGGGAAGCCGACGTGGACCAGCGGCACGGTGGCGATCCACACGAGGACCGGCGAGACGCCCAGCAGCCAGGCGACCAGCAGCGCGACGACGAGCGGTCGCCGTCGCCACGCGGCGATCGCGCTCCAGTCGAGGCGCACGAGCGCGAGCGTGAGCGGGATCAGCAGCGTGGGAACGAGCAGCGGCTTGGCCAGTGCCGCGAGCGGCGGCACCGCGAGCCCGAGCATGACCCCGCCCGCCATGAAGGCCGTGGCGTGGCGGCCGAGGTGGGCGAGGGCGGCGTGGGCGCGGCGCACGCCGGGATTCTAGTGCTGTCGTTCCCGCGAAGGCGGGAACCCGGTGTCGTCTGTGTGAGCGCGGCCGGGTCCCCGCCTGCGCGGGGACGATGCGACGCGGCGTCGCTTGTCACATCGCCTTGAAGAGATGCGCGAACGTCCGCGACACCACGAGCTGCTCCGGCCGCCCCTTGAGAGAGATCACCGGCTGGTCGCGCCAGTCGCGCTCCACCTTGGCGATGGCGCGCAGGGCGACGATCGTGCTGCGGTGGATCTGCCAGAACGCCTCGGGATCGAGCTCGTCGTAGAGCTCCTTGATCGGCTTGCGGATGAGCGCCTCGGCATCCGCGGTGACGACCTTCGTGTACTTGTCCTCCGACTGGAAGTAGAGGACGTCCTCGATGGGCACCATGCGCATCGCGTTGCCGAGCGAGGCGCGGATCCACTTGAGGTGCGCGCCGCCGGGCTCGCGCGCGGCCAGCCGGGCGATGAGCGTCGCGAGGTCGGCGGGCGGCGCGGCGAGCCGCGCCTTGAGCCGCGCCACGACCTTGCCGATGCGCTCCGCCGACACCGGCTTCAGCAGGTAGTCGACCGCGCCTTCCTCGAAGGCGGCGACCGCGTACTCGTCGTAGGCGGTGACGAACACGACGTGCGCGCGGTCGCCTATCGCCCGCGCCACGTCGAGGCCGCTCATCACCGGCATGCGGATGTCGAGGAACGCCACGTCGACCGGATCGGCGTCGAACATCGCGACCGCCTCCGCTCCGCTCGCGGCCTCGGCGGCGATGGCAAGCTCCGGCCACGCTTCGGCGAGCCGGCGCTTGAGCTGCTCGCGCAACAGCGGCTCGTCCTCGGCTATGAGCGCGCGGGACACCTCGTCCTCACCCCTGCTCGAACGGGATCGCGACGACGGCGCGCGTGCCGCCGGGCGCAACGTCGTCGATGACGAAACGGGCGCGCGCGCCGTACAGCGCCGCGAGGCGCTCGCGCAGGTTCGTGAGCCCCACGCCGTGGCCTTTCGTGGCGCCGCCGCTGCTGGCCGCCAAGCCGCGCCCGGTGTCGGTCACCGTCACCTCGACGCTCTCGCCGGCACGCCGCGCTGCGATCGACAGCCGCCCCCCCTCCGCGGAAGGCTCGAGGCCGTGCTTGATCGCGTTCTCGACCAGCGAGACCAGCATGTTCGGCGGGAACGGGTGCGCGCGCAGGTCCGCGGGGATGTCGACGTCGAACGCGAGCCGCGGTCCCATGCGGATGGCGAGGATCTCGAGGTAGGCCTTCGCGAGGTCGGTCTCGCGCCCGATCGTGGTCAGGCTGGCGCGCAGGTCCGGCAGCGCGGCGCGCAAGTACTCGATCAGGTGCCCGAGCAGCTTGCCGGCGCGCGGCGGGTCGGTCTCGGTGAGGAACTGCACCGAGGCCAACGTGTTGAAGAGGAAGTGCGGCTCGATCTGTGCCTGCATGAGCTTGAGCTCCGCCTCGACGGCCTGCCTCGCGAGCAGGTTCCGCTCGGCCTCGGCGCGCAGCATCGCGGCGCGCGCCCGCGCTTCGCGCTCGCGCAGCAGGAAGAACAGGCTCACCATCAGGCCGAGGAAGAACGACGAGAAGAAGTTCCCCATGAACGAGCGCCAGCGCGTCGTCACGTGGGCGAGGTCGTACTGCTTGACGAGCACGATCAGCACCAGCGCGATGGCGCTGCCGACCGCCACGGCCGCGATGAGGCGCCAGATCGGGTTCGACCTGTCCCACGGTGCGGCGACATTGACGCAATACGCGATGGCGAAGCCCGATATCTGCACCGAGACGAACGGATGCCAGAACGGGCGCGGATCCTCGACCCAGATCAGCAGCGCGATCGCGGTGTTCAGCGCCGCGATCAGCATGAAGATGGAAGGCTTGGCGCGCAGACCGCGTCGGATGGCCTTCGGCCAGGACTCGGGCGGCAGCGCGGCCGCTGTGGCACTCATGACCCGGATTCTAGGGAACTGGCGGGCGGCGCCAGGGCTTCGCGACAAGGCGCAGCGAGTTCGGACAGGCCGCAGCGGGACGGCGCCGGACGCAACTCCGGGATCGGCATCCGGCCCCTTATAGGCGCCGTGCGAAGGCGGCGATCCGGTCGATCCCCTCCGCGCACTCGGCCTCGTCGGCCACCAGGGCGATGCGGATCCGCCCGCGCCCGGGATTGCCGCGCGGCGTCTCGCGGGCGAAGTAGCTGCCCGGCAGGACCGCCACGCCTTCCTCGGCGTGGAGGCGCCGGGCGAACTCGGCGTCGTCGATCGGCGTGGCCGCCCACAGATAGAACGAGGCCTCGGGCATGTCGCAGGGCAGCACCGACGCCAGCCGCGGCTGCAGCGCGGCGAACTTGGCGGCGTAGCGCCGCCGGTTCTCCACGACGTGCGCCTCGTCGTTCCAGGCGGCGATGCTGGCGTTCGCGACCGCGGGCGACATCGCCGAGCCGTGGTAGGTGCGGTAGAGCAGGAACGCCCTGACCAGCGCGGCGTCGCCGGCCACGTAGCCGGAGCGCAGCCCGGGCGCGTTGGAGCGCTTCGACAGGCTGCCGAAGACGAGGACGCTGCGGTAGTCGTCGCGCCCGTCGGCGCGCGCGGCGGCGAGCGCCGACAGCGGCGGGTGCGCCTCGTCGGGGTAGATCTCCGAGTAGCACTCGTCGGAGGCGATGACGAAGCCGTGCCGGTCGGCCAGCGCGAAGAGCGCGCTCCACTCGGCTTGCCGCAGCACGCGTCCGGTCGGGTTGTCTGGCGAGCAGACGTAGAGGAGCTGCGTGCGCGCCCACACCTCGTCCGGCACCGCCTCCCACTCGAGCGCGAAGCCGCGCGCGGCCACCATGTTCACGCAGTGCGTGCCGGCGCCGGCGAGCAGCGCGGCGCCCTCGTAGATCTGGTAGAACGGGTTCGGCGTGACGACGGTCGCGCCCGGCCGGCTCGCGTCCACGACGGTCTGCGCGAACGCGAACAGCGCCTCGCGGCTGCCGAGCACCGGCAGGACCTGCGCCGCGGGGTCGAGCGCCGGCAGCGCGTGGCGTCGGGAGAGCCACGCTGCGATCGCCTCGCGCAGCGCGAGCGGGCCGATCGTCATGGGATAATTCGCGAGCCCTGCGCCGCCGGCGGCGAGCGCGTCGAGCACGAGCTGCGGCGTCGGATGCTTCGGCTCGCCGATCGACAGCGATATCGCGCGCCGCGACGGATCCGGCGGGCTGCCGGCGAACAGCGCGCGCAAGCGCTCGAACGGGTACGGCTGCAGCAGGCCGAGGCGGGGATTCATGGAGATGGCGGCTCGAGCGACGGCGGATTATATCGGCGGGCCCTCGCCCCCGGCCCCTCTTCCGGCTGGCGCCGGGCGCGGGGAGCAAGGCGAGAGCGGCGTGGCCGCCTTGGAGAGACGTTGAAGACGCTTGCCAATCTCGTCGCCGTTGCAGCGTTGGCCGCGGTCATCGCGTTCTGGGGTTGGCGCTGGCTCGGGCCGTCGCCGGAGCCGATCGTGCGCAAGCCGGTGGACGACGTCGCCGCGGCGCTTGGCGTGTCGCCACCCTTCGGTGCATCGCAGACCCCTGCAGCTGGAGTGCCGGCAGTTTCGCCGACTCCGGCGGCCGGCGAGGTGCGTGTGCTGGGCGTGCTCGCAGAAGCCGACGGCCGCGGCCGCGCGTTGCTCCGCTTCCCCGACGGGAGCGCGCGACTCGCAGCGGTGGGCGAGGCGCTGGGTGCTGCCGGCACGCTCGCGGCTGTGCACCCGGATGGCGTGACCTTGCGCGGCGCGACCGGGGAGCGCCGGATTCCGTTGCGCCAGCCCGCCGCGGCGCAGCCGCTGGCGCCGGCCGCCTCCTGCGTTCCCGCGGGCTACCGCGGGCCGGTCGTGCGTCTCAACGCGGAACTCGTCGCCGGCATGATCCAGCAGCCGCACAGCCTGGGTGCGATCGTCGAGGCGAAGGACGGCGCGCTGGTCCTGCGGGACGATTCCGGATTCGGCGGCATGCTGGGCCTGCGCAAGGGGGACCGCATGACGCAGGCGAACGGCATCGCGCTGCGCGCTCCCGAGGACCTGGTCGTGGCGCTGCTGCGCCCGCTCGCCGCGAACCAGCCCGTCCGCGTCGCCGGCCTGCGCGGCAGCGAGCGGCAGGAACTCCTGCTGGTGAACGCGGCCGCGTGCCGCTAGCTAGCGCGAAGCGGCCGAGGGCAGCCAGTCGAGCAGGCGAATCGGCGCGTCGGCGCCGCCCGTAGCGGGCCAGCGCTCGTGCGGCTCGCCGTTGCCCATGTAGCCCCAGCGCGCGACCAGCGTGGCCATTCCCGCGGCGTTGCCGGCCACGATGTCGCGCAGGTCGTCGCCGACGTACACGCAGCGGCTTGGCGCGACCCCTAACTCGGCCGCCGCGTGGCGCAGCGGCGCGGGGTGCGGCTTCGGATGCGGCGTGGTGTCGCCGGAGACGATGGAGCGCGCACGCGTGTCGAGCCCCAGCGCCGCGACGACCGGCGCCGTGAAGCGGGCGGCCTTGTTGGTGACGATGCCCCACGGCAGGCTCCGCGCATCCAGCGCTTCGAGCAGGTCGGCCACGCCCTCGAACAGCGTCGTCGTCTCGGCGAGGCAGCGCTCGTAGTGGGCGAGGAACGCCTCGCGCAGCGCGCCGAACGAGGGGTCGTCGGGGCCGATCCCGAGCCCGGCCTGCAGCATGCCGCGCGCGCCTGCCGACGCGTGCGCGCGCAGGCTGGCGGGAGGCACGCCCGGCAGCCCGCGGTCGCGTCGGACGCGATTGAGCGCGCCGGCGAGGTCGCCGGCGGTGTCCGCGAGCGTGCCGTCGAGGTCGAACAGCACGGCCGCGACGTCGAGCGGCCGCGCGCCCTGGTCACCCATGCCGGCGGAACGCCGCAAAGTAGTTCACGTCGGTGTCGCCGCGCGCGAGCGCGAACGTCTTCGCGAACGGGTTGTAGACGAGACCTGTCGTGTCGACCAGCTCGAGCCCCGCTCGCCTCGCGTGACCGACGAGCTCGGAGGGCCGGACGAAGCGCGACCAGTCGTGCGTACCCCGGGGAAGCATGCCCAGCACGTACTCGGCGCCGAGGATGGCGAAGAGATAGGACTTCGGGTTGCGGTTGATCGTCGAGAACGCGACCGTCCCGCCGGGCTTCGCGAGCGCCGCGCAGGCAGCCACCGTCGAGGCGGGGTCCGGCACGTGCTCGATCATCTCCATGCAGCAGACGACGTCGAATGCGCCGGGCGACTCGCGCGCGAGGTCCTCGGCGGCGACGCAGCGGTAGTTCGCGCTGGTGCCCGATTCCAGCCTGTGCAGCTTCGCGACGCCGAGCGCCTTCTCGCCCAGGTCGATGCCGAGCACGTCGGCGCCGCGCGCGGCGAGCGACTCCGCGAGGATGCCGCCGCCGCAGCCGACGTCGACGATGCGCTTGCCGGCAAGCGCGCCGGCGACGCCTTCGATCCACGCGACGCGCAGCGGGTTGATCCTGTGCAGCGTCCCGAACATCGCGTGCTCGGGATCCCACCAGTGGTGGGCGAGCGCGCCGAACTTCGCCAGTTCCGCGGGATCGGCGTTGCGTGCGTGCGTATCGGCGGCCGGGGAGGTCATCGCAGTCGCTGTTGCCAGAGGCGCGCGCGGGCGGCGAGCGCGGGGACGTCGACCCTCGTCGGCGTCCGCTCGCGCACCACGCGCTCGCCGGCCACCCACACGTCGGTGACGCGCTCGCGCGACGCGACGTGGACGAGGTGCGACACGGGATCGTACACCGGCGCGTCGTCGATCTCGCCCATGTCCACCGCGACGACGTCCGCCTGCTTGCCGGGCTCCAGGCTGCCGATCGCGTCGCCCATCGAGAGCGCCATCGCACCGCCCAGCGTCGCCATGCGCAGCACCGTAGCCGCCGGCAGCGCGGAAGCGTCGCCGCCGGAGACCTTCGCGAGCAGCGCGGCGAGGCGCATCTCGGAGAACAGGTCGAGGCGATTGTTCGAGGCGGCGCCATCGGTGCCAAGCGCGACGTTGACGCCGCGCGACATGAGGTCGACCACCGGGGCCACGCCGCTGGCGAGCTTCATGTTCGACGCCGGGCAGTGCGCGACGCTGCAGCCGTGGCGGACGAGCAGCTCGCGGTCCCCGGGGCCTAGGTGCACGGCGTGGATGGCGAGGAACCCGGGGCCGGTGGCGCCGAGGCGGTCGAGGCGCGCCAGTTCGCTCTCGCCGTACTTCGCCATCGCATCGTCCAGCTCCGCGCGGGTCTCCTGCAGGTGCGTCTGGATCGCGAGGTCGAGCTGGCGCGCGTAGGTGACGATCTTCGCGAACGCGGCGTCGCCGACCGTGTAGGGCGCGTGCGGCGCGAGCATCCAGCCCAGGCGGGGCAGGTGCCGGAAGCGGTCGCGCGCGTCGAGCCCGAGGCGAAGGTAGGCGTCGGCGTCGCTCGCATACGGCGTGGGGAAGTCGAGCACCGGCAGGCCGATCACCGCGCGCAGGCCAGCGGCGTCGTAGGCGTGCGCGGCGGCGTCCGGGTAGAAGTACATGTCGCTGCAGCAGGTGATCCCGCCGCGGAGCATCTCGACCGCGCCGAGCGTGACGCCGTCGTGGATGAACTCGGGCGTGACGAACTTCGCCTCGCGCGGCCAGATGTGGTCCTTCAGCCACGCGTCGAGCGGGACGTCGTCGGCGATCCCCCGCAGCAGGGTCATCGCGGTGTGCGTGTGCGCGTTGACGAGCCCGGGGATCAGCGCGTGGCGCTCGAGCGCGATGGACTCGCGCGGCGCGTAGTCCCGCGCGGCGGCTTCCTGGGTGGCGAGCGCGACGATCCTGCCGTCGTCGACGAGCAGCACGCCGTCGGCGAGCACGCGCTGCGGCTCGACGGGCACGATCCAGCGCGCGGAGATCGCGAGGTCGACGGGGCGGGGCGGGGTCATGGCGTTGGAGTCAGATCCGGCGCATCCGGTGACGCAGCCGACCGGACGTGACGGCACCGACCCCGTCCTTGCTGCCTTCGGTCGGGCCGCACGCTGATTGTGAAGGATCTGGCTCCGGGAATGAAAAAGCCCCGCGCGAGGCGGGGCCTTTTCGTGGAGCGGGAAGCGCTACTTCGCGACGACCGCTTCGCCCTTGACTTCGACTTCGACGCGGCGGTTCGGCTGCAGGCAGGCGATCAGCTCCTTCAGGTTCTTCTGCGTGCAGCTGACGCCCGGGACCGGCTGGGTCTTGCCCATGCCCAGCGTCTCGATCTTGTCCTTCGGCACGCCCTTGCTGACCAGGTAGTCGCGCACGGCATCGGCGCGGCGCTCGGACAGCTTCTGGTTGTACTGCTGCGTGCCGAGGCGGTCGGTGTGGCCGGTGACCAGCACGAGCTCGAGCTTCTGCACCTGCGGCAGCTTGGCGATGATCTCGGCGTCGATCGCGGCGCGGCCTTCCGGACGCAGCACGGCCTTGTCGAAATCGAACAGCGCCTTCGAGGCCAGCGTGATCTTCTGCACGGCAGGAGCGGCGGGCTTCGGCGCGGGCGCCGGAGCGGGCGCCGGAGCGGGCGCGGGGGCCGGCTTCGCGGCGGGAGCAGGCGCAGGAGCAGGCGCGGGGGCCGGAGCGGGCTTCGGCACGAGGTCCGGATCGCACTGCGCGATGGCCATGGCCGGCGACCAGTAGCCGGTGCGGTAGCAGAGGTTGCCGGCCAGGCCGCGCGCGCCGTTGAACTGGGCGCTCTTCACGACGTTGTTGTCCGGCGTGCCGGTGGCGGACAGCCAGTAGGCGCAGTTCTTCGTGTCGCATCCGGCCACGCCGGCGACATACCCGGATGTGGCGGGCGCTTGGGCAGCGACGCTTCCGGCGACAGCGGCGGCGAACGCGCCCACGAGAGCACCGGACAGAAGACGTCGAGTCATTGTTTCACCCCTTTGGCTTTGGTTTTCGATCAAGGTTCCTGCAACCGAACTTCACGGGCGCGCCGCGCAGATAAATGCCTGACGCGCCGAATCCTTTCGTCCCGTTTTTGAATATAGCACAGGGTTCCCACCCCAACCCACGGCGCGCCGGCGCCGGACGAGCGTTCGCGGCGCGACTGTCGCGGCAATACAACGCCGTGCTAAAATGTTGCATTTTCAAGGCTCTCCGGCGCTTTCCGGGGAGCTGCCCGGTTGCCGGGGGCTCGCCCAAAGCGCACGAACGCGGGCGTCCCGGCGATTTGCGCGCCGGGACGCCCATTTTTCCGACCGACCCGGCGCCGGCCCGCGCCGCGCCCACCCAAGGACCGGACCATCCCCATGGAGCAGTTCGCCAAGGAAACGCTGCCGATCAGCCTCGAGGCCGAGATGCGCCACAGCTACCTCGATTACGCGATGAGCGTGATCGTGGGCCGGGCGCTGCCGGACGTGCGCGATGGCCTCAAGCCCGTGCACCGCCGGGTGCTCTTCGCCATGCACGAGGCCAACATCGCCTGGAACCGCCCGTACGTGAAGTGCGCGCGCGTGGTCGGCGACGTGCTCGGCAAGTTCCACCCCCACGGCGACAGCGCCACGTACGAGGCGCTGGTGCGGATGGTGCAGGACTTCTCGCTCCGCTACCCGCTGATCGACGGCCAGGGCAACTTCGGATCGATCGACGGCGACTCGGCGGCGGCCTACCGCTACACCGAGTGCCGGCTCGAGAAGATCGCGGGCGAGCTGCTCGCCGACATCGAGAAGGAGACGGTCGACTTCGTCCCGAACTACGACGGGAAGGAGATGGAGCCGTCCGTCCTGCCCTCGCGCATCCCGAACCTGCTGGTCAACGGCAGCTCGGGCATCGCCGTGGGCATGGCGACCAACATCCCCCCGCACAACCTCACCGAGACGGCGAACGCCTGCCTCGCGCTCCTCGCCAACCCCGAGGCGACGGTCGACGAGCTGATGGAGATCGTGCCCGCTCCCGACTTCCCGACCGCCGGGATCATCTACGGCGTCGAGGGGGTGAAGGAGGGCTACCGCACCGGGCGCGGCCGCGTGGTCATCCGCGCGCGCACGCACGTCGAGGACCTCGAGAAGGGCAACCGCCAGGCGATCGTCGTCGACGAGATCCCCTACCAGGTCAACAAGGCGAACCTGCTCGCGCGCATCGGCGAGCTCGTGCGCGAGAAGAAGCTCGAGGGCATCTCGGACCTGCGCGACGAGTCCGACAAGTCGGGCATGCGCGTGGTGATCGAGCTCAAGCGCGGCGAAGTGCCGGAGATCGTCCAGAACAACCTCTTCAAGCTCACGCAGCTGCAGGACAGCTTCGGCATGAACCTGGTCGCGCTGGTCGACGGCCAGCCGCGGCTCCTCAACCTGAAGCAGCTGCTCGAGCACTTCCTCGTCCACCGCCGCGAGGTGGTGGTGCGGCGCACGCGCTTCGAGTTGCGCAAGGCCCGCGAGCGCGGGCACGTCCTCGAGGGGCTCGCCGTCGCGCTGTCGAACGTCGACGAGATCATCGCGCTGATCAAGGCCTCGGCCACGCCGGCCGAGGCGAAGGCCGGCCTCATGGGCCGCACGTGGCGCAGCGCGCTCGTCGAGGAGATGCTCCAGCGCGCGGCCGCCGACGCCTCGCGTCCCGAGGGCCTGCCGGCCGAGTTCGGCTGGCAGAAGGGCCCGCCGGCCGGCTACCGGCTCTCCGACGCGCAGGCGCAGGCGATCCTCGAGCTGCGCCTGCAGCGCCTCACCGGCCTCGAGCAGGACAAGATCGTCGGCGAGTACCGCGACGTCATGAAGACGATCGTCGACCTGCTCGACGTGCTGGCGAAGCCGGCGCGCGTGACCGCCATCGTGCGCGACGAGCTCGTCGCCGTGCGCGACCAGTTCGGCGACGCCCGCCGCTCGGAGATCGTCGCCCAGGGCGTCGAGATGTCGCTCGAGGACCTGATCACGCCGCAGGACATGGTCGTGACCATGTCGCACGGCGGGTACATGAAGGCGCAGCCTGTCGACGAGTACCGCTCGCAGCGGCGCGGCGGGCGCGGCAGGCAGGCGGCGGCGACGAAGGAGGACGACTTCATCGACCGCATGTTCATCGCGAACACGCACGACCACATCCTCAGCTTCTCCAACCGCGGCCGCGTCTACTGGCTCAAGGTCTACAACGTGCCGCAGGGCACCCGCAGCTCGCGGGGCAAGCCGATCGTCAACCTGGTGCCCCTCGCCGACAACGAGAAGATCACCGCGATCCTGCCGGTCAAGGAGTTCACCGAGAACCAGTTCGTGTTCATGGCCACCGCGATGGGCACGGTGAAGAAGACTCCGCTGTCCGACTTCTCGCGCCCGCGCACCGCGGGCATCATCGCCGTGGACCTCGCCGACGGCGACCGGCTGATCGGCGTGGCGCTGACCGACGGCGCGCACGACGTGATGCTGTTCAGCTCCGGCGGCAAGGCCGTGCGCTTCGACGAGAACGACGTGCGCCCGATGGGGCGCAACGCGCACGGCGTGCGCGGCATGATGCTGGACAAGGGCCAGAAGGTCATCTCGCTGCTGGTGGCCGAGGACGAGACGCAATCCGTGCTGACCGCCACGGAGAACGGCTACGGCAAGCGCACGCCGATCGTCGAGTACACGCGCCACGCGCGCGGGACCAAGGGCATGATCGCGATCCAGCAGAGTTCGCGCAACGGCAAGGTCGTGGCCGCGGCGCTGGTGCGCCCCGACGACGAGGTGATGCTGATCTCCACCGGCGGCGTGCTCATCCGCACGCGCGTCAAGTCGATCCGCGAGATGAGCCGCTCGACGCAGGGCGTCACGCTGATCAACCTCGACGAGGGCGAGAAGCTCGCGGGGCTCGAGCGCGTGGTCGAGCGCGAGGACGACGAGGAAGCGTGATGACGCCAGGCACCGGCCCGCGATGAGCCAGGACGACGATCTCGCCGCCCGCCGCGCGGCGATCGACCGCATCGACGACGCGATCCTCGCCGCGCTCGCCGAGCGCGCGCGCCACGCGCAGGCGATCGGGCACCTGAAGGCCGGGGCGGGCGGCCGGGCGTGGCGACCCGAGCGCGAGGCGCAGGTGATCGACCGGCTCGTCGCGGCGAATCCCGGGCCGCTGTCCTCCGAGCACGTCGCCGGAATCTTTCGCCAGGTCATGGCCGCGTGCATGTCGCTCGAGCAGAAGCTGCGCGTGAGCTACCTCGGGCCGCCGGGCACGTTCTCGCACGCCGCGGTCGCGCGGCAGTTCGGGGAGTTCGTCGACGCCGTGCCTTGCGCTTCGATCGACGAGGTGTTCCGTGCGGCGGAGGCGGGCCGTGTCGACTACGCCGTCGTGCCGGTCGAGAACTCGACCGAGGGCGCGGTCGGGCGCACCCTCGACCTCATGTGCGCCACCGACCTCGCCATCTGCGGCGAGGTCAAGCTGCGAATCGGGCAGAACCTCATGTCGCGCGCGGCCGCGCTGGCCGACGTGAGCAAGGTCTACTCGCACGCGCAGTCGCTCGCGCAGTGCGTGCAGTGGCTGGCGCGCCACCTGCCGGGTGCGGCGCGCGTGGCGGTGGCGAGCAACGCCGAGGCCGCGCGGATGGCCTCCGAGGAGGCGGGCGCCGCGGCGATCGCGGGCGAGCTCGCCGCCAAGCTCTACGACTTGCCGATCCTCGCGCCCCACATCGAGGACGAGCCGAACAACACGACGCGCTTCTGGGTGCTCGGCCGCCAGGAGGTGGCGCCGAGCGGCCGCGACGAGACGTCGCTCGTGATGAGCGCGCCCAACAGGCCCGGCGCCGTCCACCACCTGCTCGAGCCGCTCGCGCGGCACGGCGTGTCGATGACGCGATTCGAGTCGCGGCCGGCGCGCACCGGCCTGTGGGAGTACCTGTTCTTCGTCGACCTCGCCGGTCACCGGACCGACCCGCCGGTGGCGGCCGCGCTCGCCGAACTCGCGCAACGCGCGCCCTTTCTCAAGCTCCTTGGTTCCTATCCCGCCGCCTGAGCGGGTCCCCATGACCGACCCCATTGCCGAACTCGCGCCGGACCACGTGCGGCGCATCGCGCCCTACGTTCCGGGCAAGCCCGTCGACGAACTCGCGCGCGAGCTCGGCCTCGACCCGGCCGGCATCGTCAAGCTCGCGAGCAACGAGAACCCGCGCGGGCCCGGCCCCCGCGTGCGGGCGGCGATCGCCGCGGCGATCGAGGACGTGCCGCGCTATCCGGACGGCAACGGCTACGCGCTCAAGGCGACCCTGGCGAGACGGCTGGGCGTGGACATGGGTGAGCTCGTGCTCGGCAACGGCAGCAACGACATCCTCGAGCTCGTCTCGCTCGCTTTCCTCGAGCCGGGCGACGCGGCGGTCTACGCGCAGCACGCGTTCGCGGTCTACCCCCTCGCCACCCAGGCGCGCGGCGCGACCGGCATCGAGGTGCCCGCGCGCGACTTCGGCCACGACCTTCCCGCGATGCGCGAGGCGATCACGCCGCGCACGCGCGTCGTGTTCGTCGCCAACCCGAACAACCCGACGGGAACGTGGCTGCCGCCCGCGGCGGTGGAGTCGTTCATCGCCTCGGTGCCGCGCGAGGTCGTCGTCGTGCTCGACGAGGCCTACAACGAGTACCTGGACCCGGCCGACCGCGCGCCCAGTGTCGCGTGGGTCGGCAAGTACCCGAACCTCGTCGTCTCGCGCACGTTCTCCAAGGCCTACGGACTGGCGGCGCTGCGCGTGGGCTACGGCGTGATGGACGCGCGCGTGGCCGACATCGTGAATCGTGTTCGCCAGCCGTTCAACGTCAACACGCTCGCCCAGGTGGCGGCGGCCGCCGCGCTCGAGGACACGGCCTACGTCGAAGAGAGCCGCGCGCTCAACCGCGAGGGGATCGCGCAGCTCGAGTCGGGGTTCGACCGCCTGCGCCTGCGCCGCGTGCCCACGCACGGCAACTTCGTGCTGGTGGAGGTCGGCGACGGCGCGCGCGTCAACGCGGCGCTGCTGAAGCAGGGCGTGATCGTCCGCCCGGTCGCCAACTACGGGCTCCCGCAGTGGCTGCGCGTCACCGTCGGGCTGCCGCAGGAGAACGCGCGCTTGCTCGACGCGCTGGCCAATGCGCTGAAGGCGTGAGCTTGCGCGTCGAGCGGCTCGTCGTCGTCGGCGTCGGACTGATCGGGGGCTCGGTCGCGCTCGCGCTGAAGGCGCGCGGCGCGGTGGGCGAGGTGGTCGGCGTGGGGCGTTCGCGCGGCAACCTCGACGACGCGCTCCGCGCGGGCGTCGTCGACCGCGCGGCGACGCTCGACGAGCGCTGGACCGACGAGGTGGCGCGCGCCGACGCCGTGGTGGTCGCGGCGCCCGTCGCGCAGTACCCGGCGCTGTTCCGGGCGATCGCGCCCGCGTTGCCGCCGCAGGCGTTCGTGACCGACGCCGGCAGCACGAAGCAGGACGTCGTCGCTGCCGCGCGTGCGCATCTGGGCGGCGCGTTCCCGCGCTTCGTGCCGGGGCACCCGATCGCCGGCACCGAGCGCTCGGGCGCCGCCGCCGCCTTCGCCTCGCTGTACGAGGGGCGGCGGGTGATCCTCACCCCCGAGCCGGACACCGGCGCCGCTGCCGTCGCCGCCGTCACCGCGCTGTGGGAGGCCTGCGGCGCCCGCGTCTTGACGCTCACGGCGGAGCGCCACGACCGCATCTACGCCGCGGTGTCGCACTTCCCGCACATGCTCGCGGCGGCGTACATGGCCGGGATCGCCGGCCGTCCGGACGCCGGCGAGATCACGTCCTACGCGGGCACGGGCTTCCGCGACGTCACGCGCGTGGCCGCGGCGTCGCCGGAGATGTGGCGCGACATCGGCATGGCCAACCGCGCCGCGCTGCTCGACGAGCTGGCGGCGTTCCGCGGCCCGCTCGACGCGCTCGAGGCTGCGCTGCGCAATGGCGACGCGACGAAGCTCGAGGCGCTGCTCGCCGTGGCGGCGTGGGCGCGGCGCTCGTGGGCGGCGAACCGCGACGACCCGGGCGCGGTCGAGTGACGTGAACCTCCAGCGGCCGCACGACGCGCTGGTGCTCGCGCCGACGGCGAAGGCCGCCGGCACCGTGGACCTGCCGGGCTCCAAGAGCATCAGCAACCGCGCGCTGCTGCTGGCCGCGCTCTCCCGCGGCACGACGACGCTGCACGGGCTGCTCGCCGCCGACGACGTCGAGCGCATGCGCGAGGCCCTCGCGGCGCTCGGCGTCGACGTGGAGCAGGGAGCGGGGCCGCGCGAGGTCGTCGTCGCCGGCTGCGGCGGCGCGCTGCCCCGACGCCGGGCGTCGCTGTTCCTCGGCAACGCCGGCACGGCCGTGCGCCCCCTGACGGCGGCGCTCGCGGTGCTGGGCGGCGAGTTCGAGGTCCGCGGCGTGCCGCGCATGCACGAGCGGCCGATCGGGGACCTGGTCGAACCGCTGCGCGCGCTCGGCTGCGACGTGCGCTATCTCGGCAACGACGGGTTCCCGCCGCTCGCGATCGGCGCGTCGCGCGCGCGGGCGGGCGGCGAGGTCGCGATCCGCGGCGACGTGTCGAGCCAGTTCCTCTCGGCGCTGCTGATGGCGCTGCCGCTCGCTGCGGGCGCGGCCTCCGCCGCCACGCGCGTGCGCCTCGCCACGCCGCTGGTCTCGCGCCCGTACGTCGAGATCACGACGAACCTGATGCGGCGCTTCGGCGTCGACGTCGCGGCGCCGGACGCTGACACGTTCGTCGTGCCGGCGGGACCCGGCTACGCGAGCCCGGGCGACCTCTACGTCGAGGGCGACGCCTCGGCCGCCTCCTACTTCCTCGCCGCCGGCGCCCTCGGCGGCGGGCCGGTGCGCGTGACCGGCGTGGGCCACGCCTCGATCCAGGGCGACGTCGCTTTCGCCGACGTGCTGAAGCGCCTGGGCGCGGACGTCCGCTTCGGGCCTGACTGGATCGAAGCGCGGCGCGGCGCGCCGCTCTCCGGCGGCACGATCGACTGCACCGCCATTCCGGACGCCGCGATGACGCTCGCGGTGACCGCGCTCTTCGCCACGGAGCCGACCACGCTCACCGGCATCGCGAGCTGGCGGGTCAAGGAGACCGACCGCATCGCCGCGATGGCCTGCGAGCTCGCCAAGCTCGGCGCCACCGTGGACGCCGGTCCCGGTCACCTCAAGGTCGTGCCGCCGCCGGCGCTGCGCAGCGCAGCGATCGACACCTACGACGACCACCGCATCGCGATGTGCTTCTCGCTGGCCGCCTTCGGCGGCGCGCGGGTCACGATTCGCGACCCCGGCTGCGTGGCGAAGACGTTCCCGGAGTATTTCGCCGTGCTCTCCGGCATCACCGGCGTCGCGCCCGAGTACGTGCATGCCTGACAGCCACGCTGCGGTCCCGGTCGTCGCGATCGACGGCCCGGCGGCGTCGGGCAAGGGGACGATCGCGCGGCAGGTGGCTGCGGCGCTCGGCTACCACTATCTCGACAGCGGCTCCCTCTACCGGCTGGTCGCCCACCAGGCGCTCGCCACGGGCACGGACCCGGGGGACGGCGAGGCGCTGGCGGCGCTCGCCCGGGCCATGGTCGTCCGGTTCGACGGGGACGCGATTCGCCTCGACGGGGCCGACGTCACCGAGGCGCTGCGCGCCGAGGCCGTCTCCGCCGCGGCGTCGCGGGTCGCCGTCCACCCGGCGGTGCGTTCGGCGCTGCTGGAGCGGCAACGGGGCTTTCGCCGCCTGCCGGGACTGGTGGCGGACGGCCGGGACATGGGGACGGTGGTGTTCCCGGACGCCGCGCCGAAGGTGTTCGTGACCGCCAGCGCCGAGGAGCGCGCCCGCCGCCGCCGGCGGCAGTTGGCGGAAACGGGAATTGATGTTAATATTCAAAGTCTTTTGCGCGACATCCGCGAGCGCGACGAACGCGACGCGAGCCGCAGTGCAGCACCGCTGCGGCCCGCCGTCGACGCCGTGATCCTGGATACGACGAACATGGCTGTCGAGGCCGCAGTGGCGGCCGTGCTGGCGCTGATCGCGCCGGCGCGGAGGTAGCGCGGCCTCGAGCGGACACGGAAACGGGCGCCCGGCAGCCGCACGCGACGAAGCGGCCGGGGGCTTCACGCAAAGGGACCCGCGCGCCGCGCTTTTGCCGGTGCGGCGACGCGGGACACGTCGACAACTGCCCGCCGGCGCGAGAAACAGGGTTCTCGCCGAAGGCGGCCCGGACGAAATCACAAGGAACCCGATGGCTACCACCCAGATGTCCACCCCGCAGGCCGCAGCGGCCGAGAACTTCGCCGCGCTGTTCGAGGAGTCCCTCGCGCGCCAGGAGATGCGCCAGGGCGAGCTGATCACCGCCGAGGTGACGCGCGTCGACTTCAACGTCGTCGTCGTGAACGCCGGCCTCAAGTCCGAATCGTTCATCCCGATCGAGGAGTTCAAGAACGACCAGGGCGTGGTCGAGGTCAAGGAAGGCGACTTCGTCACCGTCGCGATCGAGTCGATCGAGGACGGCTACGGCACCACGCGCCTGTCGCGCGACAAGGCCAAGCGCCTCAAGGCCTGGCACGACCTCGAGCACTCGATGGAGCAGGGCTCCGTCGTGCAGGGGCTCGTCACCAGCAAGGTCAAGGGCGGGCTCACCGTGATGATCAACGGCATCCGCGCGTTCCTGCCCGGGTCGCTGGTCGACATCCGCCCGGTCAAGGACACGACGCCCTTCGAGGGCAAGCAGCTCGACTTCAAGGTCATCAAGCTCGACCGCAAGCGCAACAACGTCGTGGTCTCCCGCCGCGCGGTGCTCGAGGAGAGCCTGGGCGAGGAGCGCGAGAAGCTGCTGTCGACGCTGCAGGAAGGCGCGACGGTCAAGGGCATCGTCAAGAACATCACCGACTACGGCGCGTTCGTCGACCTGGGCGGCATCGACGGCCTGCTGCACATCACCGACCTCGCGTGGCGCCGCGTCAAGCACCCCTCCGAGGTGCTGGCGGTCGGCGACGAGGTCACCGCGAAGGTGCTCAAGTTCGACCAGGAGAAGAACCGCGTTTCGCTGGGCCTGAAGCAGCTCGGCGAGGACCCGTGGGTCGGCCTGTCGCGCCGCTACCCGCCGGGCACGCGGCTGTTCGGCAAGGTCACCAACATCACCGACTACGGCGCGTTCGTCGAGATCGAGTCGGGCATCGAGGGCCTGGTCCACGTCTCCGAGATGGACTGGACGAACAAGAACATCCACCCCACGAAGGTCGTGCAGCTCGGCGACGAGGTCGAGGTGATGATCCTCGAGATCGACGAGGACCGCCGCCGCATCTCGCTCGGCATGAAGCAGTGCATGCCGAACCCGTGGGACGAGTTCGCCATGAACCACAAGAAGGGCGACCGCGTGAAGGGCACGATCAAGTCGATCACCGACTTCGGCGTGTTCGTGGGCCTGCCCGGCGGCATCGACGGGCTGGTGCACCTGTCCGACCTGTCGTGGACGGCCGCCGGCGAAGCCGCCGTGCGCGACTTCAAGAAGGGCCAGGAGGTCGAGGCCGTGGTGCTGGCGATCGACGTCGAGCGCGAGCGCATCTCGCTCGGCATCAAGCAGCTGGAAGGCGACCCGTTCACCAACTTCGTCGCGACGCACGACAAGGGCAGCGTGGTCAGCGGCACGGTCAAGAGCCTCGACGCGAAGGGCGCGGTCATCGACCTCGTCAACGGCGAGGTCGAGGGTTACCTGCGCGCCTCCGAAGTCGCGCGCGACCGCGTCGAGGACATCCGCCAGCGCCTGAAGGAGGGCGACAAGGTCACGGCGATGATCATCAACATCGACCGCAAGAACCGCTCGATCAACCTCTCGATCAAGGCGAAGGACCACGCCGAGGAGAGCGAGGCCGTGCAGAGCATGAAGCAGGAGCAGTCGGGGACCTCGGGCACCACGAACCTCGGCGCGCTGCTGAAGGCGAAGCTCGACAACAAGGGCAACTGACCTCCAGCATGCCCGGGGCGATGACCAAATCGGAGCTGATCGACCGGCTGGCGGCGCAGTTCCCCCAGCTCGTCGCGAAGGACGCCGAGCTCGCGGTCAAGATGATCCTCGACGCGATGGCCGAGGCCCTCGCGAAGGGGGAGCGCATCGAGATCCGCGGGTTCGGCAGCTTCGGGCTCAACTACCGCCCGCCGCGCACCGGCCGCAACCCGAAGTCCGGGGAGAAGGTGCAGGTGCCGGAGAAGCACGTGCCGCACTTCAAGGCAGGCAAGGAGCTGCGCGAGCGCGTGGACTTCAAGAAGCCGGACGGCGGTTGACGCGGCCGCGATCGCGCCCATGACCGCCGTGCGGATCGCCGTCGCCCTGGCGGCGTTCGTCTTCCTGCTGCTGGCGGCGCTGTCCAACACCGAGGCGGTGACGCTGCGCTTCCTGCGCGTCGCGCAGTTCGAGTCGCCGCTGGCGTTCGTCGTGTTCGTGGCGTTCGCCGCCGGCGTCGCCGCCGGGCTCGCTGCCGGGGCGTGGCGCAACGCGCGGATGCGCCGCCACCTCTTCCGCCTGCGCCGCCGGCTCGCCGCCGCGCCCGCCCCCGGGCCGCACGGCGCCGCGCCCTCCGACCGGCCCGAGCCGCCGCGCGCCCAGCCGCTCGACGCCGTGTAGCCCGCGATGGACTTCGAGCTGTGGTGGCTGCTGCCGATCCCGGTGCTGTTCTTCGCGCTTGGCTGGATCGCCGCGCGCATCGACATCAAGCACCTGCTCACCGAGTCGCGCGCGCTGCCGCTGTCGTACTTCCGCGGCCTCAACTTCCTGCTGAACGAGCAGCCGGACAAGGCCATCGAGTCCTTCATCGAGGTGGTCAAGGTCGACCCGCAGACCATCGACCTGCACTTCGCGCTCGGCAGCCTGTTCCGCCGGCAGGGCGAGATCGACCGCGCGATCCGCATGCACCAGAACCTGCTCGACCGGCCGGACCTGCCGAAGGACCGGCGCGAGACCGCGACCTTCGAGCTGGCGCAGGACTTCCACCGCGCCGGGCTCCTCGACCGCGCCGAGGACCTGTTCGTGAAGCTCGCCGGCACGCCCTACGAGCACGCCTCGCAGGGCTTCCTGCTGTCGATCTACGAGACCGAGAAGGACTGGCCGAAGGCCATCGCGATCACCCGGGGCATGGAGGCGATCAGCAAGACGCCCCACCACAAGGAGATCGCGCACTACCACTGCGAGCTCGCGCAGGCGGCGCTGCTGCGCTCCGACTTCGCTCTCGCGCAGCAAGAGATCGAGCTCGCGCGCGCCGAGTACCGCGGCTGCGCGCGGGCGACGATGCTCACCGGCGACCTGCTCGCGCAGCAGGGCCGCCTCGCCGAGGCCGTCGAGGCCTGGGGTCGCATCGAGGCGCAAAGCGCCGGCTACCTCGCGCTGGTCGCCGAGCGCGCCGCTGCGGCGTACGCCAAGCTCGGCGACCCCGCGCAGGGCATCCGCGTGCTGTCGGCGTGGCAGGCGAGCGTCCCTTCGCACGACGTCCTGGTCGCGCTGTTCTCGCTCGTCCTCGCCCACGAGGGGCCGGAGGCCGCGGCGGCGCTGGTGCGCCGCGAGCTGGCGCGCAGCCCGACGCTGCTCGGCCTCGACCGGCTGCTCGAGGCGCAGCTCGCCGCCGCGCCGGCGGAGCGCCGCCACGACCTCGAGCTCGTCAAGGGGCTGGTCGCGCAGCACACCAAGCGGCTGGGGATGTATCGCTGCGAGCAGTGCGGGTTCCGCGCGCGGCAATGGTACTGGCGCTGTCCGGGCTGCCAGAAGTGGGAGACGTACTCGCCCAAGCGCACCGAGTCGCTCGAGGGGCAGGCGTAGCAGACCGATGCAGAAGGCGATCGCTCGGGAGGCGAGGATTCGAGAAGTCGGCGTTGCGCCTTCTGCAACGGGCCGACGCAAGGGCGCTCGCCTGGGGGCGGCCCGTCGGCGCGCGCCGCGAACCGCACGCAGCACCGCGCGGCGCTCCGCCGAAGCGCTTCCCGTCAACCTGCTGATGGCCTGCGCAAGCGCATGATCTCGCCCGTCATCGTCGCCCTGGACTTTCCCGATGCCGCCGGCGCGCTCGCGCTCGCGCAGCGCCTCGACCCCGGCCGGTGCGCGGTCAAGGTCGGCAAGGAGCTGTTCACCGCCGCCGGGCCCGACGTGGTGCGCGCGTGCGTGGCGCGCGGCTTTCGCGTGTTCCTCGACCTCAAGTTCCACGACATCCCCAACACGTGCGCGCAGGCATGCGCGGCGGCCACGAGGCTGGGCGTGTGGATGCTCAACGTGCACGCCTCCGGCGGCAGCGCGATGCTGACCGCCGCGCGCCGGGCCGTCGACGAGGCGGCGGGCGGGCGCGAGGCTCCGCTGCTGATCGGCGTGACGGTGCTGACCAGCCTCGCCGCCGCGGACCTGCGCGCGATCGGCGTCGATGCCGAGCCGCAGGAGCAGGCGCTGCGCCTCGCGAAGCTCGCGCAGTCGTCCGGCCTCGACGGCGTGGTGTGCTCGGCGCGGGAAGCCGCGGCCTTGCGCGCGGCCTGCGGGCCGCGCTTCCAGCTCGTCACGCCCGGGATCCGGCCGGCGGGGGCCGCCACGCAGGACCAGGCGCGCGTGGCGACTCCTGTCGAAGCGATGGCCGCCGGAGCCGACTGGCTGGTGATCGGGCGTCCGATCAATGCGGCGCCGGACCCTGCGGCCGCGCTGGCTGCGATACTGGACGGCTTGCAGGGAGACGCCAAGTGAAGATCACGATGATCGGCGCCGGGTACGTCGGGCTCGTCACCGGCGCCTGTTTCGCCGAGGTCGGCAACGACGTGCTGTGCCTCGACGTGGACGCGGGCCGGATCGCCACGCTGCGCGACGGCGGCGTGCCGATCCACGAGCCGGGCCTCGAGCCGCTGATCCGGCGCAACGTCGCGGCCGGGCGGCTCGCGTTCACCACCGACGTCGACGCGGCCGTCGCGCACGGCGCCGTGCAGTTCATCGCCGTGGGCACCCCGCCCGACGAGGACGGCTCGGCGGACATGCAGTACGTGCTGCAGGCGGCGCGCGAGATCGGCCGGCGCATGACCGGCTGGAAGCTGGTCGTCGACAAGTCCACCGTCCCGGTCGGCACCGGCGACCGCGTGCGCGAGGCGATCGCGACCGCCCTGCGCGAGCGCGGCGTCGACCTGCCGTTCGCGGTGGCGAGCAACCCCGAGTTCCTCAAGGAAGGCGCGGCGGTCGAGGACTTCATGCGGCCGGACCGCATCGTCGTGGGCGCCGACGACGAGCGCGCGATCGCCGAGCTGCGCGCCGTCTACGCGCCGTTCATGCGCAACCACGAGCGGCTGCTGGTGATGGACGTGCGCTCGGCCGAGCTCACGAAGTACGCGGCGAACGCGATGCTCGCCACCCGCATCTCGTTCATGAACGAGCTCGCCAACCTCGCCGACCGGCTCGGCTGCGACATCGAGCACGTGCGGCAGGGCATCGGCAGCGACCCGCGCATCGGCTGGCAGTTCCTCTACCCGGGCGTGGGCTATGGCGGCAGCTGCTTCCCCAAGGACGTGAAGGCGCTGCAGTTCACCGCACGCGAGCACGGCGAGCCGCTCGCGCTCCTCGCCGCGGTCGAGGAGGTCAACCAGCGGCAGAAGCGCGTGCTCGTCGACAAGGTCGTCAGGCGCTTCGGCGCGGACCTCGCGGGCCGCCGCTTCGCCGTCTGGGGCCTCGCGTTCAAGCCGAACACCGACGACATGCGCGAGGCGCCTTCGCGCGAGATCCTCCCCGAGCTCGCTCGGCGCGGCGCGCGCGTCGTCGCCTACGATCCCGTCGCGATGGACGAGGCGCGGCGCGCGTTCGGCGAGCAGCCGTGGCTCGCGTACGCGCGCACGCCGATGGCGGCGGTCGAGGGCGCGGACGCGCTGCTCGTGATCACCGAGTGGAAGGAGTTCCGCAGCCCCGACTTCGCGGCGCTGCGCGATGCGCTCGCGGCGCGCGCGGTGTTCGACGGGCGCAACGTCTACGAGCCTGCGCAGGTGCGTGCGGCCGGGCTCGAGTACCACGGCATCGGGCGCCGCTGACCGTGGACCGGCCGCGATTCTCCGACTGGCGCGAGCGCGTCGCGCGCGGCCGCATCCTGGTGGCCGGCGACGTCATGCTCGACCGCTACTGGTTCGGCGCCGTCGAGCGCATCTCGCCCGAGGCGCCGGTGCCGGTGGTGAAGGTCGAGCGCACCGAGGAGCGCCCCGGGGGCGCGGCGAACGTCGCGCGCAACGCAGCTGCGCTCGGCGCGCGGGCAACGCTGCTGTCGGTGACCGGCGACGACGAGGCCGGCCGCGCACTCGCAGCGCTCGTCGAGGCCGAAGGTGTGCGCGCGGTTTTCCACCGCGACCCCAAGCTCGCCACCACGGTCAAGCTGCGCGTGATCGGCCGCCAGCAGCAGCTCCTGCGCGTCGACTTCGAGACCGCGCCCTCGCACGAGGTGCTCGCCGGCAAGCTCGCCGAGTTCGCGCGGCTCGCCTCCGAGCACGACGCCGTCGTGCTGTCCGACTACGGCAAGGGCGGGCTCGCGCACATCGCCGCGATGATCGAAGGCGCCCGCGCGGCCGGCAAGCCGGTGCTCGTCGACCCGAAGGGCGACGACTGGGACCGCTACCGCGGCGCTACCGTCGTCACGCCGAACCGCGCCGAGTTCCGCGCTGTCGTCGGCCGCTGGCGCGACGAGGCCGACATGACCGCGCGCGCGCAGGCGCTGCGGCGGCGTCTGGGGTTGGCGGCGCTGCTCGTCACGCGCTCGGAGGACGGCATGACGCTCTACACCGATGCCGGGGCGGACTCGATCCCGGCGCAGGCGCGCGAGGTGTACGACGTATCCGGTGCGGGCGACACGGTCATCGCCACGCTCGGAGCGCTGATCGCGGCCGGCGCGAGGCTGCACGACGCCATGGCGATCGCGAACGAGGCGGCCGGCGTCGTGGTCGGCAAGCTCGGCACCGCCACGGTCACGCCGGCGGAGCTCTCGTGACAGCGCCCGCGGCCGCAGCGTGAACAAGCCCTGATGGCCAAGGCGAAGACCGTCCACAGCTGCACGGAGTGCGGCGGCGTCTCGCCGAAGTGGCAGGGCCAGTGCCCGCACTGCGGCGCCTGGAACACGCTGGTGGAGAGCGCCGCGACGCCGCCGCCGAAGCGCTTCGAAACCGTCGCGGGCGCGCGCTCGGCGATCGTCCCGCTGGCAGGCGTGCAGGCGAAGAGCGTGGAGCGCATCGCCACCGGGCTTCCCGAGTTCGACCGCGTGCTCGGCGGCGGGCTGGTCCCGGGAGGCGTGGCGCTGCTGGGCGGCGATCCCGGCATCGGCAAGTCGACGCTGCTGCTGCAGGCCTGCGCGGCGCTTGGGGCCTCGCACCGCACGCTCTACGTCACCGGCGAGGAGTCCGTCGAGCAGGTCGCGCTGCGCGCGCAGCGGCTCGGCCTGATCAACCCGCAGGTGGAGCTGCTGGCCGAGGTGCAGCTGGAGGCGATCGTGGCGGCGATCGGCAGCGCCGCGCCCCGGATCGTCGTGATCGACTCGATCCAGACGCTCTACACCGAGGTGCTGGCCTCCGCCCCGGGGTCCGTGTCGCAGGTGCGCGAGTGCGCTGCGCAACTCACGCGGCTCGCCAAGCAGCGCGGCGTGATCGTCGTGTTCGTCGGCCACGTCACGAAGGAGGGGGCCATCGCCGGCCCCCGCGTGCTCGAGCACATCGTGGACACCGTCCTCTACTTCGAGGGCGATCCCCACTCGAGCTTCCGCCTCGTGCGCGCGATCAAGAACCGCTTCGGTGCCGCCAACGAGCTCGGCGTGTTCGCGATGACCGAGCGCGGCCTCAAGGGGGTGGCGAATCCCTCGGCGCTGTTCCTCTCGCAGCACGCGGATGCCGTTCCCGGCTCGGCGATCGTCGCAACGCTGGAGGGCTCGCGGCCGCTGCTGGTCGAGATCCAGGCGCTGGTCGACCCGGCGCTCGGCGGGCCGCCGCGGCGGCTCGCCGTCGGCCTCGACCCGCAGCGCCTCGCGCTGCTGCTGGCCGTGCTGCACCGGCACGGCGCCGTCGAAGTGGGCGGCTTCGACGTCTACGTCAACGCCGTGGGCGGGGTGCGGATCGCCGAGCCCGCCGTCGACCTGGCGGTCCTGCTGGCCGTGGCTTCATCCTTGAGAAACAAGCCGTTGCCGGCGAAATCTCTCGTTTTTGGCGAAGTCGGGCTGGCAGGCGAGGTGCGCCCGGTCCAGCGCGGCCAGGAGCGCATCCGCGAGGCGGCGAAGCTCGGCTTCCGCAGCGCGTTGATCCCGGGCCCGAACAAGCCGCGGCAGGCGATCGACGGCATCGAGATCGTCGCGGTCGATCGCGTCGCCGACGCGCTGGACTACCTTCGGCGCTAGTGCCGGGTCAGACGGTCGCGGCGGCGAGCCGCGCGACCTGCGCTGAGTAGGCGGTCTCCGCCGGGGACAGCTGAGCCGCGCGCTGCGCGGCATCGAGAGCTTCGCGCGGACGATCCTGGCGCTCGAGCGCGAGCGCCAGGATGTGCCACACGCGCGGCCGCTGGGCGTCGGAGGCGAGCGCCCGACGCGCGAGCGCCTCCGCCTCGACGGCCTGGCCGCGCGCCAGCAACGCGGCCGAGAGTCCCGCCGCGGCATCGGCGGAGTCCGGCGCTCGCCGCAGCGCCTCCTTCCAAGCGGTCACCGCGGGCTCCGTGCGCCCCAGCGCGTCGAGCACCCGGCCGAGGCTGATCCACGCCTCGGGATCGGAGGAATCGACGTCCAGCGCGGCGCGTATGCGCTCGGCGGCCGCGGCGTGCTGTCCGGCCTGGTGCAGCACGACGCCGGAATAGTGCAGGGCGAGCGCGTGGCGCGGCGCCGCCTTGAGGATCGCGTCGTAGCGAAGGAACGCCTCGCGCAGCTTGCCCTGGCGGTGCACTGCCAGGGCGCGGTCGAGTTCGGCGGCGTATTTCATGCGGGGCGACGGCGGCACACGACTGCGGATTTTAGTGGATACGCGCGCCGCTGCCGAATCCCGCCTGCGGCACGATCGCGACGCTCGTCGGCCGTTGATCCAGGTGAAAGGGCCGCGCCGGGGGCAGGGTGGTGGACGACCTGGCGCACTATCCTCTGCTTGCCGAAATCGCAACCCCCGCCTTGGTGTTCCTCCCCGTCCTGCAGCTGCTGCGCCGTCTCGCCGCGGTTGCCCTCCTGGTTGCCGTCGTGCCCGCGCTGCCCTGCGCGGCCGGGGACGGCGTCGTCGAGGCCTTCGTCCGCGAGGGCTGCCCGCACTGCGCGCAGGCCGAAGCGTTCCTCTTGCAGCTCGGCCGCGAGGATCCCGCGCTGAAGATCGTGGTTCGCGACGTCGGCCGCGAGCCCGCCGCCCTCGAGCGCCTGAAGGAGCTCGCCCGCGCATCGCCCGGCGCCACCGCGCGCGTGCCGGCTGTGTACGCCGGCGGGCAACTGATCCTCGGCTACTCGCAGCAGGCGCGCACGGACCGGCTGATCCGCGCCGCGCTCGCCGGGCAGGCGCATGCCGGCGACGCGAAGCCGCACGACACCGGCAGCTGCTCGGCCGAGGAGGAGTCGCTCGCCTGCGACGCGCCGCCCGCCGAGCAGGAGCGCTTCGAGATATCGGTGCTCGGCCGCACGCTGTCGCTCGACGACGCGGGGCTTCCCGCGTTCGCGTTCGTGATGGGGCTGCTCGACGGCTTCAACCCGTGCTCGATGTGGGTGCTGATCCTGATGATCTCCCTGCTCGCGCCCCTCAACGACCGCCGCCGCATGGTGGCGATCGCGGGCACGTTCGTCGCGATCCAGGGCATCGCGTACTTCCTGATGCTCGCGGCGTGGCTCAACCTGTTCCTGCTGATCGGTCTCGCGCGCTGGTCGGAGATCGCCATCGGCGCGATAGCGCTCGTCGCCGGGCTGGTCAACGTGAAGGACTTCTTCGCCTATGGACGCGGCATCACGCTGTCGATCCCCGAGCGGCACCGCGCCGACATCTACAGGCGCATCAAGGGACTGCTGCACGCGGAGACGATCGCGGCGGCGATCGTCGGCACGGTGGTGCTCGGCGTGCTCGTGCAGATCGTCGAGTTCATGTGCACGTCCGGCTTCCCGGCGCTGTTCACGCGCATCCTGACGCTGCGCGCGCTCGACGCGGTGAGCTACTACGGCTACCTGGCGCTCTACATCGCCGCGTACATGGTCGACGACGTGGTCGTCCTGGGGATAGGCGTGGCCACGCTGTCGCGCCACCGGCTGCAGGAGAGGGAGGGTCGGTGGCTCAAGCTGCTGGCCGGGGTGGTGATGATCGGCCTGGCGGTCTACCTGCTCTCGCCCTGATCAGCCGCGAAGTTCGGGGGGCGGCATCGGCTCGCGCGGCTCCTTGCGGCCCATGGCGAACGCGACCGCCAGCCCGGCGATGAACCCGCCGATGTGCGCGCCGTGCGCGACGCCGCCCTGCGCCGCCGCGAGGAACGGCAACACGTTGTCGAGGATCAGGTAGCCCCACAGCACCAGGCTCGCCGGGAGCATGCGCGTGCCCACGAGGAAGGGCGGCATGAACATGAAGATCTTCACGTAGTGGTGCGGGAACCAGCGCAGGTAGAAGCCGAGCACCCCCGAGATCGCGCCCGAGGCGCCGACCATCGGAATGTTCGACCCGACGCTGAACGCCGCCTGGAACAGCGCCGCGGCGATTCCCGTGGCGAGGTAGGCGACGAGGAACCAGAACGGACCCAGGCGGTCCTCGACGTTGTTGCCGTAGATGAACAGGAACAGCATGTTCCCGGCGAGGTGCATGAACCCGCCGTGCAGGAACATCGAGAAGAACAGGTCGGTGACGTTCATCGCCGCGGGCCGGAATCCCCACTGGTAGACGAAGAGGTCGTACTGGCTCATGCCCGCCAGGGCCGCGCGCAGGTCGGTGCCCGGCGGCAGGTGCTTCGCCATGGCGGCGACGTACTCGGCGACGCGCGTATCGGCGGGATTCACCGGCTGCCCCGACAGCGGCAGCGTCACGACCAGGTAGACGGCGACGTTCGCGGCGATGAGCGCGAGCGTCATCCAGTGCAGGCCACGGGGGTTGGGCGAGTCGCCCAGGGGAAGGAACACGGCGCGTCAGCTCCGACGGGGGAAGTTCTCGGCCCCGGCGGCGGGGCAGGGGAGCGCGCATCGTAACGCCGGCGGCCTGCCCAGGCGCCCGGCTACAATGCGCACGGACCGCGGAGCCTCGCCAGGCATGAGCGTCGACAACACCACCGTCGTGAGTCGTCGCGCGTCGCGCGAGCCGCTGGCGATCGACTGCGACCTCTGCGTCGTCGGCTCCGGCGCCGCGGGGTCGGCCGCAGCGATCGAGGCGGGGCGCCTGGGCCTCGACGTCGTGCTGCTCGACGGGGCGCCTCAGGTGGGTGGCCAGGCCACCGGGGCGATCATCGACACTTTCTGCGGGTTCTACTCGATCGGCCCGCAGCCGGAGTTGCTGACCTTCGGCATAGCCGAGGAGATCGTCCGCGACATGACCGCGGCGGGCGCCATGGCGCGCATCGAAGGCCGACGGCGCACGATCATCCTGTACTACCGGCACACGGTCCTGCAGCGCTGGATAGAGGATGCGCTGACCGCGGCGAACGTCCGGGTGATCACGAGCGCGCTCCTGCGGTCGGTCGAGCGCGAAGGCGTGCGCATTGCCAGCGTGTCGGCCGTGACCCGCTTCGGCGAGGTCGTCGTGCGAGCGCACTCGTTCGTCGACGCCTCGGGCGATGCGGCGCTGGCGTGGCTTGCCGGCCTGTCCGTGCAGGAGCCGGCGACCGAAACCGTCTACGGCTCGCAGAACGGCATCGTGCGAGGCGTGGACGTGGCGGCGTTGCAGGCGGCCGGGGGAGGCGAGGCGATCAAGCGCCGCGTCGTCGCGAAGGCCGCCGACTACGGTCTCGATCGCCACGACGCGTTCGTCTACGTGCTGCCCGGCAGCGACCAGGTGCTGGTCAACATGACGCACATCGCCACGCCGCTCGATCCGTTGGGGGCATCGCGGATGGTCGTCGACGGACATCGGCAGCTCGATCGCGCGTTTGCCTTCCTCCAGGCCGAGTTCCCGGAGGCTTTCGGCAAGGCGACGATCGACCGCTACGGCCAGCCCGGCGTGCGGCAGACCCGCTGGATCAAGGGCCGCTACCAGCTCTCCGTGGACGACGTGCGCGCCGGCACGCGCTTCGACGATGCCGTCGCGCGCTGCGCCTGGGGCATCGAGCTGCACAACCGCGCCGACGTGGTTCACTGGGAAGGCTTCCCCGACGGCCACGTCCACTACGTCCCCTACCGCAGCATGCTGCACGCCGAGGCCGACAACCTGATCGCGGCAGGGCGCTGCATCGACGCCGACCTCCTTGCGCTATCCTCCGTGCGCGTCATGGGGCCCTGCATCGCGATGGGGGTGGCCGCGGCGCACGCGGCCGACCTCGCGAGGACGGGACCGCTCGCGGCAGTCGACGCTGCCGCGCTGCGCGGCCGGCTCGCCCGCAACCTCGGCATTTCCTGAACCTGGAGACCACCGCATGAACCGCCGCCAATTGCTCGCCGCCGCCGTTTCGCTGTCCTGTCTCGCCGCCGCGCCATTCGCCTCTGGCCAGGCGTGGCCGGACAAGCCTCTGCGCATCGTCGTCGCCTCGGGAGCCGGCAGTTCGCTCGACGCGCTGGCCCGCGCAATCAGCGAGCCGCTGCGCGAGCGTCTCGGCCAGCCGGTGATCGTCGAGAACAAGCCTGCCGCCGGCGGGACGGTGGCCACGGCCGAGGTCGCGAAGTCCGCGCCGGACGGCACGACGATGGTGCTGGGGTTCCCCGGCCCGTTCGCGTTCGGGCCGCTGCTGCAGAAGCTGCCCTACGACGTGAACAAGGACCTCGCCCCGGTCATCATCACGTCCAACCAGCCGCTGATCCTCGTCGTGAACGCCGACCTGCCGGTGCGCAACGTCGCGGAGCTGGTCGCGTGGTCGAAGGCCAATCCCGGCAAGCTCACTTACGCGTCCGTCGGCAACGGCAGCTCCGCGCATCTCGGGATGGAGCTCCTGAAGTCGCTCTCCGGCATCGACGCGCTGCACGTCCCGTTCAACGGCTCGCCCCCGGCCGTGCTGGCGACGGTGCAGGGGGAGACGAAGGCGCTGCTGGCCGTGATGCAACCCGTGCAGGCGCAGATCCAGGCCGGCAAGCTCCGGGCGATCGCCGTCACCACCGCCAAGCGCTTCTTCCTGTTCCCGGACCTGCCCTCAATTGCGGAGGCGGGCTACCCCGGCTTCGAAATCCAGGGCTGGAACGGGCTGATGGTGGCCGCGGGCACGCCTCCGGCCATCGTCGCGCGGCTCAACTCCGAGATCAATGCGATCCTGAAGCGGCCCGACATCGTGCAGAAGATGCAGGGCCTGGGCTTCGAGCTGATCGGCGGCACGCCCGAGGAGTTCGGGACGCTGATCCGCAACGACGTCGCGCGGCTGACGCCGGTCGTGAAGGCCGTGGGGTTGAAGGTCGACTGACACCTCGGGTGCCGTCGGGTCCATGGCGAGTTCACCTGTGTTACGAAGTTAGCCACGGAACCTATTGAAAAGAAGCTTGTAATGCGTGTTGCCGACGGCTCGTCGCGAGGCGGGCGCGAGCGACGGGACTCGATGCCTGAAAGGCCGCGGCCCGGCGCACGCTCCGCGTTGCACACGTAGACTCGAACGGGACAACAGGGGAGGAGAGCGTGGACGCAACGCGCAGGCGGGTGGTCCGCGGTGCCGGAGTAGCGCTCCTCGTCGTCACGGCTCCTGCGCACGCCCAGCGACCGGCAGCGCTGCCGCGCGTCGGGTTCCTCACTCCCGGCAAGAACCCGCGCGAGGACAGTTTTTGGGCGGGCATGCGCGAGCTTGGCTACGTTGACGGGCGGAGCATGCTCGTCGACCGTCGATCCGCCGAGGGCGACTTCGCGCGCTTGCCCGGCCTCGCCGCGGACATCGTGAAGGGGCGGCCGGACGTTTTCGTTGCGATTGCGTCGGCTGCCGCGGTTGCCGCGAAGCAGGCGACTGCCACCATACCGATTGTCATTGTCGGCGGCGCCGACCCTGTCGGCGCCGGGCTGGCCACGAGCCTCGCGCGTCCCGGCGGCAACGTGACAGGCACTGCCACCCAGACGACCGCAGCGTGGGGCAAGCTGCTCCAGCTAACGCGCGAAGTGCGACCCCATGCCAGACGGGTAGCCGCCCTGTGGAATCCGGTGAACGCCATTTCGGCGCAGCTGCGCCTCGGCGAGACGCTCATCGCGGCGGCGCGCCTGAACATCTTCGTACGTCTGATCGAGGTGCGGACGGTCGACGACCTGGAGCGCGCGTTCGTCACGCTCGGCGCCGAGCCGCCTGACGCGGTGCTGGTGTCGGCGGACACATTCTTCCTCCCGCACGCGGCGCTCATGGCCGAGCGGGCGCTCGCCGTGCGGTTGCCGCTGCTCAGCACGGGACGCCAGGTTCCCGAGTCCGGCGGATTTGCAAGCTACGGACCGGATCAGGTGTTGGTCGCACGACGCGCGGCGACCTACGTGCATCGGATCCTGAAAGGGGCGAAGCCCGGCGAGCTTTCGATCGAGCAACCGAACAAGTTCGAGCTCGTGATCAACCTGCGGACTGCAGAAGCGCTTGGCATGACCTTGCCGGCATCGGTGATCGCGCGCGCTGATGCGGTGATTCGATAGGCGTCTGGAGAGTGACGCGGCCACCGCCTCCCGCGCGCCAGCGCACGACTTCCATGGTGCGTATAATTTGTATTATGTAAAGTAGCAGGCGGAGAAGCCGGGACGGGCAGCCGCGCCCGTGTCAGGGCCCCGCGGGCCCCTTCCTTCCTCCCGCCAGGGGCGCCTTGGCCCGGCAGTACGCGGGTTTGCGCTTGTACGCTGCAAACGGGCTGCGTTGACCGAATTCCCATGAGCAAGTACGTTGGGCGCCTCCGTCCACGCGCCCAAGGAACCGCCGATGCCTTCCAACCCCGTGCGACGCGCCGTTGCTCTGGTTGCAGCCACGTCTGCGCTCGCGTTCTTCGCGCCGGTCGCCAGCGGATCGCACTCCTGGGGCGGCTATCACTGGGCGCGGACGGCGAATCCCTTCACGGTTGAACTCGGCGACAACGTGTCGGCGGCGTGGGACGCGGCCCTTGCGGTCGCCTCCAAGGACTGGAGCGCGTCGGCGGTCCTCGATACGCAGCTCGCGCCGGGCTTGGCGAATCCGAAGAACTGCCGCCCCACTGCGGGGCGCGTCGAGGTCTGCAATGCCGCCTACGGCAGCAACGGGTGGCTCGGCATCGCGACGATCTCGATCAGCGGCGGCGTCCACGTCACCCAGGGGACGGTGAAGCTCAACGACACCTACTTCCGGACGGCGAAGTACAACACGCCCGCGTGGCGCGCGCTGGTGATGTGCCAGGAGATCGGCCACACGTTCGGCCTCGACCACCAGGACGAGAACTTCAGCAACGCCAATCTCGGCACCTGCATGGACTACACGAACAACCCGGACTCCAACCAGCATCCGAACGCCCACGACTACATCGAGCTCGAGGCGATCTACAGCCACCTGGACAGCACGAACACGATCGGGCAGAGCACGGCGGCGGGCTTCGCGGCGGATCCCGATCACGACGATCCCGGCTCCTGGGGCCGGCTCGTGAGGCAGTCGCGCGGCGGCCTCCTCCAGACCTACGAGCTCGATCACGGCCACGGCTTCAAGACGGTGAGGTTCGTCTTCTGGGCCGAGGAGCGCGGCCGCCGGCACTAGCGAGCCGCGGCGCCGCGGCGCGGGCCCGGCTGCGCGCCGCCTACAGCAGCCACTCGATCGGCAGGATCGAGAGGAAGTCCACCTTCATCCGCTGCGACCAGGTGGTCCCGGGCTCCGTCGAGTGGCGGACCTCGCCGTCGCGCCGGCGCTCGATCCACTCGAGGCTGCGGCCGTCCGCGGCGATGCGGACCTCCCAGGCGGAGAGCGGAATGGGCCCATCGAACGCCTCGGCGAGCCGGCCGGCCAGCTGCGGGCTGCCGATCACCAGCCCCATCTCGGTGTTGAGCAGCGCCGAGCGCTGGTCGAAGTTGAACGAGCCCACGAAGATCCGCTGCCGGTCGACGGCGAACGTCTTGGCGTGGAGCCCCGCCGAGGAACTGGAGCCCATGTGCGGCTTCTCGCCGCGATCGTCGCGGCCGGCGGTCGGGCGCAGCTCGAAGAGGCGCACGCCCGCGCGCAGCAGTTCCAGGCGGCGCGGCGCGTACCCGGCGTGCACGACGCCCTCGTCCGAAGAGGACAGCGAGTTCGTGAGGATGCGCACGGCCACCCCGCTCCGCGCGAGCGACGCGAGCGCAGCGGTGCCCTCCTCTCCCGGAACGAAGTACGGCGAGACGAGGTCGAGGGACTTCGACGGGCGGCCGATCGTCCGCACGAGCTCGGGAAACAGGAGGTCGCCGGGGCGCGTGGTCTCGGCCAGCGTCTTCGCCGGGTCGTCGTGCACCAGCCTGGCGGTCGTCCACTCGAAGGGGAGCCCGTCCTCGAGGATCTGGTCGACGACGCGGGCGCGGCGTACGGCCTCGAGGTAGGCGACCGAGTCGGGATCGGCGCGGGTCGCCGCGAAGCGGGCGGCGAGCAGCGCCGCGCCGTCCGGCGACGCTCCGACGAAGCCCGCCGCCGGGTACGCCGACGGGCTGTTCCAGTAGAGGTCGAACTCCGCCGACACCTCGCGCACCGCGTCGCCGACCGCGATCACGTCGAGGTCAGCGAACACCACGCCGGTGCCGGCGGCGAAGTACTCGTTGCCGACGTTGCGCCCGCCGACCACGCTCGCCTGGTTGTCCGCGGTGAACGACTTGTTGTGCATGCGGCGATTGACCCGCCGGAAGTCGGTGACGAAGGCGAGCGCGCGCGAGCCGCGCTGCACGAACGGGTTGTAGAGGCGCACCTCGATCCGCGGGTGCGCGTCGAGCGCGGCGAGGACGGGATCCAGCCCGCCGGTGTTCATGTCGTCGATCAGCAGGCGCACGCGCACGCCGCGCTCGGCGGCGCGCCACGCTGCCTCGAACAGGAGGTCGCCGACCTCGTCGCCGTGCCAGATGTAGTACTGCACGTCGAGCGTGCGCTCGGCCGCCGCGGCGAGGAGCACGCGGGCGGCGAAGGCGTCGTGCGGCTCGAACAGCGGGTGGATGCCGGTCTTGCCCGGCTGTTGCGCGACTCGCGGGGTCAGCACCCTGCCCAGCCGGGTCTCGGAGGTGCTCGCGAGCGCCGTCGATGCCGTGCGTCCCTCGGGCGGCGGCAGCGTGGCGCAGCCGCCGGCGAGCACTGCGAACGCCAAAGCCGCAATCGTGTGGTGGAGGCGCATTGGTCCTGCCCGGGTTCGAAGAGACATATTCTCGCAAACGAGCGCGCTTGCGTCGCGCGAGCGCAGTCGAATCGGCAGGCTTGCCGCTGCTGCCGGAAAGCCGCCGATGCGCCCACTACATCGGCGGCATGTGGACGCTGCATTGGACGCCATGCCGGCCGACGCCTAGAATCCGCGCCGGCTCTCCGCCATCACCCCTACAGGGAGTTCACGTGAAGTTACCGTTTCGCTTCGCGAGCACGTTGACCGCCGCCGCCATGTGCGCCGGGACGGCGCTTGCCCAGACCGCGGCCCCCGCTGCCGCACCGGCCGCGCCCTCGGCACCCGCCGCGGCCGCGCCCGCGAAGCCCACGATCAACGCCAAGGCGATGGAGCGGCTGAAGGCGATGGGTGCGCACCTGCGCATGCTCAAGGCGTTCAGCGTCACCGCCGACACGACCAGCGACCTCGTGCTCGACTCGGGGCAGAAGATCGAGACGACGCAGGTCGTCGAGATGAGCGCGCGCATGCCGAACATGCTCACCGTCAGCGTCCAGGCGCCGCTGCGCAGCCGCAAGATCTACTACGACGGCAAGGAAGTCACGATCTACGGCGAGAAGCTCGGCTACTACGGCACGTTCAAGGCGCCGGACACCATCGCCGCCACGCTCGAGGCCGCGGCGAAGAAGCACGGCATCGAGGTTCCTCTCGCCGACCTCTTCTACTTCGGCACCGAGAAGTCGAACCTCGCCGCTGTGACCGAGGCGCTCTACACCGGCCCGCAGCGGGTCGGCGGCGTCCTGTGCGACAACTTCGCCTTCCGCCAGCCCGACGTCGACTGGCAGGTGTGCATCGAGCGCGGCAAGAATCCGCTGCCGCGCAAGATGATCGTGACCACCACGGACGTCGCCGAGCGGCCGCAGCAGCGCTCGGTGCTGACGTGGAAGCCCGGCGTCGCGCCCGCGCCCGCTGCCTTCACTTTCAAGGCCCCGAAGGACGCGAAGAAGATCGCGGTCAAGGAGATGGCCTCGTGAGCGCCCAGCCGACTTCCCGGAAGGAACCTCCAATGAACTGCAGCATCTTCACGCGCGCGACGCTTGCCGGCGCCGTCGCCTTGGCGCTGGCCGCCTCGCTGGCGGCGACGCCGGACGTCGAGGCGCGCGACGTCAAGGCGCAGGCGCGCAGCAACGTCAACGCCGGCTCCAATCGCAGCGCCAACACGAACGTCAACCGCAATACGAACGTCAACCGCAACACGAACGTCAACCGCAACACGAACGTCAACGTCGACAAGCGCACGAGGATCGACGTCGACCGCGACATCGACATCGACGTCGACGTCGATCACGACTGGGATCACCACCACCACCCGATCGCCACGGGTGTTGCCATCGGCACGGCGGCGGCGATCACCTCGGCAGTGATCGGCTCGATCGTCTACACGCTGCCGCCGGCGTGCTCCACGATCGTGGTGAACGGCATCGCCTACAGCCAGTGCGGTTCCGTCTGGTACCAGCCGCAGTACGTCGGCACCTCGGTCCAGTACGTCGTCGTGACCGCGCCGCGGTAACCGCCGCAGCAAGGCCTCGCGCCAGGCGCCCTGCCCGTCCCGCGGGCCGGGCGCTTTTCGTCTCTGCGTGTCCTGCCGCGCAGTCGCGTTACCATCGGCGGCCCGGCCATGCCCCGCGCGCCAGCCTGCGAATGCCGATCCTCAACCAGCTGTCCGAACCGCCGTCGTCGCCGCGCCCGTGCCGGTGCGCCGACGGCAACTGCGGCGACCCCGCGCGGGAGTAGCCGTGGCAACCGTCCGCTCGATCGAAGCGCTGGCCGTGTCGCTGCCGCGCGCGACTCCCTACCTCGGCCCGCTCGCGGAGGGCGAGCGCGTCAACGCGCGCGGCTACGTCGTGCGCAAGGGCAACCGCACCATCTACCCGACGGCCGACCGCTCGGTGATCGTCAAGGCGACCGCGAGCGACGGCACGGTCGGCTGGGGCGAGACCTACGGCATCGTCGCGCCGCTCGCCACGCTCGCCATCCTCCGCGACGTGCTCGCCCCGGTGGTCGAGGGCCGCGACCCGCGCGACGCGATGGCGATATGGCAGGACCTCTACGACCTGATGCGCGTGCGCGGCGGCGCCTCCGGCTTCTACGGCGACGCGCTGGCCGGCGTGGACATCGCGTTGTGCGACCTCGCCGCGCGCATCGAGGGCGTGCCGCTGGCGCAGTGGCTGGGCGGCGCGCGCCGCGAGCGCATCCCCGCCTACGTCTCCGGCCTGCCGAAGGCCACGCTGTCCGAGCGCGTCGCCTTCGCGCGCGAGTGGGCCGCCAAGGGCTTCGATGCCTTCAAGTACGCCGCCGTCGTTTCGCACGAGGGCGTGGTCGAGGAGATGCAGGCGCTGCGCGCCGCCCTGCCCCGCGCCTCGCTGATGGTCGACCTGCACTGGAAGTACACGGCCGCCGAAGCGCTGGCGCTCGCGCACGAACTGGCGCCGTACGAGCCCGCTTTCGTCGAGGCGCCGGTCGCGCCCGAGGACATTGCCGGGCTGGCGGAGGTCGCCGCCGGCTCGCCCGTTCCGGTCGCGGCGGGCGAGGAGTGGCACAACGTCTACGAGGCCGGGTGGCGGCTACCGCTCGCCAAGCTCGCCTACGTCCAGCCGGAGATCGCGCACACCGGAGCCACGCAGTTCCTTGCCATCGCGCGCCACGCTCGCCAGTGCGGCGCCCGCATCGCCCCGCACGCGACGATCGGCGTGGGCATCTTCATGGCGGCGAGCCTGCACGCGAGCGCGGCGCTCGACGATTGCGCGTGGCACGAGTACCAGCACTCGGTGTTCGACGGCAACCTCGCGCACGTCGACACGGCGATGCGCTGCGAGGCGGGGTTCTACACGCTGCCGCGGGGCCCGGGGCTCGGCGCGGTGCCGCGCGAATCCCTGTGGGCGTACCGGATGGACCTGTAGTTGCCCTCACCCCCAACCCCTCTCCCGGCTAACGCCAGGAGAGGGGAGTAGTGCCCCTGCGATGCCGTGCTTTGCCCTGCCCTCGCCCCGCGTCAGCGGGGAGAGGGGGCGGGGGTGAGGGGGTGGCTACTGCTTCACCGCGCCCGAGGTGAGGCCCGAGACGAGGAACGGCTCGAGCAGCAGGAACAGCACGAACATCGGCACCAGCGAGACCACGCCGGCGGCCATCAGCGCCGGCCAGTCGACCAGGTACTCGCCGACGAAGGACTGCAGGCCCACGGTCACGGTCCAGAGGTCGGCCTTCGTCACCAGCGTGCGCGCGAAGACGAACTCGGACCACGCGACGATCGCGAGGTAGATGCCGCAGGCGGCGAGCCCGGGGCGCGCCAGCGGCAGGATCACGTGCCACAGCGCCTGCAGCGGCGTGCAGCCGTCGATCGCCGCCGCCTGCTCCAGTTCCCGCGGCAGCGTGTCGAAGAAGCCCTTCATCATCCACGTCGCGAACGGCACGCCCACCGCGACGTTGGCGACGATCAGCCCCAGCCGCGTGTCGATCAGGTGCGCGGTGGTGAACATGACGAAGAACGGGATCACGATCAGGCTGCCCGGCAGCATCTTCGTGAGCAGCAACGCCGCGCCCGCCGCCTTCTGCGCCGGCGTGTGGAAGCGCGACAGCGAGTAGCCCGCCAGCGTCGAGATCGCGAGCGAGACCGCGGTGGATCCGGCCACGACCAGCGTGCTGTTGAGGATCCACGTCAGCACCGGCCGGCGGGAGAACACCTCGGCGAACGCGGCGAACGACACCTGGCCCGGCGGCGGCAGCAGCGGCGGATGGCGCGAGAGGACGACCGACGAAGGCAGCAGGCTCGTGACGACCATCCAGTAGACCGGGAACAGCACGACGGCGACCACCAGCGCGGCCAGCGCGAACAGCAGCCAGCGGCGCGCGCGCGCGCTCATTGGGCCCCCACGCTTGCGGCATGCGCCGCGGCGCTGCCCCCCGAGGGGGAGCGATGAGCGCCTTGGGGCGGCCCTGCGGCGCTCATCGGAACTCCTCGCGCAGGAAGCGCATCGCCAGCACGACGAACACCGCCGCGGTCGCCAGCATCAGCACGCCGATCGCCGCGGCGGTGCCGAAGCGGAAGCTCTCGAATGCCTCGCGGTACACGAGGATGCCTAGCGTCTCGGTGGCGCCTGCCGGCCCGCCCCGCGTCGAGGCGTAGATGATGTCGAACTCGCGGAACGTCCACAGCGCGTTCAGCAGCACGGCCAGCAGCGCCGGGCGACGGATGCCGGGCCAGGTGACGTGGACGAACTGCTGCCGCGCGGTGGCACCGTCGACGCGCGCGGCTTCGTAGAGCGAGGCGGGGATCGACTGCAGCGCCGCGAGGATCGTGATGGTGAAGAACGGGAAGCTCTTCCACACGGTCGGTGCGATCACCGCCGCCATCGCCGTGCGCGCGTCGACGAACCACGCGATGTCGGCGCGGGTGATGCCGGCGTCGCGCAGCATCGCGTTCGCCACGCCGTAGGAGGCGTCGAGCATCCACAGGAACGTGATGCTGACCACCACGCCGGGCACCGCCCACGGCAGCAGCAGCAGGCTGCGCAACCAGCGGCGGGCCGGAAAGGCGCGGTGGAAAAGCAGCGCGAAAACGAGCCCGCAGGCGAACGCCGGGATCAGCGAGCCCACGGTGTAGACCGCCGAGTGGCCGTACGCCGCCCACAGCGCCGGAAGGTTGAGCACGCGCTCGTAGTTGGCGAGCCCCAGCGGCTGCGACATGAGTTGCGAGAGCGCGAGCGCGCGGCCGGGTCGCAGGCTCATCTGCACGATGACGTACAGCGGCCACGCCACTAGCGCGGCGACCGCGGCGAACGCCGGCAGCAGCAACAGCCACGCGAGCCTGCGCTCGCCGGCCTTGAGCGACGAGCCCCGGCGGCGCGCGGGTGGCCCCGCCGGGGGCGACGGGGCGGCTGCCGAGGTCATCTCAACGGTGTACGCCCGAGAGACGCTGGATCCCCGCCTTCGCGGGGATGACAGGCGCCTTGCAGTGCGCCCCAGTCACTTCGGCTACGCCCGAGTCACTTGAGCGGCAGCGATCGCTCTAGCTCGGACTGCAGTTCGGAGAGCACCTTCGCTGTGGGCTCGGGGGACGACACCATGCGCATCGCCGCCTTGGTCACCGCGGTGGCGAAGTCGTTGTAGCCGGCACGCACGGCCTGCACCTCGGGGAACAGGTTCCGCGCCTTCGCCGCCTCGTCGTTGATCACCTTGAGATGCGGCTGCGCGGCGAGGTCGGCGGCGGTGAGCGCGCCCTTGCGCGGCGCCGGCGACCCGGTCAGCGCGTAGCGATTCTGCCACTCGGGCGAGGCGGCCATGGCGATGAAGTTCCACACCGCCTGCTTCTTCTTCGCGTCGGTCTTCGCCGCCATGTGCAGGCTGTTGCTCGCCCCTCCCGGCGTCGCCGCGAAGGGCAGCGGCGCGATCTTCAGATGGGGCTTGACCTCCGCGGGCGCCTTGGCGAGCGCGCCCCACACCCACGGGCCATCGCGCAGGAAAGTGACCTTGCCGTCGATGAACAGCTGCCGCGCCGTGGCCGAGTTCGTGCCCTTCGGCGCGTAGGCGATCGACTGGCGCCAGCCCTCGACCGCCTTGACGACCGCCGGGTCGTTGAAGTTGTACCTGCCTCCCTTGAGCCAGTCGGCGCCGGAGCCCACGACCCAGCTCGCCATCTCCACGACCATGTTCGGGTGCTCGGCGGTGATCGTCGCCAGCCCGAACTGCCCCTTGTCGGCCAGCGTGGTCGCCTTCATCGCGGCCAGCCACTCGTCGGGGGTGCGCGGGACGCCGAGCTTCGCGTCCTTCAGCTTCTGCTCGTTGTAGAACAGGATGCCTCCATAGCCCATCAGCAGCACGCCCTGCGTGCGGCCGTTCCACTGCATCTCCGCCTGCAGCGGCGGCCAGTTCGCGGCGATGTCGGTGGCCTTGAGGCGCTCGTCGAGCGGCTCGAGCCAGCCCTGGTCGGCAAAGCTCGCGAAGTCGCGCGTGGGCAGGTGCACGACGTCGGGCGGATTGCCCGCTGCAAAGCGCACCGTCATCTGCTTGACGAACTGCGCGAACGGCACCTGCTGCAGGTTGATCTTCACGTCGGGGTAGCGCTTCTCGTAGGCGGCGATCAACTCTTTCCACCACGTCGAGATGCCGGGCTCCTCGGCCTGCCAGGTGGGAAACTCGAGCGTGGTCTGCGCCTGCGCGGTGCCGAGCGCGGCTCCCGCGGCCAGCAGCGCCGCGACGGCGGCGCGAGCAAAGCGTTGCAGCATGGTGCTCCTCCTCATCGGATCAGATCGGTCACATCGGCCAGCAGCGCGTCCAGCTCGCGACGGTCGCCGTCGTCGAGCGCGGGCCCCGGCGCGCGCACGTGCGTGGAGCGGATCACGCCGCGCCGGCGCAGCACTTCCTTGGTCATCGCCATCCTGAACACGGCCTGGAAATTGAGCAACGGCAGCATGCGGTTGAACAGTTCGCGCACGCCTGCTGCGTCGCCTGCGCGGTGGCGGCGGAACTGCTCGACGTGCAGGTCGACGAGTTCGCACGCCGGCATGGTGCCGCAGGCGCCGCGTGCGAGCTCGTCGGTGATGTAGCGCCCGCCTGCGCCGCCGAAGACGCCGTCAAGGCCGGGCGCGAGCTGCATGAGCCGGGTGATGCGCTGGCCGCAGGGCAGAGTCTCCTCCTTCACGTACCGGATGCCGGGCACTGCGGCGCAGATCGCGGCCACGCTCTCCGGCGCCAGCCCGCAGCCGGCCGGCGGCGGCGCGTTCTGCAGGATGATCGGGACGCCTTGCGCGGCGATGGCCCGATAGTAGTCCAGCTGCGCCTGCGGCTGGTCGCGCAACGCGGGCGGGGCCATCGCCATCACCGCGGCAGCGCGAAGCGAGCCCGCCTGCTCCGCCAGGGCTGCAGCCGTCGTGGCGTCGGGCGCGGAGACGCCCACGACCAGCGGCACGCGCCCGCCGCAGCTCTGCGCGACGACGCCGACCAGCTCACGGCGCTCGGCGGGCGCCAGCGTCTCGAACTCGCTCGCGACACCGGGAAACACGACGCCGTCGGCGCCGGCGTCGACGATGAAGCGCACGACGCGCGCGAGGTCCTCGCGGTCGCAGGAGCCGTCGTCGCGAAAAGGCGTGGCGACGATGGGGTAGACCCCGGTCAGCCGCGCGCCGGTTGCAGGTTGCGGTGTTTGTCCCATATGATGGGAGTGAGTTGTCGTGTATTGAGACTAGTCTCCACCCTGCCCGGATGCCCCGTCAAGCCGCCAAGCCATCCGCAGCCTCCGTCGCCGGCGCCGCCGCCCTGGACAAGGCATTCGCCCTGGTCGACGCGATCGCCGCCGCGCCGATGCCGCCGACCGCGGCAGCGCTGGCGGCAGCCACCACGCTGCCGCGCTCGACGCTGTTCCGCCTGCTGGGCGCGCTCGAGGCGCACGGGTACGTGCGGCGCGACCCTCGCGAGCGCGGCTGGCGGCTCGGATTCCGCCTGTTCGAGCTGGCGCAAGGCGCGTGGTCGGCCTTCGACCTGCGCGATGCGGCGCTCGACGAGATCGCCACGCTGCGTGAGCGCACCGGCGAGACCGTGCAGCTCGCGGTGCTGGACGGCGACGAGTGCGTGGTCGTGGGCGGCGCGGACGGTACGCAGGCGATTCGCCACGCCGCAGCGCTGGGCCAGCGCAGCGCGTGGACGGGCAACGCGGCGGGGCTGGCGCTCGTCGCGTTCGCCGATGCGACGGTGCGCGCCGCCCTGCTGGCGGCCCTGCCCGCCGCAGCGCGCGCGGGGCAGGAGGCGGCGATCGAACTGGCGCGCGGCCGCGGCTACGCGGTGGGCGCCGACTCCGGCGACGGCGTGGCGGATGTCGCGGCCCCGGTGCTCGACGTCCGGGGCAGCGGCGCCGCGGCCCTCGTACTCGCCGGTCCCGCGTACCGCCTCGATCCGGCGCGACTGCACGCGCTCGCGCCGCTGCTGATGGCTGCGGCACGCCGGGTGTCGCACGATGCCGGCGGCACCGCGATGTCGCTCTCGTCCTCGCCCTCGCCCGGCGCGCCGTCGCGTGGCGTTCGCGTGGCACAGGCCGGCGCGGCGCTGCTGGGCGAGGCGCCCTACTGGTCCGCGCACGACGCTGCGCTGTGGTGGGTGGACATGCTCGCCCCGGCACTGTGGCGATACGACCCGCGCACGCGCGGCGCGCAAACGTTCCCGCTGCCGCGCCTCACCAGCGTCGCGGTGCCGAGGCGGCGCGGCGGCTTCCTGCTGGCGCGACCGGACGGCCTCCATCTCGCCGCTGCCCCGGGCGACCCCGGCACGCGGTTCGCGCATCCGGGTTCCGAAGCCCCGGACAATCGCTACAACGACGGCAAGTGCGACGCGCACGGCCGCCTGTGGATCGCCACGCTCGACCCGACAGGCAAGCGCGGCCGGGGCAGCCTGTACCGCGTCGACCCCGACGGCCGGTCGCAGCGCGTCGACACCGGCTTCACGGTCGCCAACGGCCTCGCGTTCAGCCCCGACGGATCCACGCTGTACTTCGCCGAGTCGGCGCAGCGCGCAATCCTCGCCTACGACCTGGACGCGCGCGGCAACGCCCGGGGTCGGCGCACGTTCGCGACGTTTCCGGAGGGCGTAAAGCCGGACGGCATCGCGGTCGACGCCGAGGGCGGCGTGTGGGTCGCGTTGTGGGACGGCTGGCGGGTCGAGCGCCTGTCGCCCGAGGGCCGCCTCTCCCGCACCCTCCGGCTGCCGGTGCCGCGGCCAACCAGCGTCGCGTTCGGGGGCGCGGCGCTCGACAGGCTCTACGTCACCAGCGCACGGGTGCGGCTCGACCCCGACTCGCTCGCCGCTGCGCCCCTCTCGGGAGCACTGTTCG